>Ga0209476_10000519_pt1 | contig 26377 bp, 19 predicted proteins | sample KloWWTrecipitate_FD_187179 | JGI IMG/M metagenome (GOLD analysis project Ga0209476, IMG submission 187179) | Active sludge microbial communities from Klosterneuburg, Austria, studying microevolution and ecology of nitrifiers - Klosterneuburg... | ecosystem: Engineered > WWTP > Aerobic digester... | reverse complement strand
TGGGGTGAAGCACAGCCCGACACCCAGGGCGACCGCGAAGAGCAGGGATTCCAGCGCATCGTGCCTGACGACAATCCCCATCAGCAGGATGAAGAGCACGAGCGCCATCGTCGTGCGCAGGATCAAAACGCTGAAGCGCCGCAGGCCGCTTTCGAACTCCGTCTCGGGCGCACGGCTGGCCAGTCGCGTCGCGATGTCCCCGAACAGCGACCGGGACCCGGTGGCCGTCACGACGGCCGTCGCGGTACCGCTGACGACTGAGGTGCCGAGAAAGACACGATCCGCCGCGTCGGCGCCCGTGACGCCCGGCTGGTTACCAGCACCCGCGCGCTTGTCGGCGGGCAGCGATTCTCCGGTCAGCATCGATTGCTGCACCGACAGGTCGCGCGACTCCCGCAGGCGCGCGTCGGCCGGCACGAGGTCGCCGGCCGACAGCCGCACGAGGTCGCCGGGCACCAGCAGCCGCAACGGGAGTTCCTGCCAGGCGCCGTCGCGCTGCACGCTGGCGGTGGGCGCCACCGAGGCGCGAAGCCGCTCGGCCGCGTGCTGCGACCGATACGACTGCCAGAAGTTGACGCTCACGCTCAGCAGGACGATCGTGACGATGATCCCGGCATCCACGTTCTGGCCGACCCAGGCGGACACCGCGCTGGCGGCCAGCAGGATGAGGACGAGGGGATTGGCGAAGAGGCGGCCGAGTTCCACCACGGCCGACAGGCGGCGTGCGGGTGCGGGCTCGTTCGGGCCGTATTCGGCGAGCAGTCGCGCGGCTTCGACGCTTGTCAGGCCCGGTGCGGCCGCAGCCGTCGGCTCGGGGCGAGCAGGCAAGGCGGCTTCCATATGTCAGGTTCCATCATCCCCGGATTCGGCTGGCGGGCATTAAGAACTCTTCATCTGCCGTTCACGTGCCGCTCACCTCGGTCCCGTCAAATCAACACAGTGACATTTCGTCATCGGTCGCGCCTGGCGCGCAGAGGAGGCAACATGGGGTCGATGGTTTCGTCGAAGGGCTTTCGTGTCGCGGCGTTTGGTGCCGCGGTGGTACTGGGTTTGAGCGTGTCGGCAATGGCCCAGCAGAAGTATGACGGCGTCATCGTCGCGGTGGACGGCAAGGCCAACACCTTCACGGTGAAGAGCTCGAAGAAGGGCGAGCAGGCCGAGATGGCTTTTCACGTGGACCGGGCAAGCAGGATCTTGGTCGACGGCGAGCAGCGCCTCCTGGGCGAGCTCGTCAAGGGCGACGATGTGGAGGTCACCTACGGGACCATGGGTGGCACGCACACGGTGCAGCACGCCAACCGCGTGAAGTCGGCCTCCGCCGAGATGACGTTCTCCGGTGACGTGGTGGCGATCGACAACAAGGCGCAAACCTTCACCGTGCGGAAGATGACCAACGGCAAGGTCGAGGAAATGGAGTTCCACGTGACGCCAGACGCGCGGTTGTACCTCGGTGGAGAGGAGGCCGTCCTGTGGGAGTTCCAGAAGGGCGACCCGGTGACCGTGGCGTACGAATCCGGCGCGGCGCCGCACCTCGCCAAGCACGTGAAGAAGAACAGCTGACGGCGGCTCGCTGCTGGCTGCCCGGGCCGGCCCCGGGCACCAGCCCTGCGGTCATGTCGTCTGCCCGGCGTCTCCCCCGGACGCTCGTAGGGCGCGACGGCTTTCACCCTGAGGGGAGCGCTTCGTGCACGTCAATCATTTCCACCTTGGATCGCGACGCCTGGCCGCAGCTGCGTCTCGGGCCCTGCTGGCCGGCGCGTTCGTTATTGGCGGGCAGGGCGTCTCCTGGGCGCAGGCGCCCATGCCCGGCGCCCGGCTGGTGCCGACCAAGACCTTGGAACTCTCCGGCGGCGTCGACTCCAACAGTCCCGCTCTCTGGGACCTGGAAGACGGACAGCCCCGGCTCTACGTGCTCACGTCCACCGCCGGCCAGCCAAGCCGATCGTCCGGGCCACGGATCGCGCGGATGGGTGGCGCCGAAGCGGTGACGATGACCTCGCCGCCTGGCAACGGCGTGTGGATGGAGGCGGCGGTGGCCGACGAGGGCGGCATCTGGTACGGCTATTATCACAACGAGATACCGGCCGAGGTGTGCGGCCGGCCCGATCGGACGGTGCCGCGTATCGGCGCCGCGCGCTCGACCGACCATGGGCAGACCTGGGAGAACCTCGGAATCATCCTCGAGGCACCGCCCGACGGCATCGCCTGCGACTCGCCGAACCAGTATTTCGTGGGGGGCGTGGGCGACCTCAGCGTGCTGCTCGACCCCAGCTCCACGACGCTCTATCTCTTCTTCAGCCAGTACTCCCGTGAGGCGACCGCCCAGGGCGTGGCCGTGGGCCGGCTCCTGTGGGCCACCCGTGACGAGCCAGTGGGGCGTGTGGAAGTGTGGTCGGACGGAGCGTGGCTGCCGGCGCGGGCCGCGGATGAGAACGCCAATACCGACCCTGCGCCCGCCCTCACGTGGACCTATCCGTCGGGCACGCCGCTGGTCGCGCCCGAGCACCCCTGGCACGACCAGGACCCGGCCGCCGACGCCTTCTGGGGTGCTTCGGTGCACTGGAATGTGTATCTCCAGCAGTATGTGATGCTGCTCAATCGAGCGAAGGACGAGCAGTTCGGTCAGGAGGGCATCTACATGTCGTTCGCACCGGTGCTGGACGACCCCACCCTGTGGTCGCCGCCGCAGCGCCTCGTCGAGGGAGGATCGTGGTATCCGCAGGTGATGGGGATTGAGGCTGGCACTGGCACCGACAAGGAGGCCGGCGCCCGGGCGCGGTTCTTCATGGGCGGCACGTCCACCTCGTTGATCGAGTTCCTGCCGCCGTCCCGGCGGTGAGGCGGAGGCCGGCTCCTCCGGCGAATCGCCCCGGAACAAAGAATCGCGGGCGGTACCGACGCCAGAGCCCCGTCGCTGCTGGCGCGCAGCGGCGGGGTCATGGTATCGGGCTGTCTGATGGTGGGGGCGGCCGAGCGCTCACCGCCGCGAAGGCAGGTCGAAGCCCAGGGGGCTTGAACCGCGCTGTTGTCGCACGCTCGCGCGCAACTGCGAGGTTTCACGAGCCTCCTCGCATGCCCGGCACCGGATCGCAAACGGCAGCGCGCGCAGGCGGGCTTCGGCGATGTCCTCGCCACACTCGGTGCAGTGGCCGTAGGTGCCCTCGGCCAGCCGCGCCAGCGCCTCGTCGATCCGATTCAGCGTCTCGGCCTTCATCTGGATCATCACCAGTTCGATGTCGTCCTGGACGTCGATGTCGGACGGCTCCCCCGGGTCCAGGTGTTCGTGCGGCCGCTCCGCAGCCTCGGCCCGCACGACGCGCATCCGGCCGCGCACATCGTCCCCGATCTCGCGCCGGCGACCCTCGAGCATCTCCTTCAGTTCGTCGTACCGCGCGCGCTCCGGTTGAACCGCTACGGCCGTGGTGTGCGTCCGTGTCCTCGTCATGATGGCAGCCGCCCCTTCTGCCCGCTCCACGCCAGCGATGGCGCCGCGGACCTGTTGAGCCCGAATCATGACTCGTGCACATGAACGGTGTCTGACCGGGACATTACTGTTCGTTAATGTGGCGCCGGCCCGAATACCCGCCGGCTGCTATCATGCGGTCGTCCACCGTGCAGACCTTTCTGGCCGTCCTGGCGCTCGGGCGGCATCGCATCCGGGAATTCATCACGATTGCGATCCTCGTGTCCCTGGGCACGGCGGCCACCCTTTTCGAGCCGTGGGTCTATCGGGCCATCATCGACGACATCGCCGGCGTGCTCGTGACGCCGCAGCCCGTGCTGGAGGCGGCCGGCTGGCTGGAGAGCGTGTGGCGCTCGCTCGAGCACATCCCGGGAAGCTGGGCCCGATTCTTCACGGCGCCGCTGGTGGCCTTCACCGAGGCCGGGGGGCGCGTACTCGCCTCGCGCAGCGTGCCCCAGGCCATGGCCACCATCATCGCCGGAGCGATCACCCTGATTGCTCTGAGGCTGGTCGCCGAGTGGTTGAAGCTGATGGCCGACAACCGGGCGACCATCGTGGCCAGCGAGCTCGAACGGGACTTCGTCCTCCGCACGTTCCGGCATGTCGTCCACCTGCCGTTGACCTTCTTCGCACGTCGCGCCAGCGACACCGTGGCCCGCCAGGTGGACCAGTCGGACAACGTCGCACCCATCTTCACGGCGGCCGCCCAGCAGTTCTGGCCCGACTTCGTCCGGCTCGCGGCGATTCTCATCATCCTGCTGGTCTCGAACGTCGAGCTGGCCGCCATTGCGGGAATTGCCGTGATCGCGTACGCCCTGGTCACGTGGCGCAGCGCGGCGCGCCTCGGGGCCGAACTCGACGTCTACTACGGCATGCGAGACGATGTGTCGAGCCGCATCCAGCAGGCGATTGCCGGCATCAAGACGGTGCAGGCGCACGGGAACGAAGACTACGAGGTGTCGCAGCTCGACGAGCGGAGCCGGCTGGCCTACGACACCTACATCACGCGATGCCGGATGGCAAACCGGTACGGCTACCAGCAGGACGCCATCGTGGCGGTGTCGAAGGCGCTCGTGCTCGGGCTCGGCGGCCTCAAGGCCATCGAACACCAGCTCACGCCGGGCGACGTCGTCATGTTCCTGGCGTACCTGGACCGGCTGTTTTCGCCTATCGAGAACCTGACGGGCCTGTACACGGATCTGCAGCGGCGCCTCGCGTCCGTCCGCCGCGCCGAACGGCTCCTGTCGGAGGGAGCCGGGGCCGTCGGCCAGCAATCCGCGCTGGCCTCGGGCCCTGGCGACGTCCGTTTCGAGAACGTGACCTTCGGGTACTCGGACAGGCATCCGGTGCTGAAGGGGGTGTCGTTTCGCCTGCGGCCCGGCGAGCGCACAGCGCTCGTGGGACCATCCGGCGCCGGGAAGACCACTGTCTCCGATCTGCTGGCGGGGCTGTATCGTCCCCAGGATGGACAAATCACCCTGGACGGCCAGTCCCTGGCTCGGGTGTCGCCTTCGTCGCTGCGCGCCCAGGTCCGGGGCGTCGCCGCCGACGGGATGTTGTTCCGGATGTCGATTCTCGACAACATCCGCTACGGGCGAACCGACGCGACCGATGAAGAGATTCGGGACGCCGCCTCGCTGGCCGGCCTCGACCCGGTGATCGCCAGGCTGGACGAGGGGCTCGATACGATGGTGGGCGAGCGGGGCGTCGAGCTCTCGTTGGGCGAGCGGCAGCGCGCGCTGCTCGCGCGAGCCTTCGTGGCCCGTCCCACCGTGCTCGTGCTGGACGAGGCGACGGCCAACCTGGACTTCCGCACCGAGGCGGCAGTGAAGGAAGCCCTGGGCAGGCTGGCGGAGGGGCGGACCACGCTCCTCATCGCGCATCGTCCGTCGATGTTGACGGACGTTGACCGCGTCATCGTCTTGCGGGACGGAGCGATCGACCAGGACGGAACCCCGGCCGAGTTACTCGCACAGGACGGGTACTTTCGCGATCTGGTCCGGGGCGATACAGCGGGCCGCCCGGATGGTCACCCCGATCCACCCGAACATCCGTCATGATGGAGATACGCGATGACACTGGGAGCATGGTCGAAACTCGTGGCCGCGGGCGTCCTGGCGCTGCAGGCCGGCCCGCCCGCGGAGGCCGTGCCGGCGGGCACGATTCTGCACGTGCGGCTGACGACGGCGGCGTCGAGCCAGACGTCCCGTGCCGGCGATCCGGTGGAAGCCGTGCTCATCGCCCCCATTCGGCTGGGCACGCGCGTGGTGCCCGCCGGTGCAACTCTGGCAGGACAGGTCGCCGAAGCCGTTCGGCATTCCGTCGACCGCGAAGCGAAGCTGCGCCTGCAGTTCACGCAGGTGGCACGCGGGGGTGAGACGGCGCCGGTCGTCACCCGCCTGGTCGACGTCCAGAACGCCCGCGAGCGCGTGGACACCGAGGGCACTATTCTGGGCCCGCGTATGGAGGCGGATAGCGGGTGGGGTCGCGCCGAGCTGCTCGGACTGGCCGCCGTGGCACCTGAACTGTTCGCCGCGGACCTGGCAGGCACGCGCCTCCGAGAGGGGGTTCGCGTCGATATCGCCTACAAGCCCGGCGTTGAACTCGACCTGGCGGTGACGGCATCGTTCACCCCGGGCACCGCCCTGCTCCAGGCCGCGCCAGCGTTGCCGGCCCTTCCCGCCTCGCTCATCGATGTCGTCGTGAATGCCCCGGTCCGGACCGCCGCCGGCCATCCGCCGCGGCCGGCCGACCTGATCAACCTGGTGTTCCTCGGCTCCTCCGACGCCATCGCCGGCGCCTTCCTGCGCGCGGGGTGGAACACGGCCGACGCGCTGAGCGCGCGGGCCGACGTCACCGCCTTTCTGGCCATCGCCGGCCGCGAAGGGTATCGCGATGGCCCGGTGTCGCTCGAAACCCTCGACGGCCGCGATCCGGACCTGGTGTTCCAGAAGGGGAACAACACCTTCGCCAAGCGACATCACGTGCGGATCTGGCGGCGCGGAACCTGGGAGGGCCAACCGCTCTGGGTGGCGGCGGGGACGCACGATATCGGCGTGAAGTTCGTGGTCCAGGATCGGACCTTCACCCACCGGGTGGAGCGGGACGTGGACATCGAACGCGAGAAAGTGGCGAACGACCTGGCCTTCGCGGGCGTGCCGCCCGCGGCCTACGTGGAACGGCCGTCCGCGCCGCGGTCGATCCAGAATGCCACTGCGGACGAGATGGTGACCGACGGCCGCGTGGCGGTCATGCGCGTTACACCTCGAAACTGGACCAACCCGGTCGCCTGGTGGCCCCGACGCTTGCACGGGCCGAGCGCCCTGCGTATTCTCTGATGGTGCGGCGATGGCTGCCCGCGTTGGTCGTCGCACTTCCCGTCTCCATGACGACGGCGACTCTGTCGGGACAGACCGTGCCTCTCGTCGAGCAGCTGCGCGACCTCGTCGGAATCGATCTGTTCGGCGGCGCCGACCCAGCTCCGGATCTGGTCAAGGGCGAGCCGTTCGTCACCGAGTTGCCCACCAGCGAAGCCACCGAAGTTGCATTGGCGGGAGTGGTGTGGATCCCGTCTCCCCCGGAGCGGTATCTCTCCGGTGTGTCGGCCATCAGCCCCTTCGAGCACGGCGGAGCGGTCGGCGCCACCCATCGCCTGGCCGACGAGCCGACCGCCGATGACCTGGCGGACATGACCCTGCCTCTGGCCGATCTCGCAACACTGAAGACATGCCGGGCCGGCAACTGCGAACTGCGGCTCGACGACGCGACCATCACCCAACTGGAGCGCGAGGTCGACTGGACCTCACCGCAGGCCAGCGTGGCAGCCAATGACATCCTCCGCCAGTTCGTCCTTCGGCTGGTGCGTTCATACGTTGCCAACGGCGATTCCGGCTTGCCCGTCTTCCACGACAAGGAGCGGCCTGTCGCCGCAGCAGACCAGTTCGCCAGGCTGCTCACGGATGCGGTGGAACTCAGCACGCCGGATGGCGACCTTCATCGCTATTTCGTCGACTACCCGCGGGCCTCCCTTCCCGAGGGGGGCGCGTCGTTCCTCTACTGGCAGATCGTCGAATTCGGTTTGAAACCGGTCCTGCGCGTCAATCACCTCGTCGTCTGGCCGCGAGGTTCGCTGACCATCATTGCGTCCCGGCTGCTGTATGCGAGCCACTACTTCTGGACCGCGCTCGAAACGCGATTCCTGATCGTCGATGCGGCCCGTCCCGGCGGCTTCTACCTCGCCTCAGTTGAGCGCAGCCGGTCTGATGGGCTGACCGGATGGTCGGGTACGCTCATTGGTGGCACGCTCCGGAGCCATGCCCGGCAGGCGCTGGCGGGGGCGCTGAGAGACATGCGCGACAGGCTCTCCGCGCAACACTGACCGTCGCGTCGCGCTCACAGTCGTGGGCCGCTGGCCACCGGCGGATCGGGGCGCGCTCCGGTTGCATCCACCACAACAGAAGCGTTGCCGACATCTGGCGGCAGCTGAAGCGTCACCTGGCTGGCCATCATGCTGTTGGGCACGGCGACGCGACGATCGTCCACTGTCCGCAGGAACGTGTAGCCGAGCGTCAAGGTCTCGACAACGGCGGTCACGATGCCGCCTGGCGTGTTCATCTGCAGCCGATCCCCACGCGGAACGCGCGGTAGAGGAGCAACGCCAACCCGGCGATGAGATTGCCGAGCGTGCTCTGTGCCGCGAGGCCGAGTACGATCGACGCCACGCTGGCTCCGGCCAGCATGGCCGTCCCGAGCGTCCGAAGCTCGGGCACCAGGTGCACGTACAGAATCGCGGCGATCACGTACACGGCAGCCTGCAGGAACTGTCTCAGGAAGGCCGCGGCCGTGTCATCCACGAAGCCGGAAGTCGCGCGCCGATCCAGGCGGGCAAACGCCAGCCGGATGCCCCTGGCCAGCACCACGGCGGCAATCAGGAACACGAGGGCATAGAAGCCCGCCCCGAGAGCCGTGGACGGGTTGACGAACTCACCGCGCCAGAGTCGTTCAGCGAAGGTCATGGCGATTCATCCAATTCATCACATGGCATTATGCTGCGATGGTGCTCGGCGCGTGTGGGGTGTCGCTTTCATCCAAGAGCGCGGGCGGGCCGGGTTACGATAAGGTCTTGAGCCCGGGCCACCAGCGCGTGACGATGCGTCGCTGGGCGAGGTGAGGGAGGTGCTTCCTGGCAGAGGAGTCTGAACGTCGTACGGCCGTGCAGCGCGTCCTCGGCCTGGTCACCGAACTGCGGCGCGAAGAGGTGGTTACGGCGCTGCTGATGACCCTCAACGGGTTCTTTCTGCTGATGGCCTACTCGTGCATCAAGCCGGTTCGCGAGGCGCTCATCCTGTCGCACCCCGGCGGCGCGGAGTACAAAGTCTACATGGGAGGCGCGACCGCCATCCTGCTGCTGGGCGCGGTTCCAGCCTACGCCTTCGTGGCCGCGCGCCTGCCGCGCAATCGCCTCATCGTCGGCGTCACCCTCTTTTTCGGGACTCACCTGCTGGCGTTCTACGCCCTCGGCATCAGCGTCGGGCCAACGCTCCCGCTGGCCCTGGCATTCTACCTGTGGATCGCAATCTTCAACATGATGATCGTCGCCCAGTTCTGGGCGTTCGCCAACGACCTGTACACGGAGGAGGCCGGCAAGCGCGTCTTTCCGCTCATCGGTCTCGGCGCGTCACTCGGCGCCGTGGCCGGAGCCGGCGCCGCGGCCGTGCTGATCGATCGTGTCGGGTCGCTGGAAATGATGCTGCTGGCGGCAGCTATCCTGGTGGGATCGGCCGGCGTCACCGAGTGGGTACACGTGCGCGAGGTCGGGCGCGCAGGGAGCGCCCGGGCCCGCCACGAGGCAACCCAGGCGGTAGGCGGAAACGCCGGCGACGCCTTCCGCACGGTCCTCGCCCAGCGCTACCTGCTGCTGATCGCCGTGTTCTCCCTGGTGTTCACGCTGGTGAAGACCAACGGCGACTACGTGCTCGCGCGCATTGTCGAGGATACGGCCTCCGAGGCCGTGGCGGCCGGTGCGCTGACCGCGCGCGGGGTGCCGGACTACATCGGCCGCTTCTTCGCCGACTTGTCGTTCTGGATCGATGTCATCAGCCTCGGGCTCCAGGCCTTCGTCGTATCGCGCGTGGTCAAGTACTTCGGGCTTGGCATCGCGTTCCTGATGCTCCCGGTCGTCGCGCTCGCCGACGCCGCCACGATGGCCGTGCTACCGATCCTGGTGGCCGTCCGCATCGGCAAGACGGCGGAGAGCGCCATCGACTACTCGATGAACAACACGGTGCGGAACATGCTGTGGCTGCCGACGTCGCGCCGGGCGAAGTACCTGGCCAAGCAGGCGATCGATACGTTCTTCGTCCGCGCCGGCGACGTCTCGAGCGCGGGGCTCGTGTTCGTCGGCGTTCAATTGGGCCTGCACGCCCGTGCCTTCGCACTTGTCAACGTCGTGCTGGTGGCGGGCTGGCTGCTGCTGGCGCGGGCCATCATCCGCGAGAACGCCAGGCTGACGGCCAACGCCGCACCGGAGGCCTGAGCTGCGCAGCGGCGCGACCGATGATGGTGCCGGCCGGCGGCCGGAGTGATCCGGCCGCCGGCAACGAGAGGACGAGACCGTCAGAAGCCGAAACGGGCGCTGAACTGCGCCGCCCGCGGCTGGCCGTTGCCGCCGGTGAAGGCGGTCAGCACCAGGAAGTCGGTCAGGCGCTGATCGGTCGTCGGATTCGCGAAGTTCCAATTGTTGAAGACGTTGAACAGCTCGAAGTTCAGGTCGAGCGTCATGCCGTCACGCGGGCGCAGCCGGTACGACACCCGGATGTCGGTCTTCTGGAAGCTCGGCCCCCGGCCGCCGTTGCGACCGCCCTGGTTACTGGTGCAGAAGGCATTCTCGCCGACACCGCAGTAGTCGCCGGCGGGGATGTTGTCGAACAGGCGCCCGTTGCGGTCGGCGTCGACGGCCGAGTTGTACAGATTGAGCGGCGCGCCACTCATCCAGCGATAGAGACCGCTCACGGTCACACCGCGGGTGCCCGGAATCTCCACGCGTCCGCTCAGCACGAAGTTCTGACTGCGGTCGTTGTCCAGCGGCCCGGCGTTCATGTCGAGGTTCGCGTCGGCGCCCACCTGGTAGTAGTTGAGGAAGGTCTGGTTCGCCTCGGCGTTACCGCGCGCGTAGCCCAGCGCGTACGAGACCCGGGCCGCCCAGTAACCCGAGAACCGCTTCTCCATCGACAAGTTCAGGCCGTCGAACTGCGAGTGGCCGTCATTCCGCAGTGTCAGCACCGGGTTCACGAACGGCGAGATGCCGAGTCCCGAGGCCAGGCCCCGCAGGTCCGTGTAGGTGATGGCGCCGGTGCGGCTCGTGTTGGCGCGCGTCGCCGGGTTGAGATCGTAGTACACGAGCTGATCGCGATTCCAGCTGTGCACGTAGTCCACCGTCGCCGCCATCTGCGCGGCGAGCTGCCGCTCGTAGCCAAGCGTCACCTGGTGCGTGTTCGGCACCTTCCGGTCCGGGTTGTCCAGATAGACGGTGCCGGTGTTGCGGCCGATCGTCCCGGGCGGGAACATCGCGTTCAGCAGGTCGCGGTTCACGACCGGACCGTTGACCAGGAACGGATTGGTCGGGAACTGCCCGTTGCTCGGCCCGCGGTCGGCAGACGAGGTCGGAAAGGCGGCGAGGAACGAAGTGCTGTAGATGCTCGTCGACAGGAACGGCGTCGTCGTGATCAGCGTGATCTTGTCGAAGAAGCGACCGTAGCCGCCGCGAATCACCGTGGTGGTGCTCTGCGCCGGCTTCCAGTTGAAGCCCACCCGCGGCGCGAAGTTGTTCTTGTCCACCACCGTCGTGTCGCCGCCGGTGAACAGCGGGTTCTGAACGTCGATCGGCGTGGACTCGATGTCGTAGCGGAGTCCGAGATTCAACGTCATGTTGCCGAGGTGCCACTTGTCCTGCACGAACCCGACGATGACGTTGGTCGGCAGCAGGAAGTCGGCCGGAGCCGGCACCCTGATGAACAGCCGTTCCGGATACGTCGCCGGGTCGGCGGCGTTGAATGCACGGTCGGTCGAAAACTGGAAGCGGCCGTTCATCGTCGACTGGTCGGGCAGCTCAATCTTCGAGTAGATGTACTGGAACCCGGCCTTGAGGTCGTGGTCGCCGCCGAGCCGGTTCGGGATGAACTGCGAGAAGGTGTCCGACAACTCGTAGGCGCTGTTGATGCGGAACTGCGCGCCTTCACGAAAGCCGTCGGTGAAGGTCAGCATGGCCAGCGTCGGCGGCAACTCGGTCATCGGGATGCCGTCCTGCACTTCCTTGGCGGTAAAGCCGTTCTTCTCGTAGGTGTAGCCGACGCGCAGCGTGTTGAACTTATTATTGCCGAACACCAGGTTGTAGGCGCCGTTGGCCGACCGATCGACGTCGTATTCCTGGTCCTTGGCCGCCAGCGTCACGCGTCCGGAGATGCGGTCGTAGGTGGGCGAGTCCTCCTCGAGATACCGCACGTTCCAGGTCTGGTTCGCGTTGATCTGATTGTCGACGCGAATCAGGTTGTTCCACAGCTTCATCGCCTGGGTATTCGAGTAATTGAGCTCGGGGCGCGCGGCGAACGTGTTGCTGCGCCCTTCCTCGTAGATGATGCGGTCCAGGCTGTAGAAGAAGTGGGCCTTGTCCTTGACGATCGGGCCGCCGAGCGTGCCGCCCCAGTCGCTCTGCGACGACGCCGGCTTGTTGAGATTGGCCTGCCGGACGAAGAAATCCTCCGAGGTCACCTTGTCGTTCGTGAAGCTGCCGAACGCAGACCCGTGGAAGGTGTTCCCGCCCTGCTTGGTGATGGCGTTGATGACGGCACCGGCCGTACGGCCGAACTCGGCGTCGTACTGGTTGGTCAGCACCTGGAACTCCTGCACCGCCTCCAGGGCCGGCCGGACCTGACTGCCGCAGGAGCTGCCCAGGTAGTCGTCGTTGTTGCCGACTCCATCCACCGAGAAGTTGCCGCTGCGGTTGCTGCCGCCACCGACGATGATGGAGTCGCAGGCGAAGGAGGCCGACGACTGACTGACCTGGACGCCCGGGGTGAGGCCGACGGCCATCGTCCAGTTACGGTTGGCGATCGGGAGGGCGACTAGCTCGTCCTGCGAGATGTTCGCGCCGATCTGCGTCGTCTGGGTGTCGACGAGCGGCGCCTGCCCGGTGACGGTTACCGACTCCTCGAGCCCGCCAACCTTCATCGCGATGTCGAGCGAGGCCGTATTGCCGACCGTCAACAGCAGCCCGGTGCGCTCGAACTTGGAGAAGCCGCCGAGCTCCGCCGTCACCCGGTACGGGCCCGGCAGGATGCCGGTCAGGTAGTACGAACCGTCCGCGTTGCTCACGACCTGACGGAACATGCCTGAACCTTCGTGCGTGACGACCACGGTCACGCCAGGAAGCGGCAGGCCCGATTCGTCAACCACGTGTCCTTGTACCGAGGACTGCGCTTGCTGAGCAAAGGCGAGATGCGGAAGCGAGACGACCGACGCGATCGCGAGGATCCCCACGGCGAAACGGCGCATGTTCGACCTCCTTCAGAAGCAATCGACCCTTGGGGGCAGCGGAAACGTCCACCGGCCCACGAGGTACACAATGCACTCACGACCAACAACGACCAGGAAGGCGATGCGCGGAAATGAACGGCGTTGGGGTCTTTATTCAGGATTCAGCCGGACTTGTCAATGGCAATCGTCGCAGCGCCAGCACATCCGTCAGTTCGTGCCGCTCGTGCTCCCTACCCCTGAACGGTGCTCCAGGCCTACCAGTACCCAGCGGCCGGTATCACGGCGGAAATACGTGCTGACGGGCGCCGCCCAGGCTGGACGGGCCGGATCGGCGGCCGCGATGTCGACGCGTACGTAGGTCCCGGTGTCGGAGGGTAGTTCTGGCGGGGCTCCGGCGCTCGTGGACGGCACTTCGACGGCGCTGCCGAGGGCTGTGCTCTCGCTGGTGGCGTTGTCGAACCGATACCACGCCACGCGGTAGGAGGTGGGCGCCCGGGCCACGTCCGCCTCGACGGCGGCGTTGTGGAACGTCAACTGGCCGGCCTCATCGAGCGCCGGCGCAACGATGGGGTTGACCTGCTGCAGGAAGGCCCGCCCGATGGCATCGCGGCGGCCGATCAGGGTACGGGTCAAGTACGCCACGGCCTCGGGATCGGTGTACTGCCCGCTCTTCACGGCCGCGGCAATCTGGCTGTCGGTGATGGCCGTGACCTTGCGCGCCGCCCAGAAGGTGTCGTCGGGCTGCGCGCGGATGTATGCCGCGTTCGGCACACGGCTCTTCCAGCGCGTGGGATCGAAGTGGTCGGCCTCGAGGCGGGCAACGCCGCGAATCGACGGATAGTGAATCGTGCGCCAGTATTCGACGGGAAAGCCGAATCCCAGCAGCTTCCGCAGGAGGGGCTTGCCCGCGTAGAGATACTCGTAGCCCTCCCAGGGCTCGTTCGGGCCGATGCCGGCGCTCCCCAGCGTGGAACCGAAGTCGAGGACGTAGTGCCGGACCGCGGTGCGGCCGTCCTCCGTGACCAGCGTGTCGATCGTGTTGCCGGCCTTGGCGTCCACACGGTCGATCCACGCGGCGAACGCGCCCATGCCCCGCAGCTCGCGCCGGTCCTCATGGGGATAGATGTCGTTGGGGTCGTCCGCGCGCGTGCCGTAGTAGAGGAACTCGCCGACAGGCTTGCCCTCGACGGCCTTACTGGCGATTGCACGATAGGTGTGGTCCGGGCCCTCGTCCACCAGGGCCAGGATCCGGTTCACATCGTCATCGGTCAGGCGGCGACGCTTGCCGCGGACGGTAATGGTGGCGTCCGGGGCGATGTGGAGCGCCTGGCGCCGGATCGTGGCCACATGGGTTTCGGCGACGTTGTAGCCCAGGGCCCAGAACAGCTTGGTTGACACGACCTCGGCGCTCGTCGCCTGTTCGGGATATCCGGGCGCGTCGAACTTGATGAACCAGCGGACACCGGCGGTGTCGCGAATGGTGAAGCCCGGACGAACGCCCTCGGACTTGCCGGACACGACGGTCCAGTCGCCGGCCGGGCCCGGCGTGGTGTCGGGCCCGCGGGCCACCTCGTCGTCGGTGAGCCGGCGTGACCCTGCCCGGTTGGTGAACCAGCTCGAATCGGGCACCTCGCCGAGGGTGTTGACGTTCACGGAGGGCACCTGTGCCCGATCGCCTTCCTTGATGAACAGGCTGGAGATCAGGTCCCACGACAGGTGAATCGAAAACGACTGCACTTTCGAGGCGTCGGCAGGGTCGGGTTCCCGCGCGATCGGATCGTCGCTGAAGAACCGGGGGCCCGCGGCCGAAAGCGGAAAGCCGGCAACCATCGCAAGGGCGATGCCGATCAAGTTACGCCGGACGCACGGTGACAGGACAGATGGTCTGAGCATCATGGGCGCACCTTCAGAAGCTGACGTTCTGCGCGATGTTGTAGCGCCAGCCTTCGGCACTGCGGACCAGCTCGAGGCGCAGGGCCGTGAACGAGGGACCGTGGAAACGCGCGCCGATGCCCCACGATCGCTTCAGGTCCCGCAGATCGAGACCCCGGGCCGTTGGCCCGACGGTGCCCTGGTCGAGGAACAGCGCCATGTCCACCAGCGGGCCCGGCGTCCAGCGCAGCTCGCTGCGCAGCAGGAGGCTGTTGTTGTCGGTGAAGCGGTAGTTCTCGAATCCGGGCAGCGTGTCGCGGCCGCCGATGGAAGGCAGGAGGAAGAACGGGATCGACTGGCCGTCCGCGGCCCGTGAGAGATCGGCTCGGGCCTGGAGGGCGATCACCCAGTTGTCGTGCAGGACGGGCACGAACTGGCGAAGGTCGATCTCGGTCCGCGTGAAGCTCGAAGCGCCGTCACGATCCGCGTAGTCGTGGAAATCCACCCGGTAGAGAGCGCCTCCGGTCGTGTAGCCCGGGGAGTGACGCGAGTCGAACGCGGCAAACGCAGTCGAGTGCCACCACGCCTGCGACGCGGTGACGCCAACCGTAGGCACCGAGCCCGTCCCATCCCGGGCGGTCACGCGGAAGTCGGTCACGCCGCCGCCGACGCTGAGCCAGCGGCCGACAATACGTGCGGAGACGCTGCCGCCGGCTTCGGACGTCCGCAGCCCGTAGCCCACCTCGTCGGCCGGATTGCTGTCGAGGCCCACGCCGAAGAAGCGCAGGTCCGGCGCATCCTCCCACCGGGCCACGCCGCGCAGGCGCACGCGATCGGTGCTGAGCGGCGGAATGTCTACGGCGGTTTCGACCATCTTGAACTTGTTCACCGACGCGGCGGCTGAGGCGGTCCAAAGCCCGCGCTCCCCCACCGGCACCTCCGATGCCGCGCCGAGGGCGAAGCCGGCGCCGGGCCGGAAGGTGCCGAAGGTCAGGCGGACGGCCGGCGGCTGCGGCTTCAACCATTGCTCGATCTTCGTGATGATGAGGTCGCCTTTTTCCCGCGCCTCGGGACGGACCTCGGCGGCCTTGGCCGCCTTCTCAGCTTCAATCTGTTCGGTGCGTGTCGTCTGCGCCGACGCCAACGGCGCCATGAGCCAGGCGCCAATGGCCAGCACGACACGAAGGTGCGTTGTCGTCATAGGTTGTGCCTCACCCGACGTATTGAATCATGGGGGCCTGGCCACCACATGAAGTCGTCATTAATTCGTCTTAACAGAACGTCTCCTGGCCTGCGCCCGGCCGTTAACGTGAATTAATCGACGCCTCATGTGGGGCTCACGTGATTCCCGTCCAATGAGCAATGACACGTCGCGTGTCCAAGGAGACCAAGCTCATGAGGCCATCCGTTATCGTCCTCGTCATCGTCGGCCTGCTGTCCGGGGCAACCGCGGCTGTGGCGCAGACGGAGACGCCAACCGTCCTGCCGACGGGGACGGGCGAGCCGCCGCCGTCGGCCGAGGCTCCGCCGCCGGCGACCGAGCGGCGCACGGGGTTCCGCACGCTGTTTCGTGACCTGGGCAGCGATATCGCGCACCTTCCCTCGCGCGACTCGCTCGTGGTGGGCGCCATCGGCGGCGGCGCGGCCTTGGCCCTGCATTCTGCCGATTCCACCTTCAATCAGCACCTGGAGGGCACCTCGGCCTTCAACGCCGGCAACTATCTCGGGAACACCGGCACGATCATGGGGGCCACCTTTGGTGTCTACGGCGTCAGCCTGCTGACCGGACACCCGCGTGTGACGCACGTCGCCCTGGACCTCGTCCGCGCGCAGCTGGTCAGCGAACTCATGGTGCAGTCGATCAAGATCGCCGGGCGGCGCGACCGGCCGGACGGCAGCAGCGGCTACTCGTTCCCGTCGGGGCACACGGCCATCACGTTCGCGTCCGCGGTGGTGCTGCAGCGGCACCACGGGATCAAGTGGGCGCTGCCGGCCTACGGGCTCGCCGCCTATGTCGCCATGTCGCGCCTGCACGACAACGTGCACTACCTGAGCGACGTAGCCTTCGGCGCGGCCGTCGGCACCATTGCCGGACGCACCATCACGCGGCACGGGGCCAACAACTTCGCCCTGATGCCGATGGCCGTGCCTGGCGGCGCCGGCATCTTCGTCGTCCGCGCGAACTAGTGCACGCGACGTTCATGGGCCGCTGACTCGGCGGATGCGGCGCGCCTCGCGCGAACGTCTAACCGGTGACCGGTCCACGGCAGGCCCGTGTGCCGTGTGGGCACGACATCAATCGGAGTGGTTCTCGCCGGCGGGCGCCGCGCCGGCCGGCGGTGGCACGGGCCGATCGAGTGCCGCGTCGAGTTCGGCCCGCGGCTGCAGCCCGGTGACGCGCAGGATCTCAGCCGCGTCGAGGGATTCCGATTGGAGGAGCGCCGACGCCAGCGCGTCGAGCTGCGGACGATGGACTGCGAGCAGCTGTTCGGCTTCGGCGTAGCAGGCCTTCACGATGCCGCGGACCTCGAGGTCGATCAGCTCCGCGGTCGCTTCGCTGGACGACGGGCGCTGGAGCGAGGGTGGGAGTCCCTCGTCCTGCGGCGACACCAGGCTCATCGGCCCGAGGGATTCGGTCATGCCCCAGCGGACGACCATCCTCCTCGCAATCTCGCTCACCTGCTGCAGGTCGCTCTCCGCGCCGGTCGTCACCGTCCCGTACACCAGTTTCTCGGCGGCGCGTCCGCCCAGCGCGCTGATGATGCGGGCGCGCAAGTACGGCTCCGAGTAGCTGGTCCGGTCGTCGGTCGGCAGTTGGTACGTGGCGCCGAGAGACATCCCGCGCGGCACGATGGTCACGCGGTGTACCGGGTCGCTGCCTGGGACGAGCAGGCCCAGCAGAGCGTGGCCGCTCTCGTGGTAGGCCGTTCGCTGGCGTTCCGCGGGGTTGAGCAGCAGGTGGCGGGCCGGACCGAGGCTGATCTTCTCGAGCGCCTCGGCGAAGTCGTCCCGCTGCACCTGGTCGCGGCCCTTGCGCGCCGCCGTCAGGGCCGCCTCGTTCACCAGGTTGCGCAGCTCGGCCCCGACCAGCCCCGGCGTCTCGGCCGCAATCGAGTCGAGGTCCACATCCCCGGCCAGCGGTACGCGTCTGGTGTGCACGCGCAGGATGGCCGCGCGTCCGAGGCGGTCCGGAGGGTGCACCATCACACGGCGATCGAAGCGACCCGGCCGGAGCAACGCCGCGTCGAGCACATCCGCGCGGTTGGTGGCCGCCAGCACGATGACGCCCTGCCTGGAGTCGAAGCCGTCCATCTCGGTCAGGATCTGGTTGAGGGTCTGCTCGCGCTCGTCGTGGCCGCCCATGATCGCGCCACCGCCCCGCGCGCGGCCAATCGCATCCAGCTCATCGATGAAGATGATGGCCGGTGCCGACGCGCGCGCCTGCTTGAACAGGTCCCGCACCCGCGCAGCGCCCACGCCGACGATCATCTCGATGAACTCCGAGGCGCTGAGGCTGAAGAAGGGCACGCCGGCCTGCCCGGCGACCGCGCGCGCCAGGAGCGTCTTGCCGGTACCCGGCGCCCCGACGAGCAGCACGCCCTTCGGCATGGTCCCGCCCAGCCGCTGGTATTTCTCGGGATGCCGCAGGAAATCCACCACCTCCATCAGCTCGCCCTTGGCGTCCTCGATGCCTGCCACATCGTCGAAGGTGACGCGCTCGGCGCCAGCGTCTTCGTACCGCTTGGCACGGCTTTGACCCATGGTGAACATCCCGCCCCCGCTCGAGGCCCGCCGGCTGAGCCAGATGAAGCCGCCCACCAGGAGCAGCGTCGGGCCGAACCCGTAGACGAGGCTTTCCCACCATGTAGGCTGTCCCTCGTCGAGCGCCCGCGCATTGATGACGACGCCGTGATCCTGGAGCAGCTGCTCGAGGTTCGACGTGGCGAACGCGGGCCGAACGCTGCTGAACCGGGTGACGTTGTGCGCCGTCGGGGCGGTGGCCGGATAGTCCACGGGCTTCTTGAATGTGCCCTGGATGACGTCGCCCTGGCTGGTCACTTCCGCGACGTTGCCCGCGGCGACCTGCGCGGCGAAGAACGTATAGGAGACGTCGGCGACCGCTGGCGCGGGGTAGAGCGCCCGCATCAGCACGAAGTTGAGCGCGAAGGTGAGGATCAGGATGATCCAGGCCCGCGAGGTCACGGGGGCCGGTCCTCCAGAGGTGGTTCGAAGAGGGGCTTTTCGAGGAGTGATATCCGCCGATGGGGTGCTGGTCGCTGATCTGGTCGTCACTGAAACCCCTCAAACTGGACTCGACTCCCGGACACCGGGTGCACGAGGTTTGTGTGCCCGGCGGGACACCGGCATCGTATCCCGCCTGCGGCCAGGGGTGCCCGGCTCACTCGGACACCGGGCTCGACAATGGCACTGAAGGACGCCAGACCGCACGGGTTTGGCGGGACGGGCTCGGCGCGCCGGACTCGACGCGTCATGCGCTCGCCTGGACTAGGCCTGCACGGCGGCCGGGTGCAGCACGTTCTTCACGCGGTCGATCTCCTCGCGGGTCCCGTGAGCAATCAGCAGGAACTTATCGGCCTTCAGGGCCATCTCGCACTGCAGCACGCTGTCCTTGGGAATGCCGATGCTGAACAGGCCGGCGCCCAGAGCGCTCACGCCGCCGACGACCGCGGCGCCTTCGAGGGCCGAAACGATTGCTGCCACGATTGGGCCGGCCACGAGCACCGGGCCGATTCCCGGAACCATGAAGAATGCCCATCCGAACAGCAGACCCCACATCCCGCCCCAGAATGCCCCGAGCTTACCCCAGTACTTGATGCGGTCACCACTGTTGTAGTAGCCGATGACCTGCTCCTCGCTGTGGTAGTCCTTGCCGACGATCGAGAGTTTCTTCATGTCGAAGCCGGCCCGCTGCAGGGACTTGACTGCGTCCTCCGCCAAATGGTGGGTATCGAAGATCGCGACTTCCGCTGTGTCCTTGATCATGTGTCTCTCCTTGTGTCCTGATTGAACTCGTTACTCCGTGGTCGGCCGCTTGCCGGAGCCGCCGAGCGCTTCCCCGAGCGCGCTCAGCTCGTGGCCCAGCGTTTCGAACCCCTTCCCAACCTCTTCGCGCGTCCAGGCACCGCCAGCAATCAGCCGGTCGCCGAGCGCCCGGCTATCGGCGACCGTGGCCGATGCCGCGGCCTTCGCCTCGCCGCCCATCCAGCCGGCAGCATCGTCGAGCCCGGCCGCCGCGGCCTTGATCTCGTGCCCGGCCGTGTCGTACTCGTGGCGCGCCCAGGCGTCGGCGGCCCTGGCACGGTGCGCGAGGGCGAGCGCACGGTCGGCCTTCGCGAACACCGTGGCCATCGCCCGTTCGTCCTTGACCGTGCCGGTTTCGACAGACGCGGCCAGGGTGTCGAGCGCCACGACGGCGCTGTCGAGCTCCTGCCGGGCGTCACCCGTCGCGCGGCCGGCTTCGAGGCGCAGGTAGCCGGTAGCCTTGCGGATCTCCGTGGCCGCGGCCTTCAGGTCGTTCCGGGCCCGGTCCGCCACGGCGCTCGCGAAGTGGTGCTGCGGCTCGCCGCTGAGCGGGTACCACGTGGTCACGTCCGTGACGACCCACCGCCGATCGATGTCGGCGCGCGTGGCTCGGTCGATCACCTTGTCGAGGTCCGCCGTGCTCGTGATCGTGCCGCCGGCAATGGCCGCGGCTGCGGTGTCGGCCTTGGTCGCACTGGCATGCAGGCTGGCCACCGTCTGCTGCTGGGCCGCCGTATCCGCCGCCAGCATCGCCTTGTCCGCATCCATCAGCGCCTGGTCGGTCTTGCCGGCCTCGTCGGCCTGGCGCCTCAGCTCCTCGGCTACCGCACGCATCTCGGCCGCCGCCTTGGTCTGATCCTTGACGTCGAATGCCGTACGCGCCGCATTGAGGTGGCGGCTCACCGCGTCAACGACAGGGGCGTAGGTCGTGTCGTCGTACGAGATCCAGTTCTCTGGAGCCACGGTCGCGGCCGGCGTGGCAGGTGCCGGCGCCTCGGCGCTGGGCGTCGCTGCCTGTTCCGGAGCTCGCTGGCAGGCCACACCCGTGAGGACGAGGGCCACGGCGAGCGTCCTCAGGGTGACCGGACGAAGAGTAGGGTGCATGACGTGATCCTTTCGGAGATGAGAATGGCCGGACGCGAGTGGTGCAACCATCTGCATCCAGGGTCGGCTGCCGTCATGAGCCGTTCGTGAACAACCGATTAATTCGGCTTAAGCGGCACGACGCGCATTCATCATTCCGCGTCTGGTCTCGCGATCACGGCCACCGAGAAGTTCCGGCCCTCCCATCGCGCCGCCTGGGGCCAGTAGCAGGTGAACCGAACCTCCGCGCCGACGGCCAGGGACGCGGTCGGCAGGTCGGCCACGTGCAGGCCGGCGCCGGTGTCGCGCGAGCTGGTGTCGTGCACAGTCCGCCACCCGTCGGCACTCCAGCGTACGGTGGCGGGCGCCAGCGTCTCTAGCCGCAGGACCGAGCCGGCCGGGAGCACGCGGGCCTTGTGGCTGAAGCGCCAGGGCGTGTACGGCGACAAGTGCCGCTCGCGCACGTAGCGCTGCTCGGTCTGCGGCGGCATGTCGAAGACGCGGCCGTCGGCCAGCGACCGGCGCAGCTTCAGATACTCCGCGTGCGCCCACACGAGCGGCATCGCCGAGCCGGATGGGCGGCTGCACCAGAGCTCGCGGGCCGGGATATCCAGGGCGTCCCACACCTGCTCCGGGATCAACCCACCCTCGTTGGCGAAGGCCTGCATGGCGCCCAGCAGCCGCGCGGCCGCCTCGGGCCTGCCCGCGGCCAGTTCGAAGTGCGCCCGTTCGCCCACCAGCAGCGGCCAGCCGCGTCCAATCCCCGTCCCGTTGAAGGGCGTTCCGTCGGCGTGCTCACCGTACCCATCGTCGTTGTAGCGATGCCAGGCGGGCCCCCTCGGGGTGTCGATCTTCAGCAGGGCATCGATCACGGCCACCGTGCGCACGATGCGAGGATCGTCGGGCGCGCGCAGCCCGAAGCGGACCAGCGCGAGGGCATCGGGACTGATGATCTGCGAGGCGGGCTCCTCGCTCTGGCCGGGCGGACGGTTCTTGATGGGCACGAACCCGTCGGTCGGAGATGCCGCGTCGGCGGACTCGGGCGGCGCGATGCGGACGTAGTAGCCGTCCACCCCGCACCGCCGCGCGAGGTCCGTGCCGGTGACGTACGTCCAGCGTTCGATCGCATCGTTCCAGCAATCGGCCGTGTCGCGCGCATAGGCGGCAAGAGCCGAGTCGCCGGCCTCGTCGGCGAGGTCGGCTGCTGCCAGCAGGGCCGCGATCGTCGCGGCGAGCGTGAACGGCGAATAGCCGGGGTCCTCTTCCCACCGGTCCTGGAGGGCCACCGGCCCATTGACGAGCAGATAGACGACGGCCCGCCGCACCATCGGCCACAGCGCCTGCCGCTGGTCGGCATCGAGGGCCTGCTGGCGGCGCGCCATGTCCACCAGGAGGATGGGGAACGCCGTCTCGTCGAGCTGCACGCCACCCCAGTACGGCGTGCCGTCGATCCACATGTTCTGCGACCAGTGGCCGTCCTCGAGCTGCGTGTCCTGCAGATAGCGCAACACCCGCCGGGCGTCGTCCATGGCGCCGACGGCCAGGAGACCACCGGCGGTTTCGACGAGGTCTCGCGGCCACACCAGGTGGTAGCCACCCAGGTCGTTGTCGCCTTTGGCGAACCCCCAGGGCAGCGACAGGCTGGCCACGATGCCACCCGGATGTGCCTTCGACTCGCAGGTGCGGATGACGGCGGCGCTGACCGCATCGAGCAGGTGAGGCTGGCCGACGGGCGATTCGATTGGTCGCAACGAGGCCTGCCACGACTGCCACTCCCGCACGTACTCGTCCCGGGCCCGGTCGAAGCCCGCGACCAGGCTCGCCGCCGCCAGACTGGCCGCCTCGGCCGCGTTCGACCCGAAGCCGAGCGCCAGCACGAACGCACCCGAGTCGTCGGGCACCAGTATTTCACCCGTCAACGCGACGTTGCCGTTCCGGGCCCGTTCGTAGTTCCACGACATCTTCTTGTGGGCACGCAGGTCCTGCCAGCCGTCGGAGACGCCGACAAAGCCCACCGAGCGGTCCACCCACCCGGCCGAGCAGGCCAGCGCCAGGGCACAGCCGTCCCGCTCGGCGAACAGCATCGGCTGGCCCTCGTGCGCTCCGATCCAGGCCGTGTTGCCGCCGCCGTGATTGGCCAGGTGCGGCGCCAGCAGCACGTGGAGCCGGTAGTTGCTCGATGCGCCCTGCAGCGCCACGAAACGGATGCGCTGCAGCAGCACGGCGCGCGACGGGTCGGTGACAATCTCCTTCTCGATGCGGTAGCGGCCTTGGACGCACGAGTTGGTCAGGCGGTAGGCCGGCACACCCTCGGCCAGCGACGCGATGTCCTGCCTGGTGTGGCGTTTCTCCTCCGAGAAGAACTCGCGGCCGTCGGTGACGATGAGCCCCATGTCGCGGGTGCAGGCCTGATCCACGCGCGGGTAGTAGATCTCGTTGAGGATGCCGTGACTGACCGTGAACCAGAGGCGGCTCTGGCGCGCAAGCGCAGTGCCGAGGCCTGTCTTGGCGCTGGAAGTCCAGCGCGCGGGGCTGCCCGGCCAGCCCGGTGCGCATGCGAACCGTGTACTCATCGTGTCCTCCCGTCCCTCACGCCGTGTGCGGCGCCGTGCCAAGCGCGAGCGGATGCCGTCCCGCCGCCCAGTGCGCTTCGATCTCCTCCAGGCTCCGTCCGCGCGTTTCCGGCACCCGGAACCAGGCGAAGAGCCACGCGCTGATGCCGACCAACCCGTACAGCCAGAACGTCAGCGAACGTCCGGCCAGCCCAATCAGGGTGAGGAACGTGACGGCCACCAGCAGGTTCGCGCCCCAGTTGGCGGCGGTGGCCAGGCTCATGGCGCGGCCGCGCACCTGGAGCGGGTAGATCTCGGCGATCAGCAGCCAGAACACCGGGCCGAGCCCCACGGCGAACCCGCCGACGTAGACCATCAAGCTGGCCGCCGCGATCCAGCCCAGGGACCCCGACAGATCCGGTAGCCGGAAGGCGAGCCCCAGTGCGCCCAGCCCCGCGATCATGCCGGCGAGGCCGGCCAGCAGCAGCGGGCGCCGGCCCACCCGATCCACCAGCAGGAACGCGACCACGGTCATCACCATGTTGACCACCCCCACGCCGACGGTCGCAAGGATCGATGCCGACGCGGAGGTCACGCCGGCGTAGCCGAAGATCATCGGCGCGTAGTAGATGACGGTGTTGATGCCGGTGACCTGCTGAAAGATCGCCAGCCCGACACCCACGACGAGCGCGGGGCGAATCGAGGGCGCGAACACGTCGCTCCATCCTCCGGCCTGCACGGCCAGGCTCCGCTGGATCACCGCGAACTCAGCCGTGACGTCCTCGGCGCCGCGAATGCGCCGGAGTGCCGCGCGTGCCCGGTCGGTCGCCTGCTGCCCGACCAGCCACCGCGGGCTTTCCGGCAGCCACCACATGCCCGCGCAGAGCACCGCCGCCGGCACGGCCGCCAGGCCGAACATCCACCGCCATCCCCGGATGTCGACCAGGGCGTAGTCCACCAGGTACGACACGACGATGCCGCACGTCAGGGCGAGCTGATTGATCGAGACCAGCCGGCCGCGAATCGCGACCGGCGACACTTCGGAGATGTACAGAGGCGTGGTGAACGAGGCGACGCCGATCGCGATACCCACGACGATGCGCCCCGCGATCAGCCAGGCCACGGTGGATGACACCGCCGTGCCCAGCGCCCCGGCGACAAACAGCGCGGCCGTGGCGATGATCACGCGCCGCCGGCCGAAGCGGTCCGCGAGCGCGCCGCCGCCCATCGCTCCGAGCAGCGCACCGACGAGGGCGCAGCTGACGACGACCTCGACCCAGGTCGGCGACAGGGCGAAGTCTTCGCGGATGAACAGGATCGCCCCGGAAATGACGCCCGTGTCGTAGCCGAAGAGCAGTCCGCCAAGGCCCGAGATCGCGGCAGCAACGTAGACGAACGGCGAGCGCGACGCGGTCTTCATCGCCATCACCCTCCGTGCACGAAGTCCGGGTAGTCGGTCATGCCGCCCCGAACCATGCCCAGGCCAGCAGGCCCCCGACCATGCCTACCGACCCGACGACCATCGTTTTCCTCCGCACGGCCTTCTGCACGCTCATAAACCGTTCGCGCCCCCGTAAGGATTTGACGCGACTCAGGTGACCCGATCATGAGGTGCGCGTTAATTCGCGTTAATCGGGGTCCATCACACTCTCCACTAGCCATGCCTCACTGTATGGACGCGCGGGACGGCTTCCGGCCGGCGCGGATGCCGACGGCAAAGGTCAGGCCGAATCCGGACGCGAAGGCCACCAGGTGAGCCGCGTCGGCGAGCACGCGATCCGGCGCCGACGCGATCGCGTTCGAGCTGGCAGATAGCGCCACGACGAGCGCCGCACCCATGACCAGGCCGATCGGCCAGCGGCGACGCGGCGGCAATCCGGCCACGACGGCACCGATGCACGACCAGTATCCGGCCGACGGCCCGACATCGCTGGAGGTGAACAGCAGCAGGCCGGCCTCGGATCCCCAGCGATAGAGCGGCATGGCGACGCCGAGCGTCACCACCAGGACGGCCCAGAGGTGGCCGCCCCAGAAGAGTCCCGCCGTCGGCCACGACCCCCAGCGTCGTTCGGCCAGGGCCGTGAACACCGTCAGCGCGGCCCAGGATCGCCAGAACACGGCAGCGCCCTTGGTGACGAAGACCGACGTGACGAGGCGATGCCACTGGCCGTCCGCAAGGTGCGTCCCCGCGAGTCCGAGCATGTCCGACGCTGGAATACCGAGAGGACGATGCGTGGTGGACGACCAGACGGCGGTGGCGAACATCGCCGCCGACATCACGATGGTAAAGGGCAGGCGGCGCCAGGGGTGCGCGGATGGCACGTTCGTCGTCATGAGCGTGGATCGGCTGCCGAGCGGGCGTCGGTCTCCACAGCCCGTCGAGCCACGCGGGACACCACGGCCAGCACCGCGACCGCCGCGAGCAGCCCGCCAATCAGCATGACGTCCTGCACGACGACAGCACGCTTCGGCTCGCCCGCCATGCGTGCGAGGTGCTTGCCCGCGTAGCCCGCATACACCTCCAGCGACAGCGACGGGATCAGGGCGATGCAGGCCACCACGAACCGGACGAATCCGACACCGATCGCACCGAGCGCATAGCTGGTGAGCGCCCGGTTCAGCGGCGTGAGCCGGATCAAGAACTGCAGCCTGAGTTCCTGCTGCCGCACCGCCGCGAGCACGGCAGAGAGCGCAGGCCGCGAGTGGAGAAAACCTCGGATGAGCGGCGAGAAGAGCCGACGGGCCAGCACGTACTGCAGCACAGCGCCCCCCAGGCTGCCGAGCGCCACCGCCGCCAGGCCGCGACCAAAGCCGAAGGCCGAGCCGGCGACGA
>Ga0209476_10000518_pt1 | contig 26389 bp, 20 predicted proteins | sample KloWWTrecipitate_FD_187179 | JGI IMG/M metagenome (GOLD analysis project Ga0209476, IMG submission 187179) | Active sludge microbial communities from Klosterneuburg, Austria, studying microevolution and ecology of nitrifiers - Klosterneuburg... | ecosystem: Engineered > WWTP > Aerobic digester... | reverse complement strand
CAACGCCCAGGAAGTGCCTAACGGCAAGCTCCATCAGGTAACCGACGACGCCTTCACCGCCGGTTGGGAGTCCGGTCCGCAGGCCACCTTCCGTCTGATGAAACTGTGCTATCCCTACCTGAAGGGTGACGGCAACATCATCAACCTGGCCAGCGCCGCCGGTCGTCGCTGGGATTCCACCGGCTATGGCTGCTACGGCGCCACCAAAGAGGCCATCCGCCAGCTGACGCGGGCCGCAGCCTGTGAATGGGCCGAGGACGGGATTCGTACCAACGCGATCCTGCCCCTGGCCGAATCCGAAGGCCTCAAGGGCTGGGCGGCCGCCCGTCCGGAAGAGGCGAAGGCCTATTTCAACACCATTCCCATGCGCCGGGTCGGCGAATGCGAGGGCGATATCGGCCGCTTCGTCGTCACCTTGTGCACCGACGACTGCCGCTACGTCAACGGCCAGAGCATCGCTCTGGATGGCGGCCAGGCCTTCCTGGGGTAAGTGGATCGCTTGGTGTCGATCATTTCTGGAACAAGAAATGGGGAGCGGAGACGCTCCCCATTTTCATACTGCGCACGGCATGGGCGCAGTCCTGCGGGTGCAGGTCCCGCAAGATGTGGATTGGTGAGCTTTCAGTAGCGCGGTGCCACCGACAGTTTCAGGGTGCCCGTGTCGTCAGGTTTTACGGCCTCCGGCTCAGGGCAGGCTGCGCTGCTTCAGCCCCTGCATGATCCGCCTCGCCAGCGCTGGATAGTCACCGTCGAAGTGATGGCTGCCGGTGGTGCGGACGAGCTCGACGTCCTTGCCGATCTGCGTGCACGCGGACTCGTCGTCGTCCTCGCCATAAAAGCACTGCAGCCGCTGTGGGTCGATGCGCCGGACTTCGGGTAGCGTGGGTAGCGCATCGCTGCGGTGCTGCTTCAGCCAGCCGGCGACGGTGACCTCAAAGTCTGCCGTGGCAGCAAAGGCGAGCAGGGAAATCTGTACCACCGCTTCGCGGTCGCTGGGAGCAAGGCGATTGTAGAGCGCGGGCAGCACGTCGGCGCCGAAGGAGTAGCCGATCAATACGACCTTGCGCGCGCCCCACTTTTGGCGATAAGCCTCGATGATACGGCCCAGGTCCCGCGCGCATTGCTCCGGATCTCGACGTTTCCAGAAGTAGCGCAAGACGTCTACACCGACGACTGGCAGGCCACTTTGCTGGAGGATGGCGGCGAGCTGCTTGTCCAGGTCGCGCCAGCCGCCGTCGCCCGAGTACAGAATGGCGACAGTGTCGCCAGCATCGGCAACGGGGAGTTCGACCAGGGGCAAGTCGGCGAGGGGCAGCTCGGTGAGGGCCAGGTCGGTCGGGGTGGAGTCGGCTCCGGTCGCGCCGTCCCCGGCCACCTTGCCAGCCTGTAGTGCATGTTGGTTAAGACCGTTCAGCAGCGCTACAGGGGGCGCGGCCCGTGGCTCATCGGTCAGGCGGATTTCGGCGCGCCCATGGGCGAACGCCGTGGCCCGCAGGCGCACCTCCGCGGTGGCCGCGGTGCTGAGCAGAATGTCCACGCCGTAGGGCAGCGGTCCTGCGGGTAGCGCATAGGTGGGCATGCTGTTGCGGTTGCTTGCTTGCAGCTCGCTGCACAGGGGCTTGCGGCCGGGCAGCGCGGGCTCGGGATCGACTGCCAGCACGCGCGCGATCGTGGCGGTAGACGCCTGGCCGGCGACGCCGAGCGCCATCGTCGCACCGGCCTGCATGCCGGCCAGGACCGGGAAGTGGTAGGCCTGTGCGTTCGCGTCGCGCTGGATCTGGTGACTGACGGCTTCCACTTCGCCGATGAGGGTGACGCAGGAGCTCGTGCTTGTCGCCATATGGCGCAGTGTCGACGGCAGATCGACGCCGATGACGATTTGCCCATGCCCGGCCAGTGTCCTGGCCAGGCCACGTTCGGTTTCACCCCAGCCACCCATGCCCGAGAACAGCACGACCGCGCCTGCTGGGGCGCTGTGGGGCAACACGATTTCGGGGCTGCCGATCATCGGCTGAGCCGGTAACGTGAGGGCGGCGCTGGCGGTGGCGCTGCACAGCAGGCTGGCCACGATCAGGGCGTGTTGGATCAGCGGGCTCTGTGGCCTGCTCATCGTTCGTTCGTTCGCTTGCAGGATGTGTTTGCTCATCGTCCGATGACGCCCTTCAGCCCGCCGCTGATCAGTATGGTGGTGTCGGTCAGGGCCAGCATCGGATTGATGCCGCCGCTGACGGCCAGGTAGCGGGGCTGCCAGTCGGGGCGAAACTTGGCCTTGAATGCGCGCAGGCCGGAGAAGTTATAGTAGCGCTCGCCATGTTCGAACACCGCGCGCCCCACGCGATGCCACACCGGTGCCGCGCCGCTCGCCGACAGGCCGGACAGCGGCGCCATGCCCAGGTTGAATCGGCTATAGCCCGCGTCCCTGAAGTGCAGCATCAGGTGGGTGAACAGGACTTCCATGACCCCATTGGGCGCATCCGGCACGAAGCGCATCAGGTCGATGCTGGCCTCGTCCTGAAGCCCGGTCAGCAGCAGATTGGAAAAGGCGATGATGCGATCGTCCTGACGCAGCACCGCGACCGGCTGGCCGCGCAGATAGTCGGGATCGAAGGCACCGAGCGAAAAGCGCTTTTCGCGCACCTTGTGGTGGGCCAGCCAGGCCGCCGAGACGGCGCTCAGCGCTGCGATTGCGTGCTCGGCCTCTGCGGGCGAGAGAATCGAGAACACCATACGCTCGCGCTCCGCACGGTTGAGCGCCTGCCGCAGGCCGGCCCTTCGCCCGCCCTTGATGTCGAAGTCGGCAAGGGCGACACCCGCTTCCTCACCCATCTTGAAGGCCATCAGCCCGGCGTCGGCATACAGCGCCAGCGAATCTGCGCCCACCTGATAGAAGACCGCGCGGCCGCCCGCCTGGCTGGCCAGTTCGCAGAAACGCCAGACGAGCTCAGGCCAGCAGTCGCGTGGACCGACCGGATCGGACAGTGCTACCCAAGAGCGCCCCTGGCGGCCGTACATGATGAAGGCTCGCCCGTCATCGGAGAACAGCAGGCGTTTGTCGCCCATCCCCACCAGGCAGGCTTCGGTGCGCGGTTGGGCGGCAACGATCTGCAGGGCGCGGTCGAGTTCCGTTCGCGTGGGCAGGGCGCTGCTGGCCGCGAAGGGCCGCAGCAGCAACCAGCCGGCGCCGAAGCCCGCAGTCAGCACGATGCCCATCATTGCACGCAGGCTGCGTGGGGCTTCGCCCGAGAGTTCGAACTGCCACCACAGTTCGTGCGAGTAAGCGACCTCCTGGTAGACAAAGAAGAACACGGCGGCGGCGGTCACGAGCAGGGTGCCCATCGTCAGCAGCCAGCCCGGTGACAGCGCCTGGTGCATGAGGGAAGCCGGGCGGGTGAATTCGCGGCGTGCGGTGATCAAGGCCAGCAGCAAGGTACCCAGCAAGAGGGTTTCGCCCAGGGCAATGCCCTTGGCCATCGACAGCACCATCGACAGCGGGACCAGCACCATCGCCATCCACCATGCGCCGTCGAGCCGGAACACCAGCCCGCGCGCCACCAGCAGCAGTACCACGCCCAGTACGCTGCCCAGGAAGTGCGCGCCTTCCACCACCGGCAGCGGCATCAAGCCGTCGAGCAGCCCGAGCGATTCCTCGCCAACAGGGGTCACACCGGAGAGGATCAGGGTCGCACTCAGGACCAGGGTGAAGGCGCCGATGATGGGTGGAGCCATGCGCGTCGCGGCGCGCCGTGCCAGGGTGGCAAGCGGGCTGCTTGCCACGCGGCGCATTTCCAGCGCGGACACGAGCAACACCGCCAGCACCAGCGGCACGAGGTGGTAGATCACCCGGTACAGCACGAGGGCGCCAAGCACGGCGTCGATACCCACCTGATCGCCGAGTCCGGCGACGATGACCGTCTCGAACACGCCCAGGCCGGCGGGAACGTGGCTCAGCACACCAAGGCCGACGGCAACGGCATAGAGCGCGATGACGGCGGGCAGGCCGACGCTGTTTGCCGGCAGCAGTACCCACAGCACCGCAGCCGATGCGCTGACATCGACTGCGGTGGCGAGGAACTGGCGCAGCATCAGGCGGCGAGAGGGCAGAAGCCATTCGCGCGCAAACAGTCGAACGCTACGCCCGTCTCCCGCAGCCAGGACCAGTGCGGCCAGACTGAGCACCAGCGTCGCACCGATCCACTCGATGCTGGTCGGTGGCAGTGGCAGATGCGCAAACTCGCCCGCGGCCGCGAGCATCCCCAGGCCAGCCACACCGGCGAGCCCAAGGCCGAAGGACACCGTGACGAAGGCGACGATGCCGCCGATCTCCTCGGGCTCGATGCCTTGCGAGGTGTAGAAGCGGTAGCGGATGGCCCCCGCTGTGAGTGCGCCGAAGCCGACCGTGTTGCCCACTGCGTAGGCGGAGAAGGAGGTCAGGGCGACGATGGGTAGTGGCAGCTGGCGGCCGACGAAGGCGAGCGCGCCCAGGTCGTAGACGGTCAGCGCGGCGAAGCTGAGCGCGGTCAGGGCCAGCGCTGCGAGCAGGGTCGTGGCAGGGACGCTGGCAATGGCGGCCTGCAGGTTTTCGTAGGAGACGTCCGCTGCCAGGCGGCGCACGGCGAACCAGGCGAGCGCCAGCAGCAGCACGGTGACGGCCGGCACAACGAGGCGGCGCAGGATGCGCTCCGGTTCGGGGCCTGGCTTGGGTGTCTCGGCGCCGTTTGCAGGCTTCGTCATGCTGCCAGGCTCCACGCCATGTTTGATACTCTCTTCGTGTGTTCGGCGTGTCGGATTGAATTTGCAGCCGGGCCAGCGTGAGCCAAGCGTAGCGATGCGAGACTTAAGGCCGGCTTAATGCCTCGTCGATTAAGGCGGATGCCGAGCAAGTGCAGATGCCTCAGGCGGGAAGTCGAATTCATCGTGATCAACTGTAAAGTCGCCCCCAAGCGCGGCTCGGTTTTGCCGCACACGCGCTGAAGCAGGAGGCTTCAGATAAAGAAGCAATGCACATTGACAAGCAAGGAACCCAGAATGACTTATGCACTGACAGGCCTCGAAGACAAAGTCGCCGTCGTCACCGGGGCGGGGAGAATGCGCAGTATCGGGCGCTCGATCGCGTTGGAACTGGCAAAAGCCGGTTGCGACCTGGTCATTACCGGCAGCGGTCGCTCACCGGTTTCATTTCCAGACGACGAAAAGAATGCAGGGTGGCGGGACATCGAGTCCGTCGCGGAGGAAGTCCGTGCCCTGGGCAGGCGCGCATTGCCGATGGTCAGCAACGTGGCTGACCTGGATTCGGTCAAGGCGCTGGCTGAGAAGGTCATGGAGGAATTCGGCCGGGTGGATTTCGTCATCAACAATGCCGGCGCGGCGCGGGCGGGTGACCGTGCGCCGGTGGTGGATGTCGATCCTGCTGCCTGGCGCAATGTCATCGATGTCAATCTGAATGGCAGCTTCTACATGAGCCAGGTTTTCGGCCAGAAGCTCATCGAGCAGGCCCAGGGCGGGGCGATCGTCAATATTTCGTCGGTGGGCGGGAAGCTGATGGCGCCCACCACCGCCGCCTATGCGGCCAGCAAGGCCGGGCTGCATGCCTTGACTGCGGCCATGGCGGGTGAGGTGGGGCGATATGGCATCCGCGTCAACGCGATTTGCCCGGGTATCGTCTCCACGTCCCGGCTGGATGACCTGTCGCCCGCCCAGTGGGACGCGATCATCGATACCTATGTGCCTTTGAAACGTGCGGGCGCACCTGCGGAAATCGGCAGCATGGTCGTCTATCTTTGCAGCAAACAGGGTGAGTGGATCAGCGGCCAGTTCTACAGTGTCGATGGCGGTCAGGTGGCCGGACGGTAGGGGTATCCGCGTGGGATGGAGCCGCATCGTCCGGGGGCTGGCAATCGAATTGCAGCCTGAGTTTGGGCATGCTTTCAACGCCGGCACGCGGCGCCGAGATCAAGCGCCGGTTCGTGGATCGAGGTGGTGACGTCGAGCAGTCCGAGCACGGTGTGAAAAAGCGTGTCGTGTGAAGTCGGTTGCTGTGCCTCTTTGTCCAGGCAGGCAAGATCGAGTCGGTTGCGCGCGGCGAAGCCGGGGGAAAACCACATCACCATCGGCACCCGTGTCTGCTCTGAAGGGGCGATCGAGTACGGCAGACCGTGCAGATAGAGTCCGTTCTCGCCGAGTGATTCGCCGTGGTCGGATACATACACCAGGGCGGAGTCGTACTTGTCCTCGACGTCCTTGAGCAGGTCGATGGTGCGGGCCAGGACGTGATCGGTGTAGAGCAGGGCATTGTCGTAGCTGTTGACAATCTGCTCACGGTTGCACTGCGACAGATCGTCGTCGTCACAGGTCGGGGTGAAGCGGCGGAAGGCCTCCGGATAGCGGCGGAAATACGATGGACCGTGGTTGCCGAGCTGGTGCAGCACCAGCACCAGGTTGCCTTGGGCATCGCGCAGCAGACTGCGGCTGCTGTCGACCAGGGCTTCGTCGAAGCAGTGATTGTCTGGACAGAGTGCGGGAAACGCCGCCGGGTCGGGGCGCATCGTCTCCAGCCCGGTGCATACGCCCTTGCAGCCCGACTGGTTGTCGTTCCACACCACTCGCAAGCCCGCATGCTGCAGCACGTTCAGCAGCGACTCGCTGGCGTGGATGGCATCCTCGTCATAGTGACGGCGCCCTTGCACGGAGAACATGCAGGGCAGCGAGACCTCGGTGTTGGTGCCGCAGCTGCTGACGTCGGGGAAGTTGATCACGTCGCGACGGGCGAGTTTGGGGGTCGTGTCATGCGCGGCGCGGGCGGCGGCGGGCTGGTTCAGGCCCCAGTTTGCCGCGCGCGCCGTCTCTCCAATGGTGATGACGAAGAGCAGCGGTTTGTGCGCGGTCTGCCAGCTTGCACCGAGGTGGGCGTCGGTGCCGATCGGGCGACGTGGGGTATTGGCAGCGGCGACATCACGGGTCATCACGCGGCCGAGTGACCACGCCGCTGCCGTGGGCGTGATCAGGTAGCGGATTTCCTTGTGCTGGCGCATCTCGCCCGAGAAGTCCTTGAACACGCTGCCAAGCGCTGCCAGCGCGACGACGAGGGCCAGTGCCATTGATGTCGCACGCACGATCAGCGCGCGGGCCGTCCGCCGGCGGCGCAACTGCACGCGCTGCAGCACGAACAAGGGTGGCAGCGCCAGGGCGAGCAGGTATGCGAACATCCCCGGGGTGAGCAGTTCGCGCGCTTCGGCGATGTCGGTCCGAACGACGTTGCGCAGCATGTCGGGGTCGAAGTAGACCCCGAACTGCCTGGCATAGTAGCTGGCGATGGCGGCGACGAGGATCAGCACGCCCAGCAGGGGCTTGGTGGTCCAGCGGTTGAGCAATGGCGCGAGCAGACCGAAGTTCAGCGCCGTGAGCGCAATCCCGACTGCAAGGACATAGACAAGCGTCCCCTCCTCGGTGCCGCGGCCCGCGAGCAGTGCGCGCCAGAATGGCGCATTGCAGGCGAGGGTGAAGTACAGGCTCAAACCGAGTAACAAGGATTCGGTCGAGATTTCCGGGCGCCAGTTCGCCCATGCGCGCAGTGTGCTTGCGCGTCGGATTGCGTGCGTGCGTCGGGCTGCGCGCCAGGTGCTTGCCGTCGAGCCGGGACGGGGTGACAGCTTGTGTTCGGACATGATCGCGCGCAGCCAAGGTCTATAACCCACGCAATCTAGGCGGCAGCGTGTGAGAAAATCGTGAAATTGGGCAAGTCTGCGCGTGCAGGTCAGCGCACAATGCGCCTCTTCGTGTGCTCAGGCATTGCAGATTGGCGATCGCAGAGAGGCGGAAGCGGGCGCCAACTTCGCCTGGCAGCCTTCAAGGTTCAGACTGTCGCCTTTCAGTCCATTCAAGTGATTTGCCCGACCCATTTCCCGGAGCCTGGGATGCGCCTCCTGCTTGTTGAAGACGATCCGATGATCGGTGCCGGCGTTCAGCGCGCCCTGCGCGACGAGGGCTACACCGTCGACTGGGTGCGCGATGGCGTTGCGGCAGAGCTGGCCATTGCCGCCAACCCCTATTCCGTGCTGCTGCTCGATCTGGGTCTGCCGCGCCGTGACGGCATCAGCTTGCTGGAGCGCTTGCGCAGCGCTGGCCACGCCATCCCGGTGCTGGTCATGACCGCACGCGATGCCGTGGCCGACCGCATTCGCGGCCTTGATGCCGGTGCCGACGACTACCTCGTCAAGCCTTTCGATCTCGACGAACTCAGCGCCCGTGTGCGTGCCCTGCAGCGCCGCCAGCGCGGCACGGCATCACCGCTGATCACCATCGGCGGCCTGCAGATCGATCCGGCGAGCCACCAGGTGACGCTCGATGCCACCCCGGTACGGCTGGCCGCACGTGAATTCGCCTTGCTGTGCGCCTTGGCGGAGCAGCCCGGCAAGCCGCTGTCCCGCACCCAGCTCGAGGAACGTCTGTATGGCTGGGACCAGGAGGTGGAAAGCAACGCCATCGAAGTCCATATCCATGCGCTGCGGCGCAAGCTGGGCGCCGAGTGGATACGCAACCTGCGCGGCGTAGGCTATTACGTCCCGCCCCAAACCTGAGTCTGCAATGGGTTCCCTGCGTCGCACCCTGCTGTTGTCCCTGCTCGGCGCCCTGACGGCGGTTTTTCTTGCCGCCGGGGTGGCCACCTTCATGACGGCCAGGGCCGAGATCGATGATCTGATGGACTACCAGCTGCGCCAGCTCGCGCTGTCACTGCGCGATCCGTTGTTCGGCCGCTCTGCGACGCCGCCTGCGGCACCGGAGGAGTCACTCGATTTCGTCATTCAGATCTGGGACAACACGGGCGTGCAGCTCTACCTGTCGCGGCCTCACAGCGTGCTGCCCGCGCTGGCCCAACTGGGCTACAGCATGATGAAGACGCCGGAGGGCGATTGGCGCACCTTCGCCGTTCCGCTCCTCGACCGGGTGGTTCAGGTGGCGCAGCCGATGGCGGTGCGCAACCGTATGGCGGCGGATGCCGCGCTGCGCACGCTGCTGCCGCTGCTGGCCGCGATCCCGCTGTTCGCGGTGCTGATCTGGTATCTCGTCGGGCGCGGGCTGCGGCCGCTCGAGCGGCTTGCCCGCGACGTCGCATCGCGCCGGCCCGACGCCCTGCAGCCCTTGCTGGCCGAGCGCGTGCCCCAGGAAGCCCAGCCGATCGTCCATGCCCTCAACCAGTTGCTCGAGCGTCTCGACAAGACGCTCAGTGCGCAGCGTGCCTTCGTTGCCGATGCCGCGCACGAGCTGCGCACGCCGCTTGCCGCGCTGCAGATTCAGCTGCAGCTGTGCGAGCGGGCGAGCGACGAGCAGGCACGGGCCGCGGCGCTGGCCGAACTGCGTGTCGGGCTGCAGCGCGCCACGCACATGGTGCAGCAGTTGCTGACGCTGGCGCGGCAGGAGCCCGGGGCGGAAAGCTCGCCACCGCAGGCGTCGGCCAGGCTGGCCGACATCGCCCGCCAGGCCCTGGCCGATCATGCCCAGCTGGCCGACGCGCGCCGAATCGACCTGGGCGCGACACAGCTCGACGACGAGCTGCTGGTGCATGGCGACAGGGCTGCGCTGCACACGCTTGCCAGCAACCTGGTTGACAACGCGATCCACTACACCCCAGAGGGTGGCCAGATTGACGTCAGTGTGCTCCGTGAAGGCGAGGGCGGACAGACCCGCCACTGGCTGTCGATTTGCGACAGCGGGCCGGGGATTCCGCCCGACGAGCGAGAACGTGTGCTCGACCGCTTCTACCGCCGGCCGGACCAGTCCGAGCCTGGCACCGGGCTTGGACTGGCCATCGTACGCAGCATCGCCGAACGCCACGGGGCGACGCTGGTCCTGGATGCCTCGCCGCTGGGTGGGCTGCGCGTGGCGGTGGGTTTCCCGCCGCCGACTCGTGAGCCGAAAACCTGATGGGCTCCGCTGCATGAGATCCAACATGTCTTAAGCCTGCTTTAAGTCGACGTCTTTTAGTGTGCAGGCATCGCGGGCGTTCTTGCCCGCTCCTGCACAGGAGGCAGACATGCAAGCCAACGCCCTCAAGCTCGGCATTCTTGCCGCAGCGATCACTGGAATCACCCTCGGCGCCTCGGGCGAAAGCTACTTTGCCCGCTCGGCACACGCCCAATCGGCGGCGCCAATGGTCGCCCTTGCCGCCGCACCGACGATCGCCCTGCCGGATTTCCGCAACATCGTCGAAAAATATGGCCCTGCGGTGGTCAACATCAGCGTGGAAGGCACGGTCAAGACGGCGGCTGCGGCACAAGGGCCGTTCGCGCAGATCGACCCGGATGATCCCTTTTCCGACTTCCTGCGTCGCTTCGGGCCGCAGTTTCAGGTGCCGCCTGGTGAGCAGATGAAACGTGGATTGGGCTCGGGCTTCATCGTCAGCCCGGACGGCATCATTCTGACCAATGCGCATGTCGTCGAAGGGGCTGACCAGGTTAGCGTCAAGCTTACCGACAAGCGCGAATTCAAGGCCACCGTGTTGGGCGTCGACAAGCCGACCGATATCGCGGTGCTCAAAATTGAGGCAAAGGATCTGCCCACCGTGCCGCTCGGCGATCCGGCGCAGACCCAGGTGGGTGACTGGGTGCTCGCCATCGGCTCGCCCTTTGGTTTCGAGAACAGTGTCACCGCCGGAATCGTGTCGGCCAAGTCGCGCTCCCTGCCCGATGAGGGCTATGTTCCCTTCATCCAGACTGACGTCGCCATCAATCCGGGCAACTCGGGCGGGCCGCTGCTCAATATGAAAGGCGAGGTCGTCGGCATCAATTCGCAGATTTTCAGCCGCTCGGGTGGCTACCAGGGTTTGTCCTTTGCCATTCCGATCAACGTCGCCGCCCAGGTCAAGGACCAGTTGCTGAAGCACGGCAAGGTGACGCGCGGCCGGCTGGGTGTGGTCATTCAGGAGGTCAATCAGGCGCTGGCGGAGTCCTTCGGTCTCGACCGTGCGCAAGGCGCGCTGGTGAGCCGGGTGGAAGAGGGAAGCCCGGCCGCTGCCGCGGGTCTGGAAGTGGGCGACGTGATCCTGAAGCTCAACGGTCAGCCGGTCAGCGCTTCGGCCGAGTTGCCGGCGAAGGTGGCGGCGATTTCCCCCGGGACCAAGGCCAGGCTGGACGTCTGGCACAAGGGCGAACTACGCACGCTTGAGGCCACCGTCGGCGAGCTGCCCCAGGCGCAAGGGCTTGCGGACAGCAAGGTTTCACCCGATAAGGGGCGGCTCGGCGTGGCCGTGCGTCCGCTCGATCCCAAGGAGCAGCAGGAGGCCGAAACCCAGGGGCTGCTCGTGCTGGACGCGAGCGGTCCCGCTGCCCACGCGGGCATCCGCGCCGGCGACGTGATTCTGTCGGTCAATGGCAAACCGGTGGTCAGCGTGGATGCGCTGCACAAGCTGATCGATGCGGCCAGCAAACATGTCGCCTTGCTGATCCAGCGTAACGAAGCGCGGATTTTCGTGCCGATCGAACTCGGCTGAATCCTCAGGCCCACGCGCCATCCGGGCCGCCGCGGATGCGCCCCAGGGGTGCCTCGCGTGCGCTCATTCGTGGATCAGCTGCAGACCATTGCGAGGACAAAAAAATGAACGCCAGACACCGTATTCCGCCGCGCGCGATCAAGCGCTTCCTCCAGCTCGCCGCCGCCAGTATGGCGATCGGCCTGGGCGCCAGTCCGGCACTTGCCGAAACGGATGAGGTGCGTGCCGCGACCTACCGCGGTGAGAATCAAGCCTCCGCGCAGGCGCGGGAGGAGGTGAGCCGCCTCTATCTCCATTCGATCGCGCTGCACGAGGACGTGCCCCAGTACGCACCGCAGGGCAAATCCGTCCGCCTGCGAATCCTTGATGCGAGCGGGCGGAACGTAACCCAGCTCACGCTGGACGGCGAAGCGACAGTCGGCCCGCTCTCACATGGCAGCTATACCGTGCTGTTGAGTCGCAACGGGATGACCGAGGTGCAGCGTGTCCGCTTTGGTCACGATACGCTGCCCTATCTCCGCTTTACTGCGGAAGCATGAGGCGGTGCCAGCAACATGCTCCAGCGCGAGGTGAAAGCCTCGCTTACTTCTTGTCGGGCGACATCATCGCCTTGAGCTGGGCGAACGGGGAGTGTGTTGCGACTGTGCCGACATCGGTCACGATGCTGGTCCCTGCCTGAGCTTCCAGTTGGCGCTGGTGCTCGTTGTCGTGGCAATAGATGCAGAGCAGTTCCCAGTTGCTGCCGTCGGACGGGTTGTTGTCGTGATTGTGGTCGCGGTGATGGACCGTGAGTTCGCGCAGGTTGGCGAGGGTGAACTCGCGCGTGCAGCGCCCGCACACCCAGGGGTAAATCTTGAGTGCGCGCTCACGGTAGCCATCGCTGCGGGTGTCCGCCGCCTTGCGTGCCTGGGCAACGATGCCGTCGAGTTTGCTGTGGTCGATCTGCTTCATGCTGAAATCTCTTTGGTCCAAGAGCGGGCGTTATGGGCGGAATCGAGAGCACGACGCCCTCCGGTTTTCTCCGTCCCGCATTATGTGCACGCTTTTGCGTGATAGACCATTGCGCGAACCGCATCAGACATATTGAGAGCGCCCGCGAACCTGTCTCTAGCGTCCGCGTGTAGAGTGGCTAGACTATCTACGGAATTGCATGAAATCATGCGTAGGGCAGCACTGATACTCATCACAACTTGGTCCGCACTTTTGCTTTCGTCAAGCGCGCAGGGGCAAGTCTACAAATGCAGGGTCGACGGGGTAACGGTATTCACAGACCAGCCGTGTGCGGTTGGGGCGAAACCTCTGGACGTCAGACCCGCCCGAGGGAGTGGGGTGCCAAACGCTGCGGCGCCTTTGCCGGATGCGGAGTCATCGCCCGTGCCTGCCGTTCGTTCGGCACGGGCTGACCAGGGAGAGGTCGCCATCAGGCGCCGGCAGCTGACCAACGAGATCGAGTTCAAAGAACGTCACATCGAGTCGGTACGTAACGAAATGAACGCCGAGCTCGAATTTTTGCGGGCCAAGAAAAGTCGTGCCAGCAATAACCTTGCTGGTGCGACTTGGGAGCAGAGCATCAGCTACGAGATGAGTGCGGTAGTCTCGACTTACGACATGAGAATCAGTCGCCTTCGGGATGATGTGGCTCGCTTGCATGCAGAGCGCGATCGCCTTGGTCAGTGAGTGACGGTAGACGGGAACGTTGTCAGTGCTGGGCAGCGTGTGCCGTTTTAGCGAGCTTGCGAAATAGAAAAGGGCTGTGGATATTTATCCACAGCCCTTGATGTACTTGGGGCGACATACCGGGATCGAACCGGTGACAACTGGAGCCACAATCCAGTGCTCTACCAACTGAGCTAATGCCGCCACTGTCGGGCCCCGGCAAAACCAAAGCCCTGAAAAACTACCCTGTCCTGGCCTGCCCGGCAGGGATCGAACCTGCAACCCCCAGCTTAGAAGGCTGGTGCTCTATCCAATTGAGCTACGGGCAGATTCCCGCGGGCTTTCGGGGTGTGAGCTGGTCGGGGTGGAGGGATTCGAACCCCCGACATCTTGCTCCCAAAGCAAGCGCGCTACCGGACTGCGCTACACCCCGAGAGCCGCGAACTATACAGACCTCCCTTGCTTGCGTCAAACACCTTTTTCGCCTTTTGCTTCTTTTGCCGGGTGAACACCGGCAAACCGCATTCACAGGCGCTTTCAGGCCTGTCTGGCACGCTGCCAGGCACGCAGCACGCGAAGCAGGTTGAAGAGAAGCCAGCCGAACTCGACCACCATCAGCAGTCCTGCCACACGGGCGAACGCGCTCACGAACACGGCGAGCATCAGCGTGATCAGCACCACGATGTGGAGCCGCAGTTGCTGACGGACCGGCGCGTCGGGCAGCAGCTTTTTCATGTTCGGTGCGCGAACCCCGGCTTGCGTCAGATGGAGCCACGCCAGAAAGGGAACGATCTTGTACAGCATCGAACTGATTGCGCCGCCAAAGCCACCATGCAGGATCAGCACGCCGGCGAGCACGGTCCAGTACTCGGCGTCGTGAACGAGGTTAACGGTTAGTGCGACGAGCCCAGCGATCATGGCCAGCATGGCAGCGCGAAATGCGCGGAATGTGGCGTCGGGCGTGCTGCGGCGGGTGCGCGACTGCAGGTGCAGGGTGAGTAGTGCGAAGGCGGCAAATACGATGGCCAGTGCGATGCCCAGTGCGATGCTGGTGGCGCCCATGTCGAGCGACCGTGCCACGGACCACAGCACCAGCCCGGCCAGCACGCCGGGTGCCCACCAGGTGGTGAACCGTGCGGGATAGCCCGGGGTAATCTGAAACATGGGCACCACCACCCAGCTGGTGGCGGCCAGCAACGTGCCGCCCCAGCCCAGCCAGCCCCAGGCCGCGTGCATGTCGACGAAGGTGGGCAGCGGCAGCGGCAGCGCCCACCCGCGTCCCACCGCGAGAGCCAGGCCGAGGCCGAGTACGGCGGTCACACCCAGGCTGATCAGCGCCAGGCGCAGGTCGCGCGGTGCATGGCTATTGGTCTTGAGCGAGGGGGAGCGGACGAGGCTGATCAGCCCTGCGATCAGGAACACGACGATGCCGCCGATCAGCAGCACTGCACCGCCGACGATTGCGTTCGGGCTGCCGAAGACAAAGCCGCCGGTGAGCCCCGCGGCGCCAAGCGTCAGCAAGGCGTGGCTGCTGCCTGCGATGCCAAGTGGGGCGGGAAAGCGCGCGCCGGCGACGACCGGGAGAATCTGCTGCAAGGCCCCAACCATCACCTGCAGCATGAAACCGGCCGCGAACAGATGGACGATGGCCAGCGCGCCCGGCGTCCACCGTGAGCTCAATACTTCGTCTCCAAACAGCAGTACCAGTCCGGCGCAGATGCCGAACAAGGGCGCGGTGAGGAAAAAACGCAGGGGTGCCGAGAGCGGCGGGGTGTCTTCGTAGGCGAGCCCAGGGTTCGCCTTCGCCTTGGTCATGGCCTGCCGATCAGAATTGCCACGCTGCCATCGTCGCGGAAGCTGACGTCGTGACGATAGCCGTCACGGTCGAGCATTCGCAGCAAGGGATGTGGCATGCGGTCGAGCAGCAAGGTGAACTGCCCACCGCTCTCCATGTTGGCGAGTGCTTCCATGGCGCGCTCGAAGGGCTCGGGCGGCTCCAGGCCGCGGGCGTCGACAACCGGCATGTTCATAGTGCGTGCTCCGCAGCAAGCGCCTGCGACAGGTGGGCGCAGAGTTCATCCTTTACATCGGCGAGGCGGGCGTCGCACATCGGGTACAGGATGTTCTCCTCCTTCATGTTGTGCTGCTGCATCATGATCAGCAGGGTTTCCGCTTCGCCGGCGTAGTCTTCGCTGTCCTGCACGCGCAGCGCTTCCCGCAGGCGGTCGAGCGCGGCGCGCATGTCGATGTGTTCGCCACGCATGACCTGAGTCGGCCCCTGGGTCATTCCGGTGGCGGCCTCGAAAGCAGGAAAGAGCTGTTGCTCTTCGGCATCGAAATGTGCGGTCAGTGCGTCGGCGAATGCGCTCAGCGCCGCGGCGGCGCCTGTCCAGTCACCCTTGGCAGCGAGGGTTTCGGCGCGGGCGAAGTCGTGGTCGCACGCGCGATGGTCATGGGTCATCAGTTCGGCAATCGTGCTCATGTCGTGCTCCGGTGTGGATGGATGGCATTTTCCGCAGCGGCCAGCGTATGGCATTGATACGAGTCAAGTTGACGCATGGGCTTGCAGACCGCGCCGAATTTGGGAAATAGGGTGCTGCAGGTGCACAATCTAGGCTTTGATTCATCTGGAGGCGGCATGTCGCGCGCGGCCCCGCCGGGTGCCTGGAGCCGGATCTTCCTGCCCTTTGCGCTTGGCTACTACCTGTCATACCTGTTGCGCACGGTGAATGCGGTGATCTCGCCGGCGCTGACCGGCGAGCTTGGCTTGTCGGCGGCGCAGTTGGGCCTGCTGACCAGCATGTATTTCTTTGCCTTCGGGCTGGCGCAGCTTCCCGTTGGTATCGCGCTCGATCGCTATGGTCCGCGTCGGGTCGAGAGCGCATTGCTGCTGGTGACCGCGCTCGGTGCGGTGCTGTTTGCGCTGGGCGATTCGATGGTCGGCCTGGGTTTGGCGCGCGCGCTGATCGGGCTGGGTGTTTCAGCCTGCCTGATGGGGGCGTTGAAAGGCTTGGCACTGTGGTATCCGCCCGAGCGGCAGAGCTCGATGACTGGCTTCATCATGGCCTGCGGGGCGATGGGGGCGCTGACCGCCAGCGCGCCGGTCGAGGCCATGATGCCCTTGCTGGGCTGGCGCGGCGTGTTCTGGGGCATTGCGGTGGTGGCGCTGGTGGCGTCGGCCACCCTGCTGCGCAGTTTGCCGCGAGAGGCGCCCACGGCCGGGTCCGGCGACCTGGCGGGGGTGTTAAAGAGCGTGGCGGGCATTTTCGTGGCACCCGCCTTTCTCCGCTTTGCCGGCACCTCGCTGTTTTTCGTTGGTGGCTTCATGGCACTGCAGAGCCTGTGGGCCGTGCCCTGGCTGATGGAGGTCGAGGGTCTGGACCTGGCGGCGGCGGCCCGCATGTTGCTGTGGCTCAACCTGGGCATGCTGCTCGGGCAGCTGTCGATCGGCGTGTTCGGCGTGCGTCTGGCGCGGCGGGGCGTGCAGCCCCTGCGCCTGCTGCACGTCGGCTACGCAGGATTGTTGCTGGTGCAGGCTGCGATTCTGTTCGGTGTCGGCCCTGTTGCGCCAAAGTGGCTTCTGCTCGGGGCGCTGTCGGCGGTCAATTCGCAGGCCTATCTGGCGACAGCCAACCATTTCCCGCGCGAGATGTTCGGCCGCGTCAGCACCTCGATCAATCTGATGGCCTTTGCGGGTGCCTTCCTGGTGCAGTGGGGCATCGGCCTGGTACTTGACGCGTTGCGTGCCAGCGGCTGGACGATGGCCGATTCGCTGCGCCTGGCTTTTGCAGCGTTGCTCGTGCTGCAGGTGATCAGTTTCCTGCCGCTGCTGTCACGGCAGAGGCCACCCGAGTCGGCGTAGTAGGCGTAGGGGGCGGGGAGGACGCGATTCTGTCAGGCCGCCTGGCCGCAGGCCACGCCCGACGACCAGGCCCACTGGAAGTTGTAGCCGCCGAGGTGGCCGGTGACGTCCATGACTTCGCCAATGAAATACAGGCCCGGGCAGGCGCGGGCCTCCATCGTGCGTGAGGACAGCGCGTTGGTGTCGACGCCGCCCAGGGTGACTTCGGCTTTTGCATAGCCCTGCGTACCCGAAGGCGCCAGTGGCCAGCCCGACAGCGTGGCGGCGATGGCGCGCAGCTCGGCATGACGGAACTCGTTCATTGGCTTGATCCAGTCGTGCAGCTCGCACCACGCCTGGGCGAAGCGGCGCGGCAGGCGTTCGGACAGCAGGTTGGCGAGCAGGGTGCGATCGCTGGAGTGCTCCAGCAGCCAGTGTTCGGCATCGACGCCGGGCAGCAGGTCGAGCGTGACCGGTTCCCAGTCCTCACTCTGATAGGCTTGAGCCTGCCAGTAGTTCGACACCTGCAGGATCGAAGGGCCGGACAGGCCGCGGTGGGTGATCAGTGCCGCTTCGCGGAACACCGGCCCACGACAGCGCGCCTCCACCTCCAGCGAGATTCCCGCCAGCGGTGCGAGGCGCGACAGGGTTTCGGGCGGCAGGGTCAGCGGTACCAGTGCCGGTCGTGGCGCGATGATGGGCAGGCCGAACTGCTCGGCCAGCTTGTAGCCCAGTGGGCTGGCGCCGATTTTTGGAATCGACAGCCCGCCGGTCGCGACCACCAGGCTATGGGCGGTGAAGCGGCCGATGCTGGTGTCGACGATGTAGCGCTCGGCGCCACCCTTGGCATCGTTTTCGGTGTGTGACACCTGCAGCACCGTGGCTGGCATTGCCCAATCTACGCCGACGTCATCGCATTCTGCCTGCAGCATGTCGATGATCTGTTGTGCGGAATCATCGCAGAAGAGTTGGCCCCAATCCCTTTCGTGAAAATTGATGCCGTGGTGCCGTACAAGCTCGATAAAATCCGCCGCCGTGTAGCGCGAAAGGGCCGATCGAACAAAGTGGGGGTTGCGGCTGAGGTAATGCTCCGCCGCCACACGGCGGTTGGTGAAGTTGCACCGACCGCCACCCGAGATACGAATCTTTTCGGCAAGCTTCCCAGCGTGGTCTACGAGCAGTACACGGCGTCCGCGCTGCCCGGCGATGGCCGCACACATCATGCCGGCCGCGCCGGCGCCGATGATGAGCACATCGTAGCTGCGGCCCGCTGGCGAGCGAGCGGCGGCAGGTTTTGCCATGTGAGTACCTGCGACAAGGAAAGCGGCGCAGAATACGCGCTGAGCCCGCTAGCGGCAATTGCCGCCAGCTGTCCCCGAGGCCCGTTTGCGGCCAGGCATTGGTGATGCAATGACCCAATCAGTAACTTCCGTTTGTTGGAGCGCTTTATGACCGATACCACCACCGGCCCGAACACGCCGACCCGAAAGCGGGGTCTGGTTCGTCCGGCGTTGTGGGTAACAGGGGTGGTGATTGTGACGGGTGTGGTCGGATTCTTCGTCCTGCCGCCGGTCGCCAAACACTACACCGTCAAGATTCTGGGGGAAACGATCGGGCGGCCGGTTTCGCTCGATGCCGTTGCCCTCAACCCCTTTTCGGTCACGGCCGAGCTGAGGGGCCTGAAGATTCTCTCGGCCGATGCTCAGTCTGAAGACTTTGCTTTCGATTCCTTGCGCGCCAACATCGAAGTGATCGAATCCCTGATGCAGCGCGGTGTCGTGGTGCACGAGTTGACGCTGACCGCGCCGCGCCTGAAGGTCGCGCTTGATGAGGGCGGGCGCCATAGCTGGAGCGATGTTGCCGAGCGCATCGAGGCGAGTGCGGCGCAGGCGCAGGATCCGGAGGCTCCCGCGGCGGACGGCACCGGGGCGCTGTTCTCGGTTGGCAACATTCGCGTCAGTGGCGGGCACATCAGTGTCGATGACAGACCGCGTGGGCTGCAGCATGAGCTGGCCGATCTAGAGCTGGGCGTGCCCTTCCTGTCGAACCTGCCGGTGAAGGTCGACGTTTTCGTCGAACCCACGCTGGCCGCGACGCTGGATGGCAATCCGTTGAAGATGAACGCGCGGCTCAAGCCGTTCGCCGACACGCAGGAAACCATCCTCGACGTCGTGCTCGACAAGTTCGACCTCGCCCCCTGGTTGGCCTATGCGCCTTTCAAGCCGGCGTTCCGTCTGCCATCGGCGCTGCTGACCACCAACCTCGAGTTGTCGTTCAATCAGCCCGTCGATGCGCCGCCGGTGCTGTCGCTGCGAGGGCCGCTCAAGCTCGAGCAGTTCCTGCTGCAGGACAAGGACGGTGCGCCAGTTGCAAGCATCCCCGAATTCGAACTCGAGTTCGCCGACGTCCAGCCCTTGATCGGCCGCTGGCATTTCACCCGCCTGCGCGTGGCACAGCCCGAAATCGATCTGCTGCGGCTGAAGGACGGAGGCTTCAACCTCACGCAACTGTTGCCGGCCAAAGCGGAAAAGGCCCCGGCGGGCAGGAGCAAGGATGCGAAGGCGGCTCGTGCGAAGGCCGCCGATCCGAGGTCTGCTGATCCGAAGGCTGTTGACTCGAAGGCCACGGGTGCGAATACCGATGCCACCGCAGCAGCGAAGACGCCCGCGGTGGAGCCAGACTTCCTGCTTGCCCATGCCCGTATCCGCGACGGCGTGCTGCGCTTCGAGGATCGCAGCCTGGCGCAGCCTTTCAAGGCGCGCATCGAGGCGATCAATCTCGACCTGCGCGATCTGGCGACCGTTTCCGAGTTGCCGGCAGAGATTCGCCTCGACTACACGACGGACGCAGGTGAAAAGTTCGTCCATGAGGATCGCTTGCGTCTGCAGCCCTTCGCCTACGAGGGCATGCTGAACTTCGAGTCCATCAACGGACCCCGTTACGCGCCCTACCTGGCGCTGGCGCTGCCGGGCGCAGAGTTGCGAGGCGGCACGCTGAGCGGCAACCTGCGTTATCGCATCGCAGAAGACGACAAGGGCGGGTCAAAAGTCGATCTGAGTGCCGATACCCTGGCGCTGCGCGGCTTTGCGCTGGCGTTGAAGGGGGCGAAGGACGCTGCGCTGAAGCTGCCCGAGCTCGACGTGCGCGATGCGGTCGTCGACCTCGGCGCTCAGCGCGTCAGGCTTGGCGAACTGGCATTGAAGGGCGCGAGTGTTTCAGCTGTGCGTTTCAAGGATGGCGGGATCGATCTGCTCGGTCTCGTCGGCCCGGCACCAAAGGCTGACAAATCGGGCGCTGCACCCTGGACCGTCGAGGTCGAAAAGCTCGCGTTGCAGGCCGCATCGGTGCGTGTCGAAGACCGCAGCGTGGGCCGGCCGGTGGTGCTGGCCGTCGACAATATTGGCCTTGAGGTCGATGGCTTCTCGACCGCAAAGGATACGCTCAGCCAGATCAAGCTTGATTCGCGCATCAACAAGACCGGCAAGCTTGGCGTGTCGGGCAGCCTGGGGCTGGAGCCGCTGAAAGCCGATTTGAAGCTCGACCTGCGCAACATCGATCTGCTGCCTGTTCAGCCCTATGTGCTGGAGCAGACCAAGATCGCGATCTCTCGTGGCAAGCTCAGCACGCAGGGACAGCTCAATGTTGGCAGTGGGCGCGGTGGCGCAGTGCTGGGTAGTTTTCGTGGCAATGTCGCCGTGGGCGATTTTGCTTCGATCGACAAGCTCAATGCCACGGACTTCGTGCGCTGGCGGACCTTGCGTGTGGACGGGATCAACGCGCGCCTCGAGCCTTTGTCGCTGGCCGTGCAGCGGGTTGCACTCGACGACTTCCGTACGCGCCTCATCCTCGACGAGCAAGGCCGTCTGAACCTGCGCGAGATCCAGGGCACGTCCGGTGACGAAAAGCCGGCGTCACGCTCGCAGGTTGGCGCGGATCCGTTTGCCGAGCCCTCTCTGGCCAATGCCCGGCCGCGCGAGATCGAGGGCCAGCGCACGGCCGATTTGCCGCCGCCAGGCGAGCCACTGCCCCCGATCAGCGTTGACCGCATCGAGGTCAAGCGCGGCAACATTGCCTACAGTGATCGCTTCATTCGTCCCAATTACAACGTCAACCTGACCGATATGGCGGGGACGCTCGTGGGCCTGTCGACCCGCCCGGACACCATCGCCAAGCTCGACCTGACGGGCAAGGTGGACAAGGCCGCGCCGGTCAAGGTCAGCGGCGAACTCAACCCTTTCCGCCAGGATGCGCATCTCGACATCCTCGCCTCGGTGAAGGACTTCGAGCTCACCGGGCTGTCGAGCTACGCGGGCAAGTATGTCGGCTATGGCATCGCCAAGGGCAAGCTCTCGGCCGATCTCAACTACAAGATCGAGGATCGCAAGCTCACCGCGACCAACCAGATTTTTCTCGATCAGCTCAACTTTGGTGAAAAGGTCGACAGCCCGGATGCGGTGAACCTGCCGGTCCAGCTTGCGGTCTCGCTGCTCAAGAACAGCCGTGGCGAGATCGATCTCCATCTGCCGATCAGCGGCACGCTCGACGACCCCGAGTTCAGCGTCTTCGGGCTGGCGATGAAGATGCTGTTCAACCTGATCGGCAAGGCGATCACCTCGCCGTTTGCACTGCTCGGCTCGGTGCTGGGTGGCGGCGAAGAGCTGTCGCAGCTTGCGCTTGCGCCGGGTAGTGCGGCGCCGGGCGAGGCTCAGCACGAAAAGCTGGTCACGCTGGCCAAGGCCCTGGTCGATCGTCCCGCCCTGAAGCTCGATATCACCGGACGCGCAGACCCTGTGGTCGACACCGACGGTCTCAAGCAGGCGGCGCTGCAGCGGCTGGTCAAGGCACAAAAGCTCAAGGCCCTGGTGACGAAGGGGCAGGAGGCCCCCTCCCTCGATGACATCGAGGTGGCTGAGGCCGAATATGCCGAGCTGCTGAAGAAGGCCTATCGCGCGGGGGACTTCAAGAAGCCCACCAACTTCATCGGCCTGACCAGGGACATACCCGTGGCCGACATGGAGGCGCTGATCCTCGCCAACACCGAGGTCGGTGACCAGTCCCTGCTCGCTCTGGCGCAGCAGCGTGGCCAAGCCGTGCGTGATTGGCTGGTAAACGAGGGCAAGGTCGCGGGTGAGCGTATCTTCGTGCTCGAACCCAAGCTTGAAGCGGGGGGCGAGGGAGGGCAGGTGCAGTTCTCGCTGCGCTGACGGGTTTTCGCTACCAAGTAAATGAATGCGGGGGCTGCGGCCCCCGTTTCAATTCGTGCTCAGAACATTCCCATCTCCAGCCGCGCTGCTTCGCTCATCATCTCGCGGCTCCAGGGCGGGTCCCAAACCAGGTCGACCGTCGCATCCTTTACCCCGGGCAGATACAGCAGCTTGTCGCGCGCTTCGTCGGCGATCAGCGTGCCCATGCCACAGCCTGGGGCAGTGAGGGTCATGCGTACCTCCAGGTTATAGCCGCCATCAGCCAGCGGCTCGGCGGTGCAGGCATAGACCAGGCCCAGATTGACGATGTCGATCGGGATTTCCGGGTCGTAGCAGGTGCCCAGTGACTTCCAGGCCGCCTGCTCGACCGATTCGACGCTGATCTCGCCGTCCGCGTGCACAGCGGGCGCTTCCTCGATTTGAGGCTCCAGCCCCAGCGCATCCGCATCGCGTTCGGCGATGCGGTACAGGTTGCCGCCACACATCACCGTAATCGAGCCGCCGAGGCGCTGCGTCACCATGGCATAGCTGCCCTCTGGCAGGGTTTCGGGGCGCCCCCAGGGCACGCTGACTGCATCGCAGTCGCGACTCATGACCCGTGATTCGGTCTCTCCATAACGCTCACCCATGATCGTCTCCGTGCTTGGGCCTATTCGGTGCGCGCCGGGTCTTGCGCACCGACGATCGCGTTGTGCAGGGTGTGCCAGGCCAGCGTGGCGCACTTCACCCGTGCGGGGAATTCGCGTACGCCGGACAGCACGGCGAGCTTGCCGAAGTCGCGCTCGGGCGGCGTGTCGGTCAGCAGCGCGTGGAAGTCGTGGAACAGGGCTTCCGCCTCGGCCACCGGCTTGCCCTTGATCGCTTCGGTCATCAGCGAGGCGGAGGCCGTGGAGATGGCGCAGCCATGACCAACGAAGCTGACGTCCCTGACGATGTCGTCCTCGATACGCAGATACACCGTGAGCTGGTCGCCACACAGCGGGTTGTGGCCGTCGGCGTGATGATCGGCTTCGGGCATGGGGTGGAAATTACGCGGGTTGCGGTTGTGGTCGAAGATGACCTCCTGATACAGCTCGCGCAGGTCTGGGCCGCCGTCCTTCATGGTTTTCATCCTTGTTTGCGGGTGCCGAAAAGGCCCTGCGCCTTGTCGATGGCGGCGACCAGGGCGTCGATGTCGGCGCGGGTGTTGTAAAGGGCCAGTGACGCGCGCGCAGTGCCCGGAATGCCGTAGCGGGTCATCAGCGGCATGGCGCAGTGGTGGCCGGCGCGGATCGCCACGCCTTCCGCGTCCAGGATGGTGCCCAGGTCGTGCGGGTGAATGCCGTCGACCAGAAAGGACAGGATGCCGGCCTTTTCCCTGGCCGTGCCGATCAGCCTCACGCCCGCAATGGCGCTGACTGCGGCTGTAGCGTAGTCGAGCAGGGCGTGTTCGTGCGCGGCGATGCGCTCGAGTCCGACCGCGCTGACATAGTCGATTGCGGCGGCCAGCGCGATGGCGCCGGCGATGTTCGGCGTGCCGGCCTCGAAGCGCTGTGGCGGTTCGGCATAGGTGCTGCGTTCGAAGGACACGGTGCTGATCATGTCGCCGCCACCCTGCCAGGGCGGCATGGATTTGAGTGCGCGGCGGCGGCCGTACAGCACGCCGATGCCGGTGGGGCCGTAGAGCTTGTGGCCGGAAAAGGCGTAAAAATCGCAGCCGATGGCCTGCACGTCCACCGCCTGATGGGCCACTGCCTGGGCGCCATCGACCAGCACCACGGCGCCCGCAGCGTGCGCACGGGCGGTCAGCGCCGCCACCGGGTTGATGCTGCCCAGGGCGTTCGACATGTGGGTGATCGCCACCAGCTGGGTGTTGTCGTTCAGCAAGGCGTCGAAGGCCGTGAGATCGAGCTCGCCTTCGTCGTTGACCGGTGCCACCTTCAGGATGGCGCCGGTTTGCTCGCACAGCAGCTGCCACGGCACGATGTTGGAGTGGTGCTCCATGGTCGTGATCAGGATCTCGTCGCCTGCGCGCAACTCGGCGCGCCCCCAGCTCTGGGCGACCAGGTTGATCGACTCGGTGGTGCCGCGGGTAAACACGATTTCGTCGACGTGTGCCGCATTGATGAACTGCTGCACCGTGGCCCGGGCACCGTCATAGAGCTCGGTCGCGTGTTGCGACAGCCAATGCACGCCGCGGTGGATGTTGGCATTCGATTCGCGGTAGTAGCGGCTTTCGGCGTCGATCACGGCCGCCGGCTTCTGGGTCGTGGCGCCGTTATCCAGGTAGGCCAGCCGGCGGCCATGCACAGGCCGGGCAAGAATTGGAAAGTCGGCCGCCAGATCGAGCGCGGGCGCGCCTGTGTGCGGGCCAGTGTTGGTGATCGCAGTCACAGGATGTCCTCCAGCAGGGCGCCGCCCGGCAGGCGGGCGAGCAGGGCGACACGGGCATTGTCGCGCAGCGAAGTCAGCGCGATGCGCTCGAGCACCTCGGCGGCGAAAGCGTAAGTCAGTAACTGACGTGCGTGGGTCTCGTCGATACCCCGGGCACGCAGGTAGAACAGCGCATCTTCGTCAATCTGGCCCACGGTTGCGCCATGTGCGCACTTCACGTCGTCGGCGTAGATCTCGAGTTCAGGCCGGGCGTCGGCCTCGGCCATGCGCGACAGCAGCAGGTTGTCGCAGCGCTGGATGGCGTCGGTGCGCTGCGCATCCTCGGCAACGATGATGCGCCCGGCGAACACCCCGCGCGCACTGCCATCGACCAGGCCGCGGTAGTACTCGCGGCTGATGCCCTGTGGGCGGGCGTGTTCGATCAGGGTGTGGTGGTCCACATGGCGCCGGCCGTCGACGTGGTACAGGCCGTTGAGCAACGTTTCGCAGCCTTCGCCGTCGAACCGGGTGTGGATGTCGTTGCGTGCCAGGCGTGCGCCGAAGGACAGCGAGTGCGATGCGAAGTAAGAACCGCGTGCCTGCTCGGCCTTGATCTGCGCCAGGTGGATTGCCGCACTGTCCTGCTGCTGCAGCTTGAGATGGGTGATGCGTGCATCCGGCCCCGCCTGCACGCGGGTGACCACGGTGCCCAGCGTGGCGCCGCCGCCGAGGTGATGCTCGACGATGCTTGCTTCGGCATTGGCCTCGGTCACGATCAGGTTACGCAGATGGGTATCGGCGGCGCCGGTGGCACTGATGAAGACCAGATGCAGCGGCTCGGCAATGGTGGTGCCGCGCGCCAGATGGACGAACGCGCCATCGGTGCACAGCGCCAGGTTGAGGGCGTAAGGGCTGTCACCGTCATCGGCGTAGCCCAATGCGGCCTCGGCGACTTCGGCGGCTTTGTCCTTTCGCTTGAGCACTTCGGACAATGCGCCCACGGTGACGCCACCTGGCAGGCTGCCGATCACCGACAGCGTGGGTTCGAAGCGTCCGTCCACGAAGACCAGCCAGCGGCCCCCATCGTCAAATCCACCGCGCAGCGCGGCCAGCGTCGCAGCGGGGTGGGCTGCGGACTCCGGGGCGGACAGCGCGTGCTGTTCGAGGAAGGTGAGCGAGGTGTGGCGCCAGGCCTCGAGCCGGTTCGTCGGCCAGGCCAGTTCGGCAAAGCGCGCGATGGCATCGCTGCGCCGCTTCGCCAGCCAGGGCAGGGCGGCCCCGGGCAGGCTGGCGGCGCGCTCGCGGTGACGGGCGACCCAGGTGTCGACGGTGCTCATGGCCGCGCTCCTTTTGCTGCGCTGCCCGCCGAGCCGGCTTCGGCATCGATCCAGCCGTAGCCGTGCTCTTCCAGTTCGAGCGCCAGTTCGCGCCCACCCGAGCGCACGATGCGGCCGCCGGACAGTACGTGCACCTGATCGGGCACGATGTAGTCGAGCAGACGCTGGTAGTGGGTGATGACGATCATCGAGCGCTCCGGCGACCGCAGGCGATTGACGCCCTCGGCGACGATCTTCAGCGCGTCGATGTCCAGGCCGGAGTCAGTCTCGTCGAGTACCGCCAGCCGGGGCTCGAGCAGCGCCATCTGCAGCACCTCGTTGCGCTTCTTTTCGCCGCCGGAAAAGCCTTCGTTCACCGAGCGGTAGAGGAATTCTTCCTTCATGCCGACGGCCTTCATTTCGGCCTTGACGCGTGACAGAAAGTCCATCGCGTCATATTCGTTCAGCCCGCGATGGCGACGGATGGCATTCACCGCAGCCTTCAGGAAGTAGGCGTTGGACACCCCGGGGATTTCGA
>Ga0209476_10000517_pt1 | contig 26422 bp, 23 predicted proteins | sample KloWWTrecipitate_FD_187179 | JGI IMG/M metagenome (GOLD analysis project Ga0209476, IMG submission 187179) | Active sludge microbial communities from Klosterneuburg, Austria, studying microevolution and ecology of nitrifiers - Klosterneuburg... | ecosystem: Engineered > WWTP > Aerobic digester... | reverse complement strand
CGGCTCCATCAATGAGGTTCAGCGTAGGATAGGCCAAGCACCCTGCGGAGAAACCCTGATGCGCGCCACTGTGTTGTTGCCGTTGCTGTGCATGCTGGCCGCGTGCTCGGCCCCGCCACCGCCGGATCCCGAGCAGCGCCCGGAGCCGAAGGCGGCGACGCCATCGCCGATCACCGCCACCGCCAATGTCTACAAGGATGCGGCACACACCGCCGCGGATACCGCGCAAACGCAGGCGGCGGAGCAGGCCAAGCAGGCGGATGCAGCGACGCAGTAGCGCCGCCGCTGCGATCAACCCCTTACTGTGGCGTGCAGAAGCAATACGCCAGTGCCTTGACGCGCTGGTTGCCGGGTTTGGCCAGCGCGTCCTGCACGAAGCGGAAGACCGGTTGTTCCTGCACGCGGCGGGCCAGCAGCAACTCGGCGCTGCCACTGTGTTGCAGCAGTGCCATGCCGGCGCGGCTTTGCAACATGCCACCCAGGAGTTGCGACAGCGGGGTGGTGCTGTCTTCGATATAGCGCGTCTGCCAGGCATCGGGCTTGCCCAGCTTGGCGCGGCTGGCTGCATCGGCCACAGCATCGCCAAGGTTGCCGAATGCATCCACCAAGCCACGGTCCTTGGCTTGCGCGCCACTCCACACGCGGCCTTGGGCAATGCTGTCGATCTGCTCCACGCTCTTGCCGCGCGCATTGGCCACGCGGCCGGTGAAGTCGCGGTAGCCCTTTTCGATCACTGCCTGCACGGTGGTGGCCACGCCCGGATCCAGCGCGCGGGTCAAATCAAACGCGCCGGCATATTTGGCGGTGGCCACGCCATCGGTATGCACGCCGAGTTTGTCCAAGCTGCGATCGAGCGTGGGGAACAAGCCGAAGATGCCGATTGAGCCGGTAATCGTGGACGGGTCGGCATAGATGCGGTCGGCATTCATGCTGATCCAATAGCCGCCAGATGCGGCCACATCCCCCATCGACACCACCACCGGTTTGCCGGCGGTTTTCAGCGCGGCCACTTCACGGCGGATTTGTTCGGATGCGAACACTTCGCCGCCGGGTGAGTTCACCCGCAGTACCACCGCCTTCACATCGTCATCGTCACGCGCTTGCCGCAGCAGTGCCGAAGTGGATTCGCCGCCCACCTTGCCGGCGGGCAATTTGCCACCGGCGATTTCGCCTTCCGCCACCACCACCGCCACTTGCGGGCGGCTATCGGCTTGCGGCAGTGTGCTGTTGACGTGTTGCAGATAGGCATCCAGCGCCACTTGCCGGTAGCCACCGTCGGCATTGTCATCGGCCACGCCGCGCTGGGTCAGCAGGGTGTCCACGTCTTCCCGGGTCTTCAGCCCGGTGACGAGTTTTTGTTGCAGCGCCAGTTGCGCCAAGTCGCCGTGCGCGGCGCTCACTGCATCCGGCAAGGTGTTGGCGTAGTTGGACAGCAGTGCAGGATCAATGCCGCGTGCTTTGCCGATATCGGCCAACATGCGCTGCCAGATATCGCCCATCCAATACAGGTCGGCTTCCTTCGATGCCGGCGAAGCGGCATCCAGAATATAAGGCTCGGCGGCAGACTTGAAGGTGCCTACCTTGAACAGGTGCACGTCCACGCCCAGCTTGTCTTGCAGCGCGGTGTGGAAGAACTGGCGGTACGAGGCCAGCCCGTCCAGCATCACCCCGCCGGAGGACATCGGGTCCAGATAGATTTCATTGGCTTGCGCGGCCAGCACGTATTGCCCCTGCGAGAAGCTGTCGCCATAGGCCACCACTTGCTTGCCGGCAGCACGCACGGCTGCCAGCGCCGCGCCCACTTCGCGCAGCGAAGCAAAGCCGGAGGGCTCCATGTCTTGCAAGTTCACCACCACGCGTTCGATGCGCTTGTCGGTGCGGGCAGCGTTCAGCGCACTCAGCGCATCGCGCAGGCGCACTTCCTTACAATCCCGGCTATGCGTGGCATGCGCCAGGCTGCGGCTCAAGGCATCGCAGGTGTATTGCTCCACCAACCGGCCTTCGGGAGCAAACACCAACGTGGTGCGGCTCTCCAGCGGGGTGAGCCGGCCACCAAACAGGGCTGCCAGCAGCAACAGGGCCAGCACCGGCAGCAATAGCAAAAACAGCAGATTCAACACCAGGCGACGGGTGAAGTTGATCGTGTCCCAAACGCCAATTACAAGACTGGCGATGGGGCCGCGGCGGCGCGGTTCGTTCATGAAAACTCCGGGAAAACGCAAGGCCGTGGTGCGGCAGTGGGGATGGATATGGTAAAGGACGCGGTGGTGCGCTTCATGCGCCGTCGGTCATGGGTAGATGCGAAAACGTGCCGGCAAGGTGCTGCGGCTGGCTGCTACGCAAAAACCGCCGGGCCATCAGAATGGCGGCCACCAGCAGGCCTGCGGTCAGCCCCAGCCACATGCCGCGCGGGCCCCAGCCCAAGCCCAGCCCCAGCCAGGCGCCTACCGGCATGCCAATGCCCCAATACGCCAGCACCGCCAGCCACATCGGGACGCGGGTGTCTTTCAGGCCACGCAGCGCACCGGCCGACACCACCTGCACGCCATCGGGCAATTGAAACAGCGCGGCATACAGCAGCAGGCTGCCACCCAGCGCGATGACGGCGGGGTCGGCACTGTAGAGCGAGGCGATGGCGTGATGGCCCAGCAGCATGGTGCTGGCGGACAATATTTGCGTGCACATGGCCAAGGTCAGCCCTGCGAAAGCGGCACGTCGCACACCCGCTGCATCGCCGCGCCCCAGTGCATGCCCGACCCGTATGGTCGTGGCCTCGGCAATCCCGAACGGCAACATGAAGCACAGGGTGGCCACATTCAGTGCCACCTGATGCGCCGCTGCCGGCACTTCACCCAAGCGGCCAATCAACAGCGCCGTCACGGCAAACAAGCCGCCTTCCATAGTGACCGTCACGCCAATCGGCAAGCCGGTGCGAATCAGCTCACGCAAGCGCGGGCTATCTGGCCAATGCCAGTGGGTGAACAGCTGCAAATCGGCAAAGCGTTTGCTGCTGGCCAGATACAGCGCAAACGCCACTGCTTGCGCCCAAAACATCACGCTGGTGGCAATCCCGATCCCGGCCACGCCCAGTTCGGGAAACCCCAGCAACCCGTTGGTCAACACATACGCCAGCGGCGCCAGCACACACAGCCCGCCGAAGCCCAGCAGCATGGTGGGCAGCGACCAATGCAGGCCGTCGCTGAGATAGCGCATGCACAAGTACAGGGTGAACGCCGGCACGCCCCAGCGCAGCGTATGCAAAAACGCGGTGACGCCCGGCACGATGTCGGGCGCAATACCCATCGGCGCCAACACCAGCGGCATCGCGCTGACCAAGCCGAACAGCAGCGCACCCAGTGCCAATGCCAGCCACAGCGCCTGCCGGAACAGTGGGCCAATCTCGCTGCGGCGGCCTGCGCCATCCAGTTGCGAGACCGCCGGTGGCAGCGCCATCAAGGTGCCCATCGGGGCCAGCATCGGCAGCCAAAACAAGGCCGCGCCCACCGACACTGCCGCCAGTGTGGTGGTGCCGTGATGGCCGGCCACCACCGCATCGACCAGACTCACCAGCCCACTGGCCAGGTGGCCTGCGGCCAATGGCGCGGCCAGCGTGGCGGTGCGCCTCACGTCGTGACGGAAGCGGGAGGGCGTGGTGGGCGTGGACATGTGAAAAAGGTATCGATGGGCGCTGGCGTTGCTGCGCGCGGCCTGTCATTTTATCTGGATGCAAATGAATATCACGCCCAATCCCGCCGATGACACCCCCGTGGCGGCCGTCTGTCGCAATTGTGGCGAGCCGCTGCACGGCCCCCATTGCCACGCCTGCGGGCAGCCGGTCAAAGGCCTGATGCGGCCACTGGGCAGTGTGTTCGGCGATTTGCTGGACAGCGTGTTTGATTTCGATGCGCGCATCGTGCGAACACTCAAGCCGCTGTATCTGCAGCCGGGGTTTTTGAGTCTGGAATATTTTGCCGGCCGCCAGGTGCGCTACGTGACGCCGTTCCGGTTGTTTTTCTTTTTGGCGGTAGTGGCATTTTTCGTGGCGCGGCTGACCGTGCATGTGGATGGTGCTGGCGCGGGCGAGCCGCCGCAGGTCTTCGCCAAGGCCACCACGGTGGCGGCGGTGGAGCTGGCGCGCGATGCGCAGTTGGCGCAGATGGCGCAAGCCAAGCGCGAGATGACGGGCACACCGGCGGCGGCTGGCATCGTCGGCATCGAGGCCGGCGAACAGCGCATCCGCGAGGCCGCCGATGCGCGCATTCGCGAGCTGCAAGGCAAGCCCGATAGCGCGGGCAAGACCGTGTCGAAGGCCGACAAGCCCGCCGATGCGCAGCCGGGGCTGGTGATCAACGGGCAAGCCTGGGATGCCGACAAACACCCGGTCGCCATCAGCTGGCTGCCTGCATTCGGCAACCGCTGGCTCAACGATCAGGTCAAGCGCGGCAGCGACAACGTGGCGCGCCTGAAGCGTGACCCCGGTGCGTTCAAGGATGCCGTGCTCAGTGTCATTCCCACCACCTTGTTCGTGCTGGTGCCGGTGTTTGCGCTGATGTTGAAGGGCGCGTTTTTGTTGCAACGGCGCTTGTACATGGAGCACCTGATCGTGGCGCTGCACAGCCATGCCTTCATGTGCCTGTCGCTGTTGCTGGTGTTGTTGGCGGGGGTGCCGGCAGAAACGTTTGCGCCCGATGGCACGTGGCTCAATAGCGTGTTCGATTGGGTGATGGCGCTGTTGCTGCTGTGGGTGCCGGGTCATTTGCTGTGGATGCAAAAGCGCGTGTACGCGCAGGGCTGGCCGATTACCGTGCTGAAGTTTGGTGTGCTGGGTGTGCTGTATTCGGTGCTGCTGGCCTTCGCCGTCACCGCTGCGGCCTTGATTGGATTAGTGGAAATGTAAGCGGCCTGACGGGTGCATTGCGCTGCGTGCGCAGTATGGGTTGCACGACGCTCAGGTGCGGCAAGCCGATTTCGATCAGCACGCGTCACGCATGCGCGAAGATGGCGTGGTGCGTTTGCGTGGCAGATGCAGTGCCGGCTGATGGGTGCGGCATCACGCGCTGACTCAGTGCTGCAACTGCGCTTGCAGCCATGCCGAGCGCTGCGCCGCCGGTAGTGCCAGCAGGCTTTGCCGCAGCGCGGCGCGCTGCTCGGGCGGGGTGATCTGCGCCAGACGGGCAAGGGTGTCCAGGTCATCCGGCGTGGCCTGACGCAGCAACTGCAACAGGGGTTGTTGTTCGCTGGGGTCGATATACGCAAACAGCGCGGCGATGCGCGGCCAGATGCGGCCCAGCACTGGGCCCAGATGCCAGCCGCGATGCGCGTCAAAACTTTGCGCGGCATAGCGTTGCCGCAGTGCTTGTTGCTGCTGCGCGGGCAAGCCGAAGAAGTGGGCGGCGGTGGTGCGCAGGCTGGCGCGTTCGGGCTCGGGCAGGGCTTGCCATTCGGCCCACACCCCGCGCAACCACGCGGTTTGCCGCAGGTTGGCGCGGCTCCACTGTGGCAGCGGGGCGCTGGCAGTGGCTTCCGGCAGTGGTTCGGTTTGTGTGCTCAGCCACGCCAGCAGGGGCAAGTCGATGGCCAACGCCAACTCCTGCGGCGCGGCGAACAGGGCACGGTCGGGGTCGTTGGCGGTGTCGCTGGGGTCAAAGCGGGTCTTGGGCGCAGCGGCAGCGGGCAGTGCTTCCACCCGTACCCGGTTGTGCCATTCGTTCCACAGTACCCGCCCGCGTGGATGCAGGAAGAAGGTGGCCGCCAGCGCCAGCAGCCCCAGTACCACCCCCAGCCACAGCCAGCGTAATAGGTGCCGATGGGGATGCTGCGGCGGAGGGTCGGCTGGGCCGGCTGCGGTGGAAGGCGCACTGGCCGTCATCGGCGTGGCGTTTGGCGGTGGTGTCTGCAGGGTTGCCTGCGGTGTTGCGTCAGCCGGCTCCTGGGCGTCTGGGTCCGCGGCGTCCAGTGCCAACTGCACGGCGTCGCGCCACTGCCGCCAGACCGCGATGTCCGGCTGGCCGTGCGCATCACGCGGCAGCGCATCGCGAATCCGCTGCTGATAGCTTGCCACTTCGCAATCCAGCGCCGCCGCGGCCTCGGATTCATCCAGACACACCACCAAATGCAGCAACACGGCGGCGCGGATCGCGGGCGGCAGCCGGGCAATCGCGGGCAGAGGGGTATTGGTGGATACCGGCGTGGCCTGCCCCATGGCCGGTACCGAAAGCAACAGCCGCCAGTACTGCAACGGCCATTGCGTAATCGGCCACTGCTCGGCTTCCGGGACAAACACCTGCCGGGTGACGGCCAAGGCCCGTTGCGTTGCGGCAGGGTCGCCTGTCTGCACCCGCGCCAACAGCTGTGCACGCCGTTCTACGCCGCGCAAAAACGCAGCAATCGCCGTGGACTGCGGGGGCGTGGGGGCTGGGGAGGTCATGTCAAGTCATTGGCGATGGTGCATCTTAGCGTGGACATACCGTGAAATATCGGCTTGACAGCGCGCCAATGGTCGGCTCCGCAAGCACCCATGCGGGCTGTGGATATCGCAGTTGTGCACAGCGGCATGATTTGCACGCTTGCACATGTTTCACATTGCGTTGGCGCTTTTTGCAGGCGATGTTTCACGCACAACATATTGATTTATATGGACTCTATGTTCATGGCGTTTTTTTCACCAAGATGACAGCGCGCACGTTCTGTGGCGCTTGCGCGGCACCGACTACGGTCAGTTCACAGACTTATCCACAGCTCGTGTGGATAACGATGGATTCCCATAGAGAACAACAAGTTGCCGCGTTTACGTCAGACAAGACTGAGCAATAGGCAGCAACCTCGCCCGCGGCTGCCCCCGGCAGGCGCAACAAGCCCGCTAGACTGGTTCGATGCACCCATTTCCCATCTTGCGCGTGGCGCTGCCGGTGCCGCTGCCGCGCCTGTTCGACTACTTGCCGCCTGCGGACGCAAAACCCGTGGCGGTGGGGCAGCGGGTGCGGGTGCCGTTTGGGCCGCGTGAGCTGTGCGGCTTGGTGATCGAACATGCGCAGGCCGAGCCGGGCGTTGCCTTGAAAAGCGTGCTGGCGGGTTTGGATGACGCGCCGCTGTTGCACGGGGAGCTGCTGGCCTCGCTGCGCTGGCTGGCCGGGTATCTGCACGCACCCTTGGGCGAAGTGTTGGCCACCGCGCTGCCGGCACTGCTGCGGCGTGGCGAGCCGCTGCCAGAGATTGCGCAATACGGCTGGCGCTTGAACGAAGCAGGGCACACGGCCTTGCCGGCGATGCGGGCGGGCAAGCCGAAGGCGCTGGCGCAGTGGCTGGATCAGTTGCGCGCTGAAGACAGCCTGGACGCCGCGCACCCGGGCTGGCGTGCACCGTTGCGCACGCTGCGCGAACGCGGGCTGGTGGAGCGCCAAGAAACGGGGTCAGGTTCACTTCCGCAAGTTCTACGCGAAAGTGAACCTGACCCCGTTTCTTTCTCCCCCAACCCCGAGCAACAGGCCGCCATCGACGCCATCCAGGCGGCGCAGGGCTTCGCGTCGTTTTTGCTGGATGGTGTCACCGGCAGTGGCAAGACCGAGGTCTATCTGCAGGCGATTGCCGCGTGTTTGGCGCGTGGCCAACAGGCCTTGGTGCTGGTGCCGGAAATTGGCCTGACCCCGCAAGCACTGGCGCGCTTCCGTGCGCGGTTGGGGGTGCCGGTGCATGCCCTGCATTCGGGGCTGAACGATAGCGAGCGTGCCAAGGTGTGGCTGCAAGCCGCCAGCGGGCAGGCGCGGGTGATCGTGGGTACGCGCTCGGCGGTGTTCGTGCCGCTGCCGCAGGCCGGTTTGATCGTGATTGATGAAGAGCACGACGGCAGCTACAAACAGTTCGACGGCATTCGCTACCACGCCCGCGACTTCGCGCTGCTGCGCGCGCGCGCGCTGGCCGTTCCCATCGTGCTGGGGAGCGCCACGCCAGCGCTGGAAACCCTGCACAACGCCCGCACCGGCAAGTTCACCGGGCTGCGTTTGCGCCAGCGCGCAGGCGCAGCCCGGCCACCGCAGGTGCGTGTGCAGGATGTGCGCAAGCGGCCGCTGCATGCGGGGTTGTCGGACGACACCGTGCACGCCATCCGCAGCGCACTGGACGCCGGCGGGCAGGTGTTGGTGTTTCGCAACCGGCGCGGGTATGCCCCTGTATTGCTGTGCCACGACTGCGGCTGGAGCGCGCATTGCCCGCGCTGCAGCACGCCCGAAAAACCCACGCCGATGACCGTGCACGCGCACGGCAAGCGCCTGCAATGCCATCACTGCGGCCATCGAAAACCCGCACCGCCGGCCTGCCCCGACTGCGCCAGTCTGGGTTTGCAGCCGCAGGGCAATGGCACCGAGCGGATCGAGGCCGAATTGCAAACGCGCTTTGCCGATGTGCCGGTGATCCGCATCGACCGCGCCAGCAGCAGCCATCGCGATGCCTTGCAAACCAACTTCGACACCCTCGGCACGCAGCCCGGCATTTTGGTGGGCACGCAAATGTTGGCCAAAGGCCATGACCTGCCCAACCTCACCTTGGTGGTCGTGGTCGGCATCGATGAAGGGCTGTTTTCTGCCGATTTCCGCAGCAGTGAAAAATTGGCGCAGTTGCTGATTCAAGTGGCGGGCCGTGCCGGCCGTGCCGACAAACCCGGCAGCGTGCTATTGCAAACCCATCACCCGGACCATGCCTTGCTGAACACCTTGGTACGCGGGGGCTATCACGCCTTTGCCGATGAAGAACTGGCGCTGCGGCAGGCCGCGGGGTTTCCGCCGTTCGCCTATTTGGCATTGCTGCGTGCCGAAGCCAAACACGCCGAGCCACCACTGCAGTTTCTGCAACAGGCCAAGGCGCTGTTGTTGCCCCATGGCATTCAACTGCACGGCCCGCTGCCCGCGCCGATGCCGCGCCGCGCCGGGTTTGTGCGGCATCAGCTGATTGTGTCGTCGCCGCACAGGCGTGAGTTGCACGCGGCATTGAGTACCGCGATTGCAGCCTTGTATGCCGCGCCGGAAGCGCGCCGGGTGCGCTGGTCGCTGGATGTGGATCCGTTGGATCTGTATTGAGCCGCCAGATTGGCGACAATGGTTCTCCATCTGCCAACCGTGTGCATGTTGTGACCTCCCAACTCGACCAGCTCCGCCAGCTCTCCACCGTGGTCGCCGACACCGGTGATATCGACGCCATCGCGCGGTTTGCACCGATGGACGCCACCACCAATCCCTCATTGTTGCTGAAGGCGGCGGCGCTACCGGCGTATGCCGCATTGATCGACACCGCCGTGGCGCACGCCAGTGGTACGGATCGCGTGGCCGATGCGTGTGATCGCTTGGCGGTGGCGATTGGCGCTGAGATCCTGAAGATCATCCCCGGCCGTGTGTCCACCGAAGTGGATGCGCGCTTGAGTTTTGATACCGCTGCCACGGTGGCCAAGGCCAAGCGTCTGGTGGCGCTGTACGCCGCCGCCGGCATTGGCACCGAGCGGCTATTGATCAAGATTGCATCGACATGGGAAGGCATCCGCGCCGCCGAAATCCTGGAGCGCGAAGGCATCCACTGCAACCTCACCCTGCTGTTTTCGTTCGCGCAAGCGGTGGCCTGCGCCGAAGCCGGCGCGTATCTGATTTCACCGTTTGTGGGCCGCATTCTGGATTGGCATCTGGCCAATGGCGCGGCCAAGCCGGCTACGCCGCAGGAGGATCCCGGTGTGCAGTCGGTGACGCGTATCTGGCAGCACTACAAGCGGCATGGCTTTGACACCGTGGTGATGGGAGCCAGCTTTCGCAACACCGGGCAGGTGTTGGCACTGGCCGGTTGCGATCGCCTGACGATCGCCCCCGAATTGCTGGCCGAGTTGGCGCAGACGCAAGCCGCGGTGGAGCGCGGTTTGCTGGATGACGGCGGGCGTTGCCCAGCCCCTGCCGCCTTGCCTGAAGCAGCGTTTCGCTGGCAACACAACGAGGACGCGATGGCCACCGAAAAACTGGCCGACGGGATCCGCAAATTCGCCATCGACCAGCACAAGCTTGAAGCCTTGCTGGCGGCGAAACTGGGCTGAGTGCGATGCGCGTGGACAGCGAGTGGGTGCAGGTTGCGCTGCTCGCGTTCGACCTGATCGGCACCTTCGTGTTCGCCCTCAGCGGTGGCGTGTTGGCGGTACGCAAGCAGCTGGATTTGTTCGGCGTGTTGGTGCTGTCGTGCGCGGCTGCGGTGTCGGGCGGCATCGTGCGGGATGTGTTGATCGGCGCGCATCCGCCGGCGTCACTGGCCGACTGGCGCTATCTGGTGACGGCGATGGTGGCCGGCATGGTGACGTTTCGTTGGTGCGGCGCAATCGAACGCCTGCGCAACCCGGTGCAACTGTTCGATGCGGCAGGGCTTGCGCTGTTTGCGGTGCTGGGCACCGGCAAGGCCTTGGATTTCGGGCTGTCGGCGTTCGCCGCGATGCTGCTGGGCATGGTGACCGGGATCGGCGGCGGTATCGCCCGCGATGTGTTGGTAGCGCGGGTGCCGGTGGTCTTGCATGCCGAGCTGTACGCCATCGCCGCACTGGCCGGTGGCGCGGTGGTGGCACTGGCCGCGGTGTTCAATCTGCCCCAGCACCCGGCGATGGTGATCGGCGCACTGGTGTGCTTCGGCCTGCGCTACATGGGCATCCGTCGCGGCTGGCGGCTGCCGGTGGCGGGGCCACGGGAGTAGCGGGCTAAACACAACAGCCCGGATCGCTCCGGGCTGCTGGTTTACTTGCTGGTTTCGAGTCAATACATGGCGCGTCTGAATTCTTCGATACGCGCCCTGGTTGCCGTGGTGTCGCAATTCAGGCGGTAGATTTCAATTTCGGTCGGGTCAGTACTGCGTCCAGCGGCCTCCACCTTGCAGTCCACGTCCTTTTTCTTGATCCACGCACGCTGTGCTCCCTGCAGGCGATCGCGATCCTCCTCTGAAAGGCTCTTCCAGAGTTCGTTGATGGCTTGATTGGCGAGGGTGTTCTGTTCTTGGGCCACGCTCAAGTTGGCTGCGCCCTGTTCGGCTTGCAGTTGCGCTTGCTGTTGCTCGTTCTGCAGGCGCTGGGCTTCGGCTGCCTGGCTGGCGGCTTCGGCAGCCTTGGCTTCTTGGATTTTCTTCGCCTCGATCATGGGTTTCAGCAGCGAAGAGCCGACCACTTCACTGATGAAATCAGCGATCGATTTAGCGTCTGTCAGTTCGGCGTAGACCTTCTTGCCGTCGTCGGTAGGTTGCGCACTGTATTCGATGGACTTGGTGAATGCATTCGCGGCTTGCTCCATCGAGCTGGTGCTGGCCAGCGCGGATACCGTTCCGAAGTTAGCCAGCTTGCGGCCTTCTTCCGCAGATTGCAGTAAATCTGGCGGGACAACCACCTTGATCGTGCCCTCACAAAATACTTTGGTGCTGTTGGGGTCTTCTTTTGCAGTGCGGACGTTTTCGAATGCGACGGTGAGCTTGCTGAACGTGGCGCGTGCCGAGGCGGCATTGAATACGGCACTGCCGTCATCATGCTTTTCTTTGGTGATGGCTTTCTCGGCTTCGTCCATGACGATGCTCTTGACCACGGCGAGTTCGTCCGTTCCCGAGCAAGCTGCTTTCTGTTTTCCGCAGCCGACCATGGCCAGCATGGCAATGGCGATAGCCGCCGAGCGTGTTGCGTTATGCATCCCGTCCCCCGTTGTGGATTCCATGAACGGAAACTGTAGTTCCGTTCAGGAAGATTGGCCGGGGGGGTGGTCATTGTCAATACGAAAACAGCCCGGATCTCTCCGGGCTGTCGGGGCTTGCTGTGCTGCGAATGGGGGTTACGCCGCGAACAGGGCTTTCATCTTTTTCAGTGCGTTGGCTTCGATCTGGCGGATACGTTCGGCGGAGACACCGTATTCGTCGGCCAATTCCTGCAAGGTCACCTTGCTGTCGGCGTCCAGCCAGCGGCGCTTGATGATGTCGCGGCTGCGGGCGTCGAGTTTGGCCATGCCATCGCGCAGCACGTCCAGTTGGTCGGCTTCGCTGTCGGCCGATTCGTAAACACTGGCGGGGTCGGCGTCGTGTGCAACCAGGTAATTGGCCGGGGCCGGCGGGGCGTGCTCGTCGTCGGCATCGTCGGGGGCGTCAAAGCCGATGTCGCGGCCAGACAGGCGCGCTTCCATCTCCAGCACTTCGCGCTCGGACACGTTCAAGTCCTTGGCCACGGCGCTGACTTCGGCGGCATTGAGCCAGCCCAGGCGCTTTTTCGACTTGCGCAGGTTGAAGAACAACTTGCGTTGCGCCTTGGTGGTGGCGACTTTCACGATGCGCCAGTTCTTGATGATGTAGTCGTGCATTTCGGCGCGAATCCAATGCACCGCAAAACTGACCAGACGCACGCCCACGGTGGGGTCGAAGCGCTTGACCGCTTTCATCAGGCCGATATTGCCTTCCTGGATCAGGTCGCCCAATTGCAGGCCGTAGCCGTTGTAGCCACGCGCCACATGCACCACAAAGCGCAGGTGCGAGAGGATCAAATCCTGTGCGGCAGCGATGTCGTTGTGGTCGCGCAGGCGCACGGCCAAGGCATGTTCGTCTTCGGCGGTCAGCACCGGAATTTCGTGCACGCCGCTGATGTAGGCTTCCAACGAGCCGATCGCGCTGGGGATCGGCAGGTTGTTGGCAACAAGTGCAGTGGATGTCATGGTGGTGTCCCTCATGCTTTGGATTCTAGCAGTCGCCATCTTTGACTGCTAACTGCTTGAAGAGTTCCCTTGCGTTCCATTCATGAAATGATGGCGGTGCTTCCGGCAGAGTGAGTTGATATGCGGCCGCTCAGGCCGATTGCAAGCCTGCAGCGAGACCCGCCATCGGCGGCAATGCCCATTCGACAGGGGATTGGCCATTCCGGATAAGATATTGATTTGTCGATGAAAAATGCCCGCAGCCCAGAAATCCGCGGTGCGCCGATAGCGGCGAAGGATGTGCTGCTTTCAGTACGCGATGGCGGCGCGGATCGATCACCGCCCCCTTCTTTTGCGCGTAGCTGCCCCACAGCAAAAACACCAGCCCGTCGCGCTCGCGGTTCAGCACCTCCACCACGTGGTCGGTGAAGCCTTCCCAGCCCTTGCCTTGATGGCTGCCGGGCTTGCCGTCTTCCACGGTGAGCACCGCATTGAGCAGCAGCACGCCCTGCTGGGCCCACGGCAACAGGCAGCCGTGGCTGGCGCGTGCGATGCCAAGGTCGGTCTCCAATTCCTTGTAAATATTGAGCAGTGACGGCGGTACCGGCACCCCCGGCAGCACCGAGAAGCACAACCCATGTGCTTGGCCCGGCCCGTGGTACGGGTCTTGCCCGAGGATCACCACTTTTATAGCATCAAATGGCGTGGCATCGAAGGCGGCAAAGATGTCCTTGCCCGGCGGATACACCGTGGCCCCGGCCGCTTTGCGCTGACGCAGAAAACGGGCCAGCTGCTGCATGTCCTCGCGTGCAAACCAGTCGCCGATGCGCGCTTTCCAGCCGGGCTCCAATTGCAACGCGGCCATCAGATCACGCCGCGTTTTTTTTCCAGCAGCAGATACCCGATGCCGACGGCGCCGCCGATGCCCAGCGACAGCAGCCCACCCAGCGGGCTAAGCCAATACGCCAGACCTGCTGCGATCAGGCCCAGGAGGACGAATTGCGAATAGCGCCAGCGGCTTTCGCGGAAACTTTTCAGCTCGCCCATCGCTTACACCTTGTAGCCGGTATGAATGGCCACGATGCCGGCGCTCAGGTTGCGATAACTGCAACGCGCAAGGCCGGCGGCTTCCATCATCGCCTGCAATTCTGCTTGCGGCGGATGCTTGCGGATGGATTCGGCCAGATATTGATAGCTGTCGGCATCACCGGCAAACAGCTTGCCCAGCTTGGGCAGCACATGGAACGAGTGGAAGTCGTAGATCGGCTTGAACCACTGCGCCTGCACTTCCGAAAACTCCAGCACCCGCACCTGCCCGCCCACTTTCAGCACGCGCTGGATCTCGCGCAGCGCGGCGTCCTTGTCGGTGACGTTGCGCAGCCCGAACGCCATCGTCACCAAATCGAAACTGGCATCGGGAAACGGCAGGCTCTGCGCGTTGCACTGCACATAGTCAAACCCGCGCACATTGCCGCGGTTGGTCATGCGGTCGCGGCCCACGCGCAGCATGTCGCCGTTGATATCGCCCAAGACCAGCTCGCCGGTATCGCCCACACGGTCTTTCAACAGTGCGGCGATGTCGCCGGTGCCGCCCGCCAGGTCCAGCACCCGCGCGCCTTTGCGCACTTGGCAGGTGGCCACGAAGAAGCGCTTCCACACACGATGGATGCCCAGACTCATGGCATCGTTCATCAAGTCGTAGTTGCCGGCCACCGAGGAAAACACCTCGGCCACCAATTTCTGTTTTTCGGCCACCGGCACATCGCGAAAGCCGAAGTGGGTGGTGTCGGGCGGGGTCTGCTGCGGGCTCATGGCGAGATTATCGCACCGGCGTGGCACACTTGCCCGCATGCATGCACAGCCAGAAATCGGCCACGGCCTTCCTTGTCTGCGGTTGACGCAGCAAGGCGCCAGTGCGTTGGTGGCGCTGCACGGCGCGCAGGTGCTGTCGTGGAAGCCGGACGATGGGCGCGAACGGCTGTTTGTGTCCACGCGCGCGGTGTTCGATGGCAAGGCCGCCATTCGCGGCGGCATTCCGGTGATCTTCCCGCAATTTGGTGAGCGCGGCACGTTGCGCAGGCACGGCTTTGCGCGCAATCAGCCCTGGCGATTTGCCGGTGTGCGGGATGCTGCTGCAGTGTTCGAATTGCAGTACGCCAATGGTGATGCACTATGGCCGTATCCCTGCGTGGCGCGTCTGCACATTGCGCTGTCGGCATCACGGCTATGCGTGACATTGGAGATTGAAAACACGGGTGATGCTGCGTTCGCGTTCACCGCTGCGCTGCACACCTACTTGCGCGTGGAGGACATTGCACAGGTCGCCATCGCAGGTCTGCAAGGCTGCGACTTCGAAGACAGCGCCAACGGCGGCACCTTGCATCGGCAGAGCGATTTTGAAGTCCGATGCAGCGGGGAGACCGACCGCATCTACAACGACGTGGTGGCACCGCTGATGCTGGTGGATGGCGCGCGCCAGCTTTGCATCGAACAAACAGGCTTTGCCGATGCGGTGGTGTGGAATCCGGGCGAGTCGCAGTGCATGCGCATCGGTGATCTTGCGCCCCAGGAGTGGCAGCAGTTCGTATGCGTGGAGGCCGGGCAGGTGTTGCAGCCGGTGCTATTGCCGGCAGGTGAGCGCTGGCGCGGGATGCAGTGCCTGGGTTGAATGCGATAGCGTAGTGATGCACCGCCGGCGAAGGCATGTTGAAATGCCTGCTAGCCAGTTTTTTTTTGTCGTACAAGGACGCACCGATGAAGTATCTGCCGATTGTCATTGCCACGTGCTTGGTCTTGGCTGCGTGCAAGGGGCAAGACCCTGAAGCAGCAGCCAAAGCCGCTGCTGTGCAAAAGGCGGCGCAAGAGCAAGCCGCCGAAGTGATGGAAAAACAATTCAACGATGCAGTTGCCGCGCACAACTGGCGCTTGGCCAAGGGCTATGGCGATGTGCTGCAAGTGGATCATCCCACCACGGATGCTGCGGCACGGGTCAAGGATCAGCTGGAAGCTGTGCGTGCCAAGGCCGAGGCCGAAGCCCAGCAGCAACGTTTGGCGGCGCTGTGGGATTACGGGGATGAGCTGGTGAAGCCCAGCGGGCACCAATTGTCTGCGGCGATTTATTCGCAAGAGCCGGTCGATACCGATGGCGGCGGCGCGCATCCGGTACGTTTGATTTTCCGCGATCACCCCAGCTGGGGCCGCAGCGCTTACTTGGTGTTGCAGGCCGGTGATTTCGATTGCTACGGCGGCTGCAAGTTGAAGGTGACGCTGGATGGCAAGGTGGTCAGCTTGCCCGGCTCACGGCCCAAGACCGACGAGGCCATCGCGATGTTCATTGATGATCACAAAGCGCTGTGGAAGCTCGCCAAAACCGGCAAGCAACTGTCGATCGAGTTTCCCACCAAAGCCGTGGGCAAACGCACGGTGCAGTTTGAGGTCAGCGGCTTGCAGCCGGAGAAACTGCCGAAGTGGAATTGAGCGTGCGAAATTAGGGACGAAGGACGTTAAGGCAACGCTGATTAAGGTTCGTCATTCCCGCCTTCGCGGGAATGACGAGCAAGGGCAACTTGATCAGCGTTGCCTTAATTCAGCGCGCTGAATGCCCTCCGCCCCCTGTTGCCTTAGTTGCAGCTTTACGCCAGCGCGTACCCAAATTGCTGGCGGAATTGTTCGGCAAATTCGTCGTAGTCAAAGCGCTGGTTCTGGGTGCCGGGGTGTTCCACCTTGAGTGCGCCCATCAGGTTGCCCATGCGGCCAATCGTCATCCAGTCGTAGCCTTTTTCGATACCGAAAATCAGGCCGGCGCGGAATGCATCGCCACAACCGGTGGGATCGGTCACCCGGCGTTCGTGTGCCGATGGGATCTTGTGCAGCTGGCCGTCGGCATAAATCTCGGCACCTTTGGGGCCACGCGTGACGATGTAGGCCTTGACCTTGCCGGCGATATCCTGCGCGCTCCAGCCGGTGCGCTCTTGCAGCAGGTTGGACTCGTAGTCGTTGACCGTCACGTAGTCGGCCTGGGTGATGAAGTTGCGCAATTCTTCGCCATTGAACAGCGGCATCGCCTGGCCGGGATCGAAGATGAAGGGGATGCCGGCGGCGTGGAACTCTGCGGCGTTTTGCAGCATGCCCTCGTAACCGTCCGGACTGACGATGCCGATGCTCACGTCCGACACATCCTTCACGTGATTCTCGTAGCTGCGCATCATCGCGCCGGGGTGGAAGGCGGTAATCTGGTTGTTGTCCAGATCGGTGGTGATGAAGGCCTGCGGGGTGAATAGTTCGTCGATGGCTTTCACATGCGCAAGGGTGATGCCCTGTTCGTTGAACCATTCGCGATATGGACCGAAATCGCCGCCGACGGTGGCCATCGGGATGGGGTCGCCACCGAGTAGTTTGAGGTTGTAGGCGATGTTGCCGGCGCAACCGCCGAATTCGCGGCGCATGCGCGGCACCAGGAACGACACATTCAGGATATGCACCTTGTCCGGCAGGATGTGGTTCTTGAACTGGTCGGGGAACACCATGATGGTGTCGTAGGCCAAAGAACCACAGATCAGGGCAGCCATCGAAGCCTCAACAGGCGAATGCAAGGCCGCCCATGATACTGCCTGACTTGTGCTATTGGTTGGACGCTTGGTTGGCCGCTTGACACCGGGCTGAACGGGACATACATGATTTCTTGCCCCGAACGGGGGGCGTTGTTAGGCTAACGGACTATTTGCTGTCCTCCACGGCGGTTCCGGCCTGTCCGCGACCGTCAGGCTCCGCGTCTCCCCCTCGCGGCCCCCCCTTTTCCGGCACCTATTCGCATGTTCAAGTTCCTCCGGGGCTATTTCTCCAGTGACCTTTCCATTGACCTTGGCACCGCCAACACGCTGATCTATGTGCGTGGGCAGGGCATTGTCCTCAACGAACCGTCCGTGGTCGCAGTCCGCCAGGATCGCGGTGGTGGCGTACGTGCGGTGGCCGCGGTCGGCAGCGAAGCCAAGCAGATGCTGGGCCGCACCCCCGGCCACATGACCACGGTGCGGCCGATGAAGGACGGCGTGATTGCCGACTTCACCTATACCGAAGAAATGCTCAAGCACTTCATCCGCAAGGTGCACAAGAGCCGCTTCCTGCGTCCCAGCCCGCGCGTGCTGGTGTGCGTGCCGGCCGGCAGCACCCAGGTGGAGCGCCGCGCCATCAAGGAGTCGGCGGAAGAGGCCGGCGCGCGCGAGGTGTATCTGATCGAAGAGCCGATGGCGGCCGCAATTGGTGCCGGCATGCCGGTCACCGAGGCGCGCGGCTCGATGGTGGTGGACATCGGCGGCGGCACCACCGAGGTCGCGGTGATCGCGCTGAATGGCATCGTGTATTCGCAATCGGTGCGCATTGGTGGTGACCGTTTCGACGAATCCATCATCGCCTACGTGCGCCGCCATCACGGCATGCTGATTGGCGATGCCACTGCCGAGCGGGTCAAGATGGAGCTGGGCAATGCCTACCAGCAACAGCTGGTGCGCGAAGTGGAAATCTCCGGACGACATCTGGCTGAAGGCGTGCCCAAGATCATCACCATCAATTCCAATGAAGTGCTGGAAGCGCTGCGTGAGCCGCTGGCCGGTATCGTTTCGGCGATTCGCTTGGCGCTGGAACAGACCCCGCCGGAACTGTGTGCCGACGTGGCCGAGCGCGGCATCGTGCTGACCGGTGGCGGTGCACTGCTGCGCGATTTGGACAAGCTGATTTCAGAGGAGACCGGCCTGCACGTGCAGGTAGCCGACGACCCGCTGACCTGCGTGGCACGCGGCGGCGGGCGTGCGCTGGAGTTGGTGGATATGCACGGCAACGAGTTCTTCGCACCCGAGTGATCGTGTTCGCCGGGCGGATGCGTACGTGATGTGCGCATCCGTGTTGCCCGCAAAAGTGGGCGGATCTTGCTACTTTCACCGCTGCTTTCACCGACGCCACCACCGTGCCCAGCCCCGCCAGTTCCTCTGCTGCCCGTCCCGGTGAAGTCGCCGGTGTGTTGCGGTTGCTGGTGTTTCTGATTCTGGCCACCGCCTTGATGGTGCTGGATCATCGTGGCGGCTGGTTGCGCAGTTTGCGGGTACAGGCCGAGGCGGTGGTGCAGCCGCTGTGGTGGCTGGCCGGGCAGCCGGCGCGGATTGGCACGGCCCTGCGCGAAAACGCGGTTACCCATTCGCAATTGGCCGATGACAATGCGCGACTGCGCCAAGCCCTGTTGTTGACCGAAGCCCGCAATGCACGCTTGCGCACCGCAGCGGCTGAAAACGCGCGTCTGCGCGGCTTGTTGGACAGCGCCGAGCGTGCGCGGTTGGATGTGCAATTGGCAGGGGTCTTGGATCTGGATCTGGACCCCACCCGCCAGCGCCTGATACTGGATGCCGGCAGCAATAGCGGTGTGCGCGTGGGACAAGCAGTGATTGATGCCGGTGGGTTGATGGGGCAAGTGATTGCGCTGACCCCCACCACGGCCACAGTGTTGCTGTTGACCGATCCCGACCACGCCGTGCCGGTGATGGTGGCACGTACTGGCGTGCGCTTGATGGTGTATGGCACGGGCCGCAGCGATGCGCTGGAGTTGGCCGATGTGCCGCTGTCGGCGGATGTGCGTACCGGCGATGTTCTGTTGACCTCGGGTCTGGGCGGGCGCTTTCCGCAAGGGTTCATGGTCGGTACTGTGCAAACCTTGCGCGCCGATGATAGCCGCGCCTTCCTCAGGGCCGCTGTACGGCCTGCGGCGCAGCTCGATCGTGGCCGTGATGTGTTGCTGTTGCGCGGTTACAAGCCGGTGGCTGTGCAGGGCACACCCAAGCCAACGCCATCGGCGGCCAATGTGACCGCGCCCAAAACGACAAGCCAGCCGACCCGGACGCCTGCGCCATGAGCCGCCAACGCAATGGCTGGGTGTTGCCGGTCAGCTTGTTGCTGGCCTTGTTGTTGGGGGTGGCGCCGTTGCCGGATTGGTTGCAACCGTTGCGGCCGTATTGGCTGGCGCTGGTACTGGCGTACTGGTTGCTGGAAGTGCCTGATCGGGTCGGACTGGGCGTGGCATTCGGGCTCGGCTTGCTGGCCGACCTGGCGTTTGGCGGATTGCTGGGCGAGCAGGCGCTGCGGCTGGTGGTATTGGCCTTCATCATGGAACGGTTCAGGCCGCGCCTGCGGTTTTTCCCGATGTCGCAGCAAGCATTGACGCTGGGCGTGCTGTTGCTCAACGACCGCGTGATCAGCAGCGTGATCCATGTGGTGATGGGGGTGTCGCAACCAGCTCCCGCCTATTGGCTGGCACCGCTGCTGGGCATGCTGTTGTGGCCGCCGCTGCATCTGTTGCTGGATAGCCTGCGATTGCGTCGGCAATGATGGCGCGTGCCCGCCTGATCAAGGATCACGCCGCCGAAGCCGCGCAGTTTCGCGCGCGCGCGCTGGTGGGTTTTGCCGCAGCACTGCTGGGGCTGGCCGGATTGGGCGCTTGGTATTTCCATCTGCAAGTGGTGCAGCACGACCTGTACGCCACGCGTTCTGAAAACAACCGCCTGCGGCTGGTGCCGGTGGCCCCGGCACGCGGCTTGATCTATGACCGCAAGGGGCGAATCCTGGCCGACAACATCGCCACTTGGCGGCTGGATGCGGTGCCCGAGCGCGCCGGCGATGGTGTGGCCTTGTTGACCAGTTTGCAGGGTGTGGTAGCACTGGATGGCGAGCAGCAGGCGCGCTTTCTGCGCGAGTACACGTCGGCGCGCCCATTCAAGCCGGTCAGCCTCAAACTGCGCATTAGCGACGACGAGGCCGCACGCTTTGCGGTCAACCGCTGGCGCTTTCCGGGTGTGGATTTGGTGCCGTATTTGGGGCGGGTGTACCCGTATGGGGCACTGTTCTCGCATGTGGTGGGCTATGTCGGACGCGCCGATGAAAAAGATCTGGCGGCATTGGGTGATGCCGGCGGTGCATATACCCATGTCGGCAAGTCCGGGCTGGAGCGCTATTACGAAGCGCAGTTGCGCGGCAAGCCCGGCTACCGGCGGTTGGAAACCAATGTGGCGGGGCGTACCGTGCGGACGTTGGACACGGTACCGGCCACGCCCGGCACCGATTTGCGGCTGTCGATCGACGCCGACTTGCAGCAAGCGATGACCGATGCCTTCGGTGAACTGGAAGGCTCGGCGGTGGCGGTGGATCCGCGCACCGGTGAGATCTTGGCAATGGTCAGCCTGCCCACCTTCGACGCCAATCTGTTCGTCAACGGCATCAGTCACGCGGATTTCGAAGCACTCAATAACAACCCTTCGCGGCCACAGTTCAATCGCGTGGTGCTGGGTGGCGTGGCCCCCGGTTCGACGGTCAAGCCAATGCTGGGGCTGGCCGGATTGGACAGTGGTCTGCGTCGTCCGGAAGACAAGATCCTATCCACCGGCATGTTCTACCTGCCCGGCCAAAAACGTGGCTATGGCGACTCCCATCGTGGCGGCCACGGCTGGACCGATTTGCGCAAATCCATCTACGACTCGGTCAATACCTACTACTACAAATTGGCACTGGATATGGGTATCGCCCGCGTTGACCAGTACATGGGTCACTACGGATTTGGCCGGCCGACTGGCGTGGATCTGGCGGGCGAAATCGGCGGGATCTTGCCATCACCCGAGTGGAAGGCGAAAAACGCGCCCAAGCAAGGCAGATGGTACCCCGGCGATACGGTGATCACTGGCATCGGTCAGGGCTTCTGGAAGGTCACCCCATTGCAACTGGCACAGGCCACCGGCGGCCTGGCCAGTGGTTGGCTGCGGCCACCGCATCTGGTGAAAGACATGCGCGCCGATTTCGATGCACCATGGCAGCCGGTGCCATTGAAGCCTGCGGTGCGCATGACCAATGCCCCGGCGCATCTGCAAGCAGTGCGCGAGGGCATGATCGGCACCGTGCACGGCCCGGGCACCGCCACCAATATCCGTCCGGGCCTGACCTATCTGATCGCCGGTAAAACCGGCACCGCACAGGTCGTCAGCCGACGCGGAGATGCCGCCATCAATCCGCGCAACCTGCCCATGCATCTGCGCCATCGCGCATTGTTTATCGCGTTTGCGCCGGCCGATGCGCCGACCATCGCCATTGCGGTGGCAATTGAAGGTGGCGGTTACGGGGCTTCCACGGCGGCGCCGATTGCACGCAAGGTGTTTGATGCGTGGTTGCTGGGCAAAAAGCCAATCCCGCCGGCAGCGGAGGCAGGGGTGGTGTCGCCTGCAACGGTGCCACCGGATTTTTCCAATGTGCGCGGCAGCCCGGATGCGCAACCGCTAGCGCCGGAGGATCCCGCCCGATGAAATTCCTGTTGCGATGGTTGCTGGAGTTGCTGCAGCGCTTTGCCCGCAGCCTCGACCTGCCGATGCTGGCCGTGTTGTTGGCCTTGATGGTGGTTGGTTTGGCCACCCAATACAGCGCCAGCAATGAGTCCGTGCGTGGCGTGGCGATGCAAGGTGCGTTCTATCTCGTCGGCTTGCTGGCGTTATGGGTGAGTTCCCGAGTCCCCATGCACCTGCTCAAGCAAGTCACCCCGGCCATTTTTGTATTGTCGCTGGTGCCGATGGTGTTGGTGTTGTTCATCGGTGGCGGCAAGTACGGCAATCACTGGATCAAGCTTGGATTTTTCAATGTGCAGCCAGCCGAGCTGTGCAAGCTCAGTCTGCCGATGATGCTGGCCTGGCATTTCGATCGTTTCCGCCTGCCGCCGCGCTTCATGGTGCTGCTGGGTGGGGTGGCGATCATCGCACTGCCGGTAGGCTTGACCCTGTTGCAGCGGGATTTGGGCACCGCCGTGCTGATCATGGCCACCGGTGTGTTTGTGCTGTTTCTGGCCGGCACCTCATGGTGGTGGTGGGCCGCCGCCGCGGTGCTGGGGGGCGGTGGGTTTGCCATTGCCAAACTCGCGCCGATTGCGTGGCTGTCGTTCCTGCGCCCGTATCAACAAGACCGCATCCTGACCTTTCGCAACCCCGACAACGACCCGATGGGCGCGGGCTGGAATATCCTGCAATCGCAAATCGCCATTGGCGGCGGCGGCATGACCGGCAAGGGCTGGGGTCAAGGCACCCAGTCACATTTGAATTATTTGCCAGAGCACACCACCGATTTTGCGTTCTCGGTATTGTCCGAGGATTTTGGGTGGGTCGGCGTCATGGTGGTGCTGGCGCTGTATGTATTTCTGATCGGACGCTGTTTGTGGGTCGCGGCGGATTCGCGTGATGGCTATGCGCGGATGCTGGCGGGCGCGATTGGTTTGTCGCTATTCGTGTATGTGATGGTCAACGGCGGCATGATTTCCGGCCTGTTGCCGGTGGTGGGTGTACCGATGCCATTGATCAGTTATGGCGGCACATCGGCAGTCACCATCTTGTTGGGCTTTGGCGTGGTGATGGCACTGCGTGCGCACCGGCCGGTGCATCGCTAAGGTGTGCTGCCGGTGGCGATCAGGCGAGTCACCGCTGCCGCAACTTCATGCGGGTGTTCCACAATCGACATATGCCCGCAATTGTCCAGCAGCACCTGTTCGGCTTGCGGGATTTGCGCGGCGTATATCGCCATTGCACTGGGGTCGATCACCGCGTCTTGTCGGCCCCACAGCAACAGGGCAGGTTGCTGAATCTGCGAAGCCTCTGCACCGGGCAACATCGCGTCGTCGGTGCGCCCGATTTTTTCCAATACGGACTGTTCGAAAGCGGCATCCTTGCGGCGCTGCTGGATCAACGCACTCGACGCTGGCCACGGGATCCATGGCTTGGCGTCGGCGCAATAAAACACGGTGTCGATGTAGCACTGCAGCGATGCGGCATCACTGACCGCAAACGGATTCTCGCCGGCCAACACCGCAAGGCCGAAGTGATTGTCGGCAAAGCGCACGCCAGCAGCATTGAACAGACCCACACGCGCAATCTGTTGCGGGTAACGCGCCGCCACCAGCGCGGCGATGCCGCCCCCCATCGAATGCCCCAGCAAAACCACCGGCTGATTGGGTGACAGCGCCGTGATCAGGGCGGCCACATGCGCCGCCTGTTCGGCAAACCCGTATACCGCACCGGGCTTGCGTTCGGACTCGCCCCAACCGGGCAGGTCCGGAATCAGCAAGCGATGGCGGGCGTCCAATACGCGCGCCAGCGGGTACCAATTTTCCTTGCTGCCGGTGAAACCGTGCAGCATCACCACGGTGAGGGCGTCGCAAGCTTCGCCTTCGCGGCTGGCATACACCCAGCGATGCCCTGCCGCAGTGACCGTTGCGCGCTGAAGACCTGCGGCGCGACGCAGGCGCGTGAATTCGGCGCGAATCAGCCACCAGCGCTGCCGCCACAGCGTGATGGCGGCAATCGCCACCACGCTGGTCACGACGGCAGCGAGGACGCCACCGGGCAGGGTCAACATCAGGCAAGCACCTGCTTACTTGCTGGCAGGTGCCGGCTGCACCGGTGGCTTGGCCGGGTCTTCGATCATCGGTGCCTTGATCGGGCCGCCCACCACCGCGGGTTTGTCTGCAGAAGGTGCCGGCGCGGCCGGGTGCATGTGCTTGGCGGTATCCAGGATGGCCTGCACTGAACCTGCGGTAATCGGGTGCGAGCCGGGCTTGGCCCTGGCAAACGCCTGCTCGGCAAACGCCAACCCATCCGGCGTCGCCACCAGCGCCTTGTAGATCGGCAGAATCAATTTGCGCCGGCCCACGCGTTCGATGAACTTGCCCATGTCTTCGCGCGCGGCGGCATAGCCACTGCGTTCGGCCAGCGGGTACCAGCGCATCGCGATTTCGCCGTTGGGCGTGCCGGTGAAGTGATAGGCCTCATCCAGCTGGGTCAGTTGCTCGGGCTTGAGCGTGTCCGGCATGGATTCCAGGAAGTGCACCCATTCCTGCGTGCTCCATGCGCCGGTGATGCTCTTGTCGGGCAATTTGGCACTGCCCTGCCACGCAATCCGCGCCGCATTGACGGTGGCAAACTTGCCTGACTCCACCCGCGGTGCATTGCCCGGAATGCCCGGTTCATACAGCCACTGGTCGACTTCCTGCATCGTCACCACATTCGGATGTTTGTCGATCAGGTTGGTCTTGAGATAGTCGCGGAATTGCTGGGTGGTGATGCTCTGGAACGAGAAGTGGTTGAAGTAGCCTTTCAGCCACGGATCGAACACCTCACGGCCAAAGCGCTTCTCCAAAAACTCGAGGAACCACGCGCCCTTGGTATAGACCGTCGCGCTGGACTGGTCATCCGGATCGGCCAGCGTGCCGGGCTTGAGCGAGAGCCGCTGCAGATTGGGGTCGAGGGTCTTGAATTCGGTCTTCAATTCGTCGCGGTCGATCACCTCTTCCATGTCGGCCACATCGCGGCCATACAGCGCTTCGGTGATGCGACTTTGCACATAGGTGGTGGTGCCTTCGTTGAGCCAGCTGTCCTTGTCGGTGGCAAACGTCACCAGATTGCCCGACCAGCTGTGCGCCAATTCGTGCGCCACCAGCGACACCAGGGATTTATCACCCACGATCACGGTGGGCGTGGCGAAGGTCAGGCGCGGGTTTTCCATGCCGCCGTACGGGAAGGTGGGTGGCAGCACCAGCAAGTCATAGCGGCCCCAACGGTACGGCCCGTACAGGCCTTCCGCGGTGCTGATCATTTTTTCGGTGTCTTCAAACTCGTGCTCGGCCTTGTCCACCATCGCCGGTTCCGCCCACACGCCGCTGCGTGCGGAGATCGGCTTGAACACCAAATCGCCTGCGGCAATCGCCAGCAAGTACGACGGAATCTTCTGCGGCATTTTGAAGCTGTAGTCGCCGTCACGCACCGCCTTGGGGTCGTTGTCGGCGCTCATCAACACCATCGCGTCCTTGGGTGACGTGATGTGTGCACTGTAGGTAAAGCGCACCTGCGGGGTGTCTTGCAGTGGCACCCACGAACGCGCGTGGATTTGCTGCGACTGGCTGAACATGAAGGGCTGCTGCTTGCCTTCGGTCATCGCCGGGGCCAGCCATTGCAGGCCCGAGGCTTCGGGCGATGTCACATAGCTGACGCGCACCTTGGCCGGGCGCGTGGGGCTTTCGATGGTCAGTGCGCTGCCCAAGGTTTTGTCCTTGTCCGATAGCGCAAATTTCAGCGGCGTCCACGTGCCATCGCTGCCGAGAGCTTCGGCTTTGGCGACGCTCAGATCACGCGTGTCCAGCACCAGTTGCGTGGCGGTCTTGTCCAGCCAGTCCAGCGTGTAGGTCGCGCTGCCACTGAGTTCTTTCTTGTCGAAATCCAGTGCCAGATCCAGCGCGATATCGGTGATGCGCACTTTCTCTGGCTGCGCGTAGGAATGCTCATCCACGACTTTTTCCACGCTGGCGGCAGGCCTGGCTTGGGTTTGGGTTGCAGGTTGCGGGGCTTGATTGCCTTGGCAACCGCTGGTAACCAGGCCAAGCGCGGCGGTGATGGAGACGCTGAGAATTAGCTGGCGCATGGACATGATCCGGTGGCGGAAATGCCAAGTTTATCGCCGCTGGCAGGGATTCGTCGCATTCGCCTTGTCGGCAAGCCCCCTGCCGGTTGTCATGACCGCCTTCGGCACTGCAACCGCAGTCGAGCGCAAGCGCAGGGTGGATGCCTTGCATAACGGCCGGATGCGTGGCCGCCCCTGCCATCAGTCATGGCAACCCTGCGCGCAAGCGCGGCATCCGATTGAACACTCGATCTGGTTTGGAGAATCCGCTTGAAACTGCATGCACTGACCGCCGCCTTGTTGTTGTGTTG
>Ga0209476_10000512_pt1 | contig 26503 bp, 19 predicted proteins | sample KloWWTrecipitate_FD_187179 | JGI IMG/M metagenome (GOLD analysis project Ga0209476, IMG submission 187179) | Active sludge microbial communities from Klosterneuburg, Austria, studying microevolution and ecology of nitrifiers - Klosterneuburg... | ecosystem: Engineered > WWTP > Aerobic digester... | reverse complement strand
TTGTTTTTTATAATTCAGCATTTCACCATAAACATATTGCTCAATATCCCTTGAAGCTTTGGGATATACAATGATCTGACATATTTCCAATTCTGATTCAAAAAATGGAAGGCTATCTGTTGGTATTCTATCATAGAATGCCTTTACTTCTACCGGAGTCATCCTTACATTATCAACGATTTTACGCTGCATTGCAGCTGAAAGCTTTTGTTCTTTTATCGACTCTCTGGCATCGTCTTTAATTTGATAAACGGTTTTACCTGCTGCGTCCTCCAAAGCCTGTTGGCTACCTAACTGATTTATGTAATACCTGATTTTTTGATCCAGCTCTGCCTCTACTTCTTCTTCTGTTACAGGTAATGAATCTTTCATTGCCTGTATCATCAACACTTTTGAAATAAGTGCCTGCTCCATTATTAAGCATTCTGCATTATCAGGTATCTGACCACCTTGACGGGCAATGTCAGCAATAGAGTTCTTTATGTCAGATAACAGAATGATCTGATCACCAACAATGCCGGCAATTCTATCTGCTACAACCCTTTGTGGTTGCGCTAAAGCTGGTGCTGAAAAAAGTAGTAAGGCTAAACCGCCTATTAGTATTCGTTTTGCGTATTGCATAAGCTTCAAAAGTACTTTCCCTTTATAACTATTGATTAATTAAAGAGGTATTTAACAAAAATTTGGTATCGAAACTGAAGATTTAAAGAGTTCTCTTTACTTCTTCTTCTTCATATGCTTCCACAATATCTCCCACTTTAATATCCGTGTAATTTTTTATCGTCAATCCACATTCCATTCCGGTAGAAACATCTTTAGCATCGTCCTTATATCTTTTTAATGAAGCCAACTCTGCTTTAACACCTTCTGCTGTAGGATACACCACAATACCATCACGGATAAGGCGGATCTTAGAATCTCTTTTAATTTTACCTGATATTACCTGACATCCTGCTACCGTAGCTTTATCAAATTTGAACACTTCTCTTATCTCTACGTTAGCTGTAATCCTTTCCTGAACCTTAGGCTCAAGCATTCCTTCCATTGCACTCTTCACTTCTTCAATTGCATTATAAATGATTGAATACATCTTGATTTCAATACCTGCTGTGTCAGCCATCTTTAACGCCTGCATAGAAGGGCGAACGTTAAATGCAATTACAATCGCATCCGATGCTTCTGCTAATACGATATCACTTTCATTAATTTGTCCAACTCCTTTATGAATTACACTTACTAGAATTTCTGGTGTAGATAATTTCTGCAATGAATCACTCAAGGCTTCTACCGATCCATCCACATCACCTTTAATAATTACTTTCAATTCCTTGAAGCTTCCTAATGCAAGACGACGACCAATCTCATCCAATGTAATATGCTTCTTGGTACGAATTCCTTGCTCTCTTAATATCTGTGCCCGGCGATTTGCAATGCCCTTTGCTTCACTCTCGTCTTCATATATTTTAAATTTCTCACCAGCTTGCGGCGCACCATTTAATCCTAATACAACAGCAGGTGCTGATGGACCAGCTTCTTCTTCTCTATTATTTCTTTCGTTGAACAATGCTTTTACACGGCCATAATACTGTCCACTCACAATCAGATCTCCGGGGCGCAGTGTTCCGTTTTCAACTAATAAAGTTGCAACATACCCACGGCCTTTATCTAATGAGGCTTCAATAATAGTACCTGTAGCTTCACGGTCTGGATTTGCTTTTAGTTCAAGTAATTCCGCCTCAAGCAAAATTTTCTCTAATAATTTATCAATATTCAAACCACTTTTCGCAGCGATTTCCTGACTTTGGAATTTGCCACCCCATTCTTCTACCAAAATATTCATTCCAGAAAGCTGCTCATATATTTTTTGTGAGTTAGCTCCATCTTTATCGATCTTATTAATAGCAAAAATCATGGGAACACCAGCAGCTTGTGCATGGCTGATTGCTTCACGGGTTTGCGGCATTACTGCATCATCCGCAGCAACTACTATTACTGCAATATCTGTAACTTTTGCACCTCTTGCTCTCATGGCAGTAAATGCTTCGTGACCAGGAGTATCAAGGAAAGTAATTTCCTTTCCGTTAGCCAATTCTACTTGGTATGCACCTACGTGTTGCGTAATACCTCCAGCTTCTCCAGCTACTACATTGGCACTACGTATGTAATCGAGTAAAGATGTTTTACCATGGTCAACGTGGCCCATTATTGTAACTATCGGAGATCTTGGCTGTAATTCACTTTCTTCATCCTCATCGTCTTCGTCATCTTCCATTTCCATCTGCGCTTCCATGTTAATGAACTCCACATCAAAATTAAATTCACTTGCTACCAACTCAATTACTTCTGCATCTAAACGCTGATTAATTGATACCATGATACCAAGCCCCATACACTTACTGATTACTTCAGCAAAACTTACATCCATCAGATTGGCTAATTCGCTTACGCTGATAAACTCCGTTACTCTTAATTTATTATCATCAACTAATTCACCTTGTGCATCGGCCAACTCTTGTCTTTTTTCACGACGAATTTTCGCTTTTAGGCCTTTGCCCTTACCACCGCCACCAGCCAGTTTGGCTTGTGTCTCTCTAATCTTTTCCTGAATTTCTTTTTCATCAATCAGTTTTTCTTCTCTGCGGCCACCTGTTGTAGCACCACGGCCACGGCCGCCAGCACCAGGGCCTGCTGAACTTCGGCCTCGGTTGAAATTGCCTCCACCACCAGCTCTTCCACCACCAGTATCTTTGTTTATAAATATTTCTCTCTTTGTTTCCTTTTTTTCAATTGGAATACGTTTCCTTTTCTTTTTTTCTTCCTTTACAGGACGAGTATCATTATTAACAGGCAATTCAATTTTGCCCAAAATTTTAGGTCCTGATAATTTTTGCCTCTCTATATTTTCAATGATAGCTGGCTGATCATCTTCTGCCGTTACCTGAGGGCTTTCCTCTTTTACTTCTTTTACTTTAGCAACTGGTTCATCTTCTTTTTTCTTAAGCTTTTTTGTAATTGGCTTTGCCGATTGTTTTTCTTCAATCGGTTTTGTTTCTTCAACCTTTTTAGCTTTTATTCCCTTTTTAGGTCTGGTTGAAGAATCAATTGCAGAGAGATCAATTTTTGTAACAACTTTTGGACCTTCTACTTCCGGAGCATCAATTTTTACAATCGGCTCTTCTTTCTTTTCAGCTACTTCCTTTTTAGTTTTTGTTGCTAGCTTTTCTTCTTCAATTACAGGAGCAACTGGTGTTACTTCTTCTTCTTTTTTAGCTTTAGCTGCGGGCTTTTCGTCTTTTTTGAAAGTTATCTCAACATCTTCTTTTTTCTTCTTTACATCAGCGACTCCACCTTTTGGCAAATCCACCTGATCACTTTTCATTTTAGCTGCCTTATCGCTTTGAAACTCCTGTTGCAAAGCAGTATACATCTCATCAGAAAGCTTTGAAGTTGGTTTCAAATCATCTTTAGGAAAATCTTTCCCTATCAGGAATTCCACAATGGTATCCTGTCCTACGTTGAACTCCTTCGCCGCAGCTAATAATCTTGGAAGTTTTTTTTCTGCCATTCGTTTTATTAATTGTCAATTTAGTCAAAGAGGTCAAATCAGTCATATATCTAACAAGCTAAAGGGACCCTTTATGACTTATTTGACTAGTATGACATCGCTGACATCATTTATTCTTTTTCAAATTCTTCTTTCAATATCTTTCTGATTTCTTCTATTGTTTCTTTCTCCAAATCAGTTCTTCTTTCCAGTTCTTCTGCAGTTAATGCTAATACACTTCTTCCAGTATCACATCCCACTCTTTTTAATTCATCAATAACCCATGTTTCTATCTCATCGCTGAATTCTTCAAGATCTACATCAAACTCTTCTACTTCACCTTCATTATCACGGTAAACATCCAGTTCATATCCTGTTAATTCGCAAGCCAACTTAATATTTACACCACGGCGGCCAATGGCCAATGAAACCTGATCTGGTTTCAAGTAAACATTTGCATGTTTTGCTTCATTATCTAACTCCATGCTGGTAATTTTAGCCGGAGTCAACGAACGTTGTATTAATAGCTGGATATTACTTGTCCAGTTTATAACATCAATGTTTTCATTTTTCAATTCCCGGACGATGCCATGAATACGACTTCCTTTCATTCCCACACAAGCACCAACAGGGTCAATTCTGTCATCGTAAGATTCTACAGCAACTTTAGCTCTTTCGCCTGGATCCCTTACAATTTTTTTGATAACAATCAAACCATCAAAAATTTCGGGCACTTCTATTTCAAGCAACTTGGCTAAAAATTCAGGCGAAGTTCTGGATAGAATAATTACCGGATTATTATTTTTCATATCTACCCTTGCAACAACGGCACGGATATTTTCTCCTTTCTTAAAATAATCCTGTGGTATCTGCTCACTCTTTGGTAAAATAAGTTCATTACCTTCTTCATCGAGTAATAAAATTTCTTTTTTCCAAACCTGGTAAACTTCTGCACTTATAATATCACCAACTCTGTCACCATATTTCTTTGCCAAAACATTTTTCTTCAGATCGCTGATTCGGCTTGCCAGTGTTTGCTTTGCAGCAAGAATTGCACGACGGCCAAAATCATATAAGTCAATCGGCTCATACAATTCTTCGCCCACTTCAAAGTCAGGTTCAATTTTTACAGCATCTGAATAAGCCACCTGTGCCAACGGATCTTCTACCTGTCCATCCTCCACAATCATGCGACGGCGAATAATCTCCAAATCACCTTTTTCGGCATTTACAATCACATCGAAATTCTCATCGCTGGTGAATTTCTTTCTCAACAGGGTTTTAAAAACATCTTCTACCACTTTCATCATGGTAGGGCGGTCAATATTTTCCGCTTCTTTAAAATCCTGGAACGCATCAATCAGGTTAATACTTGACATAACACTTGAAATTTGAGGTCAAAACAAAGTTCTGACGTTTAAAATTTAATTTGAACTTTTGTTGTTTTTATTTTGTCGAAAGAAATGATGTGTTGCACCACTTCCATTTTTTTCCCCTTTCCTTTTGTTTCTTCCACAACTATCTCTGTTGCAGTTGCACTAATAAGCTTTCCTTCCAGCTTATTACCTTCTATATCTGTTACTTCAACAAACCTGTCAATATTTTTTTGATACTGACGGCTTAATTTCAACGGCTCATCCAATCCTGGCGAAGAAACTTCCAATGAAAAATCGCCATTTGGATACATATTTTCTTCTTCTAGTTGCTTATACAACTGGCGATTATATCGCACCAGTTTATCAATGCTGATACCATTATCACCATCAATAAACACTTTTATATTATTAGTGGGCTTTATCCTTATCTCTACCAGAAAAAAATCTGGTTCAGAGCTGATTAATGCCTCCACTTTGTGTTCCAGCGCCTTTATTTGTGTTTCTCCGTTCATGGGGTATAAAAGAAGAAGGGAACGGCCTCGTTCCCTTCTTACTGCTATTTCCGTTGCAAATGTAAGTGAAATACGAATTCTTTCCAAATTATACCAGTCAGATATAGAGGGTTAAAATATCGGTAAACAACTGCAAAACTCCGGTAATAGGCGAACAGACATTCTTACCTTTACGGTATGAAATATGTATTATTTGCCCTATTGGCTTACATATTGTACCAATTTATCTTCAAATTGGTAATTCCTGTGTATCGGGCCAGCCAAAAAATTAAAAAGGGCTTTGGAGAAATGCAAGAAAAGATGCAGGAGCATATGAAGCAACAGCAGAATCAGCCCAATGCATCAGCTAAAACACCCGACGAACCAAAAGTAAAGGCTGGTGAGTATATTGAATTTGAAGAACTCAAATAAGCATCACTTTTTTCGCTGGCTGAATATCCAACTTAGCAACTCTTGTTCAGCAAAAGCAGGATCCCAACTGTTATGATTGGCATTGGGGTATAAGGTGAATTTTACTTTTGCACCAGCTTTTTTTAAGGCCTGCACCATATTTTCTGAGTGGTGTGGCGGCACTACATCATCTTTTGCTCCGTGAAAAACCCACCAACTTGTTTTTTTCATTTTTGATGCAGTTGCAGGATTAGCACCACCACATATGGGAAATGCCGCCGCAAAGGTTTTCGGCATTCGTCTTACTAATTCAAAAACACCCATACCACCCATTGATAGGCCACCGGTATATACCTGTTCTTTTTTTACTGGATATTTGTCAAAAACAAATTGAACAAGTTCCATTAATAATTCCATGTGCCTGCCGGCAGGGCCCTCTTCCAGAAAATCAAATGTTCTTTTCCCTTTATCATCATGGGTACGAAGCAGGTTTCCCCAATAATTATTCGTTGGGCATTGCGGAAAAACAACAATGGCCTTATAATTTTTTCTTACTTCTTCTTTCAAAAATAATTTACCGCCATGCACTAATTGCTTTTCATTATCTCTCCCTCTTTCTCCAGCGCCATGAAGAAAAAAGATAACAGGATATTTTTGTGTGCTATCATAACCTTCGGGCAATAAAATTCTATATGGTAAGGTGTCACCATTTTGTACCATCCATTTTTTCTGGTACAGGGATAAATCCTGAGCTTTTAATGAGAAAGCCGATATTAATAATACAAACAAGCATATTATTCTTTTCATACTATTACTTTATAAAAAAAAAATTGAACGGATTATCATCAATTATTTTACCAGTTTAAATGTTGTTTCTTTTACATCTTTACTATTTCCACCTATAAATAATTTAAAGTCGCCCGGCTCTGCTACAAATTTTAAATTGCTGTTGTAGAATTTTAAGTCCTCTACACCTATTGTAAAACTCACTTCTTTGCTTTCACCTTTCTTGAACATAATTTTCTGAAAGCCTTTTAACTCCTTCACTGGCCTAGCAATACTTCCAACCATATCCCTGGTATATAATTGGATCACTTCTTCCCCGTCGTAGTCGCCGGTGTTGGTCACTGTAACTGTTGCTTTTATTTTTCCAGTTGTATTCAAAGAAGCAGCACTTAATTTAATATCACTGTAGTTAAATGAAGAATAACTTAAACCAAATCCAAAAGGAATCAGCGGACTATTTTCTACATCAAGGTAATTACCTTTGAATTTTTCAAATTTATCTGTTGGTTGTGGACGACCTGTATTTAAGTGATTGTAATAAACTGGAATCTGTCCTACGTTTCTTGGAAAACTATTAGTGAGTTTCCCTGATGGATTTACATCACCAAACAAAACATCAGCGATCGCATTTCCCACTTCCTGTCCGCCATGGTATACAAACAATACTGCATCGGCATTCTCCATTTCCCAATTTAAATCAAGAGGCCTGCCAGACATAATAACCAATACTAACGGCTTTCCTATCTTTTTCAATTCCTGTAAAAGCTTCTGCTGACTCTTTGGAATATTCAACGTAGAACGGCTTGAAGATTCACCACTCATTTCCGATGCTTCGCCAACTACTGCAACTATAACATCAGATTGTTTGGCAACAGCAATAGCTTCATCCATCATTTCCTGTGCAGAACGATTATCGATATCAATCCTTGTTCCAAACACATTTACCTTTTTAGCAAAAATGGTATCATCAGAAATATTAGCAGCCTTTGCATATAAAATATTTACTTCTTTTATTCCAAGATTTTTCATTCCATCAAATACAGGAATAGATAAATCCCTGTTACCAGAAACTGCCCATGTACCTAGCATATTTGCTTTGTTATTTGCCAAAGGGCCAACCAAAGCAATAGTTCCGGTTTTCTTTAGTGGTAATGCTTGCTGATTATTTTTTAACAAGACAAAGGATTTTGTTGCAAACTCCCTTGCTGCATTTTTTTGTTTTTCCGATAATACTTGATTTGCTGCTCTTTCTTTATTGCAATATCTAAACGGGTCTGTAAATAAACCCAACTTATATTTTGCTTCCAATATTCTTCTACATGCATCATCAATTTCTTTTTGTGTTACTTTTCCTTCACCCAGTGATTTTTTCAACGTCGTTAAAAATCCTTCTCCTACCATATCCATATCTAAACCTGCTTTTAATGATAATGCTGATACGGCCTGCAAATCACCTAATCCATGATCGATCATTTCATTTACAGAAGTATAATCAGACACTACCATACCTTTAAAGCCCCATTGCTTTCTTAATAAATCTGTCAGCAACCATTTGTTTCCTGTTGCGGGAATATTATCTATTGTATTAAATGAAGTCATTATTGAACCCACACCTGCATCAACGGCTGCTTTATACGGCGGCAGATAATCATTATACATTTTTACTTTGCTCATATCAACCGTATTATAATCTCTTCCACCATCTGCAGCACCATAGAGAGCAAAATGTTTTACACAAGCCAGCAAGGTATTGTCTTTGCTTAAATCACCGTTCTGATAGCCGACAACCATTGCTTTAGCTACTTGCGAACCGAGATATGGATCTTCGCCGGCACCTTCTGCTATTCTACCCCAACGAGGGTCACGGGCAATATCCACCATTGGAGAAAAAGCCCAGTTCAACCCATCAGCAGTTGCTTCTGTTGCCGCCAATCTTGCACTACGTTCTATCATCGGCATATCCCAACTACAGGACATACCTAACGGTATTGGAAAGGTTGTTTTGTATCCATGTATTACATCGGAACCAAACAACAATGGTATTTTTAAGCGGCTGCTATTTACCGCCAGTTCCTGTGCTTGGCGAATTTTTGCTTCTCCAATAACACCAAACAAACCACCGACCTGACCTTTTGAAATTTTTTCTTCCACTCCTTTACTTACCACAGCACCTGTTGCCACACCACCACCTGGCGTTAATAAATTTAGCTGGCCAATTTTTTCATCCAGCGTCATTTTTTTCATAAGAGCATCAACATAAGTCTTCATCTTCGCATCGCTTTTCTGCTGTGCATTTGCTTGTAATGATGTTATTACGATTAATCCGAGCAATAGTCTTTTCATGTCATTCTTTTTATTTCAATAAATATGGTTCTATTATTTTTTGCCAGATAGCATAGCCTTTTGCATTCATGTGCAAATTATCTCCTAGGAAAATATCCGGCATAGGCTTTCCATCTTCTCCCAGCATTGGTTTCCATACACTGATATACTTAGTATGCTTTTGTTTCTTCAGGTATTTTTTAATCAGCTTATTTGCTGCTATCATTCTATCCTTCATTTTCCAGCGAGAAGGGCTTGGCTTGATAGAGACAAAAGCAACCGGCACATCCGGCAACTTATTTCTTATCATTTCAAAAAGAATTTTAAACCGGTCTCTTGTCATTTCTCCGGTTACTGTATCAGAAGAAGCTATATCATTCTCGCCACAATAGATTACAATCTGTTTTGGCTGATAAGGAAAAATAATTTCATCCGCATACCGAATTACATCTGGCAAAGCCGAACCACCAAAGCCACGATTAATGATGGTATGATTTGGAAAAGCAGTTTTTACATCTTTCCACATTCTGAAAGAAGAGCTACCGACAAAGAGTATTTCATTTTTTGGAGGGAAAGAAACAGCATCTTGCTTTTTAAAAGCGGCTATTTCATTGGAAAATGGTTGAGCTCCAACATTTGTTATTCCAATAACAAAGCAAACTAAAAAAAATACTTTTACAAGCCTTACCATCAATACTTATTTATCAGTATAGTAGCCAATATCGGCAAATGGTCTGACGGATATTTCATATCATACGAATCAGTTAGTGTTGCAAATTTTGAAACAGAAACTTTTTCGTTATCAGCCACAAAAATATAATCAATACAGCCGTCTAATTTCTGGTTGAATTTAAATCCATTCCAGGTGTCTGCCGGGCCATACACCTGTTTTGCTATAGAACGAGTGTTTTGCATATTTGCAAGCATATATTCTGCCGGCGGCTCATTTGGCTTACTGTTAAAATCACCAGTAACAATAACAGGATAATTTTTCTTATTCAGTTCCTTTATTTTTTCAACAATCAATTTTGCAGATTCAAGCCTTGCCGTTTTTCCAACATGATCGAAGTGAGTGTTGAATACCCAAAAAAGTTGTTTGGTTTTTTTATTTTTAAATAAACCATACGTACAAACTCTGACTATTGCTGCATCCCATCCTTTAGAAATAGAATCTGGTGTAGGCGATAACCAAAAAGTAGATTGCTCTATCATTTCAAACTTATCTTTCTTATAAAAGATACAAGAATATTCACCTTTTTGTTTACCATCATCTCTTCCTACTCCTATGTAACTATATCCAATTAAATTTTCTGTTAGGTAAATTAGCTGTGAATGCGTTACTTCCTGACCGCCAATAAAATCCGCTTCATAATAATTCATCAAACCGGCTACTTTGTCTTTTCTTGCATCCCAACGGTTCTCTCCGTCAGAAGCAACATCTAAACGAATATTGTAAGACATTACTTTTATTTCTTGCTGAGCAAACAACAACAATGGCGAAATAAAAAACAGAATGATAATTAATCTTTTTTTCATTTATACAATTTATTTTTTTAACCAAGGACTCTCAAAACCTAATTTCTTTAATCCAGTTTTTATTTCCGGGCAGCTCATAAATAAATTCCATAATAAGCCGCTGCGATAATTTTCCATCATCACTACAATCGGTCCTTGATCAATTGCCAGATATCTTGGTATGTACCAGTTATGATGTTCACTGAAGGCATCATAAAAACCATATTCTCCCCACACTTTATCTTTCATATCGTTATACCAATGTTTCATTGCAGCCATCGATTCTTTTGGTGTATAGGGGAATGACGACAACGCTGCCGTTGGTGAAATAACTCCTAAATCTCTTTTTTCATTTGGTGCATGACCTGCATAACCTTTTATAGAATAACTTGACGTTAAACCCCAGCTATTGGTTCCATATCCTTTATAGCCATTTGGATTGTTGACACACCATTTATAATGAATCATTGCATGACCAACATTATGCTCCCAGTAATCAGCATATTTATCTTTTAATCCTCTTGGATCTAAACCAAGATAAGAATAATGTGCCCAGAATAATGGACCGCTGTTTCCTGCTTCGCCTTGGTGGTTCATTTTTAGTTTTATATCGTCGTAAAAAGCAGGGAACTTATTAATCTTACCATTCTCTGCCCATCCTTCATGATACACTTCTGCTGGCACTCCGTGTGTAGGAGATGATGCTGCCAATACATACATGATCTGACATTCATTATAACCATGTACTGCAAAGTTCATTTTCCAACCATTGTTTGGACTCCAGTGCCAATACAAAACATTTTGTCCTTGACGATACCAATCAAACTCAACTTCTTTCCATAGTTTATCAATTCTTGTTGCAATAGCTTTTTCCTTTGCATTGCCATTTTGAAAATACTGACGGACACAAAGCAATCCCTGAATCATAAAGGAAGTTTCTACCAAATCACCGCCATCATCATTTTTACTGAATGGTTTTACTTTACCTGTTTCGCCATTCCACCAATGTGGCCATACGCCATGAAAACGATCAGCTGTTTCGAGAAAGTTTACAATCTTTTCAAACCGTTCAACGCCCTGTTCTCTTGTAATGAAACCTCTCTCTATTCCTACCAAAATCGCCATCACACCAAATCCACCTCCGCCGCTTGTTACAGTAGTTTTATCGTTTTGCGGATAAACATTGTCAGAATGAAACCTCTCTCTTGCCAGTCCGCTGTTGGGTTCAGCTCCATCCCAGAAATATTGAAAAGTTTGTTGTTGTACTAATCGAAACAAAGCAGTGTCTTCTGCCGCAATTGGGCTATTCGTATTTGCAGCTACATTTTTTCCTGAATTACATGCTGCTATTATCAGCATGATAGTTACACAACCAAAAAATAGTTTCTTCATCTTTTAAGTTTTAGAGGTAAGGTGCCGTAAATCCTAAACTAGGCATTCCTGCTTTTACTTCCGGACAACTCGTAAATAAATTCCACACTAATCCTGTTCTGTAATTTTCAATCATACTGATAACCGGTCCTTGATCAATTGCTAAAAAAGAACTGGCAAACCATGGATTGGATAATGAGAATGCATCAACAAATCCATATTCCTTAAATATTTTATCTCCGATAATATAATAAAAGAATTTCAATGCCTGCATAGATTCTGTTGGGGTGAAAGGGAAAGATGACAATGCAGCTGTTGGTGCAATAAATCCCCTATCGTTATTTGGCGAACTGGCTGTGTATCCACCTTCAATATCGCTGGCAGTTAATCCCCAGCAACTGTCGCCATATCCATACCATGCTTTTGGATTTGCTTTGCAATAATTATAATTGATAAGAGTATGATTTTTTGCTTGCGTTAAATAATTAATTCCCCCTTCTACTAATCCATTTGGATTAATGCCCATGAAAGTATAATGCTCGAAGAAAAGCGGACCCCCTAATGCCGGGCCTAATGGAAGTTGAATGCCATAGTAAGAATTTCCATTATTAAAATTTGAACCAGTCTTCCATCCATTTGTATATACAGAAGCTGGGATACCGTGTGTTGTTGATGAAGCTGCCATTACATAAGTAATTAGCGATTCGTTCCAGCCTCTTATTGGGAGATTAATGGCCCATCCTTTATCAGGACTCCAATGCCAGTACAAAACATTTTGTCCGCCATTGCGAAACCAATCCCATTCTACATTATTATATAAAGTATTTATATCACTTCGCAATGTGACTTCAGCAGGATCGGCTCCATTGAAGTATTGTCTTGCAGTTAGCAATCCCATCATGAGGTATGAAGTTTCAACTAAATCAGCACCGTTGTCATTTGCACTAAACGGAATAATAGCTCCTGTAGTTCCATTGAGCCAATGCGGAAATGCTCCTTTTACTTTTACTGCTGTGTTTTTTAAGAAGCCCACGATCTTTTGCATCCTTGTTAACCCTTCTGCTCTTGTAATGAAATTGCGGCTAATGCCAACAGGTATTGCCATAATACCGAAACCTGAACCGCCCGAGGTAACAGTTTCGCCGGATGTATTTCTTTCTCTTGCCAATCCGCTTATCGGATGGCCAAAATCCCAGAAAAATTTGAATGTTTGCTGCTGAATTTTAGTTAGCAATTCTTCGTCAGTAATACGGGGGAATTTATCTGTATAATTAATACCTGTTAACAAGGATATACTAGCCGGGTTGGTTAGTCTTCCTCCGCCAGAGGATTGTATTCCACTACCTATGCCAAGTGTATAGGTTGTAAACGCTGCCAAATCTGCTTGTGGAGTAATAGTTAATTGTTTATTGCTATTACCAGCAATTATACTAATCGGAATAATGGTTGAAAAAGGTACTGATAATTTAATATTATCAGTTGTAGTAGAGATATTGACCGGTTCTGTAAAATTCAATACTATAACTGGTCTTAGATTTAATCCCTTGTAACTTGTAGTTCCGTTACTTAATCCATTTACCGTAAACGATAACGAGGTGTCTTTTGGTACAATAGCAGGAGCATCTTCCTTTTTACTACAGGCCGTAAAAAAGTGTATAGTAATGACTGTGCATAAAAAATATAAGGTAATTTTTTTACCTCTATAGATATTTTTTATTTTTTTGAAGTTACAATCAGTCATTTATAATTTCAATTAATAAATAAAAAAAGCACACAGTCACAAGTAATGTGATAGCTGTGTGCTTAATAAAACAACTGCTTATTTACCTGCTCTACCTAAATTATATAATGCTTTAATAAATGCATCGGGCAAGGGAAAGTCATACATTCTGATTTCGTCTACCGAACCCGTCATAGGCGCAAACGTTACGTCAGCATTAACTGGCATACCTGCTGCATTATAATTAGCACCAATTAGAACTTGATTCGGTTCCCATGATTTGAATAAGCTATTTCCTGTACCCCTGCTTGGAAATGCCCCGGCCCTAATTCCATTTGACCAGATGTGAAAAAAACCTGTATTACCATTATAGGTAAGAAGAAGATGAACCCATGTATTAGCTCCGATTGTCGGAGTTATATACGGTATATAATTCGGCATACCTGGACTATCTCTTAATGTATTTATGTTATCCTGTGTGCCACCACCCACTGTTGTAAACGTTGGGTGAATTTTTAAATTATCAATATTAGAAGCCGGGAAAAGATTAGTTTCTAAAACAAAGTTGATATTACCATTAAAAATGGTTGGTCTTGCTAATTGGAATATCATCGTTTTTTTAGATCCGTTATTTAGTATTTGTACCCACTGACTAATTGTAAAGCTCTTCAACGAGTCTGTTTTAAATTTCTGAAATTGAGTGGCATAATATAAATACCCGGCATTTAAACTTAACGCCTTACCCCTAACTCCACCTGTAATAAATGTATTATTTACAGATGCTGTTGGTGCTGTTGCGCTTTTCAGTTCGTTCTTGGTATCATCAAAAGACCAATAAGCAATTAGTCTATCAGGAAATATTTCGTCCGAGCTTGAAAAGCCATCAATTTTCCCATCATAATCACCAGGATTTACTGACGGAAGATTATTGGGATTGCCATCTTTTTTGCAAGCATTAAACCCCAAAAACATTATTAATACAAGAATGCCAATTGTTAGTTTATTTTTTATATTATGTATCATAATTTTAATTTGATATTAGAGAATTAATAAAAAGGGTTTTGCGTTAATACACCTGCACTCAGGTCAATTTGAGTTTGCGGAATGGGCAACAACACATCTCTGTTTCCTGCGAAATTGACTTTGCCAACAGCTTGCATAACATCTTGTGCAATTCCCCAACGAACAATGTCATAGAAACGGTCATGCTCCATTGCTAATTCCAACCTTCTTTCTTTTCGAATGTCTTCACGAAGAGTAGCTTGATCATTAGAAGTTATATCAAGCAATGTTCCAGCTGGTGCACCAATTCTTGCCCTTGCCCTTATAGAATTTACCGCATTTCTGGCAGCTATAATATTAGCAGCACCTCCAACTTCATTGGCAGCTTCTGCATACATTAATACAACATCTGCATACCGCAGGGTACGAATATTCATCCAATAACCAAACCTGCTATTAACCGAAGATCTAACTGCAGGATTTGTATACACTTTATTATTATACCTAAGATTCGGTGGTGTTCCATTGGGTGGGTTTGCAATTGGCAAGGTTTCGCCATAAATACTTTGTCTTGGGATACCTGTTTCACTCATAAATAAAATTGTTCTGTTTTTTCTGGGATCATTAGCTTCATAAGCAGCAACTAAATCGGTACTTGGCGAGTTCCAGCCCCAGCCCAAATCCCATTGACCTGCTCCTCTTATTCCCTGAATTTGTGCATATTGAACGCCAAGATCATTGCCATTTGAAGTAATTGTGGCGGTTGCTTGCACTTCAAATACTGATTCAGAACTGTTTTCACCTTCTTCTCTAAATATTTTATCAAATGAAGTATTTAGATTGTACTGGCCAGACATCATCACCGTATTGGCAGCTGCCATTGCCAAAGCCCATTTTTGTTGTGTAAGGTAAACTTTGGCTAAAAGACCATTTGCAGAACCCTGTGTTACTCTACCAGGAAAAACATTGGCATCCCAACTTAAGGGAAGATTTGCTGCAGCAAAAACAAGATCATTTTCAATTAACTGATATATCTGAACTGGAGAGCTTTGAGGAACATTGTTTTGTGCCGCAACATCTTCAAATAAAGTATCTATTAAAGGTACTCGGCCAAAACCACGAACTAAATTAAAGTATGCATAAGCTCTCAAAAATTTGGCTTCTGCAATTGTTTGTTGCTTGACAGCATTAGTAGAGACTATTAACTGGTTAGTATTTACTTCTTTTATAGTAGTGTTACATGCATTAATCAATGAATAGTTACCTAACCAAAATGTATTGCAATATCCATTACTTGGCGACAGTGGAAAATTATCCATTGTTTGAGCATTTGCCCCCCCATCACCAGTATTACTTCCTTTATCCGCATCATCACTTCTAATACTTGTAATAGCAATAAAAGCCTGACTATGCAAATTGAATGATCTCAATTGATTATAAGCTCCAAAAATAAACTGATCGTAGGGGCCTGAACCACTTGGATAAGGGTAGTCTTCCGGATTATAACCTCCTTGTCTTTCTGTTTCCAAAAATTTTTTGCAACCCGTAAGTAATAACATACATACTACAACTAACAGAGGTAGTAATGCAGCTTTGTTTTTATTATTAAATATTATTTTCATGATATATTTTATTAATAATTAAAAAGTAAGATTTAGGCCTAAAGAATAAATTGAAGGAACCGGATATGATCCATTATCTGCTCCACCACCCAGAATACTTCCAATTAACGGCTCAGGAGAATACCCTGTTACTTTACTCCAGGTTTTAACGTTCTGTCCGTTTAAGAATATTCTAGCCTTTTGAATTCCTGCTTTCTTTAATAAACTCGGGCTAAATGTGTAGCCTATCTGTAAGCTTCGTATTCTGAAATAATCTCCAGGCTCCAGATAATAACTACTAAATAAGTAATTGTTTCCTCTATTGTTATTTACAATTGGCTCTATGTTAGATGTGCCAGGAGCAGTCCATGCATCTAGTCTATTTGCTTCCCAGTTTAATACAGCGAAATTGGCTTTACGTCTTTCAGTATAAATTTTGTGTCCGGTTGCTCCCTGACCTTCAATACTAAAATCAACTCCTTTATAACCTAAAGCAATACTTGCTCCAAAATTATGTTCAGGAAATGGTGAACCCAGATAACCTCTGTCATCTGAATTAATTACTCCATCACCATTAATATCAGCATAAGATATATCACCAGGCAAAGACGAACCATCAGAAAAAGCAGGTTGTTTAGCAAGGTCTGCAGTTGATTGGTAAATACCTGTTTGAGTGTAACCATAAAAATACCCTATTGATTGACCAGTTCTTGTTAAGTTAACTCCTCCATTTCCACTTATTTCAAAATTGAACTTATCGCCGATTGCATTTACCACATTTTTATTATAGCTATAATTTCCAGAAACAGAATAAGTGAAATTCTTCCCGATGTTATCAGACCAACCAGCACTTACTTCTATTCCTTTATTAGCTATTTTTCCAAGATTGGTAAATTTTCTCCTTGAATCATTTGGAATTTCTACGGATGTTAAAATATCAGTTGTAGTCCTGTTATAAAAAGTTACTTCTACGTTTAACTTATTCTTCAATGCTCGCAGATCAATACCTACATCAATACCTTGTACTGTTTCCCAATGAAGACTAGAGTCAACTATATAAGCGGCTTGTATTGCGGGATAAATGTTGTTGCCAAAAATAGCAGAATTAGAATTTTGAATACCAGGCCTCCATAAATTCTCAGCAAAACCATTTGCATTACCAGTAAGACCCCACGCAGCTCTAAGTTTTAAAAAGTCAATGCCTTTTACTTTTGTAAAGAAATTTTCGTCACTTATTATCCAACCTGCACCAACACTTCCAAATGTTCCCCACCTGTTTTCTGGAGCAAATTTGGAACTACCATCTCTTCTAATTGTTGCATTTAATAAATATTTCCCCAGATAGCTATAACCAACCCGTGCAAAGGTTCCCACTATTGAACCTTCTGCACCACCACCACCATTCGTTTGTGGGTTATTAGGATTTGTAACACCAAGATACCAGTAGTCAGGATCATCAGGAATATTTATCAACGTATCAATTCTTCTGCCATTAACAAAAGAGCTAGTGCTATAAATAGTTGTGATACCCGCAACTGCATTTATAGAATGTCCTTTACCTAATCTCTTATCGAATGTAAGCGTATGATCTTGTTGAAACCTTCTTGATTCACTTTGATCTTGTGAAACTGAAGTAGTGGCCTGGTCATCAAATCTGATATTGTCTGGTGTTATCCCTTCTCCCAAATCATATACACTAAATGGCAACTGTCCGTAAGACCTTCCTGTATTAAAATTGAAATCACCATAAACTGCAGATCTCCAAGTAAAACTTTTTAAGAATTTAACTTCTGCAAAAATATTACCTACAACTCTGTAGCCTCTTTCCACACTATTTCCGTCATTTCTATTTAAAGTTGCAATAGGGTTGCCAACCTGTGCTCTTTGTAAAGAGATCATACTGTAATAGGTATTCTCATCAAATTGTATAGGCACAACTGGTGCTGCCCATAATGCGTTGGTTATACTGACTCCCGGAGGATTATTTTTATAATGATACCCAGTTATATCGCCACCCACTTTTATATTCTTGTTGATTCTAATTTCTTGATTCAAACGAATAAGAAATCTTTCATACTGATCATTTTTTAATACCCCTTCCTGATTAGTATAACCAAGGTTTAGATAAGTAGTTGATTTTTCACCGCTATTCGAAACGCTTATATTGTTGGAAGTAATAACTGCATCTCTAAAAATTAGATCTTGCCAATCTGTATTAGCCGTATATCTGCTAAAATCAAATGCCCCTGCGCCCTGATTTATTAATTGAGCATCTAATAATTTTTTAAACCCGTCAGCATCTGCTAATTCAATTTTATTCTGTACGGTTTGAATGCCTACAGAACTTTGCAAACTGACCGTTGTTTTTCCTCTTACAGCTTTTTTAGATGTAATTGCAATTACACCATTTGCACCTCTTAATCCATAAATAGCTATAGAAGAAGGATCTCTAAGGATGTCTATTGATTCAATATCTGCAGGATTTAAGAAATCAATATTATCATGTAAAATTCCATCTACCACATAAACCGGACTTGCACTGTTAGTACTGTTTACACCACGAATACGGACTACTGGGCTTGATCCAGCTCTACCAGAGTTTGAAATAGTTAAACCAGGAACTTTACCTTGTAATGAACTGATTGGGTTAGTTCCGGGCATTTTAGCGACTTCTTCTCCTTTTATTGATGAAACAGAACCCGTCAAATCTTTTTTCTTTTGTGTACCGTAACCAACTACGACAACTTCTTCTAATGAATTGGTAGCAGTTTGCAGTACAACATTGATCGAGGTTCGTCCTTCCACTCTTTCCTCAATATTATTAAAACCAACATAAGAAAAAACTAATGTCGCATTATCAGGAACTGTTATTGAATAGTTTCCAGAAGCATCCGTTGTAGTGCCTGTAGCCGTTCCTTTTATTGTTACCGAAACGCCAGACAATGGCTCACCACTAGCAGTAATTACCGAACCGGAAACTCTTACTTCCTGTACTTCAATTTCTGCTTCGGAAGTCGACTCTTTAAGTACTACTAGATTTGAACTCATTATTTTGTACCCAACACCTGTATTAGATAATAATTTATCCAATACTTCAGCAAGAGATGCATCTTCTACATCCAGTGTTACTTTGGATTTTCCTTTTAGTACATCTTCATTAAATAAAAATCGGAAGCTACTTTTCTTTTCAATAGTAAAAAGTACCTTCTTAATTTCTGCACCATTAATTTTTAAAGTAATTCTGTCCTGCGACCAGCCTTTGGCCGATACATTCAGTACAGCAAATAGCATAAAAGCAATTGTCAATTTCATAATTCTCAAAATCTTTTGATACAATAGAACTTTAGCGGAAACAGCAGTCGTTTCGTTTTTTTTCATACATTACAATTGTAGAGTTAATAATGGAAGACCTAGCCGGTCATCTCTTTCTGTTAACTTTTTTAGGGGTTCCGTTACAGCGGAGCCTCTTTTTTGGTTTTCTTAAGATGAATTATTATTTTTCATACAGCCAAATAGTTTATTACTTATTGAATAATTACTTTATTCCCAGTTTTCTCATACCTGAAAGAAGTTGTTATCTGTAAAGCATCCAAAGCCTGTGTAATAGTTTCCGTTTCCAGTGTTCCATTCAGCCTTTCCTGTGCCACTTTTTCATTTTTAATTTCAATACTTACATTAAACCATCTTTCCATTTGTGTTGCTAAGTCGCTAAAAGTTTCATCCCGGAAAATCAGCTTATTATTAATCCATTGTGCCTCTGCTACACTGCTATCAGCTGGGCTATAATTCAGTTTATTAATGGAAACTAATGTGTTAATGTCCGGAATAGTAGTTCTTATTATTTGCTCTTTGTTCTTTTTAAAGCCATTTGCTTCAACAGATGTAATTCGATTCTCAACAATTAACTTTTCGCTGGGCGAAAGGATTATTTTGTCGCTAGGCCTGTTCTTTATTGTAACTTCTATGCTTCCATGTAACAAACTGGTTTCAGTTTGTTTGTCTTCGCTGTAAGCTTTTACGTTAAAAACTGTTCCTAGTACCTTTATATTAATACTTGCAGTACTTATAATGAAAGGCTTTTCCTTATTTTTTGTAACATCAAAAAAACCTTCCCCTACTAAAGTCACTTCTCTTTTATCTATTCCAAAATCTTTATTATAGGTTAGCTTACTTCCAGCATTTAACCAAACAATTGAGCCATCCGGTAATTCAACCCTCGATTTAGAACCAGGCCGTGTAGAAATTTCATTAACTTCTCTTGCTATTGGTGTTTGACTTTTTTTATTTTTAGCAGAAAAACTTCCAATTAGAAAAAACCCGGCAATGAGCATTGCTGCTACTGCGGCTGAATACCAAAGGATTCTCCTTTTCTTGCTCTTCGCCGGCATCACACTATCCGGCATTTCTCCAAAAGGGATACCCAATTCTTTCATCCGGTGGATATGCAACATATACGCATCTTCCTCATGGCTGTAATCCTTTGCTTTTTGATGTTTCCAAAGATCTTCCAGGTTTTGAATAGCATACTGCCATTCAGGGTAATCCTTAATCAGATTCTCTAATTCTTTTAGCTCACTGGTAGTTGCCTCGTTCGAGAGCTTCTTAGAAAACAAAACCCAAAAAAATTCCTGATAACTCATTAATCTTATTACTATATAATTAATATAGTAAGACAGTTGTAAGCACCGCTTACCCCTAAAAGAAAGGGAAACTATTTTTTTAATGTAAACTCCGGACTGCTGCGGTTTTTAATTCAATATGCATGCATTTGCCAAGACGCCGTAAGGCTATAGCCATTTGAGCCTCAACTGTTTTTACTGATAATTGAAGCAATTCCGCCACTTCGCGGTACTTCAGACCATCTTCTTTTACCAACTTAAAAATCAACTTACAACGGGGAGGAAGGTCATTTACCGCTCTTTTAATCTTATTCAGCATTTCGGCGGTCATCATCAGTTCCTCGGGGTTGAGGTAAATGCTGTTTACCTGCATCAACCACTCTTCTGGTTTAAGACTTTGAAGCCTTTTTTGCTTTTGAAGCCGGTTAAATGCGAGATTTTTTGCTGTTGTATAGAAATATAAAAGGGGCGATTCTATTGTAGTTAGTTTTTCTTTCTTTTCCCAGACTTTTATGAAAATATCTGAAACCAACTCTTCAGCCTCTTCATTGGACTTTAGAATGGCATAGCCAAATTGCTTTAAACGGTTATGGAGCAATATAAACAGTTCTTTATATGCAGCTTGGTCGTTTTGGAAAGCAATAGCAGAAAGTAGCCTTTTTATTTCATCGTTCTCGGTCATAAAGCAATCACTGTAAATCTAAGAATATCATTAATATAATCCCGTCTTTTACGATGATTTTTTATATTTTCGCATCCGCTTTTGTAAAAAGTATTCAGTTCTTGTTTTTTCGGATCCTTAGCTCAGTTGGTTAGAGCATCCCGATTATATCGGGAGGGTCGTTTAGAGTTCTTATATTTTTGAAATAATTTGACTGGCAACAGTCACGGATCCTTAGCTCAGTTGGTTAGAGCATCCCGATTATATCGGGAGGGTCGTTTAGAGTTCTTATATTTTTGAAATAATTTGACTGGCAACAGTCACGGATCCTTAGCTCAGTTGGTTAGAGCATCCCGATTATATCGGGAGGGTCGTTTAGAGTTCTTATATTTTTGAAATAATTTGACTGGCAACAGTCACGGATCCTTAGCTCAGTTGGTTAGAGCACCTGACTCATAATCAGGGGGTCGTAGGATCGTTCCCTACAGGATCCACAAAATTGGACGGATGGATTATTACGTTTATATTCTTTATTCCGTTCAACTAGATCTTTATTATATCGGTTCATCTGGAAATCCTGAAGAGAGGTTAAAAAAACATTTGTGCAAACACAAAGGATTTACCTCTAAAGCTAAGGATTGGTTTATTTGCCATTTAGAGTCTTTTGAAAGTAAAATTTTGGCACTTAAAAGAGAACGACAGTTAAAAAGCTGGAAAAGCAGGATTAAAATCCATCAACTTGTCCATAAGCTTTGAAATTGAAACCAGATTTAGCTCAGTAGGTTTGAGCATCCCGATTTATTATCGGGAGGGTCGTAGGATCGTTCCCTACAGGATCTACTTTCGATGGGGTCGCCCCGATATTTATCGGAGCAGAATCCACAAAAAAGCGGAACAGTGTTCCGCTTTTTTATTACAAAAGGTTCTTTAACCTTTTGTTAACCGGGATGAAAATACATTTGTCCACTATTAAAACATTATGAAGAAGATTTTATCGTTCGCCCTTTGCACCGTTTTATTTTCAAGTTCCTTAATTGCGCAGGAAAACCCGGCTGAAACAAAGCCGAAGCCCAAGATAGATATGAGCAACCGTGCCAATGACCATTTTCTATTACAATTGGGATATACAAGCTGGGCTGGCATACCTGATAGTATTAATACAGATGGCATATCAAAAAGCATCAATGCATACTTCATGTTTGATTTCCCTTTTAAAACAAACCCAAAGTTGAGCATGGCTTTTGGACCTGGAATTGGATCTGATCATATTTTATTTTCAAAAACTGATGTAGGTATTAAAGATTTGACACCTTCGATATATTTTACAAACAAAGCAGACACTAATCATTTCAAAAAAACAAAATTGGCAACTGTTTACCTTGAAGCACCAATTGAATTCAGGTATTCAGCCGATCCATTGACAGGCAAAGGAATCAAAGCTGCAATCGGAGTAAAGGTTGGCACTATGATTAATGCACATACAAGAAATACTAAATTCTCCAATAGAGCCAATACTGTTATTAACGACTATACAATGAAAGAGGCTAGTAAGAAGTTCTTTAATACAACCCGCATTTCTGGTATGGCAAGAATCGGATTTGGTCATTTTTCATTATACGGAAGTTACCAGTTCACTACATTATTCAAAGATGGTTCTGGTCCTGAAGTAAGACCTTTCTCAATCGGCTTAACACTAAGTGGGCTTTAATCGTTTCTATAAATAATTTTAAAAGCGATTCTATACTGAGTCGCTTTTTTGTTTTCTAACAACGAAAAACTATTTTTTACCTTTGCGCATCCTCCAATCATAGCGAGGTGTTTTTTATCAATATGATCGACAATAAAAATAAAATAGAGAACGAAGAAAAAGCAGTGCTGGTAGGTGTTGTAAATAAAGAACAAACCGAACAACAGGTGCTGGAATACTTAGACGAACTGGCTTTTTTGGCTGAAACTGCAGGAGCTATTACAGTTAAACGGTTCACTCAGAAATTAGCTCATCCAGACAGCAGAACATTTGTTGGAAAAGGGAAACTGGAAGAGATTGGCAAGTACGTAAAGGACAAAGATATTCGTATCGTCATTTTTGATGATGAGCTAAGCGGTGCTCAAATCAATAATATTGAAAAAGCTATCAATATAAAAGTGATTGACCGAAGTGATCTTATTCTCGACATTTTTGCCAGAAGAGCACAAACGGCACAAGCAAAAGCACAGGTAGAATTGGCGCAGTATCAATATATATTACCAAGACTTCGTGGTATGTGGACGCACCTTGAACGATTAGGTGGTGGTATCGGTACCAGAGGACCCGGTGAAACAGAGATTGAAACCGATCGTCGTATTGTAAGAGATAAGATCACTTTGCTGAAAAAACGATTGGCAACTATTGATAAACAAGCACAGACACAACGAAAAGATAGAGGAGAATTCATTCGGGTAGCATTGGTAGGTTATACCAATGTTGGCAAATCCACCATTATGAATTTGCTTAGCAAAAGAGATGTGTTTGCCGAAAATAAATTGTTTGCAACGCTTGATACCACCACAAGTAAAGTCGTTTTTGAAACGACACCATTTCTTTTAAGCGATACAGTAGGATTCATCAGAAAACTACCGCATCATCTTGTTGAGAGTTTTAAAAGTACATTGGATGAAGTGCGGGAAGCAGATATTCTGTTGCATGTTGTTGATATATCTCATCCGGCTTATGAAGATCAGTTAGGTGTTGTAAATAAAACATTGCAAGAATTGGGTTCATTTGAAAAACCAACATTAACCATTTTCAATAAAATGGATTTGTACGAAAAGCAAACTTTCGATGAGTGGCTGGAAGCAAGCACTAAAGAAGAAATACTACAAGACCTGAGAGACCGCTGGAATAATGAAACAAATGGTAACGCTGTTTTTGTTTCCGCTATTGAAAAAAAGAATATTGATGTGCTACGTCATTCAATACTTACAAAAGTGAGAGAGTTATACAAGATTAGGTATCCGTATAAAACAGATTTTCATTATTAATAGCCTGTTCGTGTAATTAATGTAATTCCCCGCTTTGGCGGGACAAGCTGTGGCAACTTATGGCTGACAAAAAATATACCTGGCATAAAATAGCTGACCATATCACCGATCTGGAATTTGCCGATAACAATATGGCTGCGGCAGAACTAAACGGCAAGAAAATCTGCGTTGGAAAATATAAAGAAGAACTTTTTGCCTTTGCCTGGAAGTGCCCTCATGCTGGCGGATTATTAGCCGATGGATATATAGATGCTTTAGGAAATGTGGTTTGCCCGTTGCATCGCTATAAATACAATATGCAAAATGGCCGTAATGTAAGTGGTGAAGGCTATTACCTGAAACATTGGCCAGTAGAGAGCAGAGATGATGGAATTTATGTTTCCATGGAAGAAGAGGGCGGATTCTGGAATATTTTCAAATAAAAAGGTCTGTTAATAGCTTGTTGAAAAGCTAAAAACCTCTATTTTTGCTGCCCCGAAAGGGAAAGGTATTCCTCCTTAGCTCAGTTGGTTAGAGCATCTGACTGTTAATCAGAGGGTCGTTGGTTCAAGTCCAACAGGGGGAGCAAGCCGTGGAGAAATCCACGGCTTTTTTCATTTTATCCCTTATAGCTTCCGCTTCCAACTTTCAAATTTTACGAGTATATTTAAATACTTATGAAAAAAATGAAACTATTACTCCTTATCGTATTGTCAACAGTTTATTCTGTTACCATTTTAGGTCAAACTGGGATAGCACCCTCAGGTATTAATTACGAAAAACGAATTAATATTCTAAAAGCCCCAAAGTGTAATGCTTCTGAGGTTTATTTGAAAAAGAAAGTAAAAGCTCAGCTGGCCACTTTCTATAAGGATTATCCTTATATCGCCGTTGATTTTTCCTCATTCAAAGGACAAAACGGTTTTACCGACAAGGGAGATGCTACCAGAATAGTTTACCCATTTAAAATAGAGATGATGGTTTATTTAAAACGAACTGTGATGAAGGAAGAAAAAGAACATACCGAATATGTTATTTGGAAATATGACAGTGAATATGAATATGCCACCAAGGGAAAGAAATGCGATTTTTCTATTGTGCCTTCATCTCAAATAACATTGATTACAAAACAAGTGTATGAGGTTAAATGATAAAACATTTTGCAATTTTCTATAGTAAGGGGAGTAAAAAATTAAGGTTTCATTTACCAAAACACATTTTATACTCTATTCAATCATTACCTAGTTCAGAACAGGTTTAATCCGCTTTCCTGTAGGCGTATACCCAAACTCAGAAACAATCTCAATTCTATCGGGAACTTTAATTGAAGCCATTACTTGGCGAAGTCTAGTATTAATTTCTTCCACCGAAACAGAAACCCCTGAGAAAAATTTTACAAAGGCGATAATTATTTCTCCTTTTACTGGATGCTTTTCTTTTGTTACCAACGCCTCTTCAATTTCTGCCATTGATAAAAGATGCTTTTCTATTTCTACCGGATAAATATTTACTCCATTCTTTATAATCATATCATCTTTTCTACCACACCAAATTAAGAGGCCTGTTTCATCCTTCATAACCAAATCACCAGTATGTATCCAACCCGAATCTGATTTTATATTGGTCAACCCAGATTGAATAAGCAATTCATTGCCACCTCCATTAATAGAATCTAATTTATACTTTACCGTTTTTAAGGGTTTGCCCAAAGCACAAATATTAGTTTGTAGTTGCGCATAGTTTGCCACAAAAGAAGTGCTGGCTTCCGTACTACCATACATGCTAAAAATATTCTTGCCAAAACTTTGAGTTATACTGTCAAGAGTTAGTTGATTAAGTGGTGCGCCGCCACTTATTATTAAACCTACCTGGTGATTTTTTCCTTTTAACTTCTCCGCTAAATAAAAAAGTGAAGTAGGCACACCAGCTATCAACTCTACTTTTTCCTGCAAAATAATATCTGCCTTTTGATTCCAGTCTTTATTAGCTGATACAACAGCTTTTTTTCCCAACACTAAAGAAAACATTAAAGCCGTGTAACCAAAACCATGCGATACAGGCACAGCAATAAACACAGATTTCAT
>Ga0209476_10000509_pt1 | contig 26571 bp, 17 predicted proteins | sample KloWWTrecipitate_FD_187179 | JGI IMG/M metagenome (GOLD analysis project Ga0209476, IMG submission 187179) | Active sludge microbial communities from Klosterneuburg, Austria, studying microevolution and ecology of nitrifiers - Klosterneuburg... | ecosystem: Engineered > WWTP > Aerobic digester... | reverse complement strand
GCACCACGACGTACGCCAGCGCGGTTTCGCGGACCAGGGTGTCGGGGCCGATCCCGCGCCGGAAGCTGCGCAGGGAACCGGCATCATCCTGCGCATCCGGATCGACGTCGTGGTTGCCGGGCACGTGCAGCCAGGGAACCCCGAGCCGCTCGGTCTCGCGCCTGACCGCCGGCAACAGCGCCGGCACGTCGTCGACGATGTCGCCGAGGCTGATCCCCAGCTGCGCGCGATGGCGGCCGCGCAGCGGCTCGACGATGTCGCGGCGGAAATAGTCGAGGTCCTGCTCCGACTTCACCTGCGGGTCGCCGAACAGCAGGATCCGCATCCCGGGCGCGGCCGCGGGCGCCGGCCCGCACCAGCCCCAAAGGCCCAGCAGCAACAACGCGATGATCCTGCGCATGTCCCCTCCTTGCCGGGGATTATGCCGCTGCCGTTGCGACACCTGTTTGCACTAGAATCCGGGAATCGTCGGCGGGGGTGCCGGAAGGCAGGCGGGACAGTTGCTCGGGATCGGGATTGGCTTGCGGTCGATGCTGTTCGGACTTGCCCTGCTGCTGGCGGGGCTTGGAAGCGCGCGCGCGATGGATCCGTACCCGCTTGCCCCGGGCCAATCCGCGATCCCGCTCGGCGCCCACCTCCAGTTCCGCGCGGACGCACAGGCGGCGGATGGCGCCACCGAGGCCTTTGCGCGGGCGCGGGCCGGCGAGTTCGCGCCGGTGCCGGATGGCAACCCGACTTTCGGTTTCCAGGACGGTGCCTACTGGTTCTACCTGCCGGTGCTGAACCAGCACCCCGACGAACTGCACTGGCTGCTGGTGCAGGAGTACGCGCTCAGCGACCAGGTCGACCTCTATGTCCGCTACCCGGACGGCAGGGTCGAGCACCAGGCCAGCGGCGACCACCAGCCATTCACCAACCGCTTCATCCGCTACCGGCACCCCAACTTCCGGATCGACCTGCCGCTGGGGCAGACGGTGGAGGTGCTGGTGCGGGTGCAGAGCGAAAGCTCGATGCAGGTGCCACTGGTGCTGTACACGCCGCGCGCGCTGACCGAGATCATGCGCGACACCCAGTTCTCCACCGGCCTGTACTACGGGATCGTGCTGGCGCTGCTGTTCTACAACCTGGTGTTGTGGATCATGCTGCGCGACCCCGGCTACGGCTGGTACCTGCTGCATACCGGGGCGTTCGGGCTGGTGCTGTTCACCCTCAACGGATACGGCTTCGAATATTTCTGGCCGAACTGGCCATGGCTGGCGGACGCCGCGGTGCCGCTGTCGATCTGCCTGGCGCTGATCGGCATGCAGCAGTTCTCGCGCAGCTTCCTGGAACTGAGGGATCGCTGGCCGGCCGGCAACCTGGCCAGCCTGGCCCTGATCGGCCTCTTCGCGCTGCTCGGCATCGCCTCGACCTGGCTGCCCTACAGCACCGCGACGCCGCTGGCGTCGCGGATGGTGCTGCTGGGCGTCATCTGGATCATCATCGCGGCGGTGGTGATGCTGCGCCGCGGGTACAAGCCCGCCCGGCTGTTCCTGCTGGCGTGGTCGTTCTTCCTGTTGGGCACCGCGGCGTTCACCCTGCTGGCCTTCGGCATGTTGCCCAGCAATTTCTGGACCCAGAACGGCGTGCAGATCGGCTCCGCGCTGGAGATGCTGCTGCTGTCGCTGGCGCTGGGCTCGCGCTACGCCGGCCTGCGCAACGAGAACATCCGCATCGTCCAGCAGACCAACGAGCAGCTTGAACGCAGCGTGATCGACCGGACCAAGCAATTGCGCACGGCGATGGCGCAGCTGGGCGAAGCCAACGTGCAGCTGCGTGAATTCAGCCGGCGCGACCCGCTGACCGGCGTCTACAACCGCCGCCATTTCCGCGAGACCCTCGAGCAGGCACTGGATGCACGCAGCGGCGATGGCAGGCCACTGGCACTGCTGCTGCTGGACCTCGACCATTTCAAGCGGATCAACGACCGCTATGGCCACCTTGCGGGCGACGACTGCCTGAATTTCGCCGCCCACGGGATGGAGGAAGTGGTCGTGCCGCGTGGGGGCATGGTCGCGCGCTTCGGCGGCGAGGAATTCGTCGCGGTGCTGCCTGGCGCGGATGCACAGGAGGCCTTGCGGATCGCCGAGGCGGTGCGCGCGCGCATCGAACAGTCGCCGGTCGCCAGCTGCGGACATAGCATCCGCCTGAGTGCGAGCATCGGCGTGCACAGCGTTGCCGGCGGCCAGCAGGCGACCCCGGAAGACGTGATCCGGATCGCCGACGAGGCCCTGTACCGGGCCAAGGACGACGGCCGCAACTGCGTGCGGCACTCGGTCAGCGTGGCCTGAGCCCGATCCTCGCCGGGGCCGCGCCACCGCCCCGGGATGCTGCCGTTGCTACCTGATCGCAGCCCGCGCCGCGGCCAGTACGCTGCCATCCGCGACCATCCGCACCGCCGCCGCCACTTCCCCATCCATCGCGCGGTCGCGGTCGAGGAACGCGATGCGTTCGCGGATCGCGGCATGCGCCGCCGCCACTGCATGCCCGGGGCGGAACGCATCGGCCGCGGCCAGTTCCGCACGCAGGCCATCCACTTCGGCGACGAAGCCGGTGCGATCGTCGGTATCCGCCAGCGGACCGCCCTGCACCTTCGACGCGAACGCTTCCGCATCGCTGCGGTCCGCGAGGTCACGCGCGGCATTGATCATGTCGCGGCGCAGGTCCAGCGCCTGCGCGGCGGTGTACAGCTCCAGGCCCAGCACCTTGCCCAGGTCGTCCGCCATCGCCAGCACGTGGCGCGCCTCGTTGGCGCCCATCGACACATGGTCCTCGGCGTTGGCGCTGGTCGGGACCGAATACACCGAGGCCGGCATCGCCCGGCTGGCAAGGTCGTTGACGATCGCCGCGGCGGTGTACTGCACGATCATGTGCCCGCTCTCGGTGCCGTCCTCGTTGCCGATCAGGAACGCCGGCAGGCCATCGTTGGTGGCCGGGTCGACCAGCTTGTTTATCCGGCGCTCGCTGATCGAGGCCAGCACCGGGATCGCCGCCTTCACGTAGCTCATCGCCAATGCCAGCGGCATGCCGTGGAAGTGGCCGGCGGAGATCACCTGTTCCTCGACGAATTCCGCCTGCTTGTCCGGGAACACCAGCGGGTTGTCGGTGACCGCGTTGAGCTCGACATCGAACACGCGCTTGGCCTGCTCCAGCGCATCGCGCACCGCCCCATGCACCTGCGGGATGCAGCGCAGCGAGTAGCTGTCCTGTGGCTGGTGCTTCTTGCCGCCACGGAACGGCCGGAAGCGCGCGTAGAACTTCTCGCGGCCGTGGCGCTGGCCGAACGGCACCCAGTCCCAGCCGATGTCGAAGCCCAGCGCCTGCGATTCCGGCGTCTCCCAACTCGCGGGCAACCACTGGCGGAACCGCGGCACCAGGTGGTACGGGATGTCGGCCAGGGTGGAACCCGCCAGCAGCGCGCGCAGGTTGGCGGCGGTGCGGACCTGCCCCGGATGCGGGCGCAGCGCGTGCACGTCCGGCGCGAACGCGCCGAGGCGGCCGGCGAACGCGTCGATGGTCATCGCCGCGGCGAGGTCGGCGGTGTCCAGCAGGCCGTCAAGCCTGTGCAGCGCCAGCACGCCGGTGGCCAGCATCTGCGCGGTGCCGTTGTTGAGCGCCAGCCCTTCCTTGTACGACAGCGAGACCGGCTGCAGCCGCTTGCGCCGGAGCGCTTCGGCGCCCGGCATGCGCTCGCCGTCGACGAAGGCTTCGCCGCCGCCCAGCAACACGATGGCCAGGTGCGACAGCGGCGCAAGATCGCCGGACGCCCCCACCGATCCCAGCTGCGGCACCACCGGCACGATGCCGGCATTGAGCATCGCCGCCAGCGCTTGGAGCGTCTGCACGCGGATCCCGGAATGCCCGCGCAGCAGGGTGTTGATGCGGATGCACAGCATCGCCCGCACCACCTCCGCCGCGAACGGCTCGCCCACGCAGACCGCGTGGGTCACGATCAGGTTGTCCTGCAGCTCGACGTGCAGCGAGCGCCCGGAGCGCACCGCGCCCGGCAATTCGTCGCGCAGCGGATGCGCGCCCAGCAGCTTGTCTGCGTTGCTGCCGAAGCCGGTGGAGACGCCGTAGATGGGTTCTTCGCGCGCGACCTGCGCGGCCAGGAACTGCGCGGCGCGCTCGACCTTGCGCAACGCGGCGGGATCGAGGTCGACGGCGGCACCGTTCGCGACCTCGACCAGTTGCGCCCGGGTCAGCGAATTGCCGTCCAGGGTGATCATCGTGCTCATGCCAGTGCTCCCTCGCGCAGTTCGCGCGCCTGCAGCAGCGCGGCCGCCAGTTCGTGCCCCGCGACCTCGAACTGCTGGCCTCGGCGCAGGTCCTTGACCGCCACCACGCCGCGCGCGGCCTCGTCCTCGCCACGCATGGCCACGAAGCGGATCCCGGCCTTGTCGGCGTACTGCATCTGCCGCGCCAGCTTGCGCGGCTCCAGTTGGGTTTCCACGTTCAGGCCGGCGGCGCGCAGCTGCTGCGACATCACCAGCGCAGCCTCCAGCCCGGCATCGTCGAGCAGCGCAACCAGCACGTCGACCGAACTGTCCACGGTCCCGACCAGGCCCGCCTCGCGCAGCTGGTAGAACAGCCTGGTCAGGCCGATCGAGATGCCCACGCCGGGCAGCTTCGACTTGCTGTAATGGCTGGCGAGGTTGTCGTAGCGCCCGCCGGAACAGATCGAGCCGATCTGCGGGTAGGCGTCCAGCGTGGTCTCGTAGACCACGCCGGTGTAGTAGTCGAGGCCGCGCGCGATCGAGAGGTTGATCGCGTAGCGCGCCTCGTCCACCCCGAGCGCGCGCAATTGCCGCAGGATCGCGCCCAGTTCGGCGCGGCCTTCCTCGAACAGCGCGGTGCCGCTGCCAAGCGCATCGAGCTTGGCCAGCGCATCGTCATGCCCGTGCGAGCGCACCCGCGCGAACGCCATCAGCCGGTCGATGGCCTCGCCTGCCAGCCCGAAGCCGTCCCCGGCCAGGGTTGCGCGCACCGCGTCTTCGCCGCGCTTGTCCAGCTTGTCGAGTTCGCGCAGGACCGCGAACTGGGCCTCGCCTTCGATGCCCAAGCCCTCGAAATAGCCACGCAGCAGCTTGCGGTGGTTGAGCTGGATGGTGAACTCGCCGATCGCCAGGCGCTCGAACACCGCCGCGATCACTGCCGGGATCTCCGCATCGAATCGCGTCGACAGCACGTCCTTGCCGACCACGTCGATGTCGCACTGGTAGAACTCGCGGAAGCGGCCACGCTGGGCGCGCTCGCCGCGGTACACGCGCTGCATCTGGTAGCGGCGGAACGGGAACGCCAGCTCGTGCTCGTGCTCGGCCACGTAACGCGCCAGCGGCACCGTCAGGTCGAAGCGCAAGGCCAACTCCGGCAGGCCCTCTCCCGACTTCTCCAGCGCACCCGTGGACTGGACGAAATAGACCTGCCGTTCGGTTTCGCCGCCGGACTTGGTCAGCAGGACCTCGGACAGCTCCATCACCGGGGTTTCCACCGGCAGGAAGCCGAAGCGCTCGAAGGTCTGGCGGATGGTGTCCAGCATGCGCTGGAACGCGACCTGGTCGCGGGGCAGCAGCTCCATGACGCCGGGCGGGGTGCGTGGCTTGATCAAGGTGGTCGATTCCGGCGCGGGAAAGCCCGCAAGTGTAGCGTTTCGGCCATTCCAGGGCCCATCCGGGGACCTCATGCAGCGCAGGGTCTTGCCTCGGGCAGGGTCGATTGCCTACAATGCGCGGCTACACCGTCGGGGTGTAGCTCAGTCTGGTAGAGCGCTACGTTCGGGACGTAGAGGTCGCAGGTTCGAATCCTGTCTCCCCGACCAATCGATGCATTGTGTGACGAGAAAACCGCCCGCGTGGCGGTTTTTTCATGCCTGCGGGATGCCGGGCATGTCCACATCCGGAGCCATCCTGCGTTTGCAACGGTACGTCCCTTGCGCCAGGTGCCGCGTGGCGGAACCGCAGCAACCCACGGCGGGCGATCCGCCGCCGCACCCCTACCACCCGCCGCTGCTGCGGCGGCTGGCGCTGCAGGCGATCCTGCCGATGGCGCTGGTGGCGCTCCTGCTGTTCGTGCTGCTTGGCTGGGAGGCATCGCGGCTGCTGCCGGCCGGCAGCCCCGCCCTCTCCGCCACCCTGCTGCGGCACGGGCTGCTGTTGCTGGCCGGCCTGCTGGTGGTCGCGGCAAGCGGCTGGCTGGTGGCGGTGCGCACGCTGCGACCGATCACCGAACTCACCGAGGCGATCGAACGCATCGGCCGTGGCGAACAGGTGCGCCTGCAGATCGACCGCGGCGAGATCCTCGGCCGCCTGCAGCGCGGCGTCAACGAAGCCTCGCAGGCGCTGGCGCGTTCGCGCAACCGGATGGAAAGCGAACTCGGGCGAACCGCGGTGGAGCTGGCCGACAAGAACGCCCGGCTTGAGGCCGCCAGCCAGTCGCGGGCGCGCTTCCTGGCCGCCGCCAGCCACGACCTGCGGCAACCGCTGTACGCGCTGACGCTGTTCTCCTCAGCGTTGCGCGCCGGCGAAACCGACCCGGCCAAGCTCACCCGGGTACTGCACATCGAGGAATGCGTGGCCTCGCTGGACCACCTGTTCTCGGAACTGCTGGACCTGTCGCGGCTGGAGACCGGCGCCGTGCAGGCGGCGATCGCCGACGTGCGCCTGGACGAGGTGTTCGACGAGGTCAGCCGCAACTTCCGCATGCTCGCCGAATCGCGCGGGCTGCGCCTGATCGTGCGCAAGACCGATGCGTGGGTACGCGCCGACCGCACCATGCTGACCCGCATCCTCAACAACCTGGTCAGCAACGCGCTGCGCTACACCGACCACGGCGGCGTGCTGGTCGGGGTCCGCCACCAGCGCTCCGGGCAGGTGCGCATCGACGTCTGGGACACCGGCCACGGGATCGCCGCGGAGCACCAGCCACGCGTGTTCGAGGAGTTCTACCAGGTCTCGCACGAGCACGCGCATCCGGGCGAACGCCAGCGCGGGCTAGGGCTTGGCCTTGCCACCGTGCGCAAGCTCGCGGAACTGCTGGGCTGCCGCATCTCGCTGGCGTCGATCCCCGCGCGCGGCACCCTCGTCTCGCTGGTGATGGCGGCCGGCACCCCGGCGGCGCATTCGCACGTGCCGGATTTCGGCGACGCGCCGCTGGACGTGAGCGGCCTGCGGGTGCTGGTGGTGGACGACGAGGTCAGCATCCTCGAAGGCCTGCGCGCCCTGCTCGCCGAATGGGGCTGCGACATCCGCGCGGTCGAGGACGAAGCCGCCGCGCTGGAGGCGCTGGCTGGCTGGGCGCAGCCACCGGACCTGGTGATCAGCGACCTGCGCCTGCGCGAGGGCCGCAGCGGGGTGGAAGTGCTGCGGGCGATCGCACGCCACTACCGGCAGGACCCGCAGCAGCCAGGATTCGCGCGCCTGCTGGTCACCGGCGAGACCCGCAGCGACCGCATCGCCGAGATCGCCGCCAGCCGCATCCCGGTGCTGTTCAAGCCGGTATCGCCGCAACGGTTGCGCGAAGCGATGCTGGCCGCGGTATTCGCCGTGCAGGCGACCCGTGACGACAGCGGGCAACCAGGAAGACAGATCGATGAATGAGCCGTTCGCGTACGACCAGGTCGAGTATCCGTCGCTGATCCATCCGCAGATGCACCCCTCGCGGCTGGCCGCGATCGCACGCCTGCACGGCATCCGCGCGGCGGCGCCCGGCAGCTGCCGGCTGCTGGAAGTGGGCTGCGGCGATGGCCTGCAACTGATCACCCTGGCCATGGCGTACCCCGAAAGCCGCTTCGTCGGCGTCGACCTGTCGGCGAAGGCGATCGCCCGCGGCGAGCGGATGCGCGAATCGCTGGGACTTGCGAACCTGCAACTGGTCGCCGCCGACCTGATGGAGTGGCAGCCTGGGCCACACCCCTTCGATTACGTGGTCGCCCACGGCTTCTACTCGTGGGTACCCGAACCGGTGCGCCAGCGCCTGCTGCGGCTGTGCGACATGCACCTGGGCCCGCGCGGCATCGCCTATGTCAGCTACAACGCATTGCCCGGCAGCCACCTGAGGCGAATGCTGTGGGAGATCCTGCAATTCCACGCCGGCACCGACCGCGACCCCGCCACCAGCGTGCCGCGCGCGCGCGAATGCCTCGACCTGCTGCTGCTCGGGATGCCGGACAACACGCGCTACCGGACGACCCTCGCCGGAGAGATCGCGGACCTCAAGGCCCGCCTGAACCCGCAGGTGCTGTTCCACGACGACCTCGCCCCGATCAACGACCCGTGCACGCTCGACCAGTTCATGCGCGCAGCCGGCAGCCACGGACTTGCCTTCGTGGCCGAGGCGTCCTACCACGAGATGTCCCTGTACAACGCGCACCCGGATGCACGGGCCATGCTGGAAGAGGTGGCGCAAGACGACCTCGTGACCAAGGAGCAATACCTGGACTTCTTCACCGGCCGCCGCTTCAGGCAGACCATCCTGTGCCGATCCGCCGCCAATCCGTGCCCGCGCGCCGATCCCGCGGCGATCCCGGAGCTGGATCTGGTGACCGAGCTGGCGCCCGCGGCCGGGCAACCGGGCACCGATGGCGGCATGCACTTCACCCGACGCTCCAGCGGTGGACTGGACACCAACGACACGGTCGTCCAGGCGATGTTGATCGAGTGCGGCAGCCGGCATCCGCAGGCCCTGCCGGTGGCGTCCCTGCTCGAAGCGGCGCGCGACAGCGTCGCCAGCGAACGCACCGTTGCCGAGGATACCCAGCGCGCAGCCACGTTCCTGCTGCGTGCCTTCCAGGCCGGATTGGTGGAATTGCACGTCGACGCGCCACGCTTCGCCCGGCATGCATCCGAACGCCCGGCGGCCAGCCGCCTGGCCAGGCACCAGGTCGAGGCAGGCGAGACCCAGGTGATCAGCCTGCGCCCCTCGATCGTGCAACTCGAGGATCCGGTGACCTGCGGATTGCTGCTCGCGCTGGACGGAACCCGCGATCGCGACGCGATCCTCTCCTTCCTGCATGGCCATCTGGCGCGCACGGGCACCAGCGCCCCCACGGGCGACGGAGCGTCGCTTGCGGAGGCCCTCGAGGCGGGAATCGATGATGCGCTGGAGCGCGTCTGCGCGCTTGCGCTGGTGTGCGAAGCGCCGGGCGACACCGCAGGTCCGGCCGGCTAGCGCACCAGGTAGGTCTGGGTGTTGAGCTGGAGGACGGCGTCGAACTGCACCTTCTCGTTGTCGTCGCCGAGGTCGAGCATCGCGTCGATCCGGAAGCGGAGCGCGCGATCCAGCTCGCGCTGCGGCTCCAGCGCGATCCTGACCCGGCTCAGGCGCCCCTCATGCAGGCTGATCGCCTGTTCCAGCGAGCGCCGGATGCGGTCGCGGTCGGTCGGGCTCAGCAAGCTGTACGCGGAGAAGTCGAGGATGCCGTAGGTCAGCGACGACGCGCGGCACTCCTTGAAGGAGTCCGGGATCAGCCGCGCCGCTTCGGACCTGGTGTTGAGCAGGTTTTCGAGGTCGCGCGAGACTTCCGCGCGCATTTCGCTGATCGAAAGCGAACGCCCCGAGTCTTCACCCAGGGCGTCCGCCACCAGCCGGTAGATCAGGCCACGCATCGTTCAACCGGGTCGTGCGCCGCCGGCGTCCGGTGGCGCACGCGGGTCACTGCGCGGTATTCGCGGCGCGATCCACGGTGACCGCCATGTTGCCGGTCAGGCTGCCATCGTCGCCTTGCTGCTTGTACTCCCACTTGAACTTGGTGGGCGACAGGGTGAGGGTCTCGTAGAACACGCCGCCATCGCCACCACTGATCTGCACGCCGGTCACGTAGATCTTCTCCAGGTCGTAGACCTGGTAGTCGACCTGGCCGGCGGCGCCGCCCGCCTTGCGGACCGAGATCTTCGCGGACCTGATGTGGTCGCCACGCGCAGCGATCAGGGCGAGCTTCGGCGACGAGATGTCGACCTTCTTCTGGAAGGTGAAATCGCTGAAGGTCGCCTTGCCGACGCCGCCACCGCCGCCCTGGCCGATGCTGGTGCTGCTGTGGCATCCCCACGAGAAGCTGAGGATCTCGATTTCGTCCTTGTGGGACTTGTCGGTCGACTCGCCCTTGATTCCGTCGAGCTTCAAGAATGCATCTACGCCAGCCATGGTGGATCCTCCTGGTTACTGAAAGAAAGAATGCGGGATGTCAGCGCGCCGACTTCGGCAACTCGGCGACCAAGCGCAGCGACACGCTCAATTCGTCCAGCTGGTAGTGCGGCCGCAGGAATGCGACGGACTTGTAGGCGCCGGGCTTGCCGGGGACTTCGGCCACCTCGATCCGCGCCTCGCGCAGCGGGTACTGCGCCTTGGCCTCCTGCGAGGCGTTGTCGTCGAGCAGCACGTACTGCGCGATCCAGTTGTTGAGGAACAGCTCGACGCTGGACTTCGACGCGAAGCTGCCGATCTTGTCGCGCATCATCGACTTCAGGTAATGCGCGATGCGGCTGACCGCGAAGATGTACTGCAGCTGCGAGGACAGGCGCGCGTTGGCGTTCGCCGCGTCGGTGTTGTATTCCTTGGCCTTCTGCGCCGACTGGGTGGAGAAGAACGCGGCGTAGTCGGTGCCCTTGCAATGCACCAGCGGGATCAGGCCGAGGTCGGCGAGTTCCTTCTCGCGGCGGTCGGTGATCGCGATCTCGGTCGGGCACTTCAGCGCCACCTCGCCATCGTCGGTGGCGAAGGTGTGGGTAGGAAGTCCCTCGACCAGGCCACCGCCCTCGACCCCGCGGATCGCCGCGCACCAGCCATACTTGGCGAAGGCATCGGTGACCTTGGTGCCCAGCGCGTAGGCGGCATTCATCCACAGGTACTTGTTGTGGTCGGTGCCGGTGGTGGCCTCGACGAAGTTGAACGCCTCGACCGGCGCGGTGTCCGGGCCGTACGGCAGGCGACCGAGCACGTGCGGCATGGCCAGCCCGACGTAGCGCGAATCCTCGGAGGCGCGGAAGCTCTTCCACTTCGCGTATTCCACGGTGTCGAAGATCTTGGCGAGGTCGCGCGGGCCGGAGAGTTCGGTGAAGTCGTCGAAGCCCAGCAGCTCCGGCGAGGCCGCGCTCAGGAACGGCGCGTGCGCCGCGGCGCAGACGTGCGAAATCTCCTCCACCAGGTACATGTCCTCGGGGTGGCGGCCGAATTCGAAGTCACCGATCAGGGTTGCGAACGGGGCGCCGCCGAAGGTGCCGTATTCCTCTTCGTAGAGCTTCTTGAACAGCGCGCTCTGGTCGAAGTCGGACGCGCTCTTGAAGTCCTTGAGCAGTTCCTTCTTGGTCGTGTTGAGCACCTTGATCTTGAGGTTTGTGCTGGTTTCGGAGTTGTCGACCAGGTACTTCAGCCCGCGCCAGCTGCCCTCCAGCTGCTGGAATTCCGGCGCATGCATCACCGCCGACAGCTGCTCGGACAGCACCCGGTCGATCTCGGCGATGCGCGCATCGATCGCGGTGATCGCATCGTTCGACACGGTGAGCGCGCCGTCGCTGACCTGCGCCACCAGCTCCGCGATCAGGTCGCGGGCGCGGGTGCGCTCGGTGTCGGAACGGGCGATCTTGCTCTGGGTGAGGATCTGGTCAAGCAGCCCGCCTTCGACGGCTTCGGCAGCGGCGGCGCCCGCCGCCTGGGTTTCGGTATTGGCCATGGTGTGTGTGCTCGCTTGGTTCAGTGCGTCGGGAGACGGGCGATCGGGCGGCGGCTGCCGCTCATTCCTCGGACTTCGGGCCAACTTCGCGGGAGAGCTGGGCGATCTTGTCGGTGTTCTGCAGGACTTCGTTCAGCAGGTCCTCGAACTTGTCGTTGCCGGCGGCCTTGTTGCGCAGGTCGGCCAGCTTCTGCCGCGCCTCCAGCAGCTTGCGCAACGGGTCGATCTGGTTGACCACGCGCTCCGGCGAGAAATCCTCCAGGCTGCGGAAGGTCAGTTCGACCCCGAGCTTGGAATCGTCGCCGGCCAGCTTGTTCTCGACCTGCATCTGCACCCGCGGCTTCATGCCCTTGAGCACGTCGTCGTAGTTGTCCTTGTCGACGTTGACGAACTTGCGGTCCTTGAGCTTGCCCAGCGGTTCCGCGGGCTGGCCGCTGAAGTTGCCGACCACGCCGGCGACGAACGGCAGCTCCTTCTTCTCGATGGCATCGCCGACCTCGACGTCGTAGGTCAGCTGCACGCGCGGGGCGCGTACGCGGTCGAGCTTGTGCTGGGTGCTTTCCTTCTTGGCCATGACGATCCCCGTGCGCGAGTTGTTGGGCGGTACCGCGTGGCGGTGCCTGTGGAGTTGGACGGAGCGTCGCGCCGGGCGCGGACTCCGCTTGATGGTGGAACGAGTCTAGGAACGCAGCCGTGGGCGCAACATCCGTCGGACGGCCAGACTTGGGCATATGCCGTTCGACGTGGCCGCCGACCCTTGGCGATTGCGTGCGCCGGGCATCAGTAGGACGGCGGCAGGCCGACCCGCTCGCGGATCGAGGACAGGGTGCCCTCGTCGCGGATGATCTCCGCCAGGAACTGCTCCAGCGGCATGTTGGCCCAGTACACGGCGCGGTCCAGCAGGTACGCGACCGGGCTGTGCGGCTCGGTGCGGCGGAAGAAGCCGGCGATCTCGCCCAACGCGCGCAGCGCGGCATCCTTGGACGCCAGGCTGCCCGCGTCCAGCGCAAGCGGGACGCCCCCGCCCACCGCGCCCGCGGCCACCGCAGGCTGGCTGCCGCCGGCGTCGGCGGCCGCGTCTTCGGCCGGCGCCGCGATCCCGCCGATGCCCTTGGCCGCGGCCACCTTCACGTAGACCTGCTGGATCTTCTTCAGTGCATCGTCGATCGCGGCCAGGCTGGGCGCCTCACGTCCGAGGCGTTCGTCGGACCGGGTCGACAGCCGCGCGAAGGCCTCGCGCGCCGCCTGCGCGAGCTCGATCCGCTCGCGGATCACCGGTTCCGCGGTGGCCAGCATGCGGCTGTCGTAGGCTTCCCCGGTGATCCGGCCCTCGTCCAGCGCCGCCTGGTACGCGTCGGCGTTCTGCCGGCCGAGGTTGTCGACCTCGCGCGAGTCCTGCCAGCCGAGCAGGTTCAACGGGGCCTGCGGGTCATCGTTCAGCTGCATCGCCAGCAGGGCGCGGCCGCCGTAGGTGGCGAACCACGCCAGCTTGCTCGCGCGTTCCTCCAGGTCGCCATCGTCGGCGCGCGGGTACATGCCGTCCCAATACTGGTCGAGCAGCCCGTTCAGCAGCTCGAAGCCATCGCGCGCACCGGCCAGCCCGTCCCGCGCGATGGTCGCCTCGGCCAGCCATACCGCCGCCTGCAGGTCCTTGCTGGTGCGCAACAGGATGTCCTCGGCCAGGCTTTGCGCCTCGCGCCAGTCGGCGACCTTCAGCTCGGTCTGCCACTCGCCCTGGGCGAGGCCGGCATCGTCCGCGCGGCGCGCCTCGCGGATGCGGTCGAACTGGTCGGAGAAGCTGGCATCGCTGCCGGCCGGGTCGCCGCCGGGGATCGGGGCGAGGAGTTCGTTGACGTCGATGGCCATGGCGCGGCTCCGCTGGATTCGTAGGCTGTGGTTAACGGTGGAAGATCGTCATTCGAGGATCACGTTCGGCACCTCGGCGCGCGCGGTGCTTGCGCCCAGGTACTGCTTCATTTCGTCGGACAGTTCGACCTGCAGGAACACCCGTGCGCTGCGGAACCTCGCGGCCGCCAGCTTCTGCCGCAGTTCGCCCCACTGCGCCGGGCTGTAGCTTTCGCGGAAGTCCTCCGCGGTGAACGCGTGCACGCCGCCGGAGAACTCCTCGATCAGGCGCGCGAAGCCTTCCGGGCCGGCATAGATCCGGGTCAGGCTGACCTCCTCGACCGGGGCCTCGACCGCCTGCATCTCGCTGGTCGCGGGATCGAATTCCTGGGTCGGTTCGGCAACCTCGTCCGGCGGCAACGCGAAACTCACGCGGATGCTTGCCTGCAGGCAGCTGGATGGCGACCAGAACACCTGCGCCTTGGCATCCGCCAGTGACTCGCCGGCGGAGCTGGCGCGATAGCTGCGTTCGCGGCACTCCACCTCGAACACGGTGCCGGCCTCGCCCTCGTCCAGCGCCCCGAGTTCGCTCGGCGCGGCCAGGGTGAAACTGCCGGCGAGGAACGGCGGACCGTCGTCGAGCACCGGCAGGAACTTGCGCTCGGATGCGACCATCGCCTGGTACCCCGGGGTCAGCGGCATCGAAACCCCGCCGACCTTCACCGGCAGCCGTTCCTTCTCGGTGATGAAGGGCTTGAGCCAGTCGTTGACGAACGCGCCGAGCTTGCCCTGCTGGCCGTACAGCGCCTCGATCTGCTGGTCCTCCGGCAGCGCCGCCAGCGGCTTGACCACGCTTTCGCGCCAACGCTCCTGCACGAATTCGCCGGCGCGGTGGACGGTCAGGAACAGCAGCAGCTTCGAGGGTCCCTGCACCACCGACCAGGCGCCGAAGTCGTCGCCCTTGAACGCGGTGGCGAACGCCTCGCCCGGCTTGTCCACCGCCTCGATCAGCGCGGTGTAGTCGCTGGCCGGCGGCTTGTCGGCCTTGCCCTTGCTGGCGAACAGGTCGGAGGCGATCTGGTAGACGTCCTCGCCGGAGCCCTCCGCCTGCAGCCGCAGGTAGGCGCGGGCGAAGGTGGCCTGCTCGCCGGCCAGCACCCGCGCCTGGGTGTCGTGCATCGCCAGCAGCCAGACCGGTGGCGCGATGCTTTCGCCGCCGAACCGGAACGAGTCCGCCACGAACCGACCGAACGGCCGCCACGAGGACAGCCACCTCGACTTCATCTGCAACCAGGTCGTTGCCCAGCGCGACGAGAGCGGCCAATCCAGCGGCAGCTCATACAGGTGGCGCTGGGCGGCGCGAAAAAAAAAGTCGTAGGGATTCTGGTGGCTGGCGGCACGCGCCAGCAGGTCGCCGTAGTGGCCGCGCCACAGGCCGATGCCGTTGCCGAAGCGGGCCTGGAACTTCGCCCAGCTGGCGAAGTAGTCGCGGAAATAGGTGCTGCGCAGGTCGTCGATACGCGCCTGCCTGTCCGGGGCCTGCTCGTGCAGCGTCGCCAGCATCGGCTGCACGATGCCTTCCCAGGCGTCGCGGGTGTAGGCCTGCGACACCGTCACCGCCTGCCCCGCCTCGGTGCCGACGACCGCGCCTTCCGGCAGCCAGAAGTGCGCGAGGTCGATGCCGGCCTCGCGTCCGTCGGCCCATTTCCGCAGGTCGGCGGCGCGCGGGGTATAGCCCGCGAGCAGCTTGCTCAGCAGGCCCTGGAGGCGGTCGTGCTCGGCGTCAAGGACGTTTTTTTTTTGCCAGCGCAGGTAGCCGAGGTAGGTCGCGAACAGGGCCGATGCGTTGTCGCGGTCCCGCCTGGTGTTGTTGTCGTGGCTGCGGAACGGCGCGAACAGGCGCGAACGCGCGTCGAAGCTGACGTTGTTCGGCAGCTCGCGCTGGCGGCAGCCGTCGTCGTTGCTGCGGCATTCCTCGAGCAGGCGCAGGCGCTGGGTGATCGCCAGCACGTGCTCGATGCCGGCGCGGCCCTGGTTGATGTCGGTCGCCAGCATCTGGTCCTCGGGCGCGAGGATCAGGTTGTTGAAGTCCTCGATCACCCGCTGCTTGAGGCGGTCGATGTCGCTGTCTGCACGGCGGATGCCGAAGCTGAGCAGGGTGTCGCCGGCCGCGGCCTCCAGCGACTCGATGGTGCGCCCGCAACCGGCCACCCACTCGATGCGCCCGCTGGACGTGCGGTCCGCGACCTCCGCGCAGGCGCTGCGGGTCTGCGCCAGCAGCGCGGTGTCGTCGCGCCGCGCCGAGGACAGCCCATAGGCGATCGACGCCGACAGCCCCAGCATCGCCAGCACCCCGACCCCGGCCACCGCCATCCGCCCGGCGTTGCCGCGGAAACTGGTGCCGGCCAGTGGCTGGTCGCTGGGCAGGAAACGGGTGAACAGGTCGGCGACGAACGCACCACCGCGGTGCGCGGCATCCGCGCTGCCGGCGAAGTACAGGCCACGCCAGCGCGGGGTGCGCTGGAACGGGTTGTCTTCCAGCATCAGGGTGACGAACAGCGACAAGCCCTGCTGCGCCTGCCGCAGCGATTCGACGAAGTCGAACACCGCGCGGCGCTGGGTGGCGGTCGCCTGCGCGCGCAGGGCGGTCATCCGCAACGCGTGCAGGCGATCCTCGATCGGCTTCAGGATCTCGTCGACCCGGCCGCTGCTGGCGGCGCTCACCACTTCGCTGTCGGCGAACCGGTGGCCCAGCGCCTGCGCGAACGCCTCGGCCGGCAGGGTCGCGCGGACCTGCGCATAGCCCGGCAGGCGGTCGAGGCCGCTGACCACGAAATACACCGGCATCTGCACCTGCAGGTGCTCCATCGCCTCGTCGACCAGCCGGCGCAGCCGGGTCGCGGTGTCCTTCAGCCGGTCGGCCGGCCCCAGCAGCGACTGCGCCGCGACCGCGACCACGATGCCGTTCAGCGGCAGCTTCTCGCGCTCGTCGGCGAGCTTCATCAGCGACTGGTACCACAGGCCGCGGTCGAGCCGCGCATTGGTGTCGGCGACCACCCGCGGGTGCATCTCGATCGCGATCATCGACTTGAAGAACCACCAGCGCCAGACATCGTCGGGATCCATCTCCTCCTTGTCCGGCGGCGGGAACGGCGAGACCTCGCAACCTGCGCGCAGCAGCCCGTCGACATCGGCGGCCTGGTCGCCGACGAACAGCAGCCACGGAATGCGGTACAGCGGCGCGCGGCCCTTGTCGATGTCCGGCGAGCGCGCGATGGTGCGCTTGGCCTCGGCGATCGCCGCGCCCATCCTCTGCAGCGGCTCGCGCTCGTCCTCGGCATTGCCCGGGCCGAGGTCGCCGATGCGCTTGCGCGTGCGCCCCTTCAGCGAGGCCTTGCGCTGGCCCGAGGTGAACCACCACAGCACCACCAGCGCGACCAGGCAGATCGCCAGCACCTGCCAGAAGCGCATCGGCACCAGCGGGACCAGGGCCAGCCCGAGGAACACCAGCCCGGCGAGTACCACCAGCAGCACCAGGGTGACCACGATCCGGCGCAGCCATGGCTTCCTGGCGGTGTCGGAGCCCTGCTGGTACAGGTAGCCGATCCGCGAAAACACCGAGCCGATGCTCGAGAACAGGCGTTCGACGAAGTCCAGCGGATTCATCGTGCGGGCTCCGTCTGCATGAACAGGTAGGTCGCGGCGAGCCTGGCGTTGCCGCGGTTGGCGTCCAGCATCTGCCGCAGCTTCGGCAGGTATTCCTCGGCGGTCTGGATCTCCGGCAGCGCCTCCGCGTACAGCGGCGTCGGCGAGGCGATCACGGTGATCAGCTCCTGCCCGAACGGCGCCGAAACGGTCCAGGTCTTGGACGGGGTGGCGCCGACCTCGAATTGCTCGGCCGACTGGATCAGGCGGCCGCTGTCGGGCTCGCCGGTGTTCGGGTACATGTGCGCGACCGCGCCGTTGACGGTGTAGTAGTCCACGTACAGGTAGCCGTCGTAGTTCGCCTGCTGCAGCTTGACGATCACGTTTTCGTTCTCGATGAAGCGATCCGAATGCCCGGTGCTCGGGGTGATCGACAGGCCGTAGCCGCTGTCGCTGTTGCGCGCCTGGTACTGGGCCAGGATCTTCACCACTTCGCAGTGCGGCCAGATCCGCAGCTGCACGTTCACGGCGGAGGACTTCACGCCTTCCACCCCGTCCACGCGCTGCTTGACCGCGGCGATGTCGTCGGCGCGGGAGACGTAGCCATCGACCTTGACCGTGCCCTTGTCCTCGTCCGCGCTGACCGCGAGGTCCGAGCACGGGAACGCGGCCAGCGCCTGCTGCACCGGCACGGTGATCGTCGGCTTCGGCGCCGCCAGCAGGATGTACACGAGATAGGCCAGCGGGATCAGCAGCGCGACCAGCGCACCGATGCGCAGCAGGGTGCGGTCCCACTGGCGGGGATACTTGGGGCCGCCGGGATCGGCCACGCCGTAGGGCTGCGGGGTGATCTTCTCCTCGCGCAGGGTATGGATCGGCGCCGGCGCGACCGGCAACTGGCGCCCGTGCAGTTCCTTCAGCTTGCCGAGCTCGCCGGTGTCGCCGTTCTCGTAGTAGTACTGGCCGACGAATCCGCACAGCATCGCGTGGTAGTACACCTCGCGCACTTCGTCCTGGTCCTGCTTCAGCGCCGACAGGTGCTGGAAGAATTCGTTGCCGGCGTTGTTGGTGTTGAACATGGTGACCTGCAGCGGGATGCTGCCGGTCAGGTAGGCGGGGTTGCGCGCCATGATCTCGTCGATCCAGGCCACCACCGCGAACGCCGCGCCATCGGCCTGCTCCGGGCGCTTGCCATCGGCCAGCGCCGCCGACTTGGCGCGGTCGATCAGCTCGCGCGCCCGCGCGGTCACCGCCGCCGCGGCCTCGCTGGCCTGGTTGGCGGTGACTTTCTCGTCCAGCGCCAGGCCGAACGAGAACACCGGGAGGAAGTGATGCAGGAGTCGGGACATGCGTTCAGTCCTGCCTTCAGTCTTGGGTGGCGACCGGGAACAGCTTGATCACGGTCGAGTCGGACGGCAGGTCCGAGAACACCGCGATGTTGCGGCCGTTCTTGATCATCTGCCAGAAGGGATGGGTGGTATCGACCAGGAAATAGGTGGTGTTCGGGCTCTTCTGCGGCAGCTCTTCCGGCGGCACCGGCAGCAGGTCGATCTTCAGCCCGAACAGCGCCGCGGACAGCAGCCGCGGCATCTCGTCCATCGAGGCGATCTTGCCGGTGCGCGACAGCCGCGCGAACAGGTCGGCGCCCTTCTGCTCCGACTCGAACGCCAGGTAGAAGCGGGTCTTGTCGTTCTCGAACAGGTTGGCGGGCAGGTCGGCGCGGTAGAAACGACCGTCGAACGCGAGGGTGATGCCGACCTCGGCACCGACGGTCAGCGCCTTGATCAGCGCCTCCGCGCGGTCGAAGCCGATCCGGAAGCAGCGCCGGAGGTCCTCGTGGTCGTAGTCCGGCAGCTCGGTCTCGCGCGGCTTGCCGGCAAGCTCGCCGAAGTAGCCGATGTCCTCCGAGAACACCGAGAACTCCGCCACCAGCCGGCGCAGGTCCTGGTACATCGCGTACGCCGACACCGCGTTCAGCCGCGCGTGCTCCTGGAACAGGGTGATATGGCGGGCGAAGGTCTGCATCATCACCACCCGCATCACCTCCTGCGCACTGGTGGAGGCCGCGCGGATGCCGCGCTGGCGCTTCACCGAGGCGAAGTCCTGCCCGCGCGAGACCAGCAGGTCGCGCAGCGCGCGGGTCCAGCGCGCCAGGTTGTGCGCGGCGCCGATCGCGGTGGCCGGCGGGATGTAGTCGGGCGAAAGCTTGAACTTGCCGGGGCCGGCGGGCAGCAGTTCGGCGAACTTGTAGCTGTCGGAGGAGCGCACGATCACCTCGGCGTTCTCGTCCAGCCCGGTGACGATGTTCGGCTGGTACAGCAGGAAGTCGACGTCGGCCGCCGGCGCCTGCGGATCGAACGGATCGGCCAGGCTGTCGGTGGCCAGTGCGTGCCGCGCCAGCAGCCGTTCGGACTCGCGCGTGGCCAGGCCCTGGATCGCGCGCTCGCGGTTGAACACCAGCCACGCCGGGATCGGGTCGTTGCTGCCCGTCGCCAGCTCGGCGATGTTGCGCTGGGGCACGCGGGTGTTGCCGCCGACGGTGTCCAGCGATCCGCCGACCAGGCGCTCGCCGTCGCGGGTCACCAGCGCGAACCGCTCGATGTCGATCACCCCGCTGCCGAGCGCATCCTCGCGCAGGCGCAGCGCCTCGTAGCCCCATGGGAACGGCGTCAGCCGCAGGTGCAGCGAATGCCGGCCGGCCTGATGCCACGCGTCCTGCGCCTGCAGGTGCTGCGGACTCAGGAACGCGCCCTGCCCCCAATGGACTTGTCGATCACCACTCATGCCGTCGCTCCAACCGATGCCGCGGGCATGGCTTGCCCGCCGCTGTTGCCGTGTGTTCGTGGCCCACCCCAGGTGCAACGCAATCCGGTGCTCATAGCGGCATCGCCTCCACCAGGTAGCCATCACGACGCAGCGCCGCGAGCAGGCCCTCGGCGCCGGCAAGGTGCACCGCGCCAACCGCCACCAGGCAGGGCCCGTCCTGGAACAGCGTTTCCAGCTGGCCGATCCAGCGTGCGTTGCGGTCTTCCAGCAGGCACCGGCGTGCGCGTTGCTCGATCGCACGCGCCTCGTCGCTCAGCCCTTGCATGCGGTCGATGTCGGCCAGCCACGCATCCAGGTTGCGCGCGCGATACCAGGCCATCGCCTGCGCCGACTCGATGCGCAGCACCCACGATGCCCGCAGGCGTTCGTCGAGCACCCGCGAATGTTCCGCCGCGGGCACGCAGTCAAGCGCCTGCAGTTGCTGCTCCAGGGTCTCCAGGTGCAGCACGCGCTTGCCGGCGCCTGCCGCCATCCGCTGCAGGCGTGCGTCCATGGTGGCGTCGCCGCCGGTTTCGCCGCGTGCCTCCAGCAGCGCCAGCACCGACCACGGCTTCATCCGGTCGAGGTCCTGCGCGCGCACGTTCGGCAGCAGTGCGCGTGCCTGCGCGAAGCCGTCCTTGCCGACCAGGTTCGACAGCGGGCTCTGTTCCGGCAGCCAGCGATAGCCGTCGAGTTCGGGCTTCCAGGCCTCGTCCAGGTTCGCTTCGTTGACGAAGGTGTCGACCTCCGCCAGCGTCTGCTGCAGCTGCGCGTAGTCGATGCCCTGCTCTTCCGGGGTACCGAAGTGGATGGTCGCCAACAGGTAGCTGGCGCGCATCGGCGCGGGTGCTGCCGGCGCTGGCGTCGGCATTGGCGCGGGATCGCCGGCACTCGCCGTCGCAGGCGGTGCCGGCGAGTCGCCCTGCGCCTGCAGCGCCTCCGCCGGCAGCAGGGTCGCCGCCGGCGGGGTCACCCGGAACAGCACGCCGCGCAGCACGGGCGCGACCGGCAACCGTGGCGCGATGCTGGCGGGCACGGCATCGCCTGCCGCCAGCGCCTGCGGCGCAGCCGATGATTGCGAAACCGGATCCGTGGGCGGCAGTTGCGAGGCCACCGCATCGGTCGCCGCCTGCGCGGACACGCCGCGGGTCTGCGCATCCTGCAGTTGCGGTTGCGGCGGTTGCGAAGCCTGTGCCGCCGACGGGGCGTCCTGCGGCGGCACGCCGGCGGACACCGCCGCCGACAGCAGCATCGCAGGCAGCAGGCCGCATGCACTGCTGCGTGCGTGCGTCTGGACTGCGCGCTGGCGTGCCGCGTGGGTCATTGGGGCATTCGTTCGCAGCGCCCGCGGGGCGCGATGCAACGCATCTTTGGCGAGCGCGCCGCGCGCAACCATATGTCGGAGGAGCTATGCCGTTGGAACGGCGCATCCGTATTGATGACCGCTGGTGGCGCGGAATATCGTGAACACCCGAGAGCGCGGTTGCGTTCGCCACATCGCGCGTGGAGACACCACCCATGAAGGTGCCGCAATGAAGGTGCTCATCGCGGACGACCATCGCCTGATCATCGAGGGCGTCAAGATCAAGCTCGCCGAGCTTGATCCGGCGCTGGAAGCGGTGGTGGCGATGAACCTGGAAGAGCTGGACCGGGCGGTCGCCGCGCATGCGCACGAACTCGACCTCGCGCTGGTCGACATCGCGATGCCCGGCACCCATGGCTTCGAGCACGTGGCGCGGCTGCGGTCGCAGGCACCGGCGCTGCCGGTGATCGTGCTGTCCGGCTCGGAGGACGTCGAACTGATGCGCGCCCTGATCGACCTCGGCGTGCTCGGCTTCATCCCCAAGGCGTATTCGCCCGAGGTCATGCTCTCGGCGATCCGGCTGGTGCTGGCTGGCGGCATCTACGTCCCGCCACTGCTGCTGGCGAATGCGCAGGCGCAAGGGTGGCAGCCGAGCGAGGCGCCGGCGGCGGAGGGCGCGCCCTCGCGCTCGATCGATGGCCTGCGCAACCTGCTGACCGAACGCCAGATCGACGTGATGCGCCTGCTCTCGCAGGGCAAGCCGAACAAGCTGATCGCGCGCGACCTCGGGATCAGCGAGGGCACGGTGAAGATCCACCTGGCGGCGATCTTCCGCGCGCTGAACGTGCGCAACCGGGTCGAGGCGGTGGTCGCTTCACGCAAGCTGCAGGGCCTGTAGCACCCCAGTCCGCGGGCCATAGTGCGTCCGCCGTATTGTCCGCGGATTCGCGCGGGCGCAGCCTGAGCACGTATGCACGGCCCGCACGCGGCCGTGGAGGCTCGCCATGAACCGCACCGCACCCGTTTCGCGCCATCGCCCGTTGCGCCTGCCGTGGCTTGCATTGGGGATCGCGATCAGCAGCTTCGCCGCCGCCCAGAGCGCCCCGGACCCGGCCGCCGCGCCGACCAACCCCGACCTCGGCCCCGCGTTCTCGACCAAGAACGCGGCCTACGTGCCGGTGCTGTTCGACGAGATCCCCGGCTGGGAGGACGAGAGCTTCGAGCAGACCTACGCCAGCTTCTCCTCCAACTGCAAGGCGATGAAGCGGCGCTCGGCGTGGGCGCCGATCTGCGCGAAGCTGGCCCGGTTGCCGAAGAACGACGCCGCCCTGCGCGCGTTCATGCACGACGAGTTCTACGCCTACCAGATGCTGACCCCGACCCGCGGCGCGACCGGCAAGCTGACCGGCTATTTCGAGCCGCTGATCGCCGGGTCGCTGCGCAGCGAGGGCGCCTACAGGTACCCGGTGTACGGCATCCCCAACGACATGTACATGGTCGATTCGCGGACCGTGGCAGGCCAGTCCAGCCGCTGGCTGAAGCCCGCGCAGGGCAAGCTGGTCGGCGCCGAGGCCGGCACGCCGGGCGCGCGCCAGTACAAGATCGACCTCGCCGGGACCTCGCCCAACAATCGCGACAAGCGCTACCGGGTGCGCATCGTCGGCGACAGCGTGCGCCCCTACCTCACCCGCAAGCAGATCGACGCCGGCGGGATCGATGCGCCGGTGCTGGCGTGGGTGGCCGACCCGTACAAGCTGTATTCGATGCAGATCCAGGGCTCGGGCAAGATCCAGCTCAAGGATGGCGGCCTGATCCGGCTGGCCTACGCGGAGCAGAACGGCTACCCGTTCATGCCGAACGCGACCCGCGGCGACCAGGACAACATGCTGCTGGCGATCAAGGCGCGCGCCCTGATGGAGCCGCCCACCGTCGATGTGCCGGGCGCGACCCGTGGTGCGAAGAAATCCGGCGGTTCGAGTGCATCGGACGACGAAGTCGCGCGCATCGTCGCTGCCCTGAGCAGCGGCGGCAGCACCACGGCCAGCACCTCAAGGCCGAAGGCAAAGGCGAAGCCCAGGCCGGTGGCCAAGAAAGCGGCGTCCAAGCGCCCCGCCCAGGGTACGCCAGGCGAAGCGCAGGAAGAGATCGCGGTAGACCCGTCCGACGTGGACGCGATGATCCAGTTCCTGCTGTCCGCACCGGTCGCCGATGAGAGCGTCTATGTCGCGGACGCGGAAACCGCGCCGGAACCGGCCACCGCGACCAGCTCGCCGCGGCCGTCCTCCGCGCAGTCCTCCGCCCAGAAGGGGGCCCCGATGGACATGTCGGAGTTCGAGGGCAAGGGCGGCGGCAAGGGCGCGGGCCAGGCGGTGGGCAGCGGCAAGGCGGTGCCGGCCACCGGCATCCACGACCCGAGCTATGTGTTCTTCCGCCGCATCGGTGATGGCCCGGAAGGCCCGATCGGCGCGCTCGGCGTGCCCTTGAGCGCGGGCCGTTCGATGGCGGTGGACCCGCGCGCCACCCCGCTCGGCGCACCGGTGTTCATCGATGGCCAGCAACCCGGCGGCAAGGGACCGATGCGCCGGCTGGTGTTCGCCCAGGACACCGGTGGCGCGATCCGCGGCAGCGTGCGCGGCGACTTCTTCTGGGGCTTCGGCGACAAGGCCGGCAAGATGGCGCTGCAGACCAACCAACCGGTCAAGATGTGGCTGCTGCTGCCGAAGGCGGTGGCCGGCAGCGCCGCCGCCAGCGGGATCAAGACCCGCAGCGCCGGCGGGGTCGAGGCACTGCGCGACTGCGCGGTGCCGGACGAGGAGTTCTGCGTGGAGGACGACGGCAGCATCCTCGATGAGCTGCTGCCCGGCGGCTAGCGGCGCGGGCCGGCACACGGCATAGGCCATCCGGAGAATGGCCGCACCGGCGGCGGCTATCTAGCCTGTGGCGATACCGGGCGCGCGCGCCGCGACGCCCGGTCCATGCCCGGGAACGCCATGCTCGACGAGCTGCTGCCCTATTACGAGAACGAACTGACCTACCTGCGACGGCTGTCGAAGGAGTTCGCCTCCAAGTACCCGAAGATCGCCTCGCGCCTGCAGATGGAAGGCGAGGTCTGCGAGGATCCGCACGTCGAGCGGATGATCGAGTCGTTCGCGTTCCTGACCTCGCGCATCCACAAGAAGCTCGACGACGAATTCCCGCAGATCACCGAAGCGATGCTGTCGGTGCTGTACCCGCATTTCCTGCGCCCGGTGCCGTCGATGTCGGTGGCGCAACTGCAGCTGGCGCCCGGCGCCGAGATCAGCGCGATGCAGGAGCTGCCGCGCCACAGCCAGCTGCTGACGCGGCCGGTGCAGGGCCTGCCGGTCCGCTACCGCACCGGCTACCCGGTCGAGGTCTGGCCGATCCGGATCGCCGCGGCGCAGCTGGAGGCCGCGGAGCGGTCGGCGTTCGCGGTCACCCAGGACGACACCGTCGCCACCATCCGGATCCGGGTCGAAGCGACAGGGCAGCTGCCGCTGTCGAAGCTGCCGATCCGGCGCCTGCGCCTGTACATCGACGGCGAGAGCCCGCTGGTGCACGCGCTGCACGAACTGCTGCTCAATTCCGCCACCGGCATCACCCTGCGCGCGCCGGACGATGCACCGCAGGTGCCGCCGCTGCGGCTGCCGGCAACGTGCCTGCAGCCGGTCGGGTTCGCGGACGAGGATGCCCTGCTCGACTACGACCCGCGTTCCTTCCTCGGCTACCGGCTGATCCAGGAATACTTCGTGCTGCCGGAGAAGTTCCTGTTCATCGACCTGGCCGGGATCGACACCAGTCGCTTCGACCGCGCGATGGAGGTGGCGATCGAGCTCGGCAGCTTCGGCCGCCCAGAACGCCTGCAGCGGCTGGAACAGGCGGTGTCGGCGGACACCTTCCGCCTGTTCTGCACGCCGATCGTCAACCTGTTCAAGCAGCAGGGCGAGCCGATCCGGGTCTCGCAGGAGCGCCACGAGTACCAGGTGGTGCCGGACGTGCGCCGCCCGCTCGGGCTCGAGGTGTACTCGGTGGACTGGGTGCGCAAGGCCAGCCGGACCCCGACCAGCAACGACGTGGTCGAGTTCCATCCCGCCTATTCGGTGAAGCACGGCCTGCACGACGAAGGCGACGGCCATTACTGGTACCTGCAGCGGCGACCGTCGCTGCTGCCGAACGACGACGGCTCCGACGTCATGATCAGCCTGGTCGACCGCGACATGAATCCGCGCGCACCGGCGGTGGACACGCTGTCGCTGAGCCTGACCTGCACCAACCGCGACCTGCCCTCGGCGCTGCCATTCGGCGGCGACGACAGCCAGCTGCAGCTCGACCAGGGCGGCGTCATCGCCAGCGCGCGGCTGCTGAAGAAGCCCAGCGCGACCTGGCGCGCGCCGATGCGGCTGGCCAACCAGTGGCGGCTGATTTCGCACCTGTCGCTCAACCACCTGTCGATCGTCGACGGCGGCCGCGAGGCCCTGCTGGAGATCCTCAGCCTCTACAACTTCGCGGACTCGGTCACGGTGCGCAAGCAGATCGCCGGGATCAGCAACGTGTCGGGCCATCCGTCGGTGACCCGGGTCGGGCAGGCGCCGCGCCAGGCCTTCGTGCGCGGCACCGAGATCGAACTGGAGTTCGACGAGAACCAGTACGTCGGGTCCGGCGTGTACCTGATGGCCTGCGTGCTGGATCGCTTCCTCGGCCTGTACTGCACCGCCAACTCCTACACCCGCCTGAGCGTGCGCAGCCAGCAGCGCGAGGACTACATCGTGCGCTTCGCCCCGCGCAGCGGCAGCCTGCCGCTGGTATGAGCCCCTGCCGATGAACAGCGCCGCATGAACCTGGGCACCCCCATCGACGGCGCCACCGCCAGCCCGCTGGTCGCGCCCGGCGACCCGATGCAGCCGGCGATCGACCGCCTGCTCAACGATCCCGGCCGCTTCGGCTTCTTCCAGGCGGTGCGGCTGCTGTACAGCGTCGGCGGCTTCGACGGCCGCGGCACCGGCGCCCGCCCCGGCCCGCTGCGCTTCACCACCCCGGCCTCGCTGTCGTTCCCGCCATCGGAGCTGCATTCGATCGCGCAGGCGGATGCCAGCACCCGCGTGTGCGTCAACTTCTTCGGCCTCACCGGGCCCTCCGGAGTGCTGCCGCGCACCTACACGGAGCTGCTGATCGCGCGCAAGCAAGTGCAGCGCGACCAGAGCGCGCAGGAATTCTTCGACCTGTTCAACCACCGGCTGGTGTCGCTGTTCTGGCT
>Ga0209476_10000507_pt1 | contig 26600 bp, 39 predicted proteins | sample KloWWTrecipitate_FD_187179 | JGI IMG/M metagenome (GOLD analysis project Ga0209476, IMG submission 187179) | Active sludge microbial communities from Klosterneuburg, Austria, studying microevolution and ecology of nitrifiers - Klosterneuburg... | ecosystem: Engineered > WWTP > Aerobic digester... | reverse complement strand
GCGGTCTTCACCCTCAAGGAACTGAAGAGCGCCAAACACAAGGACATCATCTACATGGACGAGTCCGAGCACCCGCATCTCGCCCACGGGGAGGAGAACGACGGGGATGTCCACTACATGTGGGTGAAGGGGACTCACCAGCGGGTGGCCAGCGAGGGTGGGGGCGAGATCGACGATCAGTATGTGGCCCCCCTGGACTCGTTCAAGAAGGGTGACGAGGTCCAGCACCGTCAGGTGTTCCAGACCTCGTGCGCGGAACTCGGGCTCCCGGTCAAGGAACCAACGTGGCTCCTCATGTGGGGATGGAAGTGAGTTGGGCGTAAGGGAGGCACCTATGGACCCGACCCTGCTCACCATCCACAACATGTTCGGGTACCTCCACCCGGACACTCGGCTGTTCGAGGCACCTGTCCATCTGGAGCCCTGTGTGTTCCGGTGGACGGACGCCACGGGTGAGGTGAGGGACTACCTACTGTCGTCCATGGATGACCTCCATCGGATGGCCCTGTGGATCCTGGACGCCATGGCCGTGAACCTCCACACCCCCACCACCGTGGATGACTACGAGCAACTCCGAGAGCACTGGCCAGGGTGGTTCAGCCCCGTGCCCCACGACGACATCATCCACGACATCGACTACGAACGGTTCCAGGCCATCCGAAGGGCACGCAACGCCCCGATGGCTTGGTGGTGGCTCCAGAGGAACCTGAGCCTCGCGGAGGGCAATGCCTGGGAGTTCCAGTTCATGAGCAAGTTGGGTGTCAAGAACCCGCTCCCTGTCCCCACCGACCCCCCTCCCTCCCCCATCGACTGGCTCACCCCTCCATGAAGCAGTACGCCTCGTTCGACAACAAGGTCGTCCACCATCCCATCACCGCGTTCGGGAAGCTCGACGGGAACAACATCCGGTGCGAGTACGAGCGCAAGAAGGGCCTCCACAAGTTCGGTAGCCGCAAGGTTCTCGTGGGGGAGGACCATCCCGTGATGGGCCGTGCCCCAGGGATGATCCTCGACAAGTTCTAGTCAAGCGTATCAAGAGACGTGGGCTCCTACTCCGCAGGGATTCCAATGCAAACACAGAGGCTTTTGACCAGGATCGCGTTTCGGGAGGCTGTCCTAGCCCGTGATGGGGATAAATGCGTCAGTTGTGGGGCGGTCGGGGTTCCTCTAAACGCGCACCACATCCTTGAAAGAAGGCTGTTCCTGGACGGTGGCTACTACCTCGACAACGGGGCCACCTTGTGTGACCCCACCTGTCACATGAAGGCCGAGTCCACGGAGCTCTCGGTGGAGGATGTCCGCCGGATGGCGGGGATCACCACGGTCGTGCTGCCCGACCACCTCTACCAGGACGGCACCGTCTACGACAAGTGGGGCAACCCCATCCTGCCCAACGGGCTGCGGTTGAAGGGAGAGTTGCTGGCAGACGAGTCCGTCCGTCGGGTCCTGGCCCCGGTGATGGACCTGTTCACCCCCCACGTCAAAGCTCCCCGGACGTACCACCTACCCTGGTCACCGGGCAAGACCCGTGATGACCGGGTGCTGGCGGACCTCACGGGGTTCGAGGGGCGTGAGGTGGTGGTCACGGTCAAGATGGACGGGGAGAACACCAGCATCTACGGCAAGGACGGGTTTGTCCATGCCCGGTCGGTCGAGCCCCTGTCACCCCACCCGTCACGGGATCGGGTGAAGGCTCTCGCCGCGATGGTGGGCTCCGAGCTCCATGAGGGCTGGCGGCTCACGGGGGAGAACATCACGGCCAAGCACTCCATCCACTACACGCACCTCGCGGAGAACCCCGCTTGGTACTTCAACGTGTTCAACCTGTGGACGGACCTCAACGTGTGCCTGCCGTGGGACGAGGTGGTCGAGTGGGCGACGCTCCTGGATCTCCCCACGGTCCCTGTTCTGTACCGGGGCATCTGGGACGAGAAGATCGTTCGCGGACTGTTCGCCGGGACCTTCGAGGGTGACCCCATGGAGGGCTACGTGGTGCGGGTCACCGATGGGTTCCCCCTGAGGGACTATGCCCGTGTGGTGGGCAAGTACGTCCGAGCCGGGCACGTCACGTCCAGCAACCACTGGCGGTCCGAGATGCCCGTGTTCAACAGCCCCGGGGCGTAAGGTTGGCACCATGAGCATCTCTCCGAAGGACGAAGTCTACATCTCCACCGACATCGAGTCGGATGGACCCATCCCCGGCCCCTACTCCATGTTGAGCTTCGCCAGTGCGGCGTTCCACAACGGGAAGATGGTGGGCACCTTCACGGCCAACCTCGAACTCCTCCCCGGGGCAGAGGCGCACCCCGACACCAAGAAGTTCTGGGGGGAGAACCCCGTGGCCTACGCCGCTACCAGGGTGAGTCCCCAGGACCCCGCGACTGCGATGGCCCGCTACGTGGCCTGGGTGAAGTCCCTGGGTGGCAAGCCGGTGTTCGTGGCCTACCCCGCCGGGTTCGACTGGACTTGGATGTACTGGTACATGATCGCGTTCGCTGGGGAGAGCCCGTTCAGCTTCAGCGCCCTGGACACCAAGACGCTAGCCATGGCGGCTCTCGGCTGCACCTACCGGAACGCCACCAAGCGGAACTTCCCCAAGCGGTGGTTCAGCCCGGGGAAGCCCCACACCCACGTCGCTCTGGACGACGCCATCGAGCAGGGTGAGATGTTCGTGAGGATCCTGGACGAGGTTCACCAGAAGGTGAGCCCTCGTTGAGGTTCAGCGGGTGGGGGGGATGTCAGTGGGGGAGGATTCGCGGTACGGAGAGGTGGGGTCGTCCATGGCCATGTTACGCTAACATGGCCATGGAACCGGGTCAGATGATGAGGGTGCCCGCGCCGTGGGTGTGGCTCGGACCCGTGTGGGTGTGGGCCGATTCCGCAGCGGTGGACCCTGCGACGGACCCTGCGGGGGTCACCGTGTAGCGGTAGACCACCCGGTAGGAGTGGTCCGCATCGGGAGCGGTTGTGGGTTGCCACACGCCGTTGACTTGGTCCACCACGGCGACGGCTTCCGCCACGGGCTGGGGGGGTACGCCGGTCTCGTTCCACACTGCGATGCGGTCCACGCCGATGGACGCGAACCCAGTGAAAGGCAGGGGGAACCCGAACCGGCCAGCTTGGGACTCGACGGTGAAGTCGCCTGCGATCCAGTCCGCAGGCTGGTCCCAGGTGATGGTTGCACCCAGGTCGAACGGCACTGCGCCGTCGATGGTGGTAGCGGGAGGGCTCGCCGCCGGGATCGTGAGGACCTCGGTGATGCCACCCACCCCACGGACAGTCCCCGTGATGGTGACGTTCACCGCGGTACCCGCGCCGCCGTTGGTGTTGTCCCAGAGGACACCTGTGGTGACAGACATGCCCCGAGGGTAGTCGGGCTGACCCGTGAACGCCTTGGGCTGACCCGCGGCCTTCAGGGTGGCGCTCACGTAGACGGTGCCCACACCGTCAGGACGGATGAGGACAGCCTCACCGGGGAGTTGGAGGGCGGTGCCGGAGAACGCGAGGGTCCCCACGGCGTGGCTGTGGGCAGAACCAGCACCGGAGGCTCCAGTGCCGCCTGCGGCAGTGGCCCCCGTGAGGGAGCCTCCCGTGGCCGCGGCACCAATGGCCTTGCGGGCGTCTTCTTGTGTAGCACCAATGGCGGCGATGACGTCGCTCATGCCCACCTTGGGGCATAGCACGTCTACCGAGGGTTCTATTGAGGTTGGGGACTTGGATCAGGGGGTACGAAGGCCGAGAGACTCAGCTTCTGCCATCCAGCCGCCGGGGCGCTTGCCCGCGATGCCGATGTACAGGAGCTTCCCCTTCTTGGGGTTGATCGTCACGGGGGTGTCCCGTTGCATGGACGAGAGGGTGAAGTACACCTCACCCTGCTGGTTCTCCGCGAACCGCCCCACCAGCCCGGTGAAGTACACGGTGCTCCGTGTCTCCCCCTGGAGGACGCCCTTGTTGACGTAGTTCTCGATGTTCTCCATGCGGCGGGTGTCCACACCCGTGCCACCACGGAGGTACACCGCCTCGAACAGGAGCTTCTTCTCGACGTTCGAGTCCTGGTAGTCCGAGCGAGGGGTCCAGCGGTAGAGGCCCGTCTTCTGGCCCGATGCGAACCCGTCGAAGAACTGCTTCTCCTGGGTCAGGGTGTCCGACGGGATGTCGTTGTTCCCCTCGTAGAACTGGACCACGAGACCCGTGGGGGTCTTCTCTGCGATCTGGGCCACACGGTTGTGGTACCGCTCGCAGGCGTCCCCGTTCAGGGTGTTGGTGTTCTTGGTCTTGTCGATGAGCACCTTCTCACCGATGTCCAGCGGACCCGTGCGACGGCCCGACGCTCCCGCTGCCGGGGCAGGCGTGGGTGTGCGACCCAGCTTGGCCTCCAGGTAGTGGGTGACCTGGGCCTCGGTCATCGGGGCCTGGGTGGCGAGCACCCACTCCACGAAGTCCTCGGTGTCAGGGGACACCGCCACCTTGATGGCGGCAATGAGGTCCCGGCGTTCTGCACTCCCCTTGGGGAGAGACGCCGCTGTGCGAATCATCTTGGGGAGGTCCATCAGTTCTGCCTCAGTGAGAGTCCATGTCGTGGAGAGGGTTGGTGTCCGTGCTCACGCCCGCATCGGGGAGGGCATCCACGGCGGTGTCCTCCACGGATGTCTCGCTGGCGTCGGCGTCGTAGAGGGTGGCGTCGAGGGTGGCGAGGGGCTGATCGTCCCCACAACCAAGGAGGAGAACTGCGGAGAGGAAGGAGAATCTGATTTTCATTGGTAAGGTTGCTCCAGGTGGGACGCCTTGCGTCTCTTGCCACCCATCGGCCCTATAGAACGAAAACGGGTACGCTGGGACCAAAGGAGCCATTCAGGTATGTCAGACATCCAGTTCGTCGTGGGCGTGTTCCAGGAGTTCCGGGCCAAGGTGGGGTTCCACCTCGGGCGTCTCTCACACGACCTCAAGAAGGACACCGTCGTCCAGTTCGACGGCACCACCCTGAAGATGGACGGGGTGGTTCACTCGTACCCCGAGCTTCGGTCGGCCATCCGGGCCGAGTGGCTGTGTCTCGTGGGGGCCAACGTGGGGGACTACGTCGCCAAGTCGGCCAACGTGAAGGTGCGTGGGGCGAAGGCTGGTTCACCCGCCGCGTCCACCGAGGTGCAGCGGGATGAGACGTACATCGCCCCGGCGATCCGCAAGCCCTCGGCGGCGACGACCACGGACGGGGTTCGGATGGAGACCAAGCCGTTCAACTCGGCGCTGGTCAAGGACACCGAGGGCGATGGCCGCAGCGTCGGGTCGGCCATCCGATCCAAGGCTGCATCGGTGCCCCAGGGAGGTTCTCAGGCCAGTTCGTCCGACGGAGAGCTCGTCGGTCGGGTGAAGTCCAACGTGAAGACCTCGTTCACGCTGGATGGGAGCACCACCATGAAGGCGCTCGACGACGGCACCATCGTCGGGTCCGAGGGCATCCGGGGCGTCAAGCCCACGGTGCGGAGCATGGGGACCTCGGTGGACGCCCAGGAGGCCCAGGTGGTCGGTGGCATCAGGACCCCGGCGAAGCGCAAGGCCACGGTGGAGAACTCGAACTCCGCGACTCAGGCGATCAACAAGATCGACAGCGCCCCGCGGTCGGTGCTGGCCCCCAAGGGCAAGTCTGGCATCTCCGCAGCGTCGGCAGACAAGGTCGAGGAGATCCTCCCGGCCCTCGACGCGGGTGGTCAGGCTGCGCTGGTGGCAGATCAGAAGCGCCAGGAGCGACTCGCCGCCGTCGCCAAGTCCGAGGGGAAGAAGGCACCCGCCCCCGCCGTCGCTGCACCCGCCCCCGTGGCCCCCGCAGCCAAGCCCGCAGCCAAGCCCGTGAAGATCGCCGCCCCGAAGTCCGTCGAGGACTTCATCGTCAACGGCGACGACGTGGAGATCGCCCCGGGCCTGCGGTGGAACAAGAAGCTCCACTGGCGCATCCGGGTGAAGACCGCCCTCACCTACAAGAACAAGCCCGAGATCCTCAAGGTCATCCTCGCCCACGAGGTCCCCGCCGTGGCGAAGATCATCAACGAGGCTCTCGCCGTCTGATCGTCCCGCCTACCGTTTTCTAGCCTTTCACGCGCCGTTCCCTGAACGATGCGATCCCCACGACAAGCCTCCAGTCAGGTCTCCTGGTCCCTCCTCACCGAGGGGGTGACCCAGGCTCGTGTGGACGCCCACCGGCTCCGTCTCATGATGGACCGTGTGATGGCGTTGGTGGAGTCCTCGTCCGAGAAGGACCACCTGTGGCAAGTCGGTGGCGACCTCATCCAGGGGTTCCCCGAGAGACTCTCAGAACTTGAAAGGGCACTCGACCGGACCTCGTACGCCCTGGTGGTGATGGGAGAGGACTTCCTCCGCGGACGCATCCCCATGGACGACCGCTACGTGGTGGACGAGGCAACCAAGTCCCACCCGTACTCGGAGCCTCGGAAGAAGGACACCGCAGCGGCACGGGTGGCCCAGAGGTACCTCCAGGCGCAGGCCGAGGGTGTGGCCCCCAGTGCGGAGGGCTATTTCTTCGACAACCCCAAGAAGCGCGAGACCCGTGAGTTCGCCCAGTCCAAGGCCCTGTCCAACTTCCCAGGTACGGCGGTGAAGTCCGTGAAGGAGATGGACAACTCGACCCTCTCCGTCTCACAGGCTCGGTCGGACGCAAAGCACGCCCCCCCGACGCCCACGGAGATCGAGAAGAAGCCCGGTGGGAAGCAGTTCTCCACCCTCAACCGCAACATCATCGTGACAGAGCAGCCAAAGGTCAGGGGCGTGCCTGTGGATCGCGATGACCTTCCGAAGGCTGTGAAGCCCAAGGGGAACCTGTAATGGCTCGGAACATCACCAATCTCAACGGGTACACCACCGAGCGCGAGCTCTCGGTCTTCCACAAGGGCGACTCCATGCCCATGAAGATCGACGCAGCCATGGCCGCGGCGGGCTGGGCTGGTGGCACGTTCGTCCGCTGGGTGGACGACGGGTCGGGTGAGCCGTGCGTCACCATCGCGGACGGTCGGTACTGCGGGTTCAGCCCGTGGGGGTCCAACGAGCCCGCGGACCAGTACACGTCCATGACCCCGAGTCAGGCGAGGTACAAGTTCATCACCCTGTTCTTCGGTGGGAACTTCGTCGCCACCACGTCCTACGAGCGGTACACGTACATCTCCAGGCACGGCCCCGGCCCGCTGGTCCCCCTGGTGTACGCACCCCAGGACTTCCTCTACGTGAGCGAGAACGGCCTGCCCACCGTCGAGGACGAGAGCAACCCGGCGGTCAACCCCGGAGGGCTGTTCCCCAACGGTGACCCCATCGTCGTCCCGTTCCTGTACTTCGGCATCGTGGCGGTGGCTCCGTCGGCCCTCACGGACGACCGGCTCTACATGCAAACTAACGTAGGTGTTTGACCTACATGTCGCCAACAAGCCACAACTCCTACGGCATCGTGTATCGGGTGTTCTGCATCCCGAGTGGGAAGTCCTACGTGGGGCAGACCATTCGCACGCTGGCCCAACGGTGGGCGAGTCACAAGTGCGCCCCACTGGGCGGTGCCCTTCGGAACGCCATCGAGAAGTACGGGCCGCAGTCGTTCACACAGTCCATCATCGACACCGCCACGAACCAGGAGGAGCTCGATGAGAAGGAGCGCCACTGGATTCGCACCCTCGACACTCTGAGTCCCCACGGCTACAACCTTGAGGCTGGTGGGGACACGGGGTGGAGTGTCTCTCCCGAGACCCGCGAGAAGATGCGACAGGCGAAGCTGGCCGTGGCGAACACCCCCGAGTTCCGAGAGGCTGCGAGCCGTGCGGGTCAGGGCAACAAGGGAAAGCCCAAGTCTCCTGAGCACATCAAGGCCGCTGCCGATGCGACTGCCGCGGTGCGGGCACTTCGAGGGGGGTCGTTCCACACACACCTCCGTGGTGTGCCGCGATCGGATGAGACCCGCGCCAAAATGCGAGAGGCTTGGGTGAGGCGGAAGGCCCGCCAGACCGAGGTGACCGTATGAGCTCCCGACGTGCAGACCTGTACCCTCCCCTTGGCATCAAGGGTGGTCCCTGCAAAGTGGTGGACCGCATCCTCTCGAACGTCCAGAACGTCCGTGACCAGGAAGCCCTCATTCGGGACGTGGAGAGCGACCGGGACCTGACCAACGCACAGGCGGCGATCATCTACCCGAAGGCCAACAAGGAACGGGGGGCACCTCCGTTCTCCCCGCTGCACATCACGCCACACGCCCAGTACCGGATGGACCTCCGTGGGATCACGGTCCCTCAGGTGCAGAAGTCCGTGGAACGGTTCCGGGACGTGGCGATGGAGGCGAGGGCCAAGGGCAACACCCGGGTGATGGACCAGTTCCGGGCGGACCCCCGGTTCGACGATCCCAAGGGCCACCTCTCGGTGGTGGTGGCCCCTGTGGAGGACCACCTCAACGTGGTGACGGTGTACCCGTACCCGTACACCCCCAACCCTCCGTTCAAGCCTGGGGGTTGCGGTGAGGCCCGGATGGGTGGGTACAGGGCACCGGCTGGTGAGCTCTCGGGCTACCGCACGTACCCGAGTGAGAAGCCCACCAAGGGGATCTACAAGTCTCTCGGGGACACCGTGGAGCACCCGCCGGGGGAGTCCCCAAAGGGTGACCGTTCCAGGGCACGACCGCAGTCCACGGACTCCAAGGAGAACCTGGAACAGCACACCCCTGGCAACTGGGCGTTCAACGCACCTGGACCGTCGGAAGACGGCCAGAAGGTGCCTGTCCGCACGGTGGGCCAGCCGGGTGAGGAGTACGGGCACCCGTTCAAGAACAACATCACCCCCCGTAGGACTGAGGCGAAGAACCAGTTCCCGACGTACTCCGAGCGCCAGAGGGACCAGCGTGGTGAGGCAAAGCTCTACGCCCAGAAGTACTACCTGAGGCACCGCGGGAAGATCAAGACACGGGCCAAGAAGGACTACCTCCACAAGAAGAACAACCCCACGTTCAAGCGCGAGAAGGAACGCCGCAACAGTGAGAAGTCCGGGTGGCGGTTCAACCGACTCCCCGCTGGGGGCTACCGCTCCAACGCAGACCGTGCCCGGGACAACCGGGAGAAGAAGGCCCAGGAGACCCTCATCCCGTTCACCCACTCCGTGTACGGAGTGGGTTACATCCTGGGGGTACATGACCAGGACGTTGTGATCCGTCAGATGGACCTCTCGGGTGGACCCGTCCTGGGAGAGGGCACCGTGCCGATCTTCACGTTCCTCCGCGGGGCCAGCTTCGACAGCGAGCTCGACATCGACGCCTTCTTCGCCCTCGCTGACAAGGATTTTGGCTACGTGGAGGGTGGGGACCGCACGGCGGATTTCTACCGTGAGACATTCCGGCCCGGCGACAACCTGGACCCTGGTGACGGGGTGCGGGACCTGGGTGAGCCGTCGCCGTACTCCCCGACCCTCAGGTACCCGGACACCGACCGGAACAACCGCAAGCCCAGCGAGAAGCTGGACGTGGGTCAGGTGGACAACAACCCGGGTTCAGCCAAGGTCATCCCCAGCGGCCACGACTTCGCCAACAAGGAGGCGATGGCTGTGCGGGTGGCGGCGAAGATGGCGGACATCCTCAACGGGTGTGACCCCGGCATCAAGTCACGGGCGAAGTCCATCAAGCCCTCGCCGTTCAAGTCCGACGATGAGAAGCGGTCCTACCAGTTCAAGGTCCCCAGCAGCGACGGTGGTTCCTACACGGTGAAGGTCCAGGCGACGGCACCCGAGGGTGTCGTGAAGCTCTCGGACATGGACATGAAGGTGTCCTGCACCTGTGGGTTCTGGCAGTTCCAGGGACCCGAGCACCACGCACAGGATGACGGCTACCTTCTTGGGAAGCCCCGTGGGACGGCAATGCCACCTGGGGTGAAAGACCCCAGGGGGAAGAACCGGGTCTGCAAACACGTATATTCGATCTTGGAGTATGTGAAAAAGAAGATGTGATGCGGCCTACCCTGAACATGACATGCCCGATCTGTATGACACCCTTCGACAAGGTCGTGAGTGTTGTCAGAACTCTTCAGAAACGCAACCCTTTGGCCAAATTCTACTGTGGCAAAGGTTGTGCAAATGCAGGGTTGCTGTCCCCCTGCGAGATTCTGGACCGGCGACTGGTGGATTATCTCGCAGGGGTGGTGTGTGGTGACGGGTCCGTGAACTCAGCCGGTGTCCGCATTTGTGTTGGGCTCGCAGATGGTGCCTACGCCGATGTGCTCCAGGCACTCATCCCCAAGGCGATCACTTTGACCCCCCATTTCCAAGTCCATCCCGCAGCACGGGCATCCTACGTCAGTGTCCACAGTAGGAATGCTGCTCGGGTGTTTGGTGCCGTCAAACTGAAATCTGGATGGGATCTCAGTGCCATTCGGCACCCTGGGGAGTTTCTTGCCGGTCTGTGTGACACGGATGGGTGGTGGCCGAGGTGCCGGGGGAAGATCGGTGGGTCGTTCAGTATCACACAGAAGGACATTGGCAACTTGGAGGTGACCCTCCCGTTGTGGCAGGGGATGGGCATGAATCCCACTCTGCATCACTACGATTCTGGTGGGTACCTGAGGGCTGTGCTCAGGATCCCCTCATGTCAGATGCCTCTGTTCAGAGAGCACATCCCACTCAAACACCCAAGGAAATTGCACCCTCCTAAGGGGTACGGTCTCGGAGGAGATTCCTGATGCCCACCTACAGCTACTGTTGCGAAGCCTGCGAGAACGAGTTCGAGATGTCCCGCCCGATGGCTGAATGCTCCAACCCGCAGCCCTGCCCCGAGTGCAACGGCAACGGGAAGCGCACCATCGGTGCGACCAACTTCATCCTCAAGGGGGATGACTGGCCCGGGAAGAACATCAAGATCAAGGGTCAGATGGCCCTCAAGAACCGCATCCTCGACAAGAAGCAGACCGAGCGGAAGCGGGAGGCCCCTGGCATCAAGCTCGCTCCCAACGTCGGTGGCGAGAGGGTGGAGTCCTGGTCGGAGGCCAAGTCCCTCGCGGAGTCGCAGGGCAAGAACACCGCGTCCTACGATCCCAAGATCCGTGAGGAGAAGACCAAGTGACCCGTCAACGAGAGATCCCTTCGATCCAGTACCGTTCCCAGAACCAGATCAACATGGTCCTCCCCATCATGGCGGGGGTGCCCAAGATCCGAGTTCTGGGGGCAGCACGTCTCAATGACGCCTACGGCAACGTGGCTGGCGTCGGCGGCGGCGGTGTCCTCCCCATGTTCGAGGTGCAGTCCGGGGCGACCTTCATCTCCCCGTCCCTGAAGTCCCGGAGGCTCCCCGCAGTGGAGGAGACCAACCGTGGCCTCACCCGGATGGTGTTCGACCTGGACGACTTCGCCACCCCGGCACAACCCCCGGGTACGTCGTACCTCCCGACGGATGACCAGACCCTGTTCCTCCGCATCTCGCTGTGGAACCCGGCCACGGGTGGGTGGAACCCGCCCGGTCCCATCATGATCGTGCCCCCCTACGACTTCTTCACCACCAAGGAGCCTGTGTTCACCGTGACGGGGAAGGCCCCGAACATGGGCATCGCAGCATGGCCCGCAGCGATGCCGGATTTCATGCCCCCCACAGTGCTGAACTTCCTGGTCCCGGCGTACTCCACCTCGATCTCCTTGGAGAACCTTGGGGCAGCGGGTGACCCCCCCATCTTCGCCTCGTTCCACCCTGGGATGCCCCCCACCGTGGTGAAGGCGGACCGGGATTTCGGTCTGACTGGGTCAGGTGTCCCTGAGTTCTTCATCGCCTCCCCCAACGCCAACCCCCTGTTCACAGTCCGCATCGCCGTGGTGAACAGCGCCTGACCAGTCGGTTTCTAGCCTGTATGGGCTACCAAGTCATGGAGGGTCTTCACGGGACTCCAATCCAGACCCCCACAACCGTTTTCCGTTCTATTCGCAAGCCCTTGGTAGGGCGGATTTCGTTCCCCCGCTGGAAGCCCCAATCCCGCCACCCCGGCGGAAACGAATCAACCAGGAGACATCCCAATGCCGTTCATCTGCCTCGCCCGCACCGACATCCCCGACTCCACTCTCCAGATCACGGACCTGTGGCCCAACAAGTCGCAGGCCAACGCCGTGACGGACCCGTCCCCCGTGGGTCCGAAGTACATCAACGCCCCGGTGACCAACAACGTGGTCCTCACCACGGCGGGCGATGTCAAGACCTTCACCGCGGCCAAGGAGGGCCTCGCGGCGTACATCCTCGTCAACGTCCAGCAGGACGGCGTGGGCGGTCTGGCCGTCACCCCGACACAGGCGAACGTGGTGGCAGCGGCCATCCTCGTTCGGATGCGCGCGGGTCTGTCCCTCGACCTCGCGGCGATCAACGTGATCCTCGTCGCGGCCTGCGGCGCGGGCACGGAGCTCACCTCGGCGGGCGGCTCGATCTCGACCGGCACCGTGGCTGACGTGCTCCGCATCCTGTCGAGCACCCCCTACACGGTCCCGGCTGGCACCCAGATCCAGGGTGCGGGTCCGATCTTCACGGCACAGGGTGCCCCGACCACGTTCAACGCGGCGTGCTTCGACTCCGCGTTCCACGACGTGCTCCCCACGGACTCGTCCTTCTACACCAGCCTCTCCTTCGGCAAGATCGCGGGCTTCAAGGCCGCGACCTTCTCGTACCGGGGCACCGCGGGCTCGGCCCTGACCGTGTACGACGACGCTGGCGGCGTGTACTGAACCACCTGATCCCAAGGAGACCAAGACACCATGACCATCCACGCAGCCGTCGGGGCCACAGCCCCCTCCGCACTCGGTTCCGTCGGGGCTTCCCCCGTATCGGGTCCCCGTGAGCTCCTCCACTTCGGACAGCCCAACATCGCGGCGGGTGACAACGCCACCCCCGCGTCGTCCACCCCGGTGCAGATCCCGTTCTGCGGCGTCTCAGCCGTGACCGCGGGCGTCACGGCGCTCCGTCCTGGTTCGCTGGTGGGCCTCTCGGTCAACCTCTCGGATGCCGCCGCAGGCAGCAGCGCCATCTTCGGCGTGTACAAGAACGGCACGATCTTCAACGCCGCGACGATCGTGACCCTCATCGCCACGGACACCAAGGAGTACATCACCTTCGCGTCGGGGACCTACCCCTTCGTGGCCGGTGATGTGATCGACGTTCGCGTCCGCACGGGCTCGGGCTGGTCGGCCCCCACGGTGGACGCAGCCGTCCTCGTCGAGATCGAAACCCTCACCTGATCGCCCCACATCGCTAGGTAGGCTTTCAGCCTCACCCTGGTGATGTCCTCCCCAGTCTACATCGGTGAGCCGTACACGTTCCAGGCACTCTTCCTGGACGCGAGCGGTTCCCCGTTGGTGGTCACGAGCCCCAACGTCACCCTGTTCTACTTCACCGACTCGGGCTACCGGACGGTGTTGTTGGACGGGGTGGCCATGGTGCCTGTTGCACCCGCGGAAGCTGGGCGTTACACCTACCTCTACACCGTCCCTACGTCCTTGGACGATGGGGCCATCCTGTATGTAGAGTGCCGGGGGACCGACCCACTTCTCAACGTCATCGTCCAACAAAACACCCTCACTGCCGTGTTCCGTCCCAGTGACCTGGGGTTGAGGGTCCGGTTCGTTCAGTGACCCCCTACCGCACCTCCCCATCCCGCGTCGCCTCTCGGTACCTCCAGGCACTCACCGTTGGTTTCGACACGGGCAACATTGAGGCTCTCCGCAAGGAGTTCCTCATGTTGCTGAAGAACGTAGACCGTGTGGCCACCTACGAGGACTTGACCAAGTTCCACACCGCCGTCCAGACGTGGCGGGAGCACTACCATCAGACCATGGGCAGTCTCCTGAAAGGGATGACTGACACCATGTGGTACGTCTTCACCGGGGACACCCAGTACAACAGCTACTTCGACCCCCAGGTGAGGGAGTGGCACAAGGACTGGGACACCCGACTCCGCAAGGGGTACTGGCCCCTGTACAGCGAAATGGGGAGCGTCCCCTATGAGAGTCTCCACAGTTGGATGACAAAGTGGGACGGCAGATTTCCCGAGGCTGAAGCGAAAGAATCCATCCTCAACAAGTGGACCCGTGAGAAGAAGCCCTGGGCTGACAGGGTGAAGCGAGAAGCCCGTAAGGCATGGTCTGCCCTGGATGAGTACGTCAAATGGGTGTCCCAGCGCCGGGAGAACACCAGCCCCACACGAGAGGTCCAAGAGGTCTACCAGCAAACTGTCAGTGGCTTCAGCATCACCTTCGTAGGGATGGACAGCGGGGCCAGCTATCTCGGGACTGCTGTGGAGAAGTTGAAGGTTGGTCTGGTCCACTACCGGGAACGAGCCGCAAAAGTGCTCCCCCTGTTGCTGGGGGCTGCCAAGCTCCCCATCTACCTCCGAGGGGATCAAGGTATCGACTGCGGTGGGAAGTACGAACGGGACCACATTGTGGTTTGCCCCGTGTCCGACCCACCCAAGGAGTACGCCCACATCATCGCCCATGAGATGGGGCATCACCTGTACAGGGTGTACCTGTCGGACTCGGACACGGATTTCTGGTACCACGCCATCAAGCAGGACTACGCAAAAGCAGACCTGAACGAAATCCTCCAAGCGTGGTTGCCAGACGAGTGGTACATGGACACCGTCAAACGGTTGGCAGGTACAGACCCCGTGCTCGCCCTCCAGATCGACGGGTTGGCCGTGGCGAACAACTGGGGACCCCGTAGCGACGTGGAGGAGTACCTCTTGAAGAGGGGGCCTGAGGTGTTTGTCCCGATGAACCCCATCACGGGCTACGCCTCCAAGAACCCCGAAGAGGCATTCTGCGAAGCCGTAGGTAGGTTGGTCGCCTATGGCCCCCGCGCTGTACCACCCGTAGTCCTTTCGTGGCTCCAACTCATCCTGCCACGGGAACTCAAAATCGCATCGGGGTGTGTGTCACGAAGGTCTTGGTTGGGCATGGCGATCTAAATGTTTCCTATCAGTGGTGGTTAGTATGGCCGACCCCACCAAATCATGGACCACAGACGAGGAGGGTCTACTAGACCGCTACGTCATTGGTGAGCTCTCCGTGCAGGCCATCTCCGAGATGACCGGGAGAAGCCCCCTGGCGGTTCGCGCCCGGGCACACAAGCTCGGTAAGCGACGTGGGTCGGGGTGGGTACGGAATTTCCCCCCTGAACTGAAAACCAAGTTGGGGGACATGTACCTCTCTGGGTTGACCATCACCGAGATGGAACCTGTGGTTGGGCTGTCCTACCACGTCATCAGGTCGGTCATAACAGACCTTGGTATCACCGTGGATCAGAGTAAAGCCGGGCGGAAAGCGTCCCAGGGCCAAGTTCGGGTGTTCACCCCCACAGAGCAGGCCACAATCCGTGAGATGTGGGATGCCAAAGCTTCTGTCCAGAGCATCGCTGAGACTGTCGGGTGTGACCGGCACACCCTCATGAAGTTCATCAATGGCAGGATGGACACCAGATCACTGGTGGGGTCACGCCAACAAAGAGCCACATCTGTGCAGGCCGACACCATTGTCCGGGAGTTCACGGTGGGGATGTTGACACGGGACAACGTGGCATCCCTTGCTGGGTGCAAACGAACTCTGGTGGAGCGGGTTCTGCGAGACGCCAAAGTGGACATCAACATGTGGACAGGGAGAAAACTTTCCGCCATCATCTCGGCTGAGTACAGGTCTGGGAAAAGGTCTGTGTCCCCGCTTGCAGGGCACGGTATCAGGACTCAAGCTGACACCCCGTTCCAAGGGTCTGTGCTCATGCGGAGTAGGACAGAGGCACAGCGTGCTCAAGAGCTTGATGCCACGGGCATGGCGTGGTTCTACGAGATCCAGAGATATCCACTGTCCGATGGGCGCACCTACACCCCTGATTTCTGGGTGACTCAGGTTCCCGTTGGCGAAGCACAGTCTGTGCTGGGTGTCTCACCGACGAGAGCAGAAATTCGCAAATACCTCTCTGCCGTCTCTCATACTGTTGAGGACGTGAAAGGGTGGTTCAACGAGAACCATCCTTCGTATGCGAAGATCGCTGCTTTCCGCAAGGAACACACTGTTGATTTCCACGTTCGGGTGATGAGGAAAGGAGTCGCAACATGTCTGTAGTCTTTTCGCCATCTCAAACGCTTGGTGAGGGGGATCTCGATCTGTTCCTGACGAACGCCGGGGGATTTGCCGCAAATTGTTACGCAATCACGTACGCCATCTACTATGTGGACCCCACACCCCCGTACCCCGAAGTTCTCATCGGGTCCGCTACCAGGGTGCCGGTCAACCCCACGGTGGGGGAGTACTTCGCGAGCCTCACGGTGCCCCCCAGTGCCGTGCCGGGGGAGTACCGCATCCGGTGGACGTTCCAGCAGTTCGCAGGCTCCCCACCCCAGGTGGTGGTCCAGGAGTGGGCGGTGGTGGCCTCGGGTCTCACCTCGGTGACCTACAGCGGCAACATGCAGACGATGATCAACAAGCTGCGGTTGCTCCTGAGGGACCAGTGCATGGGTGGGGAGGAGCTTGTAGAACTCGATGCCGACGGTGAACGGATCACCGTGAGCCTCGAAGAGCTCCACAGCATCATAGCCGGATAGGTTCTACCAGTTTCCGTGCTATACCCATCCGTAGGTATGAGTCCCCACCCCAGGTTGGTCCCGTTGCTGGCGAAACACGGCGTATCCCACACCGACTTCATGAAGAAAGGACGGCCCACCAAAGGGACTGGTGAGGCTCTGGTACAAGCTCGGAGCGCCATCATCACGGAGCTCCACTCCCAAGGAACCTCATGGGCCGAGATGATTGTGGTGACTGGGCTGGGCCTGGGGTCAATCCAGCGCCTCACCAAGGCCATGTGGAACCCGGCATCCCGTGAGACCGTGAAGGCCAACGGGGTACGGGTGGGGAGCTCATGGAAAGGGAAGACCCGTCCGGGACAGCTTGAGGCACAGTGGGCAGCAGGGATGTTTGATTTCCACCGTGGTCGTGTTCGACCTGAGGAGGAACGTCAGCGTCTCAGGGATGGGTGGACACCTGAACGCCGCCATGCCGCAGGGGAGCACGCCCTTCGGAACTGGATGGACCCTGTGATCCTGGCGAAGATCATGGCGTTTCACACGTCCCCCGAGGAGCGTGCAAAGCGTTCACGGGCACAGATCCAGCGCCTGAGAGACCACCCGGGCCGGTACCTCCGCGGGAAAGCTCAATGGGTGGACACCCCCAAGGGGATTCATTCACGAGCCTATGCCCGAAGCTCCTATGAGGTGGCTGCAATCCATGCTCTGGAGGCGGACCCATTGGTGCTTCGCTACGAACATGAACGGGTGCTGGCCCTCCCCGATGGGCACTGGATTCTGCCCGATTTCATCGTGGAGTACACAGGGGGCCGGGCGGGTGTCATCGAGTTGGTTGAGGTCAAGGCCGCATGGGTGCTGTCCCAACCCGATGGCAGCAAGGTAGCCCAACGGTTGACCAAAGCCCGCGAGTTCGCCGTAGACCAAGGTTGGTCATTCACTGTCTGGACCGAAAGGGAACTTGGATGTTGACCGATGCACAGCGAGAGAAAATCCGGGACAGCTACCGTGCTGGTACCCTCACGGTGCGTTCGGTCTCCCCAGAGGGCACCGTGGAGTGGAAACGGGTGGAGGCTGTCCTCCGCAACGAAGTCCCATGGGAACGCATTGTGGCCGTCACCAATGCCGTAGGCACGGGCGTCCTCACGGGAGGTCACCCTGTCTACGTCGGCCTGGGCAGAGGGGACAAGGTCCATGCCGAGACCCTCAAGCCGGGTGACCTTGTGCTCTCTGTCGTCGGGGACTCCATCCTCTACCTCCCCGTGCTGTCTGTCACAGAACTCCCCTCACGGCAGTTCATGTATGACATCACCGTGTCGGACCATCACCGTTTCGTGTCCACAACCACACGGAATGTTTGGGGAAATTCCCCGGACAAGTTCTACCACTTCCGTCCCCCGGAGGCCGAGGGCAACATCGGCAGCTACAACCGGGTGTTCGGCCAAATCTGGGAGGATGCCGAGCTCGCGGAGTACATCGAGCGCGGCCTGGACTGGTGGAACATGATGCCCCCCAACACGGGAGGCATGTCCCTGGAACAGTTGATCCAACAGAAGCCCGAGTGGCGCACGGCCATCCTCTGGGAGGCGATCACCCACGCCTGCTTCGCCCTCGCCACCAACTGGGTGGCCGATGAGTTCGACTACTCCATCGGAGGAGTGTCCCTCTCCATCGAGAAGAGCTCGAAGTACGAGAGCCTCAAGCAGAACGCTGAGTCTCAGTTCGACAAGGCCGCAGAAGCCAAAGCCCGGACCGTGAAATGGATGCGCGGCCTCCAAATGCCCAAATACGGCATTGGCGTGCGCTCGGCATTTGGACCTGCCGTGGGAAAATCAGTGCTTTCACCGAGGAATTTCCTCTAGGGGCCGTTGCATGGATTGTGGTTTGTGCTAGGATGCTCTCTGAAAGGCGAGTGTCCATGGCAGACTTCAGTTGCCCCTGTGGCCAAGAGTTCCCTACAGAGCGGTCCCTTCGGTCGCACAAGAAGGGTTGTGACCGAGCAGTCAAGTTGACCCCGGGCGGTCGGATCTGTGTGTGTGGGTCACGTATCCAGACCACCGAGGTGGTGGGTCACAGGCTGGTGTGCTCTGGGCCACCCAACCCGGACAGCATCATCCTGACCCATCCCGACCCCCCTGACGACGCCACCTGTGTCTGTGGGAAGCGGCACGGTAGTTCCAGGCACCGTGACTATTGCCCTCAATGGTGGGTGTATCAGCGGGCGTTGCCTGTGAAGTGCGAGGGGTGCGGGGTTGGGTTCCAAGACACCAACGGAAAACGGGTCCATGCCCAAGCGTGTGACCTGTGGCAGATTTGGCGGGCAGAGCAGGACCGGGTTGAGAAAACCTACCCCTGTCCGTCCTGTGGGGAGCTCATGCGGGGGCCACAGTTGGGGCTCCACGTCAACTCATGCCCCGGCACGTTCACCCGGGCAGACTGGGCGGCATGGCGGAAGCGTGGGTGGCGTGAGCAGCGGGAGGCCGAGTTCGGGCATCTCCCGGACGATGCCGAGGGGAGGTTGTTCGTCACCTGTAAGCTCTGTGGCCAGCGGTTCCTTCAACTGGCCGAGCATCTTGTCACGGCCCATGGGACAACCGCTGCCAAGTACCGAAAGGCTACGGGTGGTGAGACCGTAGCGGCCGAGATGGATGAGCGTCGCAAGGCCACGCTCATGGAGCGGTATCAGGTGGATCACCCATCGAAGATTTCAGACCATTGGGAGAAGACTGTAGCGACGTTCATGCAGCGGTACAAGGCTGCCCACCCCCTTCAGTTGGAGTCATTCCTGATGAAGCGAATGGCTACCTGTAGGGACCGTTATGGCGCACCCCACCCTCTCCAGTGCGAAGGTGTACAGGAAAAGATCAGGGCTGCAAACCAAGAGTCCTTCGGGACGGACTACTACTTCACCTCGGATGCGTTCAAGGCGTGGTCGATGGCCAAGTACGGGACACCCAACCCGATGGGCAACCGTGACTATGTGTTGGAGTTGTTCAGGAAGATCAGCCCGTCACGCCCCGGCCCCAACAAGTTCGAGCAACGGGTGTGGGATTTGGCCCCGTCTCTCATCTTCACGGGCAACTGGGTGTGGTGGAGGTACCTTCCCAAGTTCAGGTCACCTAAGCACCCTGACAGGATCGGTGGGCACAAGAACCCCGACTTCTTGGTCCCCGGCCCGGACCCTGAGCACCCGTACCGGGGCGTCACCAAGGTGGTCGAAGCCTTCGGTGACTACCATCACGGGAAACGCCGTACAGGACGGTCGCCCTCCGTGAATGCACAGGAGCTCATCGACGCCTACGCCGACATCGGCATCCAGTGCTTGATTCTGTGGGAGTCCGAGGTGAAGACCGACCCTGAGGGTGTGCGGGCGCGGTTGGTGGGGTTCTGTAGGTAGGTGCCCCGTATCACCCCGGGGCCACGGGTTCCTTGCCATACCGAGCCGAGCCGCGCCATGCCCTACCACGCCAGACCATGCCGTACCCAGCCTTGCCTCGTCCCAACCCACCCGTGAGGATGGACTGGGAGGAAGCGTCCCGTATGACCCCGGGACCACGGGTTACCTCGCCGTACCTTGCCCGACCTCGCCCTACCTAGCCAGACCACTCCCAACCCGGACCAGCCATGCCGAGCCTCGTCCCATCCCACCTAGAAGATGGGATGGGAAGAAACGCCCCGTTTTGCTCCGGGGCCACGAGCCCTTGCCTTACCAAGCCCGGACCTGTCGCACCACGCCTTGCCTAACCTCGACCTGCCCCGACTGCCCTGCCGAGCCCTGCCTTGCCAGAAACCTATTTCCCGTGGGTCGGGAGAACCCTTCGCTGGAGGGCGTTGAGGGCAGCGATCCGCCCCTCGGCGTCCCTGTGGGCGCTCCGTTCCGCGTCGGAGAGCAGATCCGTACGGGTGTTCTGCACGATCCGCCGCCCAGTGGAGATGGCCCTGGAGATGTCCCCTTGGGTCTTCTCCAGGGCGTACGTGGCCTGATCCTGCGGCATGACGATCCGCCACTCCCCCCGACCCATGGACCGCAACGCCTTCTTGTGGTGGTGCAGCAGCCCACGGGAGAAGATGTCCCAGCCCCTGAGGAAGTCCAACATGAGGGACTGGATCTCGTCCCGGCTCGCGACTTCGGGGACGATGATGCCGAAAGATGTCTCCATCCAATCCCGTGTGATCGTGTCCCCGAAGTCGAACTTCCGGTCCGCGATGTCAATGGCAGCGGTTGCCCGTGCCGGGATGTTGTCGGAGGTGCCTGCCACTGCGAGCTCGCCCGTCACTTGGCCTCCACGGTGAATCGACCGAACGACCCGCCGCAGTTGGGGCGGCAGTCTCCCAGGCCCACGAGGTTCCCTGCGGCCTCCGCGGCGGTGATGATGGTGGGCCGCTGGATCACCGTGGGGTCGTACATGAGCTCGAAGCTCACCGACCACGGGCACGGGAACACAGGGCGACAGCGCATGACCCTCGCGGTGCCGACGACGACGGAGCGAACGTCTCGGTACTCCCCAGCATCCCACAGGTCCGGGATGGTGCGCGGCCCCGTGTACTCCAGCTTGGCCTTCTCCACCAGAATCAGGGTCGCCCTCTTCATGGCCTGACCAAGCTTGTTGAACTTCGCCCCCTCCACCATGGTGGCGCGGAGGTTCGCCGTGGGGATGTACGGGCCGTGGGACGCCTTGTCGAAGTACATCCCGAGCTCCCACTCCATCCGGGCGATGGCCTCGTGAATGTCGTCGGTCTTCTGCCGCTGCGACGTGAGCTTCTTCATCTCCTTGGCCTGGGGGTCGAGGGGGTTGGCACCCCGGTCGGAGTGCATCATCAGCGGTGAGTTCCCCGTAAACCTGAATGTGATCTTGTCCATATGTCCGTTACGCCCTTTGCGGTTGTTGGTTCGGTCGTGTCACCCCGGGTGCGGGCTGTACACGAAAACCCACTCCATCCCGTACGACCCGTAGTCGCCCCCCGCGGACCAGCCGAGAGTTTTCAGGGCCTCGTACTCGCCACTGCCGTTGTCCGTCTGCCACTGCACCGCTCCGGTGGAGCTCCCGTTCCAGAGATCCTTGCCCGCCCCTACGGCGTCCAGGAAATCTGCCAAGGACTCGACGCGAGCACTGGTGCCGGGCTGGAGTCGTTCGAGGAACCTGTCACGGGTGGCCATGGCGCACCTACTTCGCTGCGGGGCGGGCGACGTAGAGGTTCCAGACCTTCTCGTTCGTCCAGGTCTCCGTCATCTGACCGCGCCCGCCGGGGCCAATGTCCGTCGGGTGATCGACCCGGGCCTTGTACCCGAGGGAGACGAGCTCGTCCTTGGCCATGGTGAGCACCGCCCGGTCGCCCTCACCCAGGTCCAGTTCGCTGCGGGGGGGCTTGGTCCAGGGGTTCTTCCCCTCGGACACCTGGAGCATGAACACGTCCACGATGTGGGACGCATCGGCCTTCATCTTCGCGGCCTCGCGCTCGCGCTCGATCATCGCGGCTTGTTCCTGTCGGGCCTGGGCTTCGGCGTTCTCTTGCAGCCACTGAGTGGCGGGGATGCGGGGAACAGGTTGGTCGGTGTTCGTCACGGTTGTACCTCAATGCACTGCGGTGTGGAGAAACCAGCCCGGAGGGTCCTTCGGACGGCGCTCGGGAGGGAGAGAAGCCACGAGCTCGGCCAGCTTGGCGTCGTAGGCGGTGGTGTCGGGGAGGGAGGAGAGACGGATCATCCGTTCGGCGTAGTCGTAGCCGTTTCGGTCGTTGTAGTGGGGCACCTCGGAACCCTTGACGTAGATGATCACCCCGTCACGGGCGCTCCCCATAGGGGCGGCGAGCTCCACGACACACCCACACGGCCCCTCTGCGGGACGGTCGTTCTCCTCGTCCCAACCCGTCACGGGGAGCCCTGTGGCTGCCCCGGTGGGGTCGTAGTAGCCGTAGACGAACCGGATGGTGATGGAGATGCCCATGGTTGTATTACGCCCATGGGTGGGGTCTCAGCCCACGTTCACGAACTTGGTTCTGCACCGGATGCAGTTGTAGTGCTCCCCCTCGTACAGCCACGGGAGGGCGTAGACGTTCTCATCCTCCTTGGTGCCATCCAGGCACTTGTAGCAGCACGGCCCCGCGTCGAGGATGAAGCCCTGACGGTCCGTGGGAGGTTGCGGGTCGGGTGCCGGTGGTGCCTGGGTGTTGTCGCTCATGTGAAGAGTACGCCCGGGGGAGACCCAACGAGCGTAATACGCCTATGACCGTCTCGACGAAGAAGCCACCGGGGACCAAGCTGTCTGTGGTGTGGATCACCAAACACGCGCTCACCCGTGGGGAGGGCGTGTACCGGGTCGAGGACGCCGTGCTCCAGTACGGTGACACCATCTACGTCCAGCACGGCCACCGCGACAGTTTCTTCCGGGGGAACGAGTGGCACGCCACGGAGGAGGCCGCGAAGGCTCGCGTGCGAACGATGGTGGCCTCCCGTCGGAAGGCCATGGCCATCGCGGACAGGAAGCTCCAGGCCATCCTGGACACCCTCGACACCACCGAGTGGCCGGTGAAGATGAGGCGTCGATGAGACGCACCATCGAAGTTGGAGACACCGTGGTCTACACCCCGGCGTGGCTCCATTCCACGGGGCAGACCCGAGACGACATCGCCCGCTACCGTGGGGTGGTGAAGACCATCGAGGTGGTCGGAGAGCAGGTCCTGGCCCGTGTAGGTAGCTGGACCCTGGATGGGATGCTGGTCACGGAGGACGAGTTGGGGACCCCTTGGGAGCCTCTCGTCAACATCCTGAACATCGCCCGTCCCATGACCGCCCGCGCCATTGACATCCCTCTCTGGGCGGCTGCCATGATGGCTGGTGGGACGATCGACCGCCACACCCGTGAGGCGATCGACCGGGACCGTGCCCGGATGAAGGACATGGACGACAAGATCCTCCTGGAGTACCGAACGGAAAAGACGTAGCCCCTGCAACGGGTAGGATCTCACCATGGACCAGCCCACCGATCCCAAGACAACCCGCTGCACATCTGGGGTTGTCGGTCTCCTAGACTTGACCTACTACTGCGACAACGCCCGGCACCTTGTCTGTGTGCCGTACACGGTGGAGGGGCTCCACCGCATGGCCGAGGAGCTCGGCATCAAACGGTGCTGGTTCCACAACTCCAAAGACCACCTCCACTACGACATCCCCAAGCGCCGGATCGCAGAGATCCAGGCACGATGCACCGTGGTGAGCTCCAGGGACATCCTCAAGATCATGAAGGGCACGTTCCCGGCGTAACGTGCTCCATGAAGCTGACTCTCTCACGACCCGGCGTCCCCCCTATCACCCACGAGGCTGAACTGGTGTCTGCCACGGGGCACCTGTTCCGAGGGGACCGGACCTACAAGTTCAAGGGTCCGTTTCCCGTGGACGCCGTGCCTTTCCAGTACCCGCCGTTACCGGAGCCCCCGGCGGGTGAGATCGAGGGGCCGATCAAGTTCTTCGTCTACGAGCGGTGTGCTCCTGCCTCATCCGTCAATCTGGTGGACGGCCCGAACCTCTACAGTTGCGTGGTGGATGAGGCGACCCCCGAAGGGTTCACGCTGGTGGCCTACGGCGGGGGGAACCTCGCGGCCATCCAGAAGCTCAACCTCGTCCCTTGACGGAGGTAGGGTCGGGTCATGAAGATCACCGAGGTGTTCGAGCCCCCCTACAACCACAACAACGTGCAGAGCGAGCGCGTCGCCCGACGGCTCGGGTTCGCGTTCCACATCACCCTGGACGGGGAGATCATGGAGCACCAGGGGTGGAGGAGCGAGTATCGCCGGGCGACGGACCCTGAGTTGGCGATGTGGGCCAAGCTCGCCCCTCCGCAGTGGGTTCCCAATGAACAAGGGTACCTGGGGGATCTGGTCCCGGCGGAACGGGCACAGATGGACGAGATCGAGTACGCCCTCGCAGTCCCCGGCCCCATCACGATGAACCCCATGGACTACGCGATGCTCCGCAAGAGGGGCCGCGACCAGATGGACTTCTGCACGGATGTGAGCCTGTTGCGCCGTGGGTTCCAGGGGACGTGGAAGGACGAGTCCCCTGTGTGGGTCTCACGGGCCATCCCGGTGGGCTACTACTGGCGTGGGGTGTACGAACACCAGAGCCTCCCCACCCTCGTGGAGGGTGAGACGCTCGACATCCCGGACGTGGACCCTGGCCTCGTGGCTACCGTCTTTGCCGAGCTCCGACCGTTCCAGGTGTAGGCTCCACGTCGTCTACCAGCCCCGCCTCGATGAGGGGGATGACGAACCCCCGCATGGTGGACTCGAAGATGTCCGCCTCCACCTTCTGCTCCCGGCGGAAGGACTCCCGCATCTCATCCACCACGGACTTGGCTGGACGCTTCGGGGTGGCCATCAGCCGCAGTCCGTGTGGAGGATCCACCTGGGGGCCACCTTCGGGCGGCTCGCCTCCGGGAGGTACTTCTCCAGGAACTCCCGGAGGGTGGCGATGAAGGGGGACGGTTGGGGGAGGTCGGTGAACGTCATCACCGGGCGGTCGAACTCGTACCCGTTCCGGTCGTTGAGGACCAGCACCTCGGACGCCGTGGCGAAGATGAGGGAGCCCGAGTCCCCGCCCATGCACTCCACCGCCTCGACGTTGACCCCCTTGTACTCGTCGTGGTCAAGGCCAAAGGCTTTGCCAGTCGGGTCGTGGTACCCAAACACCCATCGGACAGTCAGTGAGACACTCATAGGTGTATTACGCTCGGGCTACCCTATGTGGGCGTAATACATTCCAATGGAAAACAAGCCCACGAAAATCCGCGGCCCTGGCTACCGCCTTGTCCTTGAGGGTGGGGTGGGGTCGGTGGAAGTCGTGGTGCCGGGTGCCACCTCCATGGCCCTCGTGACCCCCATCACCCCACCTGTCGCCGCTCTCATGGGCACGGGCGTGGACGCACACTTCGTGACGTGGTTGAAGGTGCAGGGGGAGGTTCTAGGAGGGCCGCGGGGGACTTTCGAGGCGTACCGCCCCAGCATGTTCGTGGAGGGGGCACAGGTGGACTCCCTGTGGGTGTCAGCCCGGATGGATCAGGTTCACGTCACCCCCGAGACCGTGGACGCCATGGCGAGGGGCATCACGCATCTGCTGGAGTTGATGCGGCCTTGAGGGCGTAACCAACCACTATGAGCACTTTTGACAAACCCCCGCTGCCGGTTAAACCGATCCTCCCCAAGGTCTGGATCACCAAGTACGCTCTCACCAAGGGCGTGTTCACGGCGGTCAACGTCGTCCAAGGGGTGGGGACTTCCGACCGGATGATCACCGTCTCTGTGAAGTCGGGCAGACACATGGCTACCGAGTACTTCCACAAGCCTCAGTGGCACACGACCGAGGAGGATGCTCGGGCTCAGGTGCAGAAGATGGTGAACGCGGCGCTCAAGGCCATCAAGAAGAAGGTGGCCAAGCTCGACGACGTGATGGCCAGCGTTCAGGGTCCGGTCCCTACGAAGCCCTGGGCCTAGACGGCCTTCTTGAGCAGGGCGATGTTGTAGAAGGCGTCGTACTTCGCCGCGTTCGCCCTCTGTTCCACCAGGGTCTTGGTGTTCCCCGCGGGCCACGAGACCCACCCGTTCGCGATGAGGTAGTCCACGACCTGGACGTACTGGTCTCCCGAGGCTTCGCCCTGGGGCTTCAGGATCGTCACCGTCGTCCCGTCCTTGCTCGTGTGGGGCGTCACGTTGGTCTTCAGCACCGTGCGAACGAACTTGCGGAGCTCGGCCACCTCCTGGGGGGTCGGGTCACGGGACTCCCCGGCGACCCTGGACCGGGCGAGCCGCACGCTCGTGGGCTTGAACGCGATCCCACGGGCTCCGTAGCCCCAGCCTCGCCAACCCAGCGCCGACACAGCCCGGTCCATCATCCCGATCTCCTCGTTGGAGATGTCATGTCCGTAGCTCACGTCCAGGATGGGGCCGCGACCGTGGTCCAGGATGGTCGCCGTCGGACCCATGCACCGACACGGGGGGAGGGCATCCATGGTGGCCTGCCGGGCATCCCAGGCGGCGCTCTGCCATGCCGGG
>Ga0209476_10000505_pt1 | contig 26617 bp, 28 predicted proteins | sample KloWWTrecipitate_FD_187179 | JGI IMG/M metagenome (GOLD analysis project Ga0209476, IMG submission 187179) | Active sludge microbial communities from Klosterneuburg, Austria, studying microevolution and ecology of nitrifiers - Klosterneuburg... | ecosystem: Engineered > WWTP > Aerobic digester... | reverse complement strand
CGTGCACCTGGCCGCTTTAGCCGTACTTGTAACGCGCCCGCAAGCTGATCCTCAAATCGGCGCGATGAGACGGGGGCAAAGGTATGCCGGCCGCCGGAACCTGTCAAATCCGGTTCACGGCCCCCCCTGCCCGCGGCCTCGCTGCTCCCGGCCCGCCTGCTCGCGGCCCGGCCGCGCTCAATCCCGCCACGCCCCGGCGAGCAGCTCGTACGAGCGCCGCCGCGCGGCGTGGTCGTGGATCGCGCTGGCAACCATCAGCTCGTCGGCACCGGTCGCCTCGACGAAGCGCGCGAGCTCGCGCAGGATGGTCGCGGGCGAGCCGACGAACGAGCACGCGAGCATCCGCGACACCTGCGCCTTCTCGGCCGGCGTCCAGTACGACTCGATGTCGTCGATCGGCGGCGACAACTGGCCGCGCGCATTGCGCATCATGTCGGTGAAGCGCTGCTGCAGCGACGTGAACAGCCGTCGCGCCTCGTCGTCGGTGTCGGCGCCGACCACGTTGATGCCGACCATCGCGTGCGGCCGCTCGAGTTGCGCCGACGGCCTGAAGTTCTCGCGATAGACCGCCAGCGCCTGCGCCAGCGCGTCCGGCGCGAAGTGCGACGCGAATGCGTACGGCAGGCCGAGGTGCGCCGCCAGTTGCGCCCCGTACAGGCTCGAGCCGAGGATCCACAGCGGCACGTTCAGGCCCGCCCCGGGCACCGCGCGATAGGGCTGCCCCGGCTGCACCGGCCCGAACAGCGCCTGCAGCTCGAGCACGTCGTCGGGAAAGGCGTCGGCGGCGCGAGGGTCGCGCCGCAGCGCGCGCAGCGTGACCATGTCGGTGCCGGGGGCGCGGCCCAGCCCGAGGTCGATGCGCCCCGGGTACAGCGACTCGAGCGTGCCGAACTGCTCGGCGATCACCAGCGGCGAATGGTTCGGAAGCATCACGCCGCCGGCGCCGACGCGGATCGTTCGCGTGCCGCCGGCGACGTAACCGATCACCACCGACGTCGCCGCGCTGGCGATGCCGGTCATGTTGTGGTGCTCGGCGAGCCAGTAGCGCCGGTAGCCCCAGCGTTCGCAGTGCTGCGCGAGGTCGAGCGTGTTGCGCAGTGCATCGGCGGGCGTGTCGCCCTTGCGGATCGGGGCCAGGTCGAGGACGGAGAGCGGGATCATGGCGGCAAGTGTAGCCGCGCAGTGCTGGTCCCGCCCAGAAGACCCCGACTATCTGGACGCGCGGGCCAACACGTAAGTAAGTGCCAGCGTCGGCAAGGCCGAACCGAGCTGCGTCGAAACCAGCGGCAGCAGGTGGAAGGCGGCGACGCCGAGCAACCAGATCGCGACCGCACTGCCGTCGACCCGCTTCGCGCCGACCAGCGACGGCACGTCGGCGCGGCCGGCGAGCCGCCCGAGGATCACGCCGTACAGCGGCACGAACACCGAGCTCAGCATCAGCAGGAAAGGCTCGAGGCCGTGCATCGGCAATACCAGCGCGAGCGCGGTGCACAGCACCGCGAGCTGCACGCCCCACTGGCGCGTGCTCCAGCCCGGCGCGAGGCTGTGGCCGGCCACCGACCCCGAGTACAGGTCGCCGTAGGCGTTGTCGACCTCGTCGATCAGGATGAGGCCGAGCGCGACCAGCCCGCCCTGCGCGAGCAGCAGAGCGGCAACCAGGTCGGTCGACGGCGTCGTCAGCGCGACCAGCACGCCGAGCGCGTAGCACCAGATGTTCGCGACCGCGTAGCCGAGCCAGGTGCCGCGCAGCGCGCTGGCGCCGTCGCGGCCGTGGCGCGCGAAATCGGCCACCAGCGGCAGCCACGAGATCGGCATCGCGATCACCAGGTCGAGCGCCGACAGCGTGCTCATGCCGCCGTCGCCGGCACGGTTCCAGATCGCGCTCCAGCCCATCGACTGCGCCTTGCCGAGGAACTGCCACGACAGCCAGGCCAGCGACAGGATCACCAGCGGCAGGCCGAAGCGGCCGATGAACTTGCGCACCAGCCCGACCATCGTCCCCATCAGCAGCGCGACCAGCAGCGCGCCGAAGGCCAGCGTGACCAGCACCATCGGCATCGGCAGGCCGGTTCCCGCCGTGGCCGCCCCGGCGTCGACAGCCGGCGCCAGCAGGCCAGACTGGCGCGCGATGGCCAGCACGCCGTCGCGCATCACCACCAGCTCGAAGGTCGTCCAGCCGATCAGCTGCACGATGTTCAGCACCACCGGCAGCCGCGCGAAGCTGCTGCCGTACGCGGCGTGCATCAAGCCGGCGCTGGAGAGCCCGCTGTCGCAGCCGATCTTCGCGGTCCACGCGAGCAGGCCGGCGCCGATGACCGAGCCGCCGACGATGGCAGCCAGCGCGGCCTTCGTGCCGAGCGCCGGCACCAGGTAGGCGCCGACCTGCATCACCAGCAGGCCGACGCCGAGGCTCAGCCACAGCGCGGCGTGGTCGCGCCAGCCGAACAGGCGGTCGGCGGCCGGGACGGGAATGAGGGCGGTGTTGCGGGCGATCGTGGTCATGGTTGCTTCCCTGCGCGGGCATTACCCCGATCAGGTTCGAAGGGTTTGGTCTCAGCTGTGCCGCAGAACGGATCTGCGGCGCGGCACCCCCAGCGGACGCGGGCAAGGCCTCATGGCCTGCGCGCGACGATCAGTGTACCCGGATCCCGCAACGGCTTCCCGCTCCGGCGTCGCGCTGGCGTGCTCCGTGCCTCATCCGCAGGCCCCCCGGGCGGAGCGCGCGTCGCCGAGCCGCTGCGCCAGGAACTCGATCAGCACGCGAACCTTCGGCGACAGGTGCTTGCGGGTCGGGTACACCGCGTAGACGCCGAGCTCGATCGAGCGGTACTGCGGCATCGGTTCGACCAGCGTGCCGGCCGCGAGATCCTCGCCGACCAGGAAGGTGGGCTGCAGGATCACGCCCTGGTGCGCCAGCGCGGCGGCGAGGCAGGTGTCGCCGCTGTTGGTGTGCAGCCGCGGGCGCGTGCGCACGCTGACCCGGCCTTCGGGTCCGTCGAAGTGCCACTCGTCGCGGGTCGACCAGTAGGTGTACGAGATCACCGAGTGCCCGGCCAGCTCCCGCGGATGGCGCGGCGTGCCGCGCAGCTCGAGGTAGCGCGGTGACGCGCACAGCGCCATCCGCGTCGTCGACAGCCGCCTGCTGACCAGCGTCGAACTCGGCAGCGTCGCGATGCGGATCGCGAGGTCGTAGCCCTCGTCGACCAGGTCCACGATGCGATCGGCCAGCGTCACTTCGAGCGTGACCCCGGGGTGGGCGACCATGAACTCGCCCCACAGCGGCGCCAGGTGGCGCACGCCGAAGGTCACCGGCGCGTTGACGCGCAGCAGGCCGCTGGCCGCGCCGCTGCGCGAGCTCAGTTCCGCCTCGGCGTCGTCCACGTCGGCCAACAGCTCGCGACACCGGTCGAGGAACACCCGCCCCTCCTCGGTCAGCGACAGCCGTCGCGTGGTGCGATTCAACAGCCTGACGCCCAGGCGCGACTCGAGCTCGCCGACGTGGCGCGAGACTGCCGCCTTCGACGAGCCGAGCGCGTCGGCGGCCTTGACGAAGCTGCCGGCATCGACGACCGCGACGAAGGCCTGCATCTGCTGGAACTTGTCCATTGTCTCGATATTCGGAACAGTAAGTCCGATGATAGGCCATTTATCGCTGATGGCAGACCCTTTACAGTCCAACCCATGCCCGGCGACCGGAGTTCGACGGGCCGTCCCGATCCATCCGACAATCCCGAAGGAGTCCACCATGACCAACGCCCATCGCATCGACAGCGCCGCCCTCGTGCTGCGCCTGGCCCTCGGCGGCGTGCTGCTCGCGCACGGCCTGCTGAAGATCTTCGTGTTCACGCTTCCCGGCGCCGCCGGCTTCTTCGAGTCGGTCGGCTTCCCCGGCTGGACCGCGTACGTCGTCGCGCCGCTCGAAGCGATCGCCGGCGCCGCGATGCTGGTCGGCTACCGCTCGGCGCTGTTCGCCGCGGCGACGCTGCCGGTGCAAGTCGGCGCGGGGCTCGTGCACGCGCCGAACGGCTGGCTGTTCAGCAACGCCAACGGCGGCTGGGAGTTCTCGGCGGTGCTGGTGCTGTTGAGCGTCGCGGTCTGGCTGCTCGGCGACGGCGCGTACGGCATGCGGCGCGCGGGCTTCGCGGGCCAGCCGCAACTGGCGCGCGCCTGATCCGGTCGATGCCGGCAACCGGAATCGCGCCATGACACGCCTGCCCAGCCTGTTCGTCTCGCACGGCGCGCCGACCTATGCGATCGAACCGGGCGAAGCCGGGCGCCATCTGGCGCAGCTCGGCCAGTCGATCGAGCGCCCGCGCGCGGTGCTGGTGATGTCGCCGCACTGGATCACGCGCGGCCTCGCGATCACGGCTGCCGCGGCCCCGCCGACGATCCACGACTTCGGCGGCTTCCCGCCCGAGCTCTACCGGTTGCAGTACCCGGCGCCCGGGCAGCCGCAGCTGGCGCGCGCCGCCGCGGCGCTGCTGGAGGCGGCAGGGCACCGCGTCGCGCTGGACGAGCGTCGCGGGCTCGACCACGGCGCCTGGGTGCCGCTGATGCACCTGTTCCCGGACGCCGACGTGCCGGTGGTCCAGCTGTCGATGCCGGCCGACCTCGACGGTTCGTCGGCGTGGCGGCTCGGTGCGGCGCTCGCGCCGCTGGCCGCCGACGGCGTGCTGATCGTCGGCTCGGGCAGCCTCACGCACAACCTCTACGAGATCCGCGACGGCGACGAAGCGGCCGAGCCCTATGCGGTCGAGTTCGTCGAATGGGCGCGCGACGCCGCGGTCGCGCTCGACCGCGAGCGGCTGGTTCACGCGCTCGAGCGCGCGCCGCACGGACGGCGCGCGCACCCGACGCCGGACCACTTCCTGCCGCTGCCCTTCGCCGCCGGCGCGGCGGCGAACGACGCGCAGGTGCAGGTGCTGCCCGGCGGCATCCGCTACGGCGTGCTGTCGATGGAGTCCTACCTGTTCGGCAGCGACGCCGCTGCGGCGTTAACGACATCATCGGCACGATGAACGGGATCTCGGTCCGGGCGTCCGGGTCGAACTGCGACCCGGTGTGGTTGATGTGCCCGCGCGATCAGGGAACGCGAGCGTCCAGCTCCGGGCGCATCAGCAGGCTCTCCTGCGCGGTCGGCTCGTTGCGCACGCCGACGAACACGGCCGGCGTCGCGCCACGGTTCACCGCGACGTGCGCAACGTCGGCCGGTACGTACAGGTAGTCGCCCGGGCGGGCGACCTCGCGGTGCTCGAGACGCTCGCCGCTCCACAGCTCGACCTCCTCGCCGCTGAGCAGGTAGAACGCCGACTCGTGGCGTTCGTGGACGTGCGCCTTCGTCCGCTGCCCCGGGGCGAGCGTGACGATCCCGAGGAACAGTGCCTGCGCGCCGACGGTTTCGGCGCTGACCCCCGGTGCGTAGACCGTGCCCTGCGCGCTCCGGTAGGGTTCGCCCCCGCGCACGACGCGCCCGGTCCTCGATTCGCTGGTCGGTTTCATCGCATGGCTCCCGTTGGTGGTTGACAGCCCCGGGCTCGGGCGAGCCGACGGGCGTGCGCATGAGCATCGCGCCACATGGCGCCGCCGTATCGAAGCGGCGCCGAAAAATCCCGAAAACGTCCGAAGCCGTCGATAGAATTCCCCGCATGACCGGGAAGCGATTCCTGTTCGGGCCCTACCTGCTGGATCCCGCGCGGGGAACGCTGCTGCGGGACGGTGCCACGCTCGCCGTCGGTCGACGCGGGCTCGCGTTGTTGCGCGCACTGGTCGAGGCCGGCGGGCAAACGGTCACCAAGGCCGGGCTGATGGATGCGGCGTGGCCGGGCGCAGTCGTCGAGGAGAGCAACCTGTCGGTGCAGGTCGCTGCGCTGAGAAGGCTGCTCGGTCCCGGGCCCGACGGCTCCGACTGGATCGCGACGGTGGCGCGAGTCGGCTACCGCTTCGCCGCACCGGTGACGGTCTCCGTGGACGCAATCGACGAGCCGTCCGGCGCCCCCGCCCCGGTGCGCGAACGCAAGCCCTCGATCGCCGTGCTGCCCTTCGAGAACCTGAGCGGCGATCCGGCGCACGACTACTTCGCCGACGGCGTCACCGAGGACGTCATCACCGCGCTGGCGCGGTTCCGCTGGTTCTTCGTCGTCTCGCGCAATTCCAGTTTTGCGTTCAGGGGACGGCGCGCGGGCAGCCGGGAGATCGCGAGCGCGCTGGGCGTTCGCTATCTGCTCGAAGGCAGCGTGCGCCGGTCTGCCGGCAACGTTCGCATCGCTGCGCACCTCGTGGACGCGGCGAGCGCGATCCAGCTCTGGGCGGAGCGCTACGACTTCGAAGGCGGATTCGAGGTCGGCGAGATGTTCTCGACGCAGGATCGCATCGCCGAACGCGTCGCAGGCGCCATCGAGCCCGAACTGCTGAAGACCGAGTCGGCCCTGGCAGCGAAGCGGCCGCGCCGCGGCAGCGCGACCGGCTGGGACCTGGTGCACCGCGGCGCCTGGCTCTTCCACCAGGTCACCCGCGCCACCCACCTGCAGGCGCGCGAGCTGTTCCGGCAGGCCTGCGCCGTCGACCCCGACCTGCCGGAGGCGCTGCTGTGGCTCGCGCGGGTCGATGCCGGGCTCGTCGGCTACGGCTGGAGCGACGACGAGGTCGCGGACCTGCGCGAGGGCGTCGACGCGGGCCTGCGGGCCGTCGAGCTCGACGAGCAGAACCCTTACGCACATTACGGGCTGGCGATCGCCAGCGTCTATGCGGACCGGTTCGACCAGGCCATCAGGGCGGCCGAGAAGGCGATCGAATCGAGCCCCAGTTTCGCGCTCGGCCACCTGGTGCTCGGCATGGCGCGTGCCTTTTCCGGCGATGCGCGCGCAGCGATCGGCCCGCTCGAGCACGGGCTTCGCCTGAATCCGCACGATCCGCAGAACTTCGTCTGGAGCAACATCCTCGCCTGGGCACATTTCTTCGCGGGAAACAAGGAAAAGGCGCTCGCCTGCGCGACGAGCGCCATGAAGATCCGCCCGGGCTGGCGGCCCGCGCTCGAGACGGCCGCCTGCTGCCGGATCGCACTCGGCCAGCATGACGCGGCGCGGGCCCACGTCGAGCAGGCGCGGCCGCTTCCGATGCTGGCCGGCGACGTGCTCGCGCCGCTGCGCCGGCGCAACCCGCAATGGGCCGCGACGATGCAGGCGGCGCTGCGCGACGCCGGGGCCTGACCTCACCGCTGCCCGGGATCGTCCTGCCCGACGGCGCGGTTCGATTCCCGCGTGGGCCGGACTGAGGCTGTCGATCGGCTCCCGGTGATCCGGTCGGCCATGTCGTGGCGCGGTGCGTCTCGGCTACGGAAACAGCGTGCTGCAGATGAACACCGCCGCGATCACCGCGACCAGGTCGGCGATCAATGCCGCGACCAGCGTGTGGCGCACGCGGCGCACCTGCACCGCGCCGAAGTACACCGCCAGCACGTAGAAGGTGGTCTCGCTCGATCCCTGCAGCGTGCTGACCAGGTAGCCGGTGTAGCTGTCGGGCCCGATTGCCGGATCGTTGATGATCGACGCCATCACGCCATAGGCGCCCGAGCCGGACAGCGAGCGCAGCAGGGCCATTGGCAGCGCCTCGGCCGGCAGGCCCACCTTCGACGTGAAGCCGCCGAGCGCCGACACCACCGCGTCGAGGACGCCGCTCGCGCGGAACATCCCGACCGCCACGAGAATCGCGACAAGGTACGGAATGATGCGCAGCGCGACCTGGAAGCCTTCCTTTGCGCCGTCGACGAACACCTCGTAGACGCGCACCCCGCGCAGCGCGCCGAACGCGAGGAAGCCGACCATCAGGCCCGGCACGATCCACGGTGAAATCGCGCGTCCCCACGCGATGGTGATCGGGATCAGCGCGACCATCGCGGCAAGCGCCAGCAGCGACACCCACAGCGGGTAGCCGCCCGCGCCGGGTAGCAGCGCCTCGCGCCCCGAGTCCTCTTGCAGCCAGGGCCGGTCGATGTCCGCGGCGGCCGGGTCCGCGGGCCCCACGGGGAAGCGACGCGACAGCCACATCGCGACCGCGATCGCCGCGATCGTCCCGCAGATCGACGCGAACAGCGTGGTCGGCAGGATGCCCGCCGGATCCGACGAGCCCGCCGCGGCGCGCAGCGCGATCACGCCGGTCGGCAGCAGCGTGACGCTCGACGTGTTGATCGCGAGGAACAGCGCCATCGAATTGGTCGCGGTGCCCGGCCGCGGATTGAGCCGATCGAGCTCCTGCATCGCACGGATGCCGAATGGCGTGGCCGCGTTGCCGAGGCCGAGCGCATTGGCCGACAGGTTCAGGATCATCGCGCCCATCGCCGGATGCTCGGGCGGCACCTCGGGGAACAGCCGCGTCATCAGCGGCCGGATCAGCCGCGCGATCAGGGTCAGCATGCCGCCGGCCTCGGCGACCTTCATCAGCCCCAGGAACAGCGTCATCACGCCGACCAGCCCGATCGCCAGCTCGACCGCGCCGCCCGCCGCCTCGATCATCCCGGCCGACAACGCCTCCATCGGCGAGGGCGCGCCTGCGCTCGCGACGAACCCGATCTGGCGCCACGCGGCAGCAACGAAGGCGACGAGGACGATGCCGAGGAAGATCCCGTTCATGCGCGCGCATCATGACGCGAAACCTCCGCGTCATCCAGTTCGCTGCGGCGCGCGGCGCGGGGACTCGGGGAGGCCGGCTTGCAGCAAGGCCTGCGCGGCGTCAGACTCTCCGCATGAACCTGCAACGCCGCCGAGCGCGCCCGTCCATGTCGGGCTTCCTGGTGACCGGACCGCGACCTGCGCGACTGCTCGCGGCGGCGCTGCTGCTGCTGGCCGCCGGTCAACCCACGATGGCGCTGGGCGAGGAAGCACTGACCGGCAGTGCGCTGGCGCTGCAGATGGGCTGCTACAACTGCCACGGCAAGCATCCGCGCCACGACGCACCGACGATGGCGCGACTCGCCGAGCACGCAGCGAAGCACCGCGGACAGGACGGGGCGGCCGCCCGGGAGGCCAGGGAGCTGATCCGCGGCGAGCCGTTCCGGCGCATCGTCGCGCACGAGCAGCTGTCGCCCGAAACGGCCGAGAAGCTGATGCAATGGATCATCGACGGCGCCAAACCGGCAGGGAGCCCATGAAACCCGTAGCGAACATCCTGCGTTCGAAGCCCGACCAGGTCATCCACACCATCGAGCCGTCGGCGACGATGCGCGAAGCGCTCGAAAAGATGGCGTATCACGACATCGGCGCACTGGTGGTCGTCGACGACGCGAAGATCGTCGGCATCGTCACCGAGCGCGACTACGCGCGCAAGGGCGCGCTGATGGGCCGGGATTCCCGCGAGACGCCGGTTCGCGAACTGATGACCTCGCCGGTCATGTACGTGAGCCCGCAGGAATCGAACGAGAACTGCATGGCGCTGATGACCGAGCACCGCTTGCGCCACCTGCCGGTGCTCGACGACGGAAGACTGGTCGGCGTGCTGTCGATGCGCGACCTGGTTCGCGACATCATCTCCGAGCAGCAGTTCGTGATCGAGCAGTTGCAGCACTACATCACGGGCGGCAACGGCTGACCGATCCCGAAAGGCGTCCGGCGGATCACGCCGGACGGTCGCCCAACACGATCACCGCCTCGGCGCGCGCGGCCTTGCACAACGCGTCGTCGAAACTGGCCAGCGCACAACCGCGCGAGATCGCCAGTTCCAGGTAGCTGGCGTCGTACAGGGTGAGCGAATGTCTGGCGGCCAACTCGGAAGCCCGCGAGACGGTTTCGGCGGCGACCGGTTCGAGGGTGATCGGCAGGGCTGTGAACGCGTCCAGCAGTTCGAGGCGGGTGCGCCGGCGAAGGCGAGTGCGCCGCTCTGCCTGCAGCAGCGCGTTGCCGACCTCGAACATCAGCAGCGACGGCGCCCGCGGTCGTTCGTGCACGGCGCGCGCCACCAGTTGTTGTGCAAACTCGCTGCGCTCGTCGGGCAAGAGCCACGCGAGCACCACCGAAGCGTCGAGCACGAAAGCCATCGCCGCAGCGCGGGCCGCTCAGTAGCGGTGCCCCGCATGCGCGAGTTGGCGCGCCGACTCACCCGGCGCGAGTACGCTCGCGAGCGTCACGCCCTGGCGGGCCAGCCGCGCGCGGATCGCCTCGACCTTGTCGATCGCATGCCGGATCGCGGCCTCGTCGCCTTGCTCGAACGGAATCAGCTGTGCCACCGGCTTGCCGTGGCGCGTGATCACGAAGCGTTCGCCCTGTGCGGCGCGCTCGAGCAGCTTCGGCAGGTGGGTCTTTGCGTCGTAGGCGCTGACGGGTTCGGCGGCGACCAGCGTGGGTTTCATGCAGACCAGTCTGGACCAGTCTGATTTTGGCGTCAAGGCCGTGACGCCGCCTCCTCGTCAGCGCAGCCGCACCAGCAACACCGGCACCGGCGACCGGCGCGCAACCTGCTCGGCGTCGCTGCCCATCAGCACGCGGTCGACGCCGCGGCGACCGTGGGTGCCGATGACGACGAGGTCGGCCGGCCAGGCCTTCGCCTGGTCGAGGATCAGGTCCGACACGCGCTCGCCCTGGCTGTCGATCAGCGCAGTCTCGACGCGCACGCGATCGTCGGCGACGCTGTCGCGCGCCTTCGCGAGCAGTGCCAGTGCGGCCTTGCGGATCGCCGGCTCGATCTCGCGCACGTAGACGTCCGGACGCTCGTAGCCGGTGATGTGGGTCAGCGGATCCATGACGTGGATCAGCCGCAGCGTCGCCGAGCACAGACGGGCGAGCCCCGCTGCCTCGGCCAGCGCGCGTTCCGACGTCGGGCTGCCGTCGATCGGGACGAGGATGCGGTCATACATGGTCGACTCCTTGACAAATTCGAACGCCACGGCGGCCAACGACATCATGCGCTCGCGCCGGTCATGCGCAGACGCGGGCCGCCGCGTCCCGTCACGCTGCTCGCCACTTCCGCGAACCTCGCGAGCGCCGGTGATTCGTTTCCCGGCAAGCGAATCAGTTCGATCGGAATCGGCACGCGCAGCCCTGACACCCTGCGCACCACGACGCTGTCGGGCACGCGCAAATGCGCGCACTCGGGCACCACCGCGCATCCGATTCCCGCAGCCACCAGGCCCAGGGCGGCCGTGTGGCTGTTCGCCTGGTGCAGGCGCGAAGGCACCAGGCCCGCCACGTTCAGCTCCCTGATCACCAGATCGTAAAGCTTGGGGGAAAGTTCGCGAGAGGGAACGATGAAATCCGTGTCGGCGAACTGCCGAAGCGCCGGCCTGGCGGGAAGCGAACGGCTGGCGTGCACGGCAAGCGCAAGGTGGTCGCGCAGCAAGGGCGTGCGCAGCAACTGCGGGCCCACTGGCTCGCTCGAAAAGACCAGCCCGGCATCCAGGCGCCCCGAAAGTACGCGCGCGGTGATGTCGCCCGACAGCAGCGGCATCAGCCTCAGCTCGATGTGCGGGTAGCGCTCGCGAAAGGCGCGAACGACCGATACCACGATCGGGTGCCAGCAATACACGTCCGACACGCCTACGGCCAGCTCGCCCGATCGGCCAGTCGCCACGGCGCGGGCCATCGACACAAGGCGCGCCGAGTCGTCGAGCATCTGGCGCGCGCCCTTTAGGAACAGCTCACCCGCCGCGGTGGGCGTGACGCCGCCCGCGTGACGCAAGACGAGTGTCGCTCCGACCTCCGCTTCCAGCAGGCGCAGCTGGCGCGACAGCGCCGGCTGCGCAACGTGAAGAACCGCCGCGGCTCTTCCGACGCCGCCATGTTCGGCGATCGCAATGAAGTATCTGAGTCGACGCAGCTCCACCAGGGCATACCGTTTTGGCATTGAATCGTCGTCCAGATTGTATTGGCGGTCTGCCCGGGACGCCACCATACTGCGACGCATCCTGCTGAGCAGGACGGTCCAGGCAGGGCGTGCGAATGGGGGCATCGATGACCGAGAGCGATCGCCAGCAGCTGGCCCGGATGCGTGTCGACCACGTCGGAAGCCTGCTACGTCCCGAGGCGCTCAAGGCGGCTTTCCGAGCCTTCGGCGCCGGCCAGTCGTCGCGCGAAGCCTTGGAGGCCGCGCAGGACGAAGCGGTGCGCGCCGTCATTGCCCGCCAGGAGTCGGCCGGGTTGCCGATCGTCTCCGACGGCGAGTTCCGACGCCTGAACTGGCAGGTGAGCTTTTCCGAGATCAGCGGCTGGGACCTCTGGAGCGGCTCGTGGCGCGGGTTCCTGAAGAGCCCGGACCTGCTGATGCCAGGCGAAGCGCCGCTTTCGCGCGGCGAGGACGCGGTGGTCAGCTTCCGCGCTCCCGCGACCGCGAGACTCGAACTGGTGCAGAACTTCCCGCTGCGCGAGTACCGATTCGCCGCTTCGGTGGCCCGAGCGCCGGTCAAGGCGACGATCATGGGGCCCGACCGGGTCGCGCAGATGTGCGACATCGATGCGTCGAGCGCGGTGTATGCCGATTCCGACGCGTTCCTCGCCGACGTCGTGCGCATCCAGAAGCGGATGGTCGCCGAGCTGGTCGACGCCGGCTGCCCCTATGTCCAGCTCGACGAGCCCAGCTACACGGGATACGTGGACGCTGCAACGCTCGACCGGCTTCGTGCACGCGGCGACGACCCGATGGTCAATCTGGAGCGGGCAATCGCCGCCGACAACGCGGTCGCCCGCGAGCTGGCCGGACGCGCGGTGTCGGCGGTCCACGTCTGCCGCGGCAATCGCGCCAGCATGTGGCACCGCGAAGGCCCCTACGACGCGATCGCCGAGGCGCTGTTCACTGGCCTGAAGTTCGATCGCCTTCTGCTCGAATACGACACCGAGCGGGCCGGCGGATTCGAGCCCCTGCGCTTCGTGCCGCGCGGCCCCGGCGCACCGATCGTCGTGCTCGGCCTCATCACCACCAAGACGGGCCGCGTGGAAACCGACGACGAGTTGATCGAACGTATCGAGGACGCCGCGCGCTTCGTGCCGCTCGAGCAGCTCGCGATCAGCCCGCAATGCGGCTTCGCATCGGGCATCGGAGGGAACTTCCTGAGCGAGGACGAGCAGTGGCGCAAACTCGAAGTGATGATGCGAGTGGCGCGCACCGTCTGGAAGTGAGTCCACCGCCCGCCTCCGGTGCGCTGCGCCCGGCAGCCGGCGGCGGCAGCCGCGGGAAATGACCAACCAGGAGAGACGATGAAGACCTTCGACCGCCGCAGCTTCCATCGAGTCGCCACCGCCGGCGCGGCCACCGCAGCGCTGGGCAGCGCCGCCGCGCTGGCGCCAGCCATCGTGCGCGCGCAACCGAAGAAGCTTCGGGTCGGCGTGCTTCTACCGAAGACCGGTGTGCTGGGCAAGATCGGACAGTCGTGCCAGATCGGCGCGGACATCGCGCCGGCGCTCCTGCGCGAAATGCTCGGCGTCGACATCGAACTGATGAACGTCGACACCGAGTCAAAGGTGGACGAGGCGCGATCGCGCGCCGAGAAGCTGATCGTCGAAGGCGCACAGGTCCTGGTCGGGCCCTTCGACTCGGGCGCCGCCGCGGTCATTGCCCAGGTCGCCGAGCAGCGCAAGGTGCCGTTCGTCATCAACGTGGCCGCGGCGCCGCAGATCACCAAGCAGGGGTACAAGTTCACGTTCCGGAACTTCCCGACGGCGGTCGACCTGATCTCGAACGGCCTCGCCCTGTTTCGCGATCTGTTCCAGGCAACTGGGTCGGCGCCGCGCACCGCCGTGCTCATGCACGTCAACGACACCTTCGGGCTCGCGAACAGGCGTGCGATCGACGCAATCTTTCCGAAGCTCGACTTCCTGCCGTTCCGGATCGTCGAGACGATCAGCTACGACCCGGCCGCGCGAGACCTCTCGGTCGAAGTGTCGAAGGCCAAGGCCAGCGGCGCGGACATCGTGATGCTGGTGTGCCGGCTCAACGACGCGATCCTGCTGGTTCGGGAGATGATCAAGCAACGCTACAACCCGCAGGGGATCATCAGCCCGGGCTCCCCAGGGATGTACGAGGCCGCCTTCTACACCAATCTCGGCAAGCACTCCGAGTACTGCATCTCGAACGTTCCCTGGTACGACCCGAAGTCGAAGTTGACCGCGCTGGTCGAGCGCCAGATGAAGAAGCAGTTTCCAAAGGAGCCGCTGGTGTTCCACGCGCTGAACGTCGGCTTCACCTTCGAAGCGATGCTGACCGCCGCGGACGCGTTCCGCCGTGCCGGCTCGACCGACGGCCCGACGCTGGCCGACGCGATACGCCGCACCGACATCGCCGCGCGGATGATGCTCGGCGGGCCGATCCGCTTCGACGCGGAGGGGCAGAACACCGCGATCGCCTCGGCGTGCATCCAGAACCGCAACCTGCGGCCGACCGTCGTGCTCCCCAGGGCCAGCGCCGAGGCCGCGCCCGTGTTTCCGGTACCGCGCTGGGATCAGCGGTCCTAGCCGCTGTACCGAGCGACGCGTTCGCGCAACCGGTAGCGCGACGAGGCCTGGAGTTCGCGCAGCATCTCGTGCGTCACCGGGCCGACTCCGAAGCGCCGTTCGAGCGCCTCCTCCAGCCTGGCCAGCACACCCGCCGCCATCTCGGCGTCGGCCAGTGCGCGGTGGAAGCGGCCGGCAACGGGCAGGCCCAGGAATTCCACCAGCGTGCCGAGCTTGTGGTTGGGCGCCTCAGGACAGAGGCGCCGCGCGAGCAGCATCGTGCACGCGAAATCCTGCACCCGCTCGCGCCCTGCGCGACCGAGCTCGGCGTCCCAGAACCGGCGGTCGAACGACGCGTTGTGCGCGACCAGCGGGTGCGCACCGACGAAGTCGGCGACTTCGCGCATCACCTTCGCGGCCGGCGGCGCCGCGCGCACCATCTCGTTGCTGATGCCGGTGAGCTGCTCGATGAACGGCGGGACGTACACGCCGGCGTTCATCAGGCTCTGGTACCGTCCCACGACGCGGCCATCGCGCATCAGCACCGCGGCGATCTCGGTCGCGCGCGCGCCTGCGTCCGGCGAAATGCCGGTGGTCTCGAAGTCGATGACGGCGACAGTGTCCATGCTCGTGATCCCCCGGGATCGCCGATGATATCCGGATGCCGACTCGCGTGATCTGCTCGCCGCCGGTGCCCATTGACAGCGGGACCCACGGGTTTACAGTGGACCCGGGCCAGCCATGCGATGCGCCGCCGCTTCGCCGAAGGAGACGGACATGGACTTCAGGATCGAGAAACACGGCGACGAACTGCGGGTCCGGATCGAAGGCGCCACGCGCGGCGAGCAGGAGGTCTTCGACCGCGTATGCGCGTGCCGCGGGCAGAGCTGGTGGTCGTGCCCGTCCGGCGAATGCGCGAAGATCGGCGCCTGCGACACGCGCCGCGACGGCGACGCCACCGTTCTCGCACTGACGCCCCGCCCGGGCGAGGCCCTCTCGGTTTCCGGGGTCGAGGAGTGCCTGCGCTACGTGCTCGCCGACTCGGCCGGCGCACAGTCCGGCAGCGTCACGCCGACGCGCTGACCCGGACTCGACACGCCGGCTCGCGCGGCGCCCCGGTTCTACTCGCCCGCCTTCCCCTTGTCCCAGTCCGCCCGCAGCGCGCTCTTGCGCACCTTGCCGACCGCGGTGCGCGGCAGCGTGTCGACGAAGCGCACGTGGCGCGGCGCCTTGTAGGCGCCGATCGACCCGCGGCAGTGCGCGAGCAGCTCGTCCGCGCTCAGGTTGGCGCCCGGGCGCACGACGACGACCGCCGCCACCGCCTCGCCGAGCCGGTCGTCAGGCACGCCGACGACCGCCACCTCGGCCACCGCAGGATGCCGCGCCAGCACCGCTTCGACGTCGACCGAATAGACGTTCTCGCCGCCGGTGATGATCAGGTCCTTCTTGCGGTCGAGAATCGTGAGGCGACCGCTGGCGTCCATTGCGCCGACGTCGCCGGTGGCGAACCAGCCGTCGCGCAGCACCTCGGCAGTCTCCTCGGGCCGGTCGTGGTAGCCGAGCATCACGCCGGGCGCGCGCACGCGCACCTCGCCCGGGCGCCCCGGCGCGCATTCGGCACCGGCGTCGTCGACGATCCGCAATTCGACGCCAACCAGCGGCCGACCGGCCGAGCCGAGGATCGCGGGGTCGTCGCCGGCGAGGCCCGCGCGATGGTCCTGGTCGTCGAGAACGGTGAGGATCGGCGCGGTCTCGGTGAGTCCGTAGGCCTGGTAGAACGTCGCGTTCGGCAGGAAGCCGATCGCCGCGCGCATCCAGGACACCGGCATCGGCGACGAGCCGTAGAAGACCACCCGCAGCGACGAGCGGTCGAAGCGCGCAGCCTGCGGGTCGTCGAGCACCATCTTCAGCATCGTCGGCACGACCGTGGTGTAGCGGATGCGCCAGCGTTCGACCGCCTCGAGCATGGCCTGCGGCGAGAACTGGCGCAGGTAGGCGTGCGTGCCGCCGAGCAGCGTCGTGACGTTGCTGCACAGCGCGGCCGCGTGGAACATCGGCGCCACCGTCAGCGTGACGTCGTCCTGGCGGATGCCCAGCGCGAGCCCGACCTGCATCGCGTTCCACGCCAGGTTGCGGTGCGACAGCCGCACCCCCTTGCTGCGGCCGGTGGTGCCGCCGGTGTAGAGCACGATCGCTTCGGCGTCCTCGGCGCAGTCGTGCATCGGCGCCAGCGCGGCGGCCGAGAGCCGCGCCTCGTAATCGCCCCGGTCGGCGCCGGCGACGATCGCGCGCGCGCGCCACGCATCCAGCGGCGGCTCTTCGAGCAGCGCTTCGAACTCGGGATCGACCAGCACCAGCGCGCAGCCGGCGTCCGACAGGATGTCGGCGACCTCGCGCGGCGCGAGCCGCCAGTTCACCGGCACCGGCACCGCGCCGCCCCAGTGGCCGGCCCAGATCGCCTCGGCCTGCCGGAAACCGTTCTTCATCAGCAGGCCGTAGCGCGCGCCGGGACCGGCGCCCGCGGCCGCGAGCACGCCGGCGACGCGGCGCATCCGGTCGAACCACTGCGCCCAGGTCAACGTGAACTCGGCGTCGAGCAGCGCGGTCCGTCCGGCGTGCACGCGCGCCGTCTCGCTCAACAGGCGTGCCAGGTTCATGGCGCGGCCCCCGCGTCTGCCCGGCGGCCTACTTGTGCAGGCGGAACGCGCCGCCCTCGACCTTGATCAGGAACGCCGAGCGCTTGTCGTAGCCGTTGTGGTCGCTCGCGGTCATGTTCGACAGCCCGTTGTTCAGGTAGACGTCCTTGCCGCGCTCGAGCTCGTCGCGCAGCGCCGAGCGGAACTCGGCGCTGCCGGGCTTGCCGGCCTTCAGCGCGTTCGGTGCCGCGCGGCCGAGCAGCACGATCATGTCCCACAGGTGCGCGCCGAACAGGTTGGGCGACTCGCCGCCGTGCGCGGCGCGGTAGGCCTTGATGTACTCCTCGGTCGGCTTCCTGAACGGGCTGTCCTGCGGCAGGTCGTGCGCGATCGTGAACGACTCGCCGGCGAACACGGCGCCCTCGACGTCCTTGCCGCCGAGCTTGATGAACTGCTCGGTAGCGATGCCGTGCGTCTGGAAGATCGGCCCCTTGTAGCCACGCTCGCGCAGCGCCTTCTGCGGCAAGACTGCCGGCGTGCCGGCCGACGCGACGAAGACCGCGTCGGGCTTGCTGGCGATGATCTTGAGCACCTGGCCGGTCACGCTCGAGTCGCTGCGCGCGTAGACCTCCTGCGGGCCGAGCTCGATGCCCATCTTCGGCGCGGCCTCGCTCAGTGCCTTGTAGTAGCCCTGGCCGTAGCCGTCGGACACGCCGATGTAGCCGAGCTTCTTGACGCCGGTCTTCGCGATGTGCTCGAGGATCGCCAGCGCCATCAGGTCGTCGTTCGGCACCACCTTGAACACCCAGCGCTTCTTCTCGTCGAGCGGCGTCACCAGCACGGCGGCCGCGGCCAGCGTCATCAGCGGCGTCTTCGTCTCGTGCGCAATGTCGACCAGCGGCAGGCTGGTCGGCGTCAGCGACGAGCCGATCAGCACGTCGACCTTCTCGTCGGCGATCAGCTTGCGTGCGTTCTGCGCAGCCTTGGTGGGGTCGGATTCGTCGTCGAGCGCGACGTAGGTGACCTTCTGGCCGGCGACCTCCTTCGGCAAGGCCTGCACGGTGCGCATCTGCGGCTGCCCGAGCGCCGCGCCCGGCCCGCTCGCGGACACGGTGATCCCGACCTTGATCTGCGCCAGCGCCGATCCGGCGAGCGCGACACCGAGGGCCGCCGCGACTGCGGCTACGATCGTCCTGCACTTGCTCATCTCCGTCTCCTCTTCTGCGTTGAGCGAAAAGCCGGCGCGCCGGGTTCAGTACTCGGCGCCCCCCATTCCCAGGTAACTCTCGACCAGGCGCTCGTCGTCGGCGATCGCGGCGGCCGGCCCGTGGGTCGTGACCGCGCCGAGCTCGAGCACGTAAGCATAGTCCGCGACCCGCAAGGCGGCACGCGCGTTCTGCTCGACCAGCAGCAGCGACACGCCGCCCTCGCGCAGCGCCACCAGCCGCTCGAACACCTCGGCGACGATGCGCGGCGCGAGCCCCAGGCTCGGCTCGTCGAGCATCAGCAGCGACGGCCGCGACATCAGCGCGCGGCCCATCGCCAGCATCTGCCGCTCGCCGCCAGACAGCGTGCCGGCCAGCTGGCGATGCCGCTCGCGCAGCCGCGGGAACTGCCGGTAGACGTCCTCGAGCGCCGCCTCGCGCTCGTCGCGCCGGCGCCGGAACGCGCCCAGCCGAAGGTTGTCCTCGACGCAGAGGTCGGCGAACAGCTCGCGCCGCTCGGGCACCAGGCTCAGGCCGAGCGCGACGCGCGCCTCGAGCGCGAGCGCGTCGATCGGCCGCCCGTCGAAGCGGATGCCGCCGCGCGACGGCAGCACGCCCATCACCGCGTTGAGCAGCGTGCTCTTGCCGGCGCCGTTGGCGCCGAGGATCGTCACCAGCGCGCCGCGCGGCACCTCGATCGACACGCCATCGACCGCCTGCGTGCGGCCGTAGCGCACCGACAGCGCGTTCACCGCGAGGTGCGCGTCGCTCACGCCGCACCTCCGAGGTAGGCTTCGAGCACGCGCGGATCGCGCCGCACGTCCGCCGGCACGCCTTCGGCGATCTTCGTGCCGAAGTCGAGCACCACCAGCCGGTCCGCGAGGCTCATCACGAAATCCATGTCGTGCTCGACCAGCAGCACGCTGACGCCCTCGGCGCGCAATTCGCGCAGCAGCTTCGCGAGCGCCTTCTTCTCGCCGTGGCGCAGGCCCGCCGCCGGCTCGTCCATCAGCACCAGCACCGGATCCAGGCACAGCGCGCGCGCGACCTCGACCAGCCGAAGCTGGCCGAGCGCGAGGCTGCCGGCGGGCTTGTGCGCTTCGTCGGCCAGGCCGACGCGCCGCAGTTGCCGCGCCGCTTCGCCGAGCAGGCGCGCCTCCTCGTCACGGTCGAGCCGCAGCATCGCGCGCAACATGCCCGCGTCGCCGCGCAGGTGCGCACCGAGCGCGACGTTCTCGAGCACGCTCATCTCGGCGACGATGTCGGCGTGCTGGAACGTGCGCCCCAGTCCGCGCGACGCGACCTGCTGCGGCGTCGCGCCGCCGATCGATTCGCCGCGGAAGCGGATCGCACCCTGGTCGAGGCCGAGCGCGCCGCAGACCAGGTTGAAGGTGGTGCTCTTGCCCGCGCCGTTGGGGCCGATCAGGCCGACGATCTCGCCGGCGCGCACCTCGAAGCCGACGTCGTTCACCGCGACCAGTCCTCCGAAGTGCTTGCGCACGCGCTCGACCTCGAGCAGCGTGCTGCCGCGCTCGGGCAGCGCGCGCCGCGCCGGCATCGCTTCGCTGGCGCGCGCCGGCACCCTCGCCGGTGCCGGGGGTCCGAACAGGATCGGCCACAACCCGTTCGGCGCGGTCTGCAGCGCCAGCACCAGCACCGCGCCGAACACCACGATCTCGTAGTTGCCGGCGCTGCCGACCAGCGCCGGCAGCAGGTCCTGCACCTGGTCGCGCAGGAAGGTGATGCCGGTCGCGCCGAGGATCGCACCGTAGACGCGGCCGGCGCCGCCGACCACCGCCATCAGCAGGTACTCGATGCCGGCATTGACGCCGAAGGGCCCCGGCGCCACCGAGCGCTGGAAGTGCGCGTACAGCCAGCCGGCCAGCCCGGCGAGCATGGCGGCGAAGACGAAGATCTTCAGCTTCGCGCTCGCGACGTCGACGCCGAAGGCTTCGGCCGCGTGCGCGCTGCGGCGCAGCGCCCGCAGCGCGCGGCCGACGCGCGCGCCGAGCAGGTTCTGCGCGACGATCACCGTGGCGACCACGACCAGCCACACCAGCACGAAGAACTGGCGTCCGTCGGTCAACGCGTGGCCGCCGACGCGCAGCGGCGGGATCCCGGACATGCCGTCGTGCGCACCGAGCCACGACAGGTTGCCGAACAGGTAGAACAGCGCGACGCCCCAGGCGATCGTGCCGAGCGGCAGGAAGTGGCCCGACAGCCGAACCGTCACGGCGCCGAGCAGCAGCGCACCGATCCCGGTCACCGCGAGCGATACCGGCAGGCTCAGCCAGGGGCTGACGCCGCCCTGCACCGTGAGCACCGCGCTGGTGTAGGCGCCGAGCCCGACGAACGCCGCCTGGCCGAACGACGTCATCCCGCCGACGCCGGTCAGCAGCACCAGCCCGATCGCCACCAGGCTCGCGATGCCGATGTAGTTGAACAGCGTGATCCAGTACACCGGGATCGCGCCGCTGAACGGCAAGGCGAGCACGACCAGCGCCAGCAGCGCGGCGATCCCGCTCGACCGCGCGACCATCAGTCGTCCTCCGCGTGCGCAGGCGATCGCAGCGAACGCCACAGCAGCACCGGGAGGATCAGCGTGAAGACCAGCACCTCCTTGAAGTTGCTGGCCCAGAACGAGAAGAACGCCTCGGCGATGCCGACCGCCACCGAGGCCAGCACGGTCAGCGGGAAGCTGACCAGCCCGCCGAGGATCGCCGCGACGAAGGCCTTCAGCCCGATCAGGAAGCCGCTGTCGTAGTAGATCGTGACGATCGGCCCCGCGAGCACGCCGGAGATCGCGCCGAGGCCGGCGGCGAGCGCGAACGCGACGCTGCCCGCGGTCGCGGTCGGGATGCCGACCAGCCGCGCCCCCAGCCGGTTCGACGAGCACGCGCGCAGCGCCTTGCCCAAAAGCGTGCGCTCGAAGAACAGCGCGAACGCCACCAGCGACAGCACGGTGGTGCCGACCACCGCGACGCTCTGCCCGGTGATCGGGATTCCGCCCAGCGAGAACTCGCCCCCGAGCAGCGCCTGCGTGCCGATGCCCTCCGGACCGAAGAACACCAGCCCGAGTCCCATCAGCGAGAAGTGCACGCCGAACGCGGCGATCAGCAGCACCAGAACGCTCGCCTGCGCCATCGGCGCGAACGCCACCCGGTAGATCATCGGGCCCATCGGGACGATCAGCGCCACCGCAAGCAGGACGTGGACCGCGGGGCCGAGCTTCAGCGGCGCCAGCGCCAGCGTCAGCGCCGCCAGCGCGCCCGGCAGCGCGAGGTCGGCGAGTGCGATGCGCGCGACGGCGCCGACGGTGAGCGTGCGCCGCGCCTGCACCAGCGACGCCAGAGCCGACAGCGCGCCGAGCGCGACCAGCAGCCAGACCGTCGGCGGGGTGCGGCCGGTTTCGAGCGCTGCCACCGTCATCGCGCCGAACGCCACGAACTCGCCCTGCGGCACCAGGATCACCCGCGTGACCGCGAACACCAGCACCAGCGCGATCGCCGCCAGCGCGTAGATCGCGCCGTTGATGACGCCGTCCTGGACGAGGAACAGGAAGATCGTCGAGTCCAAGGCGCGCGCCCTATCGCTCGAAGCGCGCCGGCAGCGCCGCGACGTCGATGCGCCGGTTGTCGCGCTTGTACGGCGCCGGCGCGACCTTCGCGCGGATGCGCTTCTGCGATCGGCCCGGGGCGCCCCACACCACCGTGACCGGCGTGCCCGGATCGCCGTGCGAAACGTCGATCGTGCACAGCGACAGCATCTGCCGGAACGTATGGCTGTAGCAGCGCGAGGTGCTCGCGCCGACCGTCGCGTCGCCGTCGAGCACCTCGTCGACGTGCATGCAGCCGAGCGGTCTGCGCGGCATCTCCATCGGCTCGTAGGGCTCGCCGTCGCGGAACAGCGACGCGTAGACGTCGATCACGTCCTCGTCGTTCCAGACCAGCGTGACCATCCTGCGGCGCGGGTTCGCGAGCTCGTCCTCGAGCGCCGCACGTCCGGTGAAGTCGTGGTCGAGCCTGATGCTCCTGCCCCAGCCGAGCTCGATCGGGCTGCGGTACAGCGCCGACAGGTCGTCGAAGCGCAGGCTGCCCGACGTGACGGGCCGCGCCGTGACCATGCTGCGGAAGTGCTGCGCGCACCAGTCGTGGTAGGGCCGCTGGTCGGCGCCGTACAGCGCCGGCAGGTAGTCGACCGACGGCGTCGGGAAGCACGCCTCGACGTGGTTGACCATCTTCGTGCGCCCGCCGAGCCGCCGGATGCCGAACTCGCGCCCGGCATCGAGGATCGCCTGGTAGACCGCCTGCGCGTCCTCGTTGCGCCCGTGCAGCTCGTAGCCGAGCTCGCCGGCCATCCCCTGGCGCAGCAGGTCGAAGGCGATGTCGCCGATCCGCACGCGCCTGAAGCGCATGAAGCCGATGTCGCGCAGGCTCTCGCCGCACACCTGCTCGAGCAGGTGCAGCGACGCCGGCCCCTGCACCTGGAAGATGAACTGCGACGCGCCCAATTGCGTGGCGCGCGAACGGTAGCCGCCCTGCTGGTGCCGGTACGTCACCCACGGCACGCCCGGCCCGCTGGTGAACAGGAACGCGTCGTCGGCGAGGCGCATCAGGACGCCCTCGCCCATCAGCTTGCCGCGCTCGTTGCACAGCGACAGGTGCTTGGCCTGGCCGATCGCGTAGTCGGCGAAACCGTTGACCGAGATGTCCGAGAAGAACTGCAGCGCATCCGGCCCCTGCAGGTGGAACTTGGCCAGCGGCGACCAGTCGCCGATGTAGCAGGTCTGCTTCCACGACTGGCTCTCGTCGACCCAGTCGGTGTACTCGTAGGCCTCGAAGTAGCCTGCGAAGCGGGTATACGTCGACACGCCGCGATCGACCGGGACGCCCGGCGTCAGAGCGATCGTTGGGCACTTCGGCGATGGGTGCATGGGGTCTCGGCGAGGGGCGCGACCGGATGCCTACGCCGCCAGGGCGATCGTCTATTAAGCTATAGAAAGTGTCAACGGGAAGCGCGACTGCGTCGTTTCGGCCGCCGCCCCGCCGATCGCGAGTGACGCTCAGCCGGTGATGATCGGCCGCAGAGTCTCGACCTCCTCGACCATGAAGTCGAAGAACGCCGCCACGCGCGGCGTGTGCCTCAGGTCGGGGTGAGCGAGGACGCGCCAGATCCGGGCCAGCTCGGGAATCGGCCCCAGCACGCGCACCAGATCGGGCTCGGCATCGCCCAGAGCGGTCGGCAGCGGCGCGACGCCGATGCTCGCGCGCACCGAGTTCAGCAGGCCCAGCACGCTGTTGTTGCGAGCGGCGATCCGGCCGTTCGGCGCCACCTCGCGCAGCCATTTGGCAGCGCGATGGTTGGCCATCGACTCGTCGAACCCGGCCAGCGCGTGCCGCTCGAGATCTTCGATCCGCCCGGGCTTGCCGTGCCGCTCGATGTACTTGCGGCTCGCGTACACCGCCCACAGCGAATCGCCGATCTTGCGCCCGATCAGCACGCCGTCGTCGGTGTCGCCCGAACGCAGCGCAACGTCGGCCTCGCCCTTCGACAGGTCAAGATAGCGATCGCTCATCGCGAACTCGACTTCGATCCCCGGATATCGGGCTCGGAAGCGCTCGAGCAGCGGCGAGTTGGTGATCCGCACCGCCAGCGGCTCGGGACAGGTCACTCGAACGACGCCGACCGACTCGCGCCGTGATACCTCGACCTGCTCCTCGAAGACCTGCACCGACTGCTCGACGCGCTGCGCGTGCGGCAGCAGCGCCTCGCCGAATTCGGTGAGCCGGTAGCCGGTCGGGTGGCGCCTGACCAGCGGCCGGCCCACGCGCCGCTCGAGTTCGACGAGTCGGCGCTGCACCGTCGACTGGTTGACCTTCAGCGCGCGCGCGGCCGCCAGCGTGCTGCCGTGGCGCGCCACCGCGACGAAGTACTTCAGGTCGTTCCAGTCGAGCATGGCCGCCCTGTGCAGTTTCGCGGCCCCATTATGCGATTTTCGCGGCTTCCGCAGGGGGCGCGGCGCCAGCAGACTGAGCTCGCGTCGATCGTCCGGCGCCCCCACGAGGAGACAGACCATGACCACCGCACAAGCCATCGACCCGCAGGCATTCAAGGCGGCGCTGCGCGAACAGTGGAACGAATCCGCCGCCGGATGGAACGCGCACGCACCGCAGATCCGCGCCTGGCTGGCCACCGCCACCGAAGCCATGCTCGACCTGACCGGCGTCCGTCCGGGCTCGCGCGTGCTCGACGTGGCCGCCGGCTCCGGCGACCAGACGCTCGACATCGCGCGGCGTGTCGGCCCCGACGGCCACGTGCTCGCAACCGACCTGTCGCCCGCGATCCTCGCGCTGGCGCAGCGCAACGCCGCGGACGCCGGATTTCGCAACGTCGGCACGCAGGTGGCCGACGGCGAGAAGCTGCCGGTCGATGCGGCGAGCATGGACGCAGCGGTCTGCCGGCTCGGCCTGATGTTCTTCCCCGATCCGCTGCAGGGGCTGCGCGAGATGCACCGGGTACTCCGCCCGGGCGGCCGCGCGTGCACGCTGGTGTTCTCGCGGCCCGACCGCAACCCCTGCATCGCGATCCTGATGTCGACCGCGCTGAAGCACGCGGGCCTGGCACCGCGCGACCCGTTCCAGCCCGGCGGCCTGCTGAGCCTCGGCAGGCCCGGGCTGGCCGAGCAGCTGTTCAGGTCCGCGGGCTTCGCCGACGTCGCCACGACGACGCTGGACGCGCCGCTCCGGCTGCCGTCGGCGAAGCACTACCTGGACTTCGTGCGCAGTTCGGCGAGCCCGATCCAGCAGATCGTCGGCCGGCTCGACCACGCCGCAGCCGACGCCGCGTGGGCCGAGATGGAGCAGCGGCTGGACGAGTTCTCGACGGGCACCGGCTGGGTCGGGCCCAACGAGCTGCTGCTGACCGTCGGCGCGCGGTGAGTCGGGGCGCGAGGCGCCGGCGCCCGGCGCCTCACTTGCGCCACCACCAGACCAGCAGCGTCAGCACCAGCGACACGATGATCGACGTGGTCAGCGGGAAGTAGAAGTTGAAGCCCTCGCGCTGGATCGAGAGGTCGCCGGGCAGCCGGCCAAACGGGAATTTCGAGAGCCACGGCCATAGCAGGCCGGCAGCGAGCAGCAGCAGGCCGACGGCGATCAGCAGGCGTTGCATGGTCCGGCCGCGGTCACGCGCCTGGCACGGCGAGCGCGAGTCCGGCGCGATCCGCGGCGCTTCGGATGTGCGCCCTCATCGCCTTGCGCACGGCTCTTGCCGAGCCGGTGGCCAGCGCGTCGACGATCCGGGTGTGCTCGTGGATCGGCTCGCGCACGCGCGCGGGATCGGCGAACGCGAGTTGCCGGCTGCTCTCGACCACGTCACCGATCCCCTCGGCGAGGTCGCGCAGCATCGGGCTGCCGGCGATCTCGAAGATGTGCGCGTGAAACGCGCGGTCGGCCTCGGACATCGCTACCAGGTTGCCCGCGTCGGCGGCCGAGCGCATCCGCTCGATCGTGGCGCGTAGCCGCGCCAGCCCCGCCGGAGTGACCGCGCTGGCGGCCAGGGCCGCCGCCAGTTCCTCGAGCTCATTTCGCACCAGGTACACGTCGCGCAGCGCGTAGCGCCCCTGGAAGCGCCAGCGACTGCGGCCGTCGCCGGTTCGTTTCTCGCCCGGCTGCACGATGAACACGCCCCGGCCCGCCTCGCTGCGCAGCAGGCCCAGGCTCTCGAGCATCGTGATCGCCTCCCGCAGCGAAGCACGGCTCACGCCGAGTTCGACCGAGAGCTGGCGCTGGCCCGGCAGCTTGCCTGCACGCGCCCATTCCTTGCGGCGTATGCGGGTCTGGAGTTGCTGCGCGATTCGCTCGACGGTATCCATGATCGACGTTGACAGCGCGAGGCGCACTCGGCACCATGACGTTCGACTGGTCTGACCGGTTCGACCAGTACGCCGCGCACTATAGCGCGCAGCGGCGCACGCCGGCATCCCCTTGCTCCTGCCAACCCGCACGCCGTCCGTCAATGAACGAACTCTTCGATAGATTCGCGTGCGCAGTCGACGACATGGCCAAGCTCGTTGGCTATCCGCATGCCGATCGTCAGAAGGCCTGGCTCGATCGGCTGCGGATCAATTTGCCGGAACTGGGCGTGCTCGAAGCGCTGCGGCCCGAGATCGAGCTCGGCTATCTGGCGCCACCGCCAGTGGAAATCGCCGAAGGCGGCGTGCCCGTGAGCAGCGAGGACCTCGACGGCATCGCATCGATCGCCCGCGAATGCCGCGCGGCGCCCGATCGAGCAGCGGCACCCGCCCATGCTGCGCTGGCTTCTGCAGTGCAGCACAAGGACTTGAACGCCTTCATCACGCTCGCCGACCCGG
>Ga0209476_10000504_pt1 | contig 26632 bp, 21 predicted proteins | sample KloWWTrecipitate_FD_187179 | JGI IMG/M metagenome (GOLD analysis project Ga0209476, IMG submission 187179) | Active sludge microbial communities from Klosterneuburg, Austria, studying microevolution and ecology of nitrifiers - Klosterneuburg... | ecosystem: Engineered > WWTP > Aerobic digester... | reverse complement strand
ATGGAGATCGGCATGATCACGCCGCCGGTCGGTCTGAACCTGTTCGTTGCCAGCGGCATCACCAATTCCGGCCTGACCGAGATGAGCAAGGCGGTCATGCCCTGGCTGTACACGATGCTGGTGTTCCTGATGATCATCACCTACATCCCGAGCATCTCCACCTTCCTGCCCAGGGCGCTGGGCATGATGTGAGCGTGCACAGCCCGGCATCGCGCCAGGCCGGGTGGTGAGGCTGATTCGATCCCCGCATGGCGATGGCGCCGGGCGGGGATCGCTTTTTGTTGTGCTAGCTTGCGTCGGCTTACATTCCAGGAGCCGGCAGGCACATCGGCGGTGCGCGAAACCTGTTAAAATTTCGCGCTTTTTTCCAAACACAGTTCCGGAGTTTTTACATGGCAATTGAACGCACCCTGTCCATCATCAAGCCCGACGCCGTCGCCAAGAACGTCATCGGCCAGATCTACTCGCGCTTTGAAGCCGCTGGCCTGAAGGTCATCGCTGCCAGGATGGTGCATCTGTCCGAGCAGGAAGCCGGCCAGTTCTACGCCGTGCACAAGGAGCGTCCCTTCTTCAAGGATCTGGTGTCCTTCATGACTTCTGGTCCGGTGATGATCCAGGCCCTGGAAGGCGACAACGCCATTGCCAAGAACCGCGAGCTGATGGGGGCCACCGATCCGAAGAAGGCCGACAAGGGCACCATCCGCGCCGACTTCGCCGACTCGATCGACGCCAACGCGGTGCACGGTTCGGACGCCGCCGAAACCGCTGCCGTGGAAGTGGCTTTCTTCTTCCCCGGCATGAACGTTTATTCGCGCTGAGCGGTCCGTTCCAGCGGCCCGTCGCGTACGCTTCGCGGTGCCAGTGCACCGCGCGCGGCGTGGTCGGGCCGTTTGCATTTCGGAAAAGCCATTTACAGGCCTCCGCTTGTCAGGATTGAAGTTTCAGGCATGAGCACACCCCTCGCCGTCTCCGCGACCGCTCCGGTCAATCTGCTCGACTTCGATGTCGACGGTCTCGTCGCCTGGTTTTCCGGGCTCGGCGAAAAGCCGTTTCGCGCCCGCCAGGTGATGCGCTGGATACATCACGAGGGCTGCGACGACTTCGATGCAATGACCGATGTCGCTAAATCCCTGCGCGCCAAGCTCAGGGAGATCGCCGTGATCCGGCCTCCGGTGCCGGTGCGCGATTCGATCTCGGCCGACGGCACGCGCAAGTGGCTGCTCGATGTCGGCAACGCCAACGCGGTCGAGACCGTGTTCATTCCTGAAACCCGGCGCGGCACGCTGTGCGTGTCTTCGCAGGCGGGCTGCGCGCTTGACTGCGCCTTCTGCTCGACCGGCAAGCAGGGTTTCAACCGCAATCTGTCTGCGGCTGAAATCATCGGTCAGCTCTGGCTCGCCAACAAACTGCTCGGCGCCGCCCGCATCGACCCGGATGACGCCACCGCTGACCTGGAGGCCGGCGAGAAGGACAACGGCCGCATCATCAGCAATGTGGTGATGATGGGCATGGGTGAGCCGCTGGCCAATTTCGACAATGTCGTCACCGCGCTGCGTGTGATGCTCGACGACCATGCATATGGGCTATCGCGCCGCCGCGTGACGGTGTCGACCTCGGGCATCGTGCCGGCAATGGACCGGCTGCGAGACGAGTGTCCTGTGGCGCTGGCGGTGTCGCTGCACGCCTCCAATGATGCGCTGCGCGATCAGTTGGTCCCGATCAACCAGAAGTATCCGCTGCGCGAGCTGATGGCGGCCTGTCGGCGCTATCTTGAGCGCGCGCCGCGCGATTTCGTGACTTTCGAATACGTCATGCTCGATGGAGTCAATGACAGCGAAGCCCACGCGCGCGAGCTCGTCGCCCTGGTGCGTGACACGCCGTGCAAGTTCAACCTGATTCCGTTCAACCCCTTTCCGAATTCGGGTTTCCTGCGCTCCCCTGCGGAACGTATCCGCCGTTTTGCCGGTATCCTGATTGATGCCGGTATCGTCACTACCACGCGCAAAACGCGCGGTGAAGATGTCGACGCGGCCTGCGGTCAGCTTGCTGGCCAGGTCCTGGACAAGACTCGGCGCACGGTGCGCCTGAAGCAGGTAACGGAGGGTCGTTCATGAAGCATCGCGTCACGCTGGCCAGCCTGTTGCTCGCCGCTGCCGTCAGCTCCGGCTGCGCCACAGTGCCGGGCATGACGGGCTCAGGGGAATCCGTCGTCAGTCGCCCGCTTTCGGATGTGTCGCCGTCGACGCCGACCGAAACCCGGGCGCGCGTGCACGTCGACCTGGGCATGGCCTACTTCGAGATCGGGCGCTACGACGTAGCGCTGGATGAGGCCCGCATTGCATTGAATGACAGCCCCGACTACGCGCCGGCTTATCATTTGCTTGGGTTGGCCTACATGCTCATCGAGGAACATGCGCCGGCGCGACACAATTTCGAGATGGCCTTGCGTCATGCACCGGGCGATCCGGAGTTCAACAACAGCTATGGCTGGTTCCTGTGCACCCAGGGTGAGGAGGTGCGCGGCCTCGAGCGCCTGGCGCAGTCGGCCCGCAATCCATACTACCGCTACGCAACCCGGCCGTTCACCAATGCCGGCCTGTGCCTTCTGCGACTCAAGGACGATGCCGCGGCCGAGACCCAGTTTCTTGCTGCGGTGCAGACCGATCCTTCCAACCGCCAGGCACTGTATCAGCTTGCCGACATCGCCTATCGGGGCGGACGCTACGAGCAGGCGCGCAGCCACCTGGTCCGGCTGCATCAGCAAAGCGAGCCCACGGCTGCCTCGGTCTGGCTGGGCCTGCGTACCGAGCGTCGGCTCGGCCATGGCGATGCCGAGGCCAGTTATGCTTCGCAACTCGGTAGCCGCTTTGGCGCATCGGAGGAACACCAGAAAATGATGCAAGGGACTTACGAGTGAGCCGTATTCAGTCTCCGGAGCCTGCAGTACCTGCGCCCGATCCCACGCAGCCCTCTCCCGGCCTTCAGTTGCGCCAGGCGCGAGAGCAGCGAGGGGAGTCGGTGGGCGAGGTGGCGTTTGCGTTGAAGCTGCATCCGCGCCAGATCGTGGCGCTGGAGTCAGACGACTTCGACGCCCTGCCGGGCACGGCTTTTGTTCGTGGCTTCATGCGGAACTATGCGCGTTATCTCGGGCGCGATCCGGCACCCTTGCTCGATGGCGTGCAGCGTCTGGCAGGCCAGGCGGCGGTTGATCTGTCGCCGATCCAGAATGCAGATGGAGAGCTGCCTTCGGGGGGCGCGCAACGCATGGGGGCGGCGCCAGTTGGATGGATCTTGGCGCTGGCGCTGGTGCTGGTGCTTGCCGGCTGGTATTTCGACTGGTTTCGTACCCCGGCGCCGGCTGTCGAACAGGCGCTTGAAATGCCGCTGATCGACCCTCAGTCGATCGAGTCTGTTCCGGCTTCGGCGCTGACGCAGGACAGCAAGCTGCCACAGCCGGTTGATGCTGACCCGATGCCCCCCCCCCCGGATCAGGGCGCTACCGCCCCTGGAGAGCAAGCTGTCGTGCAGGAACAGGGTGCGCAGGGTGGTGCGCTGGCGCCTGCCGATCCGGGTGCGACGGAGAGCCCGGCGGCGGTGGCAACGCCGGACAAGATCGGGGCGGCGACGGTGGAGGAGGTTGCGGTGGCGCCTGCGCCTTCGACTGTCGCCGCGCAGCACGAGGCGCTGGGTGCTCAGCTTGCGTTCCGATTCGGCGGAGAGTCTTGGGTCGAGGTGCGCGATGCTCAGGGCGCGATCGTCTATTCCGGGGTCAACCGTGCGGGCTCAACGCGCATGGTTCAGGGCACGCCGCCTTTTGCGCTGGTGGTTGGCAATGCGGCAAGCGTAAGCCTCGAATTCAATGGCAAGCCGGTGGATCTGGTTGCCCATACCAAGGTTTCGGTGGCACGGCTCACCGTCCAGTAAGAAAAGTCCAATAAGATGACCCAAGACGCTGTGCTTCCTTCCCGCGATGTCGCTCCGATCGACGCCCGCCCGCTCGTAAGACGCCTGACCCGCGAAGTGTTGATTGGCCGCGTGCGCGTTGGTGGCGGCGCTCCGGTCGTGGTGCAGTCCATGACCAACACCGACACCGCGGATGTGCTCGGTACTGCAATGCAGGTCGCCGAATTGGCGCGTGCCGGTTCGGAACTGGTGCGCATCACGGTAAATAACGAAGCCGCTGCCCGGGCCGTGCCGCATATCCGCGATCGTCTGCTGGCCCTGAACATGGACGTGCCGCTGGTCGGCGACTTTCATTACAACGGTCACAAGCTGCTGACCGACTTTCCGGCCTGCGCCGAGGCGCTCGCCAAGTTCCGCATCAACCCTGGTAACGTCGGTTCGGGCGCCAAGCGCGACCCGCAGTTTGCGGCCATTGTCGAGCTCGCCTGCCGCTACGATAAGCCGGTTCGCATCGGCGTTAACTGGGGTAGCCTCGATCCGTCGGTACTGGCGCGCATCATGGATGAGAACGCCGGACGGACGGAGCCGCGCGATGCCGGGGCGGTGATGCGTGAAGCGCTCGTGGTGTCGGCGCTGGAGTCTGCCGCCAAGGCCGAGGAGTATGGGCTGGCGGGCAATCGCATCATCCTGTCGGCCAAGGTGTCGAGCGTGCAGGACCTGATTGCGGTCTATCGCGATCTCGCCAACCGCAGCGGCTATGCGCTGCATCTGGGCCTGACCGAGGCAGGCATGGGCAGCAAGGGGATCGTCGCATCGACGGCGGCCTTGGCAGTGCTGCTGCAGGAAGGCATTGGCGATACCATCCGTATCTCGCTGACGCCTGAGCCCGGTGGCAGCCGCACGCAGGAGGTGGTGGTCGCGCAGGAGATCCTGCAGACCATGGGTCTGCGCGCATTCACGCCGATGGTCACGGCCTGCCCTGGATGCGGTCGTACCACCAGTACCTTCTTCCAGGAGCTGGCATCAGGCATCCAGGACTACGTGCGTGCGCAGATGCCGGTCTGGCGCGAGCAGTACGATGGTGTCGAGAACATGACTCTGGCAGTGATGGGCTGCATCGTGAACGGCCCCGGTGAGTCCAAGCACGCCAACATCGGTATTTCGCTGCCCGGCACCGGCGAGACGCCGGCTGCGCCCGTATACGTCGATGGCGAGAAGGTGGTCACCCTGCGTGGCGACAACATCGGCACAGAATTCAAGGCCATCGTGGACAACTACGTGGCGACCCGATACGTGAAGAAGGGCTCTGAGCCCCACCCCGCATCACGCCAGTAACGAACAACAACAGCGCATCGACGCGACAACGACAAGACACGTACCCATGAGTCAAACCTTGCAGGCCGTGCGCGGGATGAACGACATCCTGCCCGACGACGCCGAAACTTGGGAATACTTCGAAGACATCGTGCGCGACTGGCTGCAGAGCTATGGCTATCGGCCGATCCGCATGCCCATCGTCGAGCCGACGCCACTGTTCAAGCGCGCGATCGGCGAAGTGACCGACATCGTCGAAAAGGAGATGTACTCCTTCGAGGATGCGCTCAACGGCGAGCACCTGACGCTGCGCCCCGAGGGCACGGCGTCCTGCGTGCGCGCTGCCATCCAGCATAATCTCGTCGCCTCCGGTGGCCCTCAGCGACTGTATTACTATGGTCCGATGTTCCGCCACGAACGCCCGCAGAAGGGGCGTTACCGCCAGTTTCATCAGATTGGCGTCGAGGCGCTTGGCTATGCCGGCGCGGACACCGATGCCGAACTGATCCTGATGTGCGCGCGGCTGTGGGAAGATCTCGGCCTGGAGGATGTCGCCCTCGAGATCAACTCGCTCGGCGCACCGCATGAGCGCGCTCAGCATCGCGCCGCGCTGATCGCCTATCTGGAGCAGTATCAGGACAGATTCGACGAGGACAGCAAGCGTCGCCTATACACAAACCCGCTGCGCATCCTCGATACCAAGAATCCGGACCTGCAGCAGGTCGTCGAGGCCGCGCCGCGGCTGGCAGACTATCTGGGCGATGAGTCGAAGGCACATTTCGAGGCCGTGCAGGTTTTCCTCAAGGATGCCGGCATTCCGTATCGGGTCAACCATCGACTGGTGCGGGGCCTCGATTATTACAACCACACCGTGTTCGAATGGGTGACGACCCGTCTCGGCGCGCAAGGCACGATCTGTGCCGGCGGGCGTTACGACGGGCTGGTCGAGCAACTTGGTGGCAAGCCGCAGGCGGCGGCGGGGTTTGCGATCGGTATCGAACGCCTGCTGCTGCTGTGGCAGGCGGGCGGTGGCGAGGCCGAGCGGCCGGTCGTCGATGCCTACGTGGTGCACATGGGCGAGGCCGCAGCACGACTGGCTTTTCGCGCCGCAGAGGCGCTGCGTGAACACGGCTTCGCCGTTATCCTGCATTGCGGCGGCGGCAGCTTCAAGTCGCAGATGAAAAAGGCCGATGGCAGCGGTGCACAGGTGGCGATCGTGATCGGCGAGGACGAGGCGCGTGCGGGCGAAGTGGGGCTCAAGCCGCTGCGTGGCCCAGGCGGGCAGCAGCGGGTGGCACTCGACGGCCTGTCCGAGGCCATGGCTGGCCTGCTTTATGGCAATGATGACGAAGGGGCGGAATGATGGCGGTGTATGACCTTGAAGAACAGGAACAGATTTCCGAGCTGAAGGCCTGGTGGGCGCAGTACGGCAACCTGGTGACAACGATTGCGATGGCTGCGGCGCTGGCCTCGGTCGGCTGGCAGGGCTGGCAGTGGTACCAGAACCGCAATGCGGCCGAAGCGGGCGCGCTTTACTTCGCGGTTCAGCAAGCCTCGCAAGGGCAGGAGGCTCAGAAAGCGCGTGATGCGGCAGGCCGCCTCATTGGCGATCACCCGGGCACCGCCTATGCCCAACTGGCGGCGCTGGTGTCGGCGGGGGCCCAGTTCAAGGCCGGCGATCTCGATAATGCGCAGGCCCAGCTCGAATGGGCCGCGGACAAAGGCAAGGACCCGGCGCTGAGCGATCTCGCGCGCCTGCGGCTGGCTGCCGTGCTGCTGCAGAAAGGCGAACTCGACGCTGCGCTGGCGCGCCTCCAGGTCGCGCCGTCGGCAGGCTATGCCGCGCGTTTTGCCGACCTGCGTGGCGATGTATTCGCGGCCCAGGGCAAGGCAGCCGAGGCGCGCTCGGCCTATCAGGCCGCAATCGATGCGCTGGGCGCTGCAGGCGAACAGGCCACGACCCTGCGTGAAGTGGTGCGTGTGAAACTCGAATCCCTCGAAGGCTGACCGATGAAGCTTGCTTCCCTGCGTGTTGTACCGCTTGTTGCCGCGATCCTGCTGGCGACCGGCTGCTCGTCCCTGAACCCTTTTGCTACGGCCAAGCTGAAACCCGCTGCGCTGGTCGACTTCAAGCCCGGTGCCGAACTGATTGAGCTGTGGCATGCCGACATCGGTGAGTCCGGGCCCTATTTGTTCGAACCCGCCGTGGTCGGTGAGCGCGTTTATGCTGCCGCTGAAGACGGCGCCGTCGCACGCTACGAGGGAGGGCGCGAAGTCTGGCGCGCGGATGCCGACACCCGCCTGTCTGCCGGGGTTGGTGCCGACCGCAGCCTTGCCGTGGTGGTCACGGCCAGCGGCATTGCGATTGCCTACGATGCCGATACCGGCAGCGAGCGCTGGCGGTCGACGATCGGTGCCGAAGTTCTGGCCCAGCCTGCTGTCGACGCGGATCTGGTCGTGCTGCGCGCGTCGGACAACCGTCTGATTGCACTCAGTGCGCGCGACGGTAGTCGGCGCTGGGTCTACCAGCGTGCCAATCCGCCGCTCGCCCTGCGCAATTTCTCCGGTGTCGTGCTCGAGGACAAGGTCGTGCTCGCTGGCTTTCCGGGGGGCAAACTGGCCGTGATCAATGCGGCCAATGGCGGCGCGATCACGGAACTGTCGGTGGCGGCGCCGCGCGGGTCGACCGAGCTTGAGCGCGTGGCCGACGTGGCCGGCACTCCCGTCGTCGGTCGGCGCGAAGTGTGCGCCGTGACCTACCAGGGTCGTGCCGCCTGCTTTGACACCACCAACGGTAATGCCTTGTGGGCGCGCGACTTCTCGAGCAGTGTCGGCATGGATCGGGACGCGCGCTTTGCAGTGCTCACCGACGATCTTGATGCCGTGCATGCGCTCGATGTCTTCAGCGGTGCCAGCGTGTGGAAGCAGGACGCGATGACTCGACGTGTGGTTTCGCGGCCGCTGATCGTCGGTGACCATGTCGTGGTCGGCGATGTCGAAGGCTACGTACATGTGTTGAGTCGCGACTCCGGCGCCTTTGTCGCTCGCGATCGCGCTGGCGATGGTCCCTTGTCGGCACAGCCGCGTGCCTATGGACGCGGCTTCATCGTGCAGGGGCGCGATGGCGAAATCACCGCCTATGAACTGCGTTAAGGCGGAAAACCCTAAGTGAAACCTACCATCGTCCTGGTCGGCCGGCCCAATGTCGGCAAGTCGACCCTGTTCAATCGTCTGACGCGCACCCGCGATGCCCTGGTGGCCGATCAACCCGGCCTGACGCGGGATCGACACTATGGCATCGGTCGCCTCGGTGACCGCGACTACCTGGTCGTCGACACTGCCGGTTTCGATCCCGTCGCCAAGGACGGCATCATGCACGAGATGGCGCGGCAGGCCGAGCAAGCGATCGCCGAGGCCGATGTGCTGCTGTTTCTGGTCGATGGCCGCGCTGGCCGAACGCCTCATGACGAGCAGATCGCGGCGCGCCTGCGTCGCGCGGGGCGTCCTGTGCATCTGATCGTCAATAAGGCCGAAGGTCTCGATCGCGCCATCGTCGCAGCTGACTTCCACGCCCTTGGCTTTGGCGACCCGCTGCCGGTTTCCGCGGCGCATGGTGATGGCGTCAAGCAGGTAGTCGACATTGTTCTGGCGCCTTTCCCGCGCGATAGCGAAAGGGAGCACGCAGACGATGAAGGCCCCAAGGTTGCAATCGTTGGCCGCCCCAATGTCGGCAAGTCGACGCTGATCAATACCCTGCTTGGCGAGGAGCGGGTGATCGCCTTTGACTTGCCTGGCACTACGCGCGATGCCATCGCGATTCCGTTCGAGCGCGGTGGAAAGCGCTACACGCTGATCGATACCGCCGGTCTGCGCCGCCGCGGCAAGGTGTTCGAAGCGGTGGAGAAGTTCTCGGTGATCAAGACCTTGCAGGCGATTCAGGAGGCGAATGTGATCGTCCTCGTGCTCGACGCCGCGCAGGATATTTCGGATCAGGATGCTCACATTGCCGGCTTTGCACTTGAGGCTGGGCGCGCGCTGGTAGTGGGCATCAACAAGTGGGATGCGGTCGATGACTATCAACGCGAGTGCCTGAAGAAGGACATCGCCCGCAAGCTCGGCTTTCTTGGTTTTGCGCGTTTCCACGAGATATCGGCACTCAAGTCGCAGGGGATCAACGGCTTGCTGAAATCGGTCGATGCCGCCTATGCGGCCGCGACTGCCAACCTGCCGACGCCGCAGCTGACGCGTACGCTGCAGCAGGCGGTGGTCCGTCAGGCACCGCCCAGGCACGGCATGGCTCGGCCAAAGATGCGCTACGCTCACCAGGGAGGCATGAACCCGCCGGTGATCGTGATCCATGGCAATGCGCTGGAAGCCATCCCCGCGTCCTATGTGCGCTATCTGGAGCGCTGCTTCATGGAAGCGTTCAAGCTGCAGGGCACGCCTTTGCGCATCCAGTTCCGTACCACGCAGAATCCCTACGCAACGCGGTCGTGAGCGCGCGGCGGGCAACAACCCGGCTCCACACCAGGATTTCGATGCATACTGCGATGTGGCAGTGCAGCATGAAATCCATTACATTCTTATAAACAGAACTTAAAGAGGTTCGTAAATGAGCAACAAAGGGCAACTTCTACAAGACCCGTTTCTGAACACGCTGCGCCGTGAGCACATCCCCGTTTCGATTTATCTGGTCAATGGCATCAAGCTGCAGGGGCAGGTCGAGTCTTTTGACCAGTACGTCGTCCTGCTCAAGAACACCGTCACCCAGATGGTCTACAAGCACGCCATCTCCACGGTGGTTCCAGCTCGTCCGGTCGTCATTCAACAGCAGGAAGAAGGCATCTGAGTTCCGTGCCGATCGTTTGCCGCCGACCGGGACTGGCGGTCGGGGTAGCCTATGTTTGAGCGCCCCGCATCCGGAGAGCGCGCGATCCTCGTTCAGCTCGACCTTGGTCAGGGGCTGATCGACGAGCGCCTGTCCGAGCTGAAACTGCTTGTCCTCAGTGCCGGTGCCCGAATCGAGGCGCTGGTGCAGGGCAAGCGCTCGGTGCCCGACTCCAAGTTCTTCGCCGGCAGCGGGAAAGTGCAGGAGATCGGTGAGGCGCTGCGTGCCCACGAGGCCGATATCGTCGTCTTCAATCATGCGCTGTCGCCGGGGCAGCAACGCAATCTCGAGCGTGAATTGCAGTGCCTGGTCATCGACCGCACGGCGCTGATTCTCGATATCTTCGCTCAGCGCGCTCGCAGTCACGAGGGCAAGCTTCAGGTCGAGCTCGCCCAGCTCGACCATCTGTCCACCCGTCTGGTGCGGGGCTGGACTCACCTCGAGCGACAGAAGGGTGGTATCGGCCTGCGTGGCCCGGGCGAAAAGCAGCTCGAAACTGACCGTCGCCTGCTGGGCAACCGGGTCAAGATGCTGAAGTCGCGCCTGGCCCAGATCGAGAAGCAGCGCAAAGTTCGACGTCGAGCCAGGGAACGCCGTGACGTTCTGTCTGTCTCTTTGGTCGGTTACACCAATGCGGGCAAGTCGACCCTGTTCAATGCGCTGACGAAGGCGGGCGCTTATGCCGCCGATCAGCTCTTCGCCACGCTCGACACGACCTCGCGCCGGCTTTACGTAGGCGGCGCCAATGTCGTGCTGTCGGATACGGTCGGCTTCATCCGCGACCTGCCTCACGCCCTCGTTGCCGCTTTCCGGGCAACGCTTGAGGAAACGGTACAGGCCGATGTCTTGCTGCACGTCGTCGATTCGGCAAGCGAGGATCGAGATGCGCAGATCGAGGCGGTGAACGGTGTTTTGGCCGAGATCGGTGCAGCTGAGGTGCCGCAGATTCTGGTGTGGAACAAGATCGACCTCACCCGGGCTGAGACTGCGGTCGAGCGGAGTGACTGTGGTAACATTCGGCGCGTTTTTTTGAGCGCCAGAACGGGCGAAGGTCTTGATCTGCTTCGGGAAGTACTCGCCGAGGTAGCGCAGCGGACCTTTCATGAAGATGCCGGCCGGGATGGCGGTACGGTGGAAGCGTTTCCTTTCAATCGTGATAACGGGCATTCTCATGTCACTAAATGACCCCCGCTGGGGTGGCCAGAGCGGCCAGGACGGTCAGGGTAGCGACAATGATCGCGACCGCGACCGCAGCGACGGACAGCGCGGTAACAATCAGGGGCCTCCCGATCTTGAGGAGGTCTGGCGCGACTTCAACCAGCGCCTGTCCGGCATGTTTGGCGGCAAACGTCAAAACCGCGGTGCAGGTGGCGGCGGTGGAGATGGTAGCGGTCCGCAGTTGCCCAACTTTTCATTCAAGCAGTTTGGTGGTGGCCTTGGTGTTCTGGCCGCGGTGATTGCCGTGGTCTGGGCCGCGAGCGGTTTTTACACGGTCGATGCCAACCAGCGCGGCGTGGTGCTGCGCCTGGGAGAGTACGTTCATACCACCGAACCCGGCCTGCGCTGGCGCTTGCCTTACCCCTTAGAGTCGCACGAGATCGTCGATCTGACCGGGGTGCGCACCGTCGAGGTCGGCTATCGCGGCTCGGAGCGCAACAAGATGCTGCGCGAATCGCTGATGCTGACCGATGACGAGAACATCATCAACATCCAGTTTGCGGTGCAGTACGTGCTGAACAGCCCGGAAAACTACATCTTCAACAACCGTTTTCCGGACGAGTCGGTGGCCCAGGTTGCCGAAACCGCGATGCGCGAGATCGTCGGTAAAAGCCGCATGGACTTCGTGCTGTACGAGGGGCGCGAAGAAATCGCCTCGACTGCGCACGAGTTGATGCAGCGCGTTCTTGATCGTTACGACACGGGTATCCAGATCAGCCGCGTGACGATGCAGAACGCCCAGCCGCCCGAGCAGGTGCAATCCGCCTTCGACGATGCGGTGAAAGCCGGTCAGGATCGTGAGCGCCAGAAGAACGAAGGTGAGGCTTATGCCAACGACGTCATCCCGCGGGCGCGGGGTACGGCTTCGCGTCTGATCGAAGAGGCGAATGCCTATCGCGAGCGTGTCGTCGCCAACGCCGAGGGTGAGGCCAGTCGCTTCGAGCAGGTGCTGGCCGAGTACGGGCGCGCGCCTGAGGTGACACGCGAACGCATGTACATCGAGACCATGCAGGAAGTGATGTCCAACACCTCCAAGGTCATGGTCGACGCGAAGGGCAACGGCAACCTGCTGATGCTGCCGCTCGACAAATTGATGCAGCAGGCCGGCGCAGGCTCCAGGGCATCCTCGGCGACCGCGCCGGAGTCCCAGTCGGCAGCTGCCCTTGGTTCGAATGCACCGGTGCTGGCGTCGGATCCGCGTAATCGCGATCTGATGCGCAGCCGTGAGCGGGGAGAGCGGTGATGCGTGACAAGTTATCTCTATTCGGTGGCGCCCTGCTGCTTGCCGTGTTGATTGCCTCGGCGTCGCTGTTCACCGTCGATCAGCGCCAGTACGCGATCGTCTTCCAGTTGGGCGAGATCAAGGAGGTAATCTCCGATCCGGGCCTTAACTTCAAGCTGCCGCTGATTCAGAACGTGCGTTACTTCGACAAGCGCATCCTGACGATGGATACGGCTGAGCCCGAGCGCTTCATCACGTCCGAAAAGAAAAACGTGCTCGTGGATCACTTTGTCAAGTGGCGCATCATCGATCCACGACTTTATTACGTGTCGGTCGCGGGTGACGAGGCGCGCGCCCGGACCCGACTCGCCCAGACGGTGAATGCCGGTCTGCGTGAGGAGTTTGGTCGCCGTACCGTGCATGACGTGGTTTCGGGAGAACGTGACCTGATCATGGATCAGATGCGCGAGCGCGCCGATCGTGATGCCAGAACCATTGGTGTGCAGATCGTGGATGTGCGCCTGAAGCGTGTGGATCTGCCGAACGAGGTCTCCGAGTCGGTCTACCGGCGTATGGAGGCGGAGCGCAAACGGGTTGCCAACGAGTTGCGCTCGCAGGGTGCCGCCGAGGCCGAGAAGATTCGGGCCGATGCCGATCGGCAGCGCGAGGTCATCGTGGCTGAGGCCTATCGTACCTCCCAGCAGGTCAAGGGCGAAGGCGATGCTAAGGCAACGTCGACCTATGCTGACGCTTTCGGCAAGGATCGCGAGTTCTACTCCTTTTATCGCAGCCTCGAGGCCTACCGGGCGAGCTTCGCCGGCAAGGACAACGTGCTGGTGGTGGATCCGAGTTCCGACTTCTTCCGCTTCATGAAGGACGCAGGGGGCTCCGCAAGGAACTGATTTCCTTATGGGGTCTTCGTTGATGACTGCCTTCGCGCTGATGTTGATCATCGAAGGCATCCTTCCTTTCGTTGCGCCCGGTGCGTGGCGAGAGACGTTTTTGCGCCTCGCAAGCATGGCTGACGGGCAGATCCGCTTTATTGGACTGACCTCGATGCTGGTGGGCGTGGCGCTCCTTATCGTCCTGAGCTGAATCTCTCATGCGCTGGGTATTACCCGATCACATCCAGGATGCCTTGCCGTCCGAAGCCAATCAGCTTGAGACCCTGCGTCGTCGGCTGCTCGACGCCTTCAAGGTACGCGGCTACCAGCTGGTGGTGCCGCCCTTGCTCGAGTATCTCGACTCGCTGACCACCGGGGCCGGGCAGGATCTCAAACTGCGCACCTTCAAGCTGATCGACCAGTTGTCCGGCCGCAGCATGGGTGTGCGTGCCGACATGACGCCACAGGTCACCCGCATCGACGCCCATCTGCTCAATCGTCAGGGGGTGTCCCGGCTGTGCTATTGCGGCAGTGTGCTGCACACCCTCCCTTCGACGCTGACCGCCACGCGCGAACCCTTGCAGTTGGGGGCCGAGCTCTACGGTCATGCCGGCATTGAGGCCGATGTCGAGATCCTTGGGCTGCTGGCAGAAGTGCTGCGCCTGGCCCAGGTGCCGGCCTCACGCATCGACATTGGTCACGTCGGGCTGTTTCATGCTCTGGTGGCCCGTGCCGGCCTTGAGCCCGGACGCGAAGAAGCGCTGTTCGATCTGCTTCAGGCCAAGGACGTGCCTGCGCTGCAGGCGGTGCTTGCCGACGTTGCCGAGCCGGTACGCTCGGCCTTGCTGGCGCTGCCTGGTCTGTATGGTGGCCCTGAGGTTATCGAGCGTGCGGCTGCCTGTCTGCCGAAGGACGACGAGATGGGCACGCTGCTCGGCGAACTGAGGCAGTTGGCCCATGCGCTGGTGGATCTGCCGATCAGCTTCGACTTGTCCGACCTGCGCGGCTATCACTATCACAGCGGTATCGTGTTTGCCGCCTATGGCGCCGAATCGCCCGCAGCGCTGGCGCTGGGCGGGCGCTATGATCGGGTGGGCGAGGCATTCGGGCGCGCGCGGCCAGCGACTGGCTTCAGCCTAGATCTGCGCGAGCTGGTGTGGCGTCTGCCGACATCTGCGCCGGTGACGGGGGCAGTGCTGGCGCCGTGGTCGGAAGATCTTGAGTTGGCAGCCGAAGTGGCGGCGCTGCGGGCGCACGGCGAAATCGTCGTCAGTGCGCTGCCCGGGCATGATGGAACGTGGAACGAGGCCGGCTGCGACCGGCAACTGGTAAGGCGGGGCGATCGCTGGGCGGTCGCGCCGTTACAGGGAGAGTAAGAAAATGGCAAAGAACGTCGTCGTCGTCGGCACTCAGTGGGGTGATGAAGGCAAGGGCAAGATCGTCGACTGGCTGACGGATCACGCCAAGGGCGTCGTGCGCTTCCAGGGCGGGCATAACGCCGGTCACACGCTGGTCATCGGTCAGACTGAGTACAAGCTGAACCTCGTGCCCTCGGGCATCGTGCGTGAGGGCGTGGCCTGCTTCATCGGTAACGGCGTCGTGCTCGACGGACATCACCTGCTGTCCGAGATTCGCACGCTGGAGGCGGGCGGCATCAAGGTGCGTGATCGACTGCGCATCAGCCCGGGGTGTCCGCTGATTCTCGGTTATCACAGTGCGCTCGATCGTGCGCGCGAAGCGGCGAAATCGGCCAGTGACAAGATCGGCACGACCGGCAAGGGAATCGGTCCGACCTACGAGGACAAGGTCGCCCGCCGTGCCTTGCGTGTCTACGATCTGTTCGATCGCGAACGCTTTGCAGCCAAGCTGAAGGCGAATCTCGAGTATCACAACTTCGTGCTGACGCAGCACCTCGGTGCCGAGGCGGTCGAGTTTCAGCCGGTTTTCGATCAGGCCATGGCGGACGCCGAAGAGCTGCTGCCGATGGTGGCGGACGTGTCGGCCGAGCTTTACGCCATCAACAAGTCGGGCGGTTCACTGCTGTTCGAGGGTGCGCAGGGCACGCTGCTGGATATCGATCACGGCACCTATCCCTTCGTCACCTCGAGCAACTGCGTGGCGGGCCAGGCCGCAGCTGGCTCCGGCGTGGGGCCTAGTCGGCTGCATTACGTGCTGGGTATCACCAAGGCTTACTGCACCCGTGTCGGTGGTGGACCCTTCCCGACCGAGCTCGACATCGAGAGCAAGGGCGTGCCCGGCGAGCAGATGTCGGTCAAGGGGCGTGAGTTCGGCACGGTCACCGGGCGCAAGCGTCGCTGTGGCTGGCTGGATCTGGCTGCCCTCAAGCGATCGATCATCATCAACGGGGTGACCGGCTTGTGCATCACCAAGCTCGACGTGCTCGATGGTCTGCAGGAGCTGAACCTTTGTACTGGCTACATGCTGGACGGCAAGCGTATAGACCTGCTGCCGATGGGCTCTGAAGAGGTGACGCGCTGCGAGCCGATCTACGAAACGATGGCCGGCTGGAGCGGCACCACTTTTGGCGCACAGGGCTGGGACGCGCTGCCGCAGGAGGCGCGTGCCTACCTGCATCGTATCGAAGAGATCTGCGAGATTCCGATCGACGTCATTTCGACCGGGCCCGAACGCGACGAAACGATTTTGCGTCGTCATCCGTTTGGTGCCTGAGTTTGATCTGGAGGCGCCACACGAGTCCCTGATCGGGCTGTGTGGCGCCGAGGCGGCGTCGTTCGCGCGTGTCACTGCCATCGGCAGGCGGCCTGTCGACAGCGCCGCCTTCCTATTTTTGAGCATCGTCGGGGCAGGGGCAAGCAGCGGGCTCGGGGCGAATGCTCGTGGCCGGACTGCGTGTGCTTTTGCGGATTCGTGCAGGCATCGAATGCGTAGCGCCGTGGCGGATAGCGTCAACGAAAAAAGCCGGCTTAAAGCCGGCTTTTCCCTGAAACTGGTGCCCAGAAGAGGACTCGAACCTCCACGCCTCTCAGCGCTAGTACCTGAAACTAGTGCGTCTACCAATTCCGCCATCTGGGCAGGGAGGCGCATAATAGCAAACGTTTTTACGCTTGCAAAGCTTTTCGTCGCGGCGCCGACCAAGTCGGCGGTGGCGGGTGATACGGGTGACGCTCGTCGCGGCATCGCCGCACGCGCCGCCGCCAGGGCGAACGAAAAATGCGGACAACAAAAAGCCGCTCCGAAGAGCGGCTTTCCGGTGAAACTGGTGCCCAGAAGAGGACTCGAACCTCCACGCCTCTCAGCGCTAGTACCTGAAACTAGTGCGTCTACCAATTCCGCCATCTGGGCAGGTAGGCGCGCATTATAAGTTCTGAAAGAAGATTGTCAATGACTCGAAAAACGAAAAATACCCAGGAATCCACTGCCCCCACTGCGCACCCGAAGGCCGAGCGTAAATCGCCTGCCAAAGCAGCGCGCGCAACGGAAAAGCGCGACGTCCCCAAGGCAGGTCGCAGCCGCGCGGCGCGCAAGGCCGCGGCCGCGCAGATCAGCGCCATCCGCAAGGCGGATCCGTTCCACGAGCGCGAATCACAGCAGTATGAGCACCCACTGCCCAGCCGCGAATACGTGCTGCAGGTGCTGACCGAGCGCGGCGTGCCGATGTCCTTTGATGAACTGTCGGCGGCGCTCGACATCCAGCCGCAGGAAGGCGAACACTTTGACCGCCGCCTGCGGGCCATGGCCCGAGACGGCCAGATCGTGCGCAACCGCAGCGATGCCTATCTGCTGCCGGACAAGGCCGATCTGATCAAGGGGCGCGTCGAGGGCCATCCGGACGGTTTCGGCTTCCTGCGCCGTGATGACGGCGGTCAGGATGTTTTCCTCGACCCGAAGCAGATGCGCGAGCTGCTGCATGGCGACCGTGTGCTGGTCCGCATTGCCGGGCAGGATCGTCGCGGGCGCCCCGACGGCAAACTCGTCAAGGTGCTCGAGCGCGCCAACAGCCGTGTCGTCGGTCGCGTCATCAACGAGCACGGCGTGATGATCGTGGTGCCGGAGAATCGCCGGCTGGCGCAGGACATCCTGGTCGCTCCCGGAGGGCGCAAGAAGCCCGAGCCGGGCCAGATCGTCACCGTCGAACTGGTGGAGCAACCCACCAAACTGGCCCAGCCGATCGGCCGAATTGTCGAGGTGCTGGGCAACTATGCCGACCCCGGCATGGAAATCGAGATTGCGCTGCGCAAGCACGACCTCCCGTTCGACTTTTCGGCGGAGGCCAAGGCCGAGACGCGCAAGTTGCCGGCTGTGGTGCGCAAGAAGGACTGGATGGGTCGCGAGGACCTGACCAAACTGCCGCTGGTGACCATTGACGGCGAAACCGCGAAGGATTTCGACGACGCGGTTTATTGCGAGCGCCAGGGCAGGGGTTTCCGCCTGATCGTGGCCATTGCCGACGTGTCGCACTATGTGGGGACGGGCGGCGGGTTGGACTCCGATGCTTTCGATCGTGGCAACTCGGTCTATTTCCCGCGCCGGGTGATTCCGATGCTGCCGGAGAAGCTGTCCAATGGCCTGTGCTCGCTCAATCCGCAGGTCGAGCGCCTGGCGATGGTCGCTGACATGAACATCTCGACAACCGGTGAGATCAAGTCTTACCGCTTCTATCCGGCGGTGATCTGGTCGCATGCGCGCCTGACCTACACCCAGGTCGCTGCAGCCCTGTATGAGCAGGACAGCGTCGCGCGTGAGGAGCTGGGCGCGCTGATTCCTCATCTCGAGAACCTCGACAAGCTGTTCCGCGTGCTGCTGAAGGCCAGGGCCAAGCGTGGCGCGATCGATTTCGAGACCACCGAGACACGCATGATCTTCGATGACAACGGCAAGATCGCGCAGATCGTGCCCGAGGTGCGTAACGATGCCCATCGCCTGATCGAAGAATCCATGCTCGCCGCCAACGTGTGCGCCTCCGACTTTCTCGCCAAGCGCGAGCATCCCGCGCTCTACCGCGTCCATGATTCTCCGTCCGAAGACAAGCTCGCCAAGCTCCGCGAGTTCCTCAAGGAGTTCGGTCTGGGCATTGGCGGGGGCGACGAACCGCGCGCCAGCGACTACGCCAAGTTGCTGACCCAGATCAAGGATCGACCCGATGCCCAGCTACTGCAGACGGTGATGCTGCGCTCGCTCAAGCAGGCCATGTACAGCCCGGACAACGTCGGCCACTTTGGTCTGGCCTACGAGTCCTACACTCACTTCACTTCGCCGATCCGGCGCTATCCCGACCTGCTGATCCACCGCAGTATCAAGGCGGTGCTGGCCGACGGTGCATATCGTCCCGGAGACTGGGAGCAGATCGGCCTGCACTGCTCGATGACCGAGCGCCGCGCTGACGAGGCCACGCGCGACGTGGTGGCTTTCCTGAAGTGTTACTTCATGCAGGACCGTGTCGGCGAGATGTTCACCGGCAGCGTGTCGGCGGTCGTGCCATTCGGCCTGTTCGTTGCACTCGACGATATCTTCATCGAGGGCTTGTTGCACATTTCGGACCTGGGCAGCGACTACTTCCATTACGACGAGACCCGTCATGCGCTGCTGGGCGAGCGTTCGGGCAAGCAGTTCCGCCTGTCCGATCGCGTCAAGGTTCAGCTCGTACGAGTCGACATGGCGACCAACAAGATCGATTTCCGCCTGATCGAGGGGCCGCTGGCGGTTGACAAGCCGGAGCCTGTCGCCGTGCAGCCGTCGGCCAACGGGGCGCCCAAGAAGTCTGAGGCAGCCGAGGCGCTAGCCGTGCCAGTGACCGAAGTCGACAAGCCGGCGCGCAAGCCACGTGCCAAGGCCGCTGCCCAGTCCTTGCCAGCGCCGGCTGCCGAGCCGGCGAAGGTGCCGGCGCCCGCGCGCAAGCCACGCACGAAGGCGAAAGCCGCAGCGAGCGAGCCGGAAGCGGGACAGCCGAGCCTGCTCGATGCGATCTGGCAGAAGGCGGACGATCAGGAGGCTGCGGCGTTGAAACTCGCCGCTGAAGAAGCCGCAGGGGGCAAGGGGCGTAAGGCGGCGACCAAGCGTGCCTTCAGTACGCGCGCAGGCGTCAGTTCAAGCGTGAGCGCCAGCGCGGCCGAAAAGTCGGGCAAGAAGGCGAAGCCTGTGGCCGATAAAGGCAAGAAAACCAAGCCGGCAACCAAGTCCGAAGTCGTTGCAAAGCCGGCCCGTAAAGCCGCCGGCAAGGCGAAGTCAGCTGCCGGCACCGACGCCAAACCGGTAAAATCCGGCGCCTCGAAACCGGCCGCGAATCCTGGCGGCAAGACTTCCACAAAGGGCTCCCGCCGTGGCTAAAGCACCAGAAGCAGCATCAACCCGCCTGATCTACGGCTTTCACGCCGTCTCTGCCAAGCTGCGCCACGCCCCGGATGCGGTGCTCGAAATCTATCTGTCGGGCGACCGCAAGGATGCCCGGGCGAAGAAGTTCATCGCCCAGGCCGAGGCCGCGGGTGCCCGCATCCTGCCCAGTGAGGGCGACAAGCTCGATGCCTTGGTGGGCACCCGCCGGCATCAGGGCGTGGTCGCCAAGGTCGACGCCACGCGGCGCGAGATCAAGCTTGCCGACGTGCTCGACAGCCTGGACGAGAACGCGTTGATCCTGGTGCTCGACGGCGTGCAGGATCCGCACAACCTCGGCGCCTGTCTGCGCGTGGCTGATGCCGCGGGAGCCCATGCCGTTGTTGCGCCCAAGGACCGCGCGGTAGGGCTCAATGCCACTGCGATCAAGGTCGCCAGCGGGGCGGCCGACACCGTACCCTACATCACCGTCACCAACCTGGCGCGGGCCCTGCGCGAGATGCAGGACGCCGGCGTGTGGGTGGTCGGTGCGGCCGGAGAGGCGGAGAAGTCGCTTTACGATGTCGATCAGAAGGTTGCCGTGGCCTGGGTGCTGGGCGCCGAAGGCGACGGCCTGCGCCGCCTGACGCGCGAGACGTGTGACGAGCTCGCGCGCATTCCGCTGCATGGCAGCGTCGAGAGTCTGAACGTGTCGGTCGCGAGTGGCATCTGCCTGTTCGAGGCAAGGCGCCAGCGCGGCTGAATGCCAGGCGTACCGTTCCGACGCCGGCGACGGGGATCTTGAGCGCCTTGATACGCCACGGCTTGCGCTACGCCGGGGCCGTGCTGGCGGTGGTCGTGGTGGCGCTGCTCGGCGCACCGCTGCTCGGGCATCTCGACCTAGCCAACATTGCCATGCTGTTCCCGCTGGCGGTGCTGTTCGCGGCGGTCTGGCTTGGGCGCGGGCCCGCGGTGCTGGCGGCCTTTCTGTCAGTGGCGCTGTTCGACTTCTTTTTCGTCAAGCCGCATTTCACCCTTGTCATCGAAGACCTGCAGTACCTGCTGACCTTCGTAGTTCTGCTCGCCGTGGCGCTGATCACCACCGAACTGGTCGCCCGACTGCGTCGCGAGCGTGATGCCGCCGGCGCGCGGGGGGAGGAGGCTGCGCGGGCTCGACTGGCGGTGGAGTCCGAGCGGCTGCGCAACACCTTGCTGGCCTCACTGTCGCACGACCTGCGCTCGCCCTTGACCGCGCTTGCGGGGCTGGCCGAGTCGCTGCCGCTCGCCGGACCGCCGTTGCCGCCTGCCCAGGCCCGGCTGGCCGAATCCATCCGTCGCGAAGCATTACGTACGCATGCACTGGCGCGTGACCTGCTCGATCTTGCACGGCTGCAGCGCGATACCGTGAAGCTGGCACGCGAGTGGATGCCGGTTGACGAGTTGATTGCGATGGCCTTGCAGGCGCGCGAGAACGTCCTGTCGCATCATCGGCTGGCGATCAGGATCGAGCCCGAGCTGCCTCTGGTACAGGTCGATGCCGTCCTGATGGAGCGGGTGTTGTGCAACCTCATCGACAATGCGCTTGCGCATACGCCAGAGGCCGGCGGTATTGATCTTCTGGCGTGTGCCGGGCAAATGGGGCAAGGGGCGACCGATCAGGCCCGGCCAGCGCTCGTGATCTCGGTGTGCGACACCGGTAGCGGCTTGCCACCAGGCCGCGAGCAGGCGATCTTCGAGCGCTTCGTGCGCGGCGATGACGTGTCGCCGGCGGCAGCAAGGAGTGCGGGTGATATGGGTACCGGACTGGGTCTGGCGATCGTGCGGGCGATCGTCGAGGCGCATGGCGGCTCGGTCGAGGCGCGCAACCGTGAGGGCGGTGGTGCGTGCTTTACCCTGCGTCTGCCGTTCGAGGCGCAGCCCTTGCTGCCGGAGTCACCATGAAGACGCCACAGCGTTCGCTGCCGATCGTCGTGCTGGTCGAGGATGAGGCGGGCATCCGGCAGTTCGTTCGTACTGCACTGGAGTCCGAGGGCTGCAGCGTGTTCGAAGGTGAGACCCTGGCGCGCGGGCGTATTGCGGTATCGGTACGGCGGCCCGATCTGGTGGTGCTCGACCTCGGGTTGCCGGACGGCGATGGCTTGTCACTGCTGACTGAACTGCGTGGCTGGAGCACGGTGCCGGTGCTGGTGTTGTCAGCGCGCAGCGACGAAGCAGACAAGGTTGGCGCGCTCGATGCCGGAGCTGATGATTACCTGAGCAAGCCGTTCGGCGTGGCCGAGCTGCTGGCGCGCGTGCGCGCACTGTTGCGGCGCAGCCAGCGCATATCCGATGGGACCGCGCTGCGCTTCGGCAGCGTCGAAGTCGATCCCGAGCGCCGCAGCGTGCGCCGTGACGGCACCGATGTCCATCTCACCCCGACCGAGTTCAAGCTGCTGATGTTGCTGGTCGAGGCCGAAGGGCGGGTCGTCACGCAGCGTCAGCTGCTCGCCGGGGTGTGGGGGCCCAACCATGTCGAGCATGCGCATTATCTGCGCGTGTATATGGCTGGCCTGCGGCGCAAGCTCGAAGCGGATCCGTCCTTGCCGCGCCACATCCTTACCGAGTCGGGGGTGGGGTACCGGTTGCGGCGCTGAGCTTGTGCCAGGGTGGGCGCCGTGCGGATGCCGCCTGGGCGCGATAGGCGTCAGATCACCAGCTGTGTGCCGAGCTCGACCACGCGGTTGTTGGGGATGCGGAAGAAGTCGGTGGCGCTGGTGGCATTCTTCGACATCAGTGCGAACAGCTTGCCGCGCCAGCGCGCAATGTGGTGGCGGTTCAGCTTCGGGATCACCGATTCGCGAGACAGATAGAAGGTCGTTTCCATCATGTCGAAGCTCTCTCCAAAGCGCTTGCAGTGGGACAGTGCGCTGGGGATGTCGGGGTCTTCCATGAAGCCATAGCGCAGCACCACGCGCATGAAGCCCTCCCGAAGCGGGTGCAGGTAGATGCGGTCGAGTTCGCTGACGTACGGCGTATCGGCGGTCTGTACCGTCAGTAGAACAACGCGGTCGTGCAGCACCTGGTTGTGCTTCAGGTTGTGCAGCAACGCGGACGGAACGCCTTCCTTGGAACTGGTCATGAAAATGGCCGTACCCTTGACGCGATGCACGTCTTCGACCATGTCGAGAAAGACATCGAGCGGCAGGCTTTGACGCGCAACCTCTTCCATGACCATGCTGCGGCCGTGTCGCCAGGTCGTCAGTAGCGTGAAGCTCACCAGGCCAATGACGATGGGGAACCAGCCGCCCTGCGGAATCTTGATTGCGTTGGCGGCAAAGAAGGCGAGGTCGACGCTCAGCAGCCCGCCGATCAGTAACGTAACCACCAAAATGTTCCAGCGCCACAACAACACCATGACGAAGGCGATCAGCACCGTGTCGATCAACATCGTGCCGGTTACCGCGATACCGTAGGCGGCCGCCAGGTTCGATGAGTTCTCGAACCCCAGCACCAGTCCGACGACGGCGAAGTAGAGCGTCCAGTTGGTGAAGGGGACGTAAATCTGCCCCTGCTCGTGGCCGGAAGTATGGATGATCAGCATGCGTGGCAGCAGCCCCATCTGCACCGCCTGGCGAGCCACCGAGAACGCACCCGAAATGACGGCCTGCGAAGCGATCACGGTCGCGAGCGTGGCCAGGACAAGCAGCGGGGCCATGGCCCAGCCCGGACCGAGATGGAAGAAGGGGCTTTCGATGGCGGCAGCGTCGTGCAGCAACAGGGCGCCCTGACCGAAGTAGTTCAGCACCAGTGCCGGCATCACAAAGCCGAACCACGCCAGTCGGATTGGCAGCGGACCGAAGTGCCCCATGTCCGTGTACAGGGCTTCGCCACCGGTGACTGCCAGCACGACCGAGCCCAGCGCGATGAAGGCGAGCATTGTATGGTCGATGGCGAAGCCCACAGCATAGGCAGGATTGAGTGCCGCCAGCACGTCGGGATGACGGGCGATCTCGAGTACGCCGAGTACCGCGAGCACGCCAAACCAGCACAGCATCACCGGGCCGAAGAACAGCCCCACGGCGCCCGTGCCCCGACGCTGGATCATGAACAGCGCAGTCAGGATGACCAGCGTCATCGGTAGCACGTATTCGTCCAGTTCGGGGGCGAGGATACCGATGCCTTCCACGGCCGACAGCACCGATATCGCCGGCGTGATCATGCTGTCACCGAAGAACAGCGCTGCGGCGAAGATGCCCAGCATCGACACCACCCAGGTCAGACGGTGACTGCGGGCGCGCTCGACGACCAGTGACAGCAAGGCGAGCGAGCCCCCTTCGCCGCGGTTGTCGGCCCGCATGATGATCAGCACGTACTTCAGCGTCACCAGCAGCATGATCGACCAGAACACCATCGACAGCACGCCCAGCACGTTGGCAGCCGTCACCGCGATTGGATGGTGGCCGTTGAAGATTTCCTTCAGCGCGTAGAGCGGGCTGGTGCCGATGTCACCGAACACGACGCCAACGGCGCCGAGGGTGAGTTTCGGAAGGGCCTTGCGAGCGTGCATGCGCGTCATCCTTGTGCCAGGTTTGCTGCGACCGGCAGGGCACATCGGCGGTTGAGCCGAGCGGCGATCTGCACTGCAGCATCAGGGGATGGGCCGGATGCTAGGCGCAGGAGCGTAAAGATGGCGTTAAGATTTTGCGCTGCAATAAATGGCTGGGCGTGAGCGCGAGACGGGGCAGCGACCTGGGCCGGCTCATGCCATGGCCAGGAAGTCTCCCCATTCCTCGATCGGCAGCGGTTTGCCGAACAGATAGCCCTGGTAGCGTTCGCAGCCATGCAGGCGCAGGAATTCACGCTGGGCTGGGGTCTCGACGCCTTCGGCCACGACTTCGAGACCGAGCGCGTGCGACATCGACAGAATGGTAAGCACGATGGTTTCGCTGCCCTCGTCGCTGGACATGTCGCGGATGAAGGACTGGTCGATCTTCAGCTGGTCGAAAGGCAGGCGCTTGAGGTAGGACAGCGAGGAGTAGCCGGTACCGAAGTCGTCGAGCGCGAAGTGGATGCCCAGTTCGCGCAACTGGTTCATGCGTGTGACTGTTTCGCCCAGGTCACCAAGAATTGCACTCTCGGTCAGTTCGAGCTTGAGCAGGCTGGGATTGATGCCCGCCTCGGTGATGGTGCGCCTGACGCTGTCGATGAAGTCGGGCTGGTGAAACTGACGGGCGCTGACGTTGACCGCCATCGAGAGCTGTCGAGTGTCGGTCCGAGCCTGCCAATGCGCAAGCTGCGCGCAGGCGGTACGCAGCACCCACAGCCCGATGGGCACGATCTGTCCCGTGTCCTCGGCCAGCGGGATGAACTCGGCGGGCGATATCATGCCACCCTCAGGGCGGGGCCAGCGGATCAGGGCCTCGGCACCGGTGAGTTTGCCATGACGGTCTACCTGGGGCTGGTAGAACAGGCGGAAAGCGTTGGCCTTGAGGGCTTCGTTCAGGCGCGTTTCCATGCGTGCGTTCGCATCGACCACCGCCTGCATGGCAGGGTTGAAAAAGCGCACGGTGTTGCGACCGTCCTGTTTGGCACGATACAGCGCCACCTCGGCCTGCTTGAGCAGAGCCTCGAGCGAGCTCGCCTTGCCCTGAAACAGGCTGATGCCGATGCTGACAGTGGCGTAATGCAGATCGCCTTTGTCGGCACCGAGCATGTAGCTGCCGTCGAGTTCGTGCTGCACCTTCTTGGCAAAGTGCTCGGCATGGGTCAGTGCATCAGCCTCGGTGTTGCCGATGCGTTTGATCAGAATGGCAAAATCATCGTCGCCGTGGCGGGCAACGGTGTCTTCTTCGCGTACGCACGAACGCAGACGCCGGGCCACTTCGCGCAGCAGCTCGTCGCCAACGGGGTGGCCCTGGGTATCGTTCAGCTGCTGGAAGCGGTCGATGTCGAGCATCATCAGCATGCCGTGGGTGTCGCTGCGGCTGCTGCTGCGCAGGGCCTGGGCGAGGCGGTCGTAGAGCAGCGCGCGATTGGGCAGCTCGGTCAGGGCGTCGTAGTAGGCGAGACGATGCAGCAGGGCTGCGGACTGCTTGCGCTGGGTGATGTCCTCTTTCACCGCGACGTAGTGCGTGACGGCGCCATCCGGTTGTTTGATCGGAGCGATGGTTGCCAGTTCGAGATAGCTCGAGCCGTCCTTGCGGGTGTTGTGGAATTCACCGCGCCAGACCTGTCCGCTGGACAGGGTCTCCCACATGTGTTCATAGGTGGCCTGCGGGGTCCGGCCGGTGTTGAGGAGGCGCGGATTCTTTCCGAGCACTTCCTCGAGCGTGTAGCCGGTCGTGCGCTGGAAGGCCTCATTGACATAGACGATCTGTGCTGCGGTGTCGGTGATGACGATGCATTCGGGACTTTGCTCGATGGCCATCGACAAGCGGCGCAATTCGGCATCGCGCCTTTCGATCTCCGCTGCCATGTGGTCGATGCCCCGGGCCAGGCCATCGAGTTCGCCGACCCCGGACTGTTGTTCGATGCGGATGTCCAGTCTGCCTGCCGCGATACCGTTCACGACCGTGCTCACGCGGGATGCCCACACGTCGATCAAGCGGTAGATGTAGAGGCGTGCAATGACTGCTGAAGCCAGCGCGATGGCGGCCAGTACCGCGAGATGCAGCTGGAAGCGCCGTGCCACCGCATTCATCGAGTGCTCAAGTGGTGAGCCGATCACGACGAAACCACTGCCTGGCGCGAACCCGGGTTCGGCGATGCCGTACAGGCGCTGTTTGCCATCGAGCCCCGGGAGTTGCGCGACGACTGCGTCACGGGTCCTGACGAGACGCCCCAGGGTGTCCAGCGTCGCTGGCAGAACCACCTGCTCGCGCCAGCGCGCCGAGTCCGGGTGATGCGACAGCACCTGGCCGCCGGCGCTGATCAGGC
>Ga0209476_10000503_pt1 | contig 26634 bp, 27 predicted proteins | sample KloWWTrecipitate_FD_187179 | JGI IMG/M metagenome (GOLD analysis project Ga0209476, IMG submission 187179) | Active sludge microbial communities from Klosterneuburg, Austria, studying microevolution and ecology of nitrifiers - Klosterneuburg... | ecosystem: Engineered > WWTP > Aerobic digester... | reverse complement strand
TGCTTGCGCGGGAAGGCTCCGAACAACTTGTCGGCGTACTGCATGTCGAAGCCGGCGCCATTTTCGCTGACAAAATACATCGCTTTGCCGTCTTCGTGCAAGACGCCGAGTTTGATCTATGCAGCAGGCAGACGGATGGTTCCGAGTGGACCTTCCCGCAAATGCATCGCCCCGGGATCAGCGCAACGCCTCCTGCCGCAGCAGAAACACGCCATTGCCGTTGTCATGGCCGTCGAGCCAGACCGGATCGAGTGCCGGGAAAGCCTCTTCGACCGCGGCGCGGCCGTCCCCCACTTCAACCACCAGGATGCCGCCCGGCCTGAGATGCCGGCCCGCCTCGGCGACCAGGCGGCGCACGATGTCGAGGCCGTCCTCGCCGGCCGCCAGCGCCAGCGCCGGCTCGTGGCGGTATTCCGCCGGCAGCGCGCGCATCGCCCGGTCCGTGACGTAGGGCGGATTCGAGATGATGACATCGTAGGTGCGGGCATCGAGCCCGGCAAACAGATCGGAGTGGATGAGCTCGATGCGCTGCTCCAGGCCATACTCGGCGACGTTGCGGCGTGCCACTTCGAGGGCCTCGGGGGACAGGTCGACGGCATCGACGTGCGCCAGCGGAAAAGTCAGCCCCAGCAGGACGGCGAGGCAGCCGGAGCCGGTGCACAGGTCGAGCGCTGCATGCACCTGCCCGGCATCGATCCAGGGAGCGAAGGCGTCCTCGAGGAGCAGACCGGCGATGTGCGAGCGCGGCACGATGACGCGCTCGTCGACGTAGAAGGGGTAGTCCCGCAGCCAGGCTTGGCGTGTCAGGTAGGCGGCCGGGATGCGTTCATCGATGCGGCGGGCGATGAGCGCCGCCAGCGTTGCCTTTTCCGCGGTAGTGAGGCGCGCGTCGAGAAACGGCTCCAGGCGGTCGTGCGGCAGGTGCAGGGCGTGCAGGATCAGCCAGACCGCCTCATCGAAGGCATCCTGGGTGCCATGGCCGAAATGCAGCCCGGCTTCGTTGAAGCGGCTCACCGCCCAGCGCAGCACGTCGCGCAGCGTCAGCATTTCGGCGGGCATCATGAGAGCAGCAGCTGCAGGGTGCGCTCGTAGGTGCGCGAGAGCGGCTCGATGTCGGCCACCGCAATGCACTCGTCGATCTTGTGGATGGTGGCGTTGAGGGGCCCCAGTTCGATGACCTCGGGGCAGATGTCGGCGATGAAGCGGCCGTCGGAGGTGCCGCCGCTGGTCGACAGCTGCGTTTCGATGCCGGCGGTTTCGCGAATTGCCTGGGATACCGCTTCGACCAGCCTGCCGCGCGGGGTCAGGTAGGGATTGCCGGACAGTGTCCAGTCCAGCGTGTAGTCGACGCCATGGCGGTCGAGGATGGCGTGGACCCGGGCCTGCAGCGCCTCAGGCGTGCTGGCGGTCGAGAAGCGGAAATTGAAGAGGATTTCCGCGCTGCCCGGGACGACGTTGTCGGCACCCGTGCCGGCATGGAAGTTGGACACTTGCCAGGAGGTCGGGGGAAAGTATTCGTTGCCCTTGTCCCAGACGCTCGCCGCCAGTTCGGCCAGGGCGGGCGCGATGCTGTGCACCGGGTTTTTTACCAGGTGGGGATAGGCGATGTGCCCCTGCACGCCCTTGACGACCAGCCTGCCGGAGAGTGAGCCGCGGCGGCCGTTCTTGATGGTGTCGGCCAGGCGCTCCGCCGACGTCGGTTCGCCGACGATGCAGTAGTCGAGCGTTTCGCCGCGGGCCATTAATGCCTCGACGACACGCACGCTGCCGTCCACGGCGCGACCCTCCTCGTCGGAGGTGAGCAGCAGGGCGATGCTGCCGGCGTGGCCGGGCCGGGCGGCGATAAAGCGCTCCACCGCCGTGACGAAGGCGGCGATGCTGGTTTTCATGTCGGCCGCGCCGCGTCCGTAAAGGCAGCCATCGCGCACTTCGGGCTGGAAGGGGCCGGAGGACCACTGGTCGAGCGGACCGGTCGGCACGACGTCGGTATGACCGGCGAAGCACAGAGTCGGGGCTGCGCTCCCTCGGCGCGCCCACAGGTTGGAGACGCCCTGGCGATCCATGCGCTCCAGTTTGAATCCGAGCGGGGCTAGGCGCCCGGCAAGTATCTCCAGGCAGCCGCCATCGTCAGGGGTGACCGAGCGGCAGGCGATCAATTCGCTTGCCAGCGTGAGGGTGTCGCCGGGCATCAGCCTGCCTGTTCGTCCAGGTTGAGGGTGAATTCCTTGAAGGAAGCGCCACCGGGGTTGGTCTTCTCGAAATCCAGCGCGGCCGTCGGCGCAGTAGACTTTTTGTCTTCAGGCCCGGGCGTCCCCAGCTGGGAATTGTTGATGAGCCAGGACAGGTTCGTCGGCGAGTCGGCGTTCGCCAGCGCCTCCTCCAGCGTGATGATGTTTTCCTTGTAGAGCCGGAACAGGTCCTGCTCGAAGGTCTGGGAGCCCGGCGCCATGCTCTGCTCCATGGCCTCCTTGATGGCGTTGAGTTCGCCCTTCTCGACCAGTTCCTGGATGTGCCGTGTGTTGAGGAGGATTTCCACGGCGGGGAAACGCTTGCCGTCGGGTTTCCTCACCAGCCGCTGGGAGATGATGCACTTCAGGCTGACCGACAGGTCGAGGAACAGCGCCGGCCGGTTTTCCAGGGCGTAGAAGTTGATGATGCGGTTGAGGGCGTGGTAGCTGTTGTTGGCGTGCAGCGTGGCGAGGCAGAGATGGCCTGTTTGCGCGTAGGCCAGCGCTGCTGCCATGGTTTCGCGGTCGCGGATCTCGCCGATGAGGATGCAATCCGGCGCCTGGCGCATGGCGTTCTTCAGGGCGTTTTCCCATATCTTGGTGTCCAGGCCGATTTCGCGCTGGTTGACCACCGATTTCTTGTGCTTGAAAAGGTACTCGATCGGGTCTTCCACCGTCAGGATGTGCCCTGATTTGTTGGCATTCCGGTGGTCGATCATTGCCGCCAGGGTGGTGGACTTGCCCGAGCCGGTCGAGCCGACCACCAGCACCAGCCCGCGCTTTTCCATGATGATTTCGTTCAGGACGCTTGGCATGCCGAGTTCGTCCAGCTTGGGGATTTCGCCCTGTATGAAGCGCACCACGATGGCGATGGTGCCGCGCTGCCAGAACATATTGACGCGGAAATTGCCGATATCGCGGATGCCGAAGGAGATGTTGATCTCCTTTTCCTCCTCGAAGTGCTTGATCTGGTCCGGCTTGAGCATCTCGTAGGCCATTTTCTGGATGGTGGCCGGATCCAGGATCTGCTGGTTGATGGGGATCGTCGAGCCCTGGATCTTGATGTGGATCGGCGCTCCGGCAGAGACGAAGATGTCCGAGGCCTTTTTCTCGGCCATCAGATGGAAAAGCTTGTCGAATATCATGGCTTGCCTCCCGAAAGGGAAATCGGTCAAATGCCGCGCAGCAACTCGTTGATGCCGACCTTGGCGCGCGTTTTCGCGTCGACCTGCTTGACGATGACGGCGCAGTACAGGCTGTACTTGCCGTCGGCGGAAGGCAGGCTGCCCGAAACCACGACCGAACCTGCCGGCACGCGTCCATAGCTGATCTCGCCGGTGTCGCGGTTGTAGATGCGCGTGCTCTGGCCGATGAACACACCCATCGAGATGACGCAGTCGTCTTCGAGGATGACGCCCTCGACGATCTCCGAGCGGGCGCCGACGAAGCAGTTGTCGCCGATGATGGTCGGGTTGGCCTGCAGCGGTTCCAGCACCCCGCCGATGCCGACGCCGCCTGACAGATGCACGTTCTTGCCGATTTGCGCGCAGGAGCCGACCGTCGCCCAGCCATCCACCATGGTGCCCTCGTCGACATAGGCGCCGATGTTTACGAAGGAAGGCATCAGCACGACGTTGCGGCCGATGAAGGCGCCCCGGCGCACCACTGCGCCGGGCACGACGCGGAAGCCGCCGCGCTCGAACTGCTCGGCGTCGTATTTGGCGAACTTGGTCGGCACCTTGTCCCAGTAGCGCAGGGCGCCGCCGTCCAGGACGCGGTTGTCCTCGAGGCGGAAGGAGAGCAGAACCGCCTTCTTGACCCACTGATGGGTGATCCACTGGCCTTCGATCTTCTCGGCGACGCGCAGCTTGCCCTGGTCGAGCTGGGCGAGGACGAACTCGACGGCCTCGCCCACCTTTGCCGGCGCCTTGCCGGGCTGGATCCCGCTGCGGTTTTCCCAGGCCTGCTCGATGATCTGCTGAAAGTCCTGCATTGCGATTCCCTTCATAGTTTTCTGCAAAATGCTTCGATTCTCCGCGCCGCCTCGAGGCATTCGTCGAGGGATGCCACCAGCGCGATGCGGACGAAGTGCTCGCCCGGATTGACGCCGCCCGCCGCGCGCGCGAGGTAGCTGCCGGGAAGGACGGTCACATTATATTCACGCTGCAGGCCGAGGGCGAATTCGGTGTCGGTTATCGGCGTGCGCGCCCACAGGTAGAAGCCGGCGTCCGGCCGGGCCGTCCCGAGATGCGCGGCGACGAGGGGAGTGACGGCATCGAATTTTTCGCGGTACAGGCGGCGGTTCTCGCGCACATGCGTTTCGTCGTTCCAGGCCGCCGCGCTGGCATGTTGCACGGGCGGGCTCATGGCACAGCCCTGATAGGTGCGGTAGAGCCAGAACTTCTTCAGGATGTCGGCGTCGCCGGCCACGAAGCCGGAGCGCAGGCCGGGCACGTTGCTGCGCTTGGACAGACTGGAGAACATGACGATGCCGCGATAGTCGTCGCGGCCGAGGGCACGCGCCGCCTGCAGCACGCCCAGCGGCGGGGCGGCCTCGTCACAATAGATTTCCGAATAGCATTCGTCACTGGCGATGACGAAGCCGTAGCGGTCGGCCAGCGCGAACAGGCGCTGCCATTCCTCCAGGCCGAGCACCTTGCCGGTCGGGTTGTCCGGCGAACAGACATAGGCAAGCTGGATGCGCTTCCAGACGGATTCGGAAATCGCGTCGAAATCGGAGCGGAAGCCTTTTTCGGGCAGATGGTTGAGAAAGGCCGGCTGCGCCCCGGCGAGCAGCGCGGCGCCTTCGTAGATCTGGTAGAAGGGATTCGGGCTGAGCACCAGGGCATCGCCGCGCGAGCGGTCGACGACGCACTGGGCAAAGGCGAACAGCGCCTCGCGGGAACCGTTTACCGGCAATACCTGATTGACGGCGTCGGGTGCAGGAATGCCGTAACGGCGCGCCAGCCAGCCGGCAATCGCCTCGCGCAAGGCATCGCTGCCGGAGGTCGTGGGATAATTCGCCAGCCCCTGAAGATGAGCGGAGAGCGCATCCCTTATGAAGGCCGGCGTGTCGTGCTGCGGTTCGCCGATGGACAGGCGGATCTCGCGCAACCCGGCAGGGGGTTGTATGCCCCGGAACAGCTGGCGCAGTTTTTCGAACGGGTAGGGGTGGAGCCTGTCGAGGTCGGGATTCACGTCTTGTCTGCGGCACGGAACAGTTTGCCGCTTCTTCTCGGTAAAAACGAATTATAAGTGCGCCTGCCATGCCGGCAAAGAAAATGAGCGAAGCGAGTTGCACCAAAAACACCGTTGCCCTGGTTTCGCTGCTCGCCGGCGCCACGATCTGGGGACTCATCTGGCATCCCTACCGCACGCTGGAAGGCATGGCGGTGTCCCCGGCGCTGGGCGCCACGCTGACCTATTTCGTCGCGTTCCTGCTCGGTCTCGGCCTGTTCCGGCGCCAGCTGGCCGGTTTCAGGCCGGGCTGGATGCTGGCCATGATCGGGCTCGTCGCCGGCGGCTGCAACCTTGGCTACGTCCTAGCGACGGTGCACGGCGAGGTGATGCGGGTGCTGCTGCTGTTCTACCTGGCGCCGTTGTGGACCGTGCTGCTTGCGCGCCTGTTGCTCGGGGAAAAAGTCAGTCTCCCTGGCGCGGCGGTGATCGGACTGTCGCTGGCGGGCGCCGTCATCATGCTGTGGCAGCCGAGCCTGGGCCTGCCGCTGCCGGAGAACGGGGCCGAATGGCTCGGCCTGGCGGCCGGATTCCTGTTCGCCTTCGCCAACGTGCTCATCCGCAAGGCGCAGGAGCTGTCCATCGAAGTGAAATCGATGGCAGTCTTCGCCGGCGTGGTGGTGGTCGGGCTGGCCGTGCTGCCTTTCGAGCCGGGCGCAGTCACCTTGCCCCCCATGGCGGGCTGGTTGCTGGTCGCGCTGATCGGCCTGGTGCTGCTGGCGACGAACCTCTTTGTCCAGTACGGCCTGACGCACACGCCCGCCAACAGGGCGATCGTCATCTTTCTCTTCGAACTCCTGGTCGCCGCGCTGGCTTCCTGGCTGCTGGCGGGGGAGGCCATGACTTTGAAGGAGTGGCTCGGTGGCGCGATGATCGTTGCCGCGAGCCTGTTCTCGGGGAAACTGGCGGCACACGAGACTGAGCCGGGCTAGAATTCGCCTCTGACATTCCAAGCGCGCAACAAGTGGCCGTCACCTTCCCCAACAGCCCGTTTTCCCTGCATCAGCCGTTTCCGCCGGCCGGCGACCAGCCGGAGGCCATCGAAAAACTGGTCGAGGGCATCCTGGACGGCCTGATGTACCAGACGCTGCTCGGCGTCACCGGCTCGGGCAAGACCTACACCATGGCCAACGTCATTGCCCGGCTGGGCCGGCCGGCGATGGTGCTGGCGCCGAACAAGACGCTGGCGGCGCAGCTCTATTCGGAATTCCGCGAGTTCTTCCCGGAAAACGCCGTTGAATATTTCGTCTCCTACTACGACTATTACCAGCCAGAGGCCTACGTCCCCTCGCGCGACCTGTTCATCGAGAAGGATTCCTCGATCAACGAGCATATCGAGCAGATGCGGCTCTCGGCGACGAAATCCCTGCTCGAGCGGCGCGACGTGGTCATCGTCGGCACCGTCTCGGCCATCTACGGCATCGGCGACCCGGTGGACTACCATGGAATGATCCTGCATCTGCGGGAGGGCGAGCGCATCGGCCAGCGCGACGTCATCAAGCGCCTGGCCGAGATGCAGTACGAGCGCAACGAGGTGGACTTCCGTCGCGGCACCTTCCGCGTGCGCGGCGACGTCATCGACATTTTCCCGGCCGAGAACGCCGAATACGCCCTGCGTCTCTCGCTCTTCGACGACATCATCGAATCGCTGCAGCTGTTCGACCCGCTCACCGGCCATCTGCGGCAGAAACTCGGCCGCTTCACGGTATATCCCTCCAGCCACTACGTGACGCCGCGCGAGACTGTGTTGCGGGCCGTCGAGGCAATCAAGCTCGAGCTGCGCGAGCGCATCGGGCATTACCAGAAGAACCAGAAGCTGGTGGAATGCCAGCGCATCGAGCAGCGCACCCGCTTCGACCTGGAAATGCTCAATGAGCTCGGTTTCTGCAAGGGCATCGAGAACTATTCGCGCCACCTGTCCGGGCGCCAGCCCGGCGAGCCGCCGCCGACCCTGATCGATTACCTGCCTCCGGATTCGCTGATGTTCATCGACGAGTCCCACGTCACTATTCCGCAGCTGGGTGGCATGTACAAGGGCGATCGCTCGCGCAAGGAGAATCTGGTCGAGTACGGATTCAGATTGCCTTCCGCCCTCGACAATCGGCCGCTGCGCTTCGACGAGTTCGAGAAGCTGATGCCGCAGACCGTTTTCGTCTCGGCCACCCCGGCGGAATACGAACGGATGCACCAGTCGCAGGTGGTGGAGCAGGTGGTGCGGCCGACGGGCCTGGTCGACCCCCAGGTGATCGTGCGGCCGGCCTCGACCCAGGTCGATGACCTGCTCGGCGAAATCAAGCTGCGCACTGCCCAGAACGAGCGCGTCCTCGTGACTACCCTGACCAAGCGCCTGTCCGAGGACCTGACCGATTATCTGGGGGAGAACGGCATCAAGGTGCGCTACCTGCATTCCGACATCGAAACCGTGGAGCGGGTCGAGATCATCCGCGACCTGCGCCTGGGCGAGTTCGACGTGCTGGTCGGCATCAACCTGCTGCGCGAGGGCCTGGACATCCCCGAGGTGTCGCTGGTGGCCATCCTCGACGCCGACAAGGAGGGTTTCCTGCGCTCGGAGCGCTCCCTGATCCAGACGATGGGACGGGCGGCGCGCCATCTGCATGGAACCGCCATTCTGTATGCGGACACGATGACCGATTCCATGCGGCGGGCCATCGCCGAGACCGAGCGCCGGCGCGCCAAGCAGGTGAGCTTCAACGAGGCGAACGGCATTACGCCAAAGAGCATTTCGAAGCGCATCAAGGACATCATCGACGGTGTCTACGATCACGAGATCGCCGTCGAGGCCCTGGAAGCGGCCGAGGAGCGGGCGCGTTATGAGGCGATGGACGAGAAAGCCTTGGCTCGGGAAATCCGCCGGCTGGAAAAACGCATGCAGGAGCACGCAAAAAACCTGGAGTTCGAGGAAGCCGCCGCAGCCCGGGACGAACTCTTCCGGCTCAGAAAATGCGCTTTCGGCGTCGAAGAGCACGATGCCCTCCAACGGAAGGATGCCGCATGAGCCGCATACTTTTCGTCTGCATGGGCAATATCTGCCGTTCGCCTACGGCGGAAGGTATTGTTAATAATATCATTATAAACAAAGGAATGAGCGGATTAATTAAAGTAGATTCTGCGGGAACGCATGGCTATCATATCGGTGAGCCGCCCGACCCGCGCACCTGCGAGGCAGCGCTCAGGCGCGGCATCGACTTGTCCGGCTTGCGCGCACGCAAGGTGGTGCCGGAGGATTTTGAACGGTTCGACCTGCTGCTGGCCATGGACCGGGACAATCTGGCCTTGCTGCAGCGCGGCACCCGTTCCGAACACCAGGCCAAACTGGGCTTGTTCATGCATTACGCTTCACACTTCGATGCCGAAGATGTGCCCGATCCCTACTACGGCGGGGAGCAGGGCTTCGAACTCGTCCTGGACATGGTCGAGGACGCGGGTCAAGGACTGATACGGGCCCTGCAGCGCACGCCATAGAAAAAGGCCGGCAGATGCCGGCCTTTCTTCATTCAAGCCCCTGGCGTTACTTGCGGGTTTCCACCTGCATCATGGGCTCGTTGCTAACCACCACGGCGGCCTTCGGTTTGCGCCCGAGGTGGATTTCCGGATCAGCCGGAACCTGCGCTACATTCCTTTCCCTGCTGGTTTCCACCATGACCAGACCGCTTTCCTGCAAGGCGGCAGTTATATCGGCTTGCGGCTTGACCGGGGCCGGCATGGGAATCGGGGCATACACCGGCTCGGCCGCGACGACAGGCGCAGGCGCAGGTGCGGCGAATTCCTCGACTGGCTCCGGCGATACCGCGACCGGGACAGGCGCCAAAGCCGGTTCCGCAAGCGCGTTGGCGACCACGGGTTCGACCAGGTTGTCTTCGATCGGCAACGGAGCGGGGGGCGGCGCTGCTACGTCGGCCGGCATTTCAGGCGTGATCGGTTCGAAGGACGAAGGCGCCTCCTCGGCCTCCTGGAGTGGGACCATACTCTGTTCGACGGGTGGCGACTGCAGTTCCTCGGCGGTTTGTTCATCAGGGCGGCGTTCTCCGCGATCGCGACCACGGCCGCGACGGCCGCGACGACCGCGACGCTCATCCTGCTGCTCGGGTGTCGCGCCCGGCGGGGTCGACTCGAGCGCTCCGGTCAAGGGGGCGATGGGTGATTCGCCCGCCTGCGGTTGCTTCGGCGCCTGCTGGCGCGGTTGCCTCTGCTGGCGTTGTTCCGGTCCTTGGCGCTCCGTGCGCTCGCCGCGTTCCTGCCCCTGCCGGTCAGGACGTTCCTGACGCGGACGACGTTCGCCGCGCGCCTCCTGGTCCGGACGAGGCGCTTGCTGGCTTCGCTGGCGCGGTTCCTGCCGGTCGCGAGGCTCCTGGCGGTTGCGTTCGCTTCTGTCACGTCCGCGGCCACGCTCGCTGCGGCCCTCGCGGGTTTGTTCGCGGCGGGCGGGCGCCTCGGCCTTGGCAACGGGCGCCGGCTCGACCTTGCGGTTGCCGCGGAACCAGCCGAAGATTTTATCGATGATGCCCGGCTGTGCCACTTCGCCAGGCTGGAGGGCCAGGGTTGGCTGAGTCGTGGGTTTTGGCGCGACCACGGGAGCCGGCTGGGAAGGCGTGATGCCCCTGACGGCGGCCTCGGGACGGCTGGGCCGTGCCTCGGTTTGCGCCGAGGGCGGCTGATAGGCCTCGGTCGGTGGCGCTTCGACCATCTTGTAGCTCGGCAGCACCTGGTCTTCCAGATTCAACTGGTCATGGCGCAGGCGGACGATTTCGTGGGCAGGTGTTTCGAGGTGGATGTTCGGAATCAGGACGATATTCACCTTATGCCGCAGTTCGATGGTGCGGATGTCGTCACGCTTTTCGTTGAGCAGGAAAGTGGCGACATCGACCGGGATCTGCACATGAACGGCGCCGGTGTTTTCCTTCATCGCCTCCTCCTCGAGGATGCGCAGGATGTGCAGCGCAGCCGACTCGGTGCTGCGGATGTGGCCGGTGCCGGTGCAGCGCGGGCAGGGAATGTAGGTCATCTCGGCCAGGGCGGGGCGCAGGCGCTGGCGCGACAGCTCGAGCAGGCCGAAGCGGGAAATCTTGCCGGTCTGGACGCGCGCGCGGTCGTAGTGGAGGGCATCGCGCAGGCGGTTCTCCACTTCGCGCTGGGCACGCGGGTTTTCCATGTCGATGAAGTCGATGACGATGAGTCCGCCAAGGTCGCGCAGGCGCAACTGGCGGGCGATCTCGTCGGCCGCCTCGAGGTTGGTGCGCAGTGCCGTTTCCTCGATGTCGGCGCCGCGCGTGGCGCGCCCGGAGTTGACGTCGACAGCCACCAGCGCCTCGGTGTGGTCCACCACGATGGCGCCGCCGGAGGGCAGGGTGACCTGCCGGCCAAACGCAGTCTCGATCTGGTGCTCGATCTGGAAACGCGAGAAGAGCGGCACGTCGTCATGGTAGCGCTTCACGCGGGCGACATTGCCCGGCATGACATGGCTCATGAACTGCTGTGCCTGTTCGTAGATGTCATCGGTGTCGATGAGGATCTCGCCGATGTCGGGCTGGAAGTAGTCGCGGATGGCGCGAATGACCAGGCTGCCTTCCTGATAGATGAGGAACGGACCCTTCTGGCCGCCCGCCGCGCCGTCGATGGCGCGCCACAGCTGCATCAGGTAATTCAGGTCCCACTGCAGTTCTTCGGCGCCGCGGCCGATGCCGGCGGTGCGGGCGATCAGGCTCATGCCCTGCGGCACGTCGAGCTGGTCCATGGCCTCGCGCAGCTCGTTGCGATCCTCGCCTTCGATGCGGCGTGAGACGCCGCCGCCGCGGGGATTGTTGGGCATCAGCACCAGGTAGCGGCCGGCCAGGGAAATGAACGTGGTCAGGGCTGCGCCCTTGTTGCCGCGCTCGTCCTTGTCGACCTGGACGATCAGTTCCTGGCCTTCCTTGAGCGCTTCCTTGATGGTGGCGCGGTTCGGCTCGACGCCTTCCCTGAAATAGGCGCGTGAAACTTCCTTGAAGGGCAGAAACCCGTGTCGCTCGGCGCCGTAATCGACGAAGGCCGCTTCGAGGCTGGGCTCGATGCGGGTGATAACGGCCTTGTAGATGTTGCTCTTGCGTTGTTCCTTGGCGGCCGATTCGATGTCGAGGTCGATGAGTTTTTGGCCATCGACGATCGCGACGCGGAGTTCCTCGGCCTGCGTCGCATTGAACAGCATGCGTTTCATCGTTTTGTTCTCCCGCGCGCAAACACGGGGAAACAAACCGCATCCGGTTCTGGCGGACTGTATTAGTTATGCTTGTTTGAGATCATCAAAGGCGTCAAGGGCAAACTAATTCTGGGTTTGTCTCTTTCGTCCTGAAGAACGTTCAGGACGGCATGTTCCGCGTGTACTAAGTGCGCGCAATTCTAGTAGTATCGCTACTTGCGGTGAGCGAATTAACCTTTGTCCGGTTCGCATGAGCCGGTTCTAATCGGCTGCACCTCGGCGCGTTGTCCAATGCCACTTCGGGTCATGGGGCGCGCATCCGGAACCAACCTGAATTATTCTTCATGGCAGGTCCCCAAGGTGGGCAAACCAGCCGACAGTATATTCAAAATGAAGGGGTTAAGCAAAGCTTCCGTTACCCGCCAGCGGATCGGCGAGGAAGCGGAAGGCCAGCGCATAGACAACTACCTCCTGCGCGTCTGCAAGGGGGTGCCGAAAAGCCATGTCTATCGCATCCTCAGAAGCGGCGAGGTGCGTGTCAACAGCAAGCGGGTCGGTCCCGAATACCGGCTACAGCCGGGCGATGAAGTGCGGATCCCCCCCCTGCAGCTTGGCGCCGAGCGGAAACCGGCGGTGCCGGCCGGGCGGGAATACCGCATTGTCCATGAAGATGACGGCTTGCTGGTGGTCGACAAGCCGTCTGGCATGGCTGTGCATGGCGGCAGCGGCGTGAGTTTTGGCGTCATCGAGCAATTGCGACGACAAAGGCCGCAGGCCCGCTTTCTCGAACTCGCCCATCGGCTCGACCGGGAAACCTCCGGCCTGTTGCTGATTGCGAAGAAACGCTCTGCGCTGACGGCGTTGCACGGGATGTTCCGTGCAGGACGCATCGAAAAGCGCTACCTGGCCCTCGTCAAGGGGCGCTGGCGCGAACCATTGAGGCACGTCAAGCTTGCTTTGCGCAAATTCCTGACCGATGAAGGCGAGCGGCGGGTCAGCGTGTCGGAGGATGGCAAGGCGGCGCACAGCATCGTGCGCCTGATTGCCCGCTGGGAAAATTTCAGCCTGCTCGAGGTGGAACTGGAAACAGGGCGGACACACCAGATTCGCGTGCATCTTGCCCACTTGGGTTACCCAATCTGCGGCGATGATAAATATGGCGATTTTGCCCTGAACAAGGCCTTGCAAAAACAAGGCCTCGGACGCATGTTTCTGCATGCTGCGAAGCTAACACTTGAACATCCGGCTACCGCAGAAAAACTGGACCTTGCGGCGGCGCTGCCGGAAGAGCTGCTGGCTTTTCTGCGGCGAATTGAAGAAAACGAGAAGCGGGAATATGGGACGGAATTACCGTTTGGTGGTGTTTGACTGGGATGGCACGCTGCTGGATTCTGCCGGCGCGATTGTCGCCTGCATACAGGCGGCGGCGTTTGATCTCGGACTGCCCCCGCCCGACGACAAGACCGCCAGACAGGTCATTGGCCTGGGCCTGCACGATGCCTTGTCGCAAGCTTTGCCGGGAGTGCCATCAGGAGAATACCAGGCGGTTGCCGAGCGATATCGCCACCACTATCTCTCCCGGGACCATGAGTTGGCCCTGTTTGCCGGTGCCCATGAACTGGTGGAAGAACTTTACGCGGCTGGTTGCCTGTTGGGGGTTGCCACCGGCAAGAGCCGGCTCGGCCTCAACCGGGCGCTTGAAGCCTCCGGCCTCAAGCGTTATTTTCATGCCACACGCTGCGCCGATGAATGCAGTTCCAAGCCTGCGCCCGACATGTTGCTGGAAATCATGGACGAACTGGGCGCGTCACCCAAACATACGCTGATGATCGGGGATACCACCCATGATCTGCAGATGGCGAGAAATGCTGGTGTCGGCGCGCTGGCGGTAGGCTATGGCGCACATCCGCGCGAGGCACTCGAGGCAGAACAGCCGCTAGGACTTTTTGACGAATTCACCGAGTTGACGGCATGGCTGAGGCGGCACGGCTGATTTGCGCCAGCACCGAACTGGCCAATGGCGGCAAGGGCGTGCGATTCGAGATCCAGACCGCTGCCGGAATGCAGGCGGCTTTCGTCGTGCGGTACGGCGGCAGCGTGTTCGGTTTCCTCAATCGTTGCGCGCATATCGGCATTGAGCTGGACTGGCAACCCGGGGAATTCTTCGACGAATCCGGGCTATACTTGGTTTGCACGTCGCACGGAGCGACCTATCAGCCGGACAGCGGACAGTGCATCGCAGGCCCATGCCGCGGCGCCAGGCTGATCCGGCTGGATATTTCCGAGCAGGACGGTGGCATATACCTCTTGAAATAAAGACCGAAACATCATGCCTGATACAACCGAAAGGGATCCCGTTTGGGAGCGCCGGATTATTGAAAAGCTTGCCCTTGAATCACTGGCGGAACAGAAGCGCCGTCGCCGCTGGGGCATCTTCTTCAAGATCCTCGGCTTTGCCTACCTGACTTTCCTGATTGTGGCGCTGGGCGATTGGGGTGACACTGCCGAAAAGCTGGGCGATGGCAAGAGGCACACGGCGCTGATCCAGTTAAACGGGGTCATCAAATCGACGGGCGAGGCGAGCGCGGAAAAGATTACGGAGGCGCTGCAGGCTGCCTTCAAGGATCGCGGGACGCAGGGCGTGGTCCTGCGCATCAACAGTCCGGGCGGCAGTCCGGTCCAGTCCGGAATCATCAACGACGAGATTCGCCGCCTCCGGTCAAAGCATCCGGAGATTCCCTTGTATGCGGTAGTGGAGGATGTCTGTGCCTCGGGTGGCTACTATGTCGCGGCAGCGGCAGACAAGATCTTCGTGGACAAGGCCAGCATCGTCGGTTCGATCGGGGTGTTGATGGATGGCTTCGGGTTTACCGGGACAATGGACAAGCTGGGGGTCGAGCGGCGCCTGCTGACCGCCGGGGAGAACAAGGGCTTTCTGGATCCATTCTCGCCGCAGGATGCGCAGCACAAGGAGCACGCGCAGATATTGCTTGACGACATTCATAAGCAGTTCATCGATGTCGTACGCAAAGGAAGGGGAAAGCGCCTGAAGGAATCCCCCGAGCTGTTCACCGGCCTGATGTGGACCGGTGCCAAGAGCATCGAGCTTGGATTGGCTGACGAACTGGGCAGCATCGAGTATGTGGCGCGGGAGGTGATCAAGGCCGAGGATATTCGCGATTACACGATGCGGGCCAGTCTGACCGAGCGCTTCGCCAGACAATTCGGCACGGACGTGGCCGAAGGCATTATGAATGCTATCGGAAAAATCGGAATCAGGTAGTCAGCCGGCCAGCAGCAGGAATACCGTCGGTTTTTTCTCTATCGAGGGGGGCGGGTTGGCGCGCCAGGCCGATACCGGCATGGTTGCGATGCTTTCCCTCTGAGTCGTCAGTTCAGTGGCTACGCAGAGAAGCGTATCGGGCCGGCAGGATGCCAGGAATGCAGAAAACAGCGAAGCGTTGCGGTAGGGCGTCTCGATGAACATTTGTGTGCATCCTTCCCGATGGGATTCACGCTCAAGCTCCATGATGCGCTTGCTGCGTTCGGGTTCGCGCACCGGCAGGTAGCCATGAAAGGCGAAATTCTGGCCGTTCAAGCCCGAGGCCATCAGTGCCAGAAAGAGACTGGAAGGGCCCACCAGCGGTGCAACATGAATGTTATTGGCATGGGCCGCGCGCACCAGCAGGGCGCCGGGGTCCGCCACAGCCGGCGCACCCGCTTCGGACATCAGTCCGGCAGAATCTCCTGCGATCAGGGGGGCCAGCAGAGCGTCCAGATCGGCCTGTCTCAAATTGCGCGGCAGTTCGCGGAGGACGATTTCCCGGATCGGGGGCCTGATTCCTAGGCGCTTGAGTTCGGCGCGTGCGGACTTGGCGTTCTCGACAATGAAATAACGCAAATCCCGCGCGATGCGCAGGACTTCCGCAGGCAGCATGGCATCGGGCCTGCTTTCACCGATTGAAACGGGGACGAGGTAGAGCGTGCCCTTGCGCATCAGGGAAGTTGCATGCCCTCGGCGCGCAGCATTCCGCACAGGGCGATCAGCGGCAGGCCGATAAGGGCATTTGGATCATCTCCTCGTATGCTGGACAGCAGGGCAATGCCCAGCCCCTCGGATTTGGCGCTGCCGGCACAGTGGTAGGGTTGTTCTTTCTCCAGGTAACGCTCGATCTCTGCATCGCTCAGCTGCCGAAAGGCCACTTCGGTGGGTACGCCACATACCTGACTGCGCCCGGTGGCGCTGTTATATAGGCACAACCCGGTATGGAATATCACTGTTCGGCCGCGCATGGATCTCAGCTGTTCGATGGCCCTATCGCGTGTCAATGGCTTGCCGAAGCGCTGGCTGCCGAGAAAGGCGACCTGGTCACTGCCGATGATCAGGGCTTCGGGGAAGCGGTTGGCGACAGCCTTGGCTTTTGCGATGGAGAGTCTTTCAGCCGTGGCTGCCGGGCTTTCCCCTGCCAATACGGATTCGTCGGTTGCCGGATCGGCAATCTCAAACGGGATCTGCAGGCGGGTCAGCAATTCGCGGCGGTAACTTGATGTGGAGGCAAGAACGAGGCGGGGCATCGGGTTCGTCCGGATTGCGGATGTTATTCTTTTGACAGGAAAAGTCGCGGAATGATATCATTTAAGGCTTATGTCGCAACTGGGCCTGGTCATCGACAGCCTTGAGTTCGCACAACGGAACGGAGCGCTATCCGGACGTCTGCGACTCAATGCCCTGCCAAGGCTGGCCGAAGTGCTGTTTGATACCACCGGCGACCTGGCGTACGAGGTGTCGGGAGAAACCGCGGGGGAAAGAACCTTCCTGGTCCTGATGCTTGCCGGGTTGCTGAGGCTGACATGTCAGCGTTGTTTGGGCGCAATGGAGTTTGCGTTAAACGTCCGCAATCGGGTAATGCTGGTCGAGCCGGGTTCGCCTTGGCCTGATGACGATCAGGTCGGCGGACTGGTGGATGAGGCCTGCGATGCGATCGAGGCACTGCATGAACTGGATCTCGTTCCTCTGATGGAGGAGGAAATCCTGCTGGGCTTGCCGATCGCTCCAAGGCACGAACGCTGCGAGCCACCGGCGACAGTGGCTGCATCAGCAGGGGCAACGCCATTTGCGCAGTTGGCCCGGCTCAAGCGCAACTGATTTTTTCGATACCTTTTAAGGAGTACAACATGGCTGTCCAACAGAACAAGAAGTCGCCTTCAAAGCGCGGCATGCACCGCGCTCATGACTTCCTGGCCAACCCGCCGCTGGCCGTCGAGCCGACCACCGGGGAAACCCATTTGCGCCACCATATCAGCCCGAGCGGCTATTACCGCGGCAAGAAGGTCGCAAAGTCCAAGGGCGAATAATTCCTGTCAGGCGGCGTCAACCCGTTGTGGCATTGCCGTCGCCGGCTTCCACCTGAACCAATACCGCGTCGATGGACGTCACCATCGCGATCGACTGCATGGGCGGCGATTTTGGCCCGTCCGTGACGTTGCCTGCCGCCATCCATTTCCTGGAACGGGACGAACAGGCGAAAATAATCCTGATTGGTCTGCCGGCGGAGGTGGAAGGAGCCGTGGCGAGGGAGAAGCCGCGGTTTGGCGACCGCTTGCGCTTCCGGGCCGCCAGTGAAGTGGTCGGCATGGATGACCCGCTTGCCACGGCACTGCGCATCAAGAAGGATTCGTCGATGCGGGTGACGGTCGATCTGGTAAAGGCAGGCGAGGCGCAGGCTGCCGTTTCGGCCGGTAATACGGGTGCGCTGATGGCGATTTCCAGATTTGTGCTGAAAACCCTGCCCGGCATCGACCGGCCGGCCATTGCCACCGTCCTGCCCACCCTTCGTGGCTACACCTATGTCCTCGACCTGGGTGCAAACGTTGATTGCGAGCCGCAGCATCTCCTTCAGTTCGGCATCATGGCCGACCTGCTTTATTCTTCCGTAGAGCATAAGGACCGGCCGACTGTCGGCCTGCTCAACATCGGCGAGGAGGACATCAAGGGCAACGAGGTGGTGAAGCAGGCCGGCGAGCTGTTCAAGCAAAGCGACCTCAATTTTTTCGGCAACGTCGAAGGCGACGATATATACAAGGGTACGACCGATATCGTTGTTTGCGACGGCTTTGTCGGCAACGTTCTGCTGAAAACCTCTGAAGGGCTGGCGCATATGCTGGCCACCTTCCTGCGCGAGGAATTCAGCCGCAATCCATTCAGAAAAATCGCTGCGCTTTTTGCCATTCCGGCGCTCAATGGCTTCAAGAAGCGCGTCGATCCGCGCCGTTACAACGGGGCCAGCCTGCTCGGACTGCGGGGCATCGTCGTCAAGAGCCATGGCTCGGCGGACCAGATGGCTTTTGCCAAGGCCATCGAGCGTGCAGCGGAAGCGGCCCGCAACCGGCTGGTCGAACGCATCAGCGAACGCATGGCGCGAAACGTGCCGCAAATGGTCCAGTAAATGCACGCACGCATAACCGGTACCGGCAGCTACCTGCCTCCTACAGCCCTTACCAACAACGACCTGGTTGCGCGCGGGGTGGAAACATCAGACGAGTGGATCATCGAGCGCACGGGCATCCGCAGCCGCCACATCGCAGACGACAGCCAGAACGCGAGCGATCTCGCTCTGGCGGCAAGCCTGAGGGCGATCGCGGCAGCCGGGATTCCGGCTGGGCAAATTGACCTCATCATCCTGGCAACGTCGACGCCCGACTACATCTTCCCGAGCACTGCCTGCCTGCTGCAAACCAAGCTCGGGGTCAGCGGTGCAGCCGCCTTCGATGTGCAGGCCGTATGCAGTGGTTTTGTGTATGCGCTGACGATTGCAGAGAAGTTCATCCGCTCCGGCAGCCACCGTTGCGCGCTGGTGGTCGGCACTGAAGTCTTCTCGCGCATCCTCGACTGGAATGACCGGGGTACCTGTGTCCTTTTCGGGGACGGTGCCGGCGCCGTAATTCTTGAGGCTAGCGACGAACCGGGCATTCTAGCCAGTGCGATGCATGCCGACGGTTCGCAGCACGGCATACTTGAAGTTCCAGGGAATGTCTGCGGCGGCAGGGTGGTCGGTCACCCCTTCGTCAAAATGGATGGCCCTGCAGTGTTCAAGTTTGCCGTCAAAGTGTTGGCTGAGGTCGCACAGGAAGTGCTGTGCCAGGCGGGAATGGATTCTGCCGCGTTGGATTGGCTGATTCCTCATCAGGCGAATATCCGCATCATTCAGTCGACGGCAAAGAAACTCGGGCTGCCGATGGATAGGGTCGTGACGACGGTAGATCGCCACGGCAATACTTCGGCGGCCTCGATTCCGCTGGCGCTCGATACTGCCGTCAGGGATGGGCGCATCAAGCGCGGCGACACGCTGATGCTGGAAGGCGTCGGTGGCGGCTTTACCTGGGGCGCGATTCTTCTCAAATTCTGAGTCCATACGACCCGACATGAAATTCGCTCTCGTATTCCCAGGTCAAGGCTCCCAGTCGATCGGCATGATGGCGGCCTACGGCGGCAGCCCTGTCGTCCGAGCCACATTCGACGAGGCGTCAGCTGCACTTGGCCGCGATCTCTGGCAACTCGTCACCGAAGGGCCGGGCGAGGCACTCAACCAGACTGTAAACACTCAGCCGTTGATGCTGACGGCCGGCGTTGCCGTCTATCGCCTGTGGCTGGACAAGGGCGGCAGGATACCGAACATGGTTGCCGGCCACAGCCTCGGCGAGTATTCGGCGCTGGTTGCCGCAGGGGTACTGCGATTCAGCGATGCGGTGCCACTGGTCGAATTGCGCGCCAAGGCCATGCAGGAGGCGGTGCCGGCCGGTGAGGGAGCGATGGCGGCCATCCTCGGACTCGATGCAGCCGCGGTCACGGAAGCTTGCGTGGCGTGCGCCCAAGGCCAGGTCGTCGAAGCCGTCAATTTCAACACGCCCGAGCAAATCGTGATTGCCGGGCATGCCACAGCCGTCCAGCGCGCTGCAGATGCAGCGAAAGCAAGGGGCGCCAAGCGAGCCGTCATGCTGCCCGTCTCGGCACCGTTCCACTGCTCGCTGATGAAGCCGGCCGCCGAGCGCCTGCGTCAGAAGCTTGCTGACTTGTCGTTGTCGGCTCCGCAGGTACCGGTTGTGAACAATGCGGATGTAGCCTGCCTTTCGGATCCGCAGGAGATCAAGGATGCCCTGGTCCGTCAGGCTGCCTCACCGGTCCGCTGGGTCGAGACCATGCGGACCATGGCGAATCATGGCGTCAGCCACGTCTATGAATGCGGCCCGGGCAAGGTGCTCGCTGGGCTCGTCAAACGTTGCGCCGAAGGGCTGGCAGGAGGCTCCATGGCCGATCTGGCCGGACTTGAGGCGGCACTGGCCGCGACCAACGCTTAGGGGAAGCCATGCTGAAAGGACAGGTTGCGCTGGTAACGGGAGCTTCGCGTGGCATAGGGCGGGCCATTGCGCTGGATCTGGGCCGTGAGGGCGCCACGGTGATCGGCACAGCCACAACCGAGGCGGGTGCGGCCGAAATCCAGAAGGTCCTGGATGCCGCCCATGTTCAGGGCTGGGGAGCCGTACTGAATGTCACCAATGCTGCCTCCTGCGATACCGTGATGGGGGAAATCGAAAAGCGCTTTGGCGCCGTTTCCGTGCTGGTGAATAATGCGGGCATCACGCGCGACAACCTGGCCATGCGCATGAAGGATGAAGAGTGGGATGCCGTGATCGAGACCAATCTCAAGGCGGTGTTTCGTCTTTCCAAGGCGGTAATGCGTGGCATGATGAAGGCCCGTCAAGGCCGCATCATCAACATCACTTCAGTGGTGGGCAGTTCCGGAAATCCCGGCCAGGCCAACTATGCCGCCGCCAAAGCGGGCGTGGCCGGCATGAGCCGCGCGCTGGCGCGGGAACTTGGCAGCCGCAATATCACCGTGAATTGCGTGGCGCCCGGCTTCATCGATACCGACATGACCAGGGCCTTGCCGGATGCGCAGCGCGATGCTTTGCTCGGGCAGATCCCGCTTGGCCGGCTTGGACATGCCGATGAGATTGCCGCGGCGGTGGCCTTCCTCGCGTCGCCGCGGGCCGGCTATGTCACCGGAACGACCCTGCATGTCAATGGCGGCATGTTCATGGATTGAACTCGGGTTTGGTCGGGCTAGCCCTTTCTGTTAAAATAGCCCGGTTTTTTTCTCGTCACACCCGCTAAAAAAGGGAAGGAGCGAAACACATGGAGAACATCGAACAACGCGTCAAGAAGATCGTGGCCGAGCAACTCGGCGTCAACGAATCGGAAATCAAGATCGAGTCGTCATTTGTGGACGACCTCGGTGCGGACTCGCTTGACACGGTAGAGCTGGTCATGGCCCTGGAAGAGGAATTCGAGTGCGAAATTCCGGATGAGGAAGCCGAGAAGATCACCACCGTCCAGCAGGCGATCGACTACATCAACGCCCACCTCAAGAAGTAAGCCACTTTCATTTATTTCCCCGAGCAGGAGCAGAGCGCAGTGGCACGCCGCAGGGTTGTGGTCACCGGTTTGGGCATCATTTCGCCCGTCGGCAACACGGTTCAGGAGTCCTGGGACAACATCGTTGCAGGCAAGAGCGGCATTGGACCGATCACCCGCTTCGACGCCTCGGCCTTCAAGTCGCGCATCGCCGGCGAGGTGAAAGGGTTCGACGTAACTGCCTACCTTGCTCCCAAGGAGGCGCGCCGGATGGATGTCTTCATCCATTACGGTATGGCAGCGGGAATCCAGGCGATCAAGGACTCCGGTTTGGCGGTGACTGCCGATAACGCCGAGCGCATCGGCGTCAACATCGGATCCGGCATCGGCGGCCTGCCGATGATCGAGGATACGCACCACGACTTCCTGAGCGGCGGCCCGCGCAAAATCTCGCCCTTCTTCATTCCGGGCACAATCATCAACATGATTTCGGGAAATCTCTCGATCATGTTTGGACTGAAGGGGCCGAATCTCGCCATCGTGACAGCGTGCACAACGGGGCTGCATGCCATTGGCACCAGCTTCCGCATGATCCAGTATGGCGATGCCGACGCGATGGTCTGCGGCGGCGCCGAGTCCACCGTGACGCCTTTGGCCATAGGCGGTTTTGCCTCGGCGCAAGCCTTGTCCACGCGCAACGACGATCCGGCGACGGCCAGCCGTCCCTGGGACACGGGGCGCGACGGATTCGTGCTTGGCGAAGGCGCCGGCGTCCTGGTCCTGGAGGAATACGAGCACGCGAAGAAGCGCGGTGCACGAATCTATGCCGAAGTGGCGGGTTTCGGCATGAGCGGCGACGCCTTCCACATGACGGCGCCAGACACCGATGGGCCGCGACGCAGCATGATCAACGCGCTTCGGGATGCGGAGATCAACGCTGATCAGGTGCAATACCTCAATGCCCATGGCACGTCCACGCCCCTGGGAGACAAGAACGAGACAGATGCCATCAAGCTCGCGTTCGGCGATGTCGCCCGCAATCTTGTGATCAATTCGACCAAGTCCATGACTGGGCATCTGCTGGGCGGCGCCGGCGGTCTCGAATCAGCGCTGACGGTGCTGGCTGTACATCACCAGATATCGCCGCCAACCATCAATATCTTCGATCAGGACCCTGAATGCGATCTCGACTATTGCGCCAACACGGCGCGTCAGCTCAAGATCGAGGTCGCCCTGAAGAACAATTTCGGATTTGGCGGCACCAACGGCACGCTGGTCTTCCGGCGGGCCTGATCTCCGCATTATTCCAGCCGGATGCTTCTGCCCCACCGGCTCGAAATCCGCTCCTCCCATTGGCTGGCGCTGGTACTGTCCCTGCTGCATCTGGCTGCCTTGGGGAGTCTGCTGCCGCTCCAGATCCCGGTCTGGCTCAAGCTTGCGCTGGCGGCCGCAATCGTGGCATCGCTTGGCGTTTCGGTTCGCAGACATGCGCTGCTCCAAGCATCATCTTCGATACGTGGCCTGACACTGAAGGGCGACGGTACGGTCGAAGGCCTGAGGCTTGACGGCGGACGGATTGATGCCAAGGTATCCAGGCATACGACCGATCTGTCCTTGCTGATCGTGATCCTGCTGGAGCAGCCGGAATCGCGGCGGTTGCGCCCGCTGGTGATATTGCCGGACTCCCTGCCGCTTGAAGATACCCGGGTCTTGCGCGCGTGGCTGCGCTGGAAACTTACCTGAGACGGTTTCGTAAAACGGAATTCCGAGCGATGGCAAGGGTCTCCGGGTAATCCCGGCTGGCATGAAGGCCGCGGCTTTCGCGACGTCGCTGGGCGCAACGCACGATGAGATCGGCGGTCAGGACGAGATTGCGCAGTTCGATCAGGTCATTCGTGACGCGAAAATTGGCGTAGTATTCATCGATCTCCCGTTCCAGCAGGCGGATGCGGTGGCGGGCGCGCTCGAGACGCTTGTTGGTGCGCACGATGCCCACATAATCCCACATGAAGCGCCGCAGTTCATCCCAGTTATGGGAGATGACGATTTCCTCGTCGGCATCCGTCACGCGACTTTCGTCCCAGGTCGGCAGGGAAGGGAGGGGGTGTCGCCCAGACCTGAGGATGTCTTCGGCTGCCGCGCCAGAAAACACCAGGCATTCCAGCAGCGAATTGCTGGCCAGACGGTTGGCGCCGTGGAGCCCGGTAAAGGCGGTCTCGCCCACCGAATACAGGCCGGGCAGGGCGGTGCGTGCGGAGAAGTCCGTGACGACGCCGCCGCAGGAATAGTGCGCTGCGGGCACGACCGGTATGGGCTGGCGGGTGATATCAATGCCCAATTCAAGACACTGGGCGTAAATGTTCGGAAAGTGTTCGACCAGGAAATCAGCCGGCTTGTGCGTCATATCGAGATAGACGCAGTCGAGGCCGCGCTTCTTCATCTCGAGATCGATGGCCCGGGCAACAATGTCGCGGGGAGCCAGTTCGGCGCGCGGATCATGTTCCGGCATGAAGCGTTCGCCGTTGGGAAGGCGCAAAATCCCGCCCTCCCCCCGCATGGCTTCGGTTACGAGAAACGACTTAGCATGTGGATGATACAGACAGGTCGGATGGAACTGGATGAATTCCATGTTGGCCACCGCACAGCCGGCTCTCCAGGCCATGGCTATTCCATCCCCCGTCGCCGTGTCGGGGTTGGTGGTGTAGAGATAAACCTTGCCTGTGCCTCCGGTGGCCAGCACCGTGTGCGGTGCGGAGAAGGTTTCAACATGGTCAGCCCGTTTGTCTAGCACATAGGCCCCGTGGCAGCCGCTTTCGAGCAGTCCGAACTTGGCACCGGTGATCAGGTCGATGGCGATGTGATGTTCGTACACCGAAATGTTCTGATGGGCGCGTAATTTCTGCGTCAGGGTACCCTGAACGGCAGAGCCGGTCGCGTCCGCCACATGGATCACCCGGCGGTGGCTGTGCCCGCCTTCGCGGGCGAGGTGATAGCCGGACCCGGATGCGTCGCGGGTAAACGGCACCCCTTCTCCAATGAGCCAATCGATGGCGGCCTTGCCCCGTTCCACGACGAAGCGGGTTGTACGCGGACTGCAAAGGCCGGCACCAGCGACGAGGGTGTCCCTGATGTGGGCCTCGATCGAATCGGCATCGTCCAGGGCGGCGGCGATGCCTCCCTGGGCGCGGCTGCTGGCGCTGTCCTCGAGAGACCGTTTGGTGATCAAGGCAACTTTTTTGTGCGATGCCAGCCGAAGTGCCAACGACTGGCCGGCGAGGCCGCTGCCGATGATCAGGACGTCGAATACCTGCACGGGTGGGGGGGTAGGGGATAGTTGAAGGCCCAAAACTATACCATTGCAGAACAAGGCCCGGAAAAGGCCCTTGCCGCTCCTGAACTATTTTCGCAGCGCGCTGTCTTTGGGGTGTCGACCATGCTGCAGCGAATGTGTCGGCTATACTTGCGGCTATCGGCCCGACGCCATCGGACCGAATGAACTTCCAACTATACGGCCGCTCGAATGGGAGAACGAGAAGTAGACCAGCAGCTGGTCGTCCGCGCTCAGCACGGCGATCAGCAGGCCTTTGGGCTGCTCGTGTCGAAATACCAGCGCAAGCTGGCGCGGTTGCTTTCGCGGCTGATCCGGGATCCGGCCGAGGTGGAGGATGTGGCGCAGGAGACGTTCATCAAGGCCTATCGTGCCCTGGGAAACTTTCGTGGCGACAGTGCCTTCTACACCTGGCTGTACCGCATCGGCATCAATACTGCGAAGAATTATCTGGTATCGCAAGGACGGCGTGCGCCAACCCGGACCGACTTCGACTCAGAGGAGGCGGAAACTTTTGAAGACGGCGATTTGTTGCGCGACATCAATACGCCGGAACGCATGCTGCTCTCCAAACAGATCGGGGAGACGGTGAATTCGGCGATGGAGGATTTGCCCGAGGATCTGCGTACGGCCATCATGCTGCGCGAGATCGAGGGAATGAGCTACGAGGATATCGCGAAAATGATGGATTGCCCTATCGGTACGGTCAGATCGAGGATCTTCCGGGCCCGCGAGGCAGTAGCCGAAAAACTCAGGCCGTTGCTGGATACGGCGCCAGACAAGAGGTGGTAAGGATGAAGCACGACATTTCCGCTCTTTTGGACGAAGAACTGGGGGAAGACGAAGCCAATCGGGCGATAGATGCCCTGCGCCGCGACAAGGGCCTGCAGGAAGCCTGGAACACCTACCATTTGATTGGTGACACCCTGCGCCGTTCCCCGGAATACTCCCCGCACTTCTCCCAGCAGGTGATGGCAAGGTTGTCGGAGGAGCCGGTATTGTTCGCCCCCTCTGCCCAGCCCAAGCGCAGTCCGCTACGCCTTGCACTGCCAATGGCCGCTGCAGTCATGGGCATGGCCGCGGTAGGCTGGGTGGCATTGTCCCTGAATACGCCCCAACCGGTTGAACTGGCCGCCAAGCCGCATTCGGCCGGTGGGCCGGCGACTGCGGCCAATGACCAGACACCTTCCGGTGCGCTGAAAGAATATCTTGTCGCGCATCAGGCGCATTCCCCGAGCGGTGGCATCCAGGGCGTTGCCCCATACGTGCGCACGGTTTCCGAGATTCACAAGGGCGGCAGGCCATGAGGCGTGCGCTAGCACTGCTAGCATTCGGCGGCGTTCTCGCCGCACCCGCCTACGGCGACCAGCATGGCGATGCCCTGGCTTGGCTGCAAAAAATGGCGTCGGCGGCACAAAAGCTCAATTACACCGGGACCTTTACCTACCAAAGCGGCGGCAATTCCGAAACCTCCAGAATTACCCATCTAGTGGATGCCGCCGGAGAGCAGGAAAAACTCGAGGTGCTTGACGGCAGTCCGCGAGAAGTGGTGCGCAGCAACGATGAAGTCAAATGTTTCCTGCCCGATGACAAACTCGTCATTGTCGAGAAACGGGGGCGGTACAAGGCCTTTCCGGCCTTGCTGCCCGCGTCCGTCAGCACGCTGGGCGAGTTTTACCTGATCAGGTTGGGGGATGTCTCCAGGGTGGCCGGGTTCGACAGCCAGCTCATACTGCTGGAGCCCAAGGATACCCTGCGTTACGGCCGCCATCTCTGGGCTGAAATCAATTCAGGACTGATTTTGAAGGCGCGCACAGTCAACGAGCGTAACGAAACCATCGAACAATTTGCCTTTACACAGCTGCAGATCAACGTGCCCATCAACAAGGAGGCGCTGAAACCCAGATTCGCTGCGGAGAGCACGGCCTGGCGGATACATAACGCCCAGGCATCGCAGAGCCTGTCTGCCGGGGGCGGCTGGCTGTTCAAGGCCCAGCTGCCCGGATTCAAGAAGAGTGCCGGCATGAAACGGCAGGCAAGCCAGGGCGGAACTGCGGAAACGACCCACTTCATTTTCACCGATGGCTTGTCCTCCATCTCCTTGTTCATAGAACCTCTGGCAGACCGGAAGGCGGAGCAGGCGACCTATTCGGTGGGCGCCATCAATGTTTACAAGCGCGCGACCGACAACCATCTCCTGACGGTCCTGGGCGAGGTGCCCATGGCGAGCCTGATG
>Ga0209476_10000502_pt1 | contig 26698 bp, 23 predicted proteins | sample KloWWTrecipitate_FD_187179 | JGI IMG/M metagenome (GOLD analysis project Ga0209476, IMG submission 187179) | Active sludge microbial communities from Klosterneuburg, Austria, studying microevolution and ecology of nitrifiers - Klosterneuburg... | ecosystem: Engineered > WWTP > Aerobic digester... | reverse complement strand
CCAGGAAGAACAGCTCAAGCTGCAGTTTGCCGAAAAGATGAAGCAGGCGGTGAACCTCGAGGTGCTGCGCAAGCAGAAGGAGCAGGTCCTCCAGTACGTGAGCCAGCTCGAGAAGCAGCTTCCCAGCAAGGCCGAAATGGACGCCCTGCTTTCCGACATCAACCAGGCCGGTGTCGGCCGCGGCCTGCAGTTCGAGCTGTTCCGGCCCGGGCAGGTCGTCGTGAAGGACTACTACGCCGAGTTGCCGATCGCGATCAAGCTGTCGGGCAACTACCACGACTTCGGCGCCTTCACCAGCGACATCGCCAACCTGCCGCGGATCGTGACGCTGAACAACATGCAGATCGTGATGCCCGACCGGACCGCGAACGCATCCGCTTCCGGCACGCTGACGATGGAGGCGATCGCGAAGACGTTCCGCTACCTCGATGCCGACGAAATCGCCGCGCAGCGTCGCCAGGCCGCTGCCGCGAAGGCAGCCGAAAACGCCAAGAAGGGGGCGGCGAAATGAAGCGCCTGATGATGATGGCCGCTGCGCTCGCGCTGAGCGGCTGTGCGAACGACCAGAGCGAGCTGCGCGCCTGGATGGAACAGGTGCGCGCGAGTACGCCGCCGGTGCAGGAGCGCATCGAGGAGCCCAAGCGCTTCGAGCCGTTCCGCTACGACAACGTCGCCCAGGTCGACCCGTTCTCGCTCGAAAAGATGGCCGTCGTGCTCGAGAGCTCGCACAAGCCCGGAGGCGGCCTGAAGCCGGACCTGAACCGCCGGCGCGAGGTCCTCGAGTCGTACCCGCTCGACACGATACGGATGGTCGGTCGCCTTGCGAGCGGCCGCCAGAACCACGCCCTTCTGCAGGTCGACCAGATCGTCTACCAGGCGCGCGTCGGCAACCACGCCGGCCAGAATTTCGGCGTGATCACCAGGATCAGCGACGACGAGGTCCTGCTTCGGGAACTGGTCCAGGATGCTGCCGGGGACTGGGTCCACAGAGAGTCGAAGCTGCAGCTTCAGGAGGGGGGCAGTAAATGACGACGACATTGCGCAAGACGGGATCGACCGTTCGCGCGGGCATCCGCGCGTTCGCGGCCGCGTTCCTGGCGTGTCTGGCCGTGGCCTTCGCGCCAGCCGCGCTCGCGCAGGCGAACTCGATCGAGTCCGTCAGCAGCGTGCAGCAGGGCAGCACCACCTACCTGCGGATCGGATTGAAGAATCCCCCGACGACGGCGCCGGCCGGCTTCTCGGTCGCCAACCCCCCGCGGATCGCCTTCGACTTCACCAATACCGACAACAAGGTCGGGAAGAACTCGCTCGAGCTGCCGCAGGGCGACGTGCGAAGCGTTGCGATCGTCCAGTCGGGCGAGCGCGCGCGCGTCGTGCTGAACCTCAAGCGCTCGCTCAGCTACAACACGTCGATCGAGGGCAACACGCTGGTGGTCGCGCTCGAGCCGGTCGCCACGGCGGGCGCCGCTGCCGCGCCTTCGGCTTACAGCTTCGCCAAGGCCGACGGCAAGGGCTCGCACTCGCTTCGCGACATCGACTTCCGTCGCGGCAAGGAGGGCGAAGGCCGCGTGGTGGTCGATCTTTCCGACCCGGGCGTGGGTGTCGACATTCGCCAGCAGGGCCAGTCGATCGTGGTGGACTTCCTCAACGCCAGCCTTCCGGAGAACCTGCGTCGCCGCCTCGACGTGGGCGACTTCGGCACCCCGGTGACCGCGGTGCGCGCCGTGCAGCAGGGCGACAATGCGCGCCTGGTGATCGAACCGCATGGCGACTGGGAGCACAACGCATACCAGAGCGACACGCAGTTCGTCGTCGAGGTCAAGCCGGTGCGCGCGGACCCGACGCGCCTCGCACGCGGCCTGCAGCCGGGCTACCGCGGCGAGAAACTGTCGCTCAACTTCCAGAGCGTCGACATCCGGGCGCTGCTGCAGGTGATCGCCGACTTCACCAACCTGAACATCGTGACCAGCGATTCGGTGGCGGGCAACCTCACGCTGCGCCTGAAGGACGTGCCTTGGGACCAGGCCCTGGACATCATCCTGCAGTCCAAGGGCCTGGACATGCGCAAGAACGGCAACGTGATCATGGTCGCGCCGCGCGACGAGATCGCCGCCAAGGAGAAGCTCGAACTCGAATCGCGGGCGCAGATCTCGGAGATCGAACCGGTGCGCACCGAGACCTTCCAGCTCAACTACCAGAAGGCCGACGCGCTGCACAAGTTGCTGTCGGACGACAAGCAGCGCGTGCTGTCGAAACGCGGCAGCGTGGTCGTCGACGAGCGAACCAACAAGGTCTTCGTGCAGGACACGGTGACGCGCCTCGAGGAAGTGCGCAAGATCATCGCGCAGATCGACGTTCCGGTTCGCCAGGTGCTGATCGAGGCGCGCATCGTCGAAGCCGACGACCGGTTCTCGCGCAACCTCGGCGTGCGCCTCGGCTTCAACCGGATCAACGCCAGCGCGGGCAGTTTCGCCGGGCGAGGCACCGTGTCCGGCAACCTGCAGGGCGTGCACGACCTGACGCCGCTGCCGGGCTCGCTGAGCACCGGCACCACGGCGCTGGCGAACACGAACTTCGTGAACCTCCCGGCGGCCAACATCTCGGGCGTCAACCCGTCGACCTTCGCGATCAGCCTGTTCAACTCGAGCCTGACCCGCTTCCTGAACCTGGAGCTGTCGGCGCTCGAAGCCGACCAGCGCGGCAAGGTCGTGTCGAGCCCGCGCGTGCTGACGGCGGACCAGGGCAAGGCGATCATCGAGCAGGGTACCGAGTTGCCGTACCAGCAGGCGACCTCGAGCGGCGCGACCTCGATCTCGTTCCGCAAGGCCAACCTCAAGCTCGAGGTCACTCCGCAGATCACGCCGGAGGGCAACGTCATCCTCGCCGTCGAAGTCAATCGCGACGCGGTCGGGCAGCTGACGCCTGCCGGCTTTGCCATCGACACCCGCCGGGTGCAGACGCAGGTGCTCGTCGAGAACGGGGGCACCGTGGTCATCGGCGGCATCTACGAGCAGTTCGAGCGCAGCAGCGTGAACAAGGTGCCGCTGCTCGGCGACCTGCCGATCGTCGGCAACGCGTTCAAGAATACGAATCGCACCAACGATCGCACCGAACTGCTGGTGTTCCTGACGCCGCGCGTGGTGACGGACACCGCGATGGCCCGGTGACGGTGCCGGCGACGGGCACCGCCGACGGGTGCCCGCGGTGACGGCGTCCGATGCGGCGCCGCCCGGCGCCGCGTCCCGCCCGATCGTGCTGGTCGGGATGATGGGGTCCGGCAAGTCCACCGTCGGCCGCCGGCTGGCGGCGCGACTCGGGCGCCGCTTCGTCGACGCCGACAAGGCCCTCGAGGAACGCTGCGGCGTTCCGATCGCCACGATCTTCGAGCTCGAGGGCGAGGACGGGTTCCGTCGTCGCGAGACCGCGATCCTCGACGAGCTCTCGCGCCTGCCGGAGATCGTGCTCGCCACTGGCGGGGGCGCGGTGACCCGCGACGAGAACCGGCGGATCTTGGCCGAGAGAGGCCTGGTGATCTTCCTGCAGGCGTCGATCACCGACCTCTGGCAGAGACTGCGGCGGGACCGCACGCGGCCGCTGTTGCAGACCGCGAACCCGCGCGAGCGCATCGCCGAACTGCTCGCCGAACGCGAGCCGCAGTACCGCGAGATCGCCGACATCGTCGCCGTCAGCGCGCGCCAGCCGGTCGACGATCTCGTCGCCGATATAATCGATCGCCTCCCAGAGGAATTCCGGGCCGGTTGAAGCCGGCCTGCCACACGCATGACCGTTCGCGAACTCCGGGTCTCGCTCGGCGATCGTAGCTATCCGATCGTGATCGGTGCCGACGTGCTCGCCGGCAGCGAGGCGCTGGCTCGGCTCGCGCAGGGCCGCCAGGTGGCCGTCGTCACCAACGACAAGGTGGGCGGACTCTACGAGGCCCGGCTCGATGCGTCGCTCGCCGGGGCCGCGGCCCGGATCTCGATCCGGTTGCCCGACGGCGAGGCGTACAAGACCTGGTCGTCGCTCGACCAGGTCTTCGAGCGACTGCTGCGCGAGCGCTACGATCGGCAGTGCCTGCTGGTGGCGCTCGGCGGCGGCGTGATCGGCGACCTGACCGGCTTCGCGGCGGCGATCTACCAGCGCGGCGTCGATTTCGTGCAGGTTCCGACGACGCTGCTCGCGCAGGTGGACTCGTCGGTCGGCGGCAAGACGGGCATCAACCATCCGCTCGGCAAGAACATGATCGGCGCGTTCCACCAGCCGAGGCTGGTGCTCGCCGATGTCGCTACGCTGCGCTCGCTGCCGGCGCGGGAACTGTCGGCCGGGCTGGCCGAGATGATCAAGCACGGGGCGATCGCCGATCCCGAATACCTCGAGCGGCTCGAGCGCAACCTGTCCGCATTGCGCGCGTGCGACCCGCGCGCGCTGGCCGACGCGATCCTGCGCTCGTGCGAGATCAAGGCTGCCGTGGTCGCGGCCGACGAGCGCGAGGAGGGAGTGCGCGCGACGCTCAATTTCGGGCACACCTTCGGCCATGCGATCGAGGCGGGGCTCGGCTATGGCGAATGGCTGCACGGCGAGGCGGTCGGCGCCGGCATGGTGATGGCGGCCGACCTTTCCCACCGGCTCGGGCTGGTCGACCCGGCGGTGGTCGCGCGGCTGCGCGAGACCATCGCCGCAGCGGGCCTGCCGGTGCGTGGACCGCCGTGGCCATTCGAGCGCTACGTCGAGTTGATGAGCGTCGACAAGAAGGCCCGGCAGGGCACGCCGAAGTTCGTGCTGCTCGAGCGGCTGGGACGCGCGACGGTTCAGCGCGTGCCGGACGAGCCGCTGCGCGCGACGCTCGCGGCCTGCTGCAGCTAGCGGAACGACGATGGCCGCCCCGGCCCGGACGCGGATGGCGACGGCACTCGCGCCGTGGGCGGCCGATCCGGCGGCAAGCCGGGGGCGGCGGTACCCGGAACCGCGCGCGAGCACGCGCAGCGAGTTCCAGCGCGACCGCGACCGCATCGTCCACTGCACGGCCTTTCGCAGGCTCGAGTACAAGACGCAGGTCTTCGTGAACCACGAAGGCGACCTGTTCCGCACCAGGCTCACGCACTCGATCGAAGTCGCGCAGATCGCCCGCTCGATCGGACGCAGCCTCGGTCTCGCCGAGGACCTGGTCGAGGCGATCGCGCTGGCGCACGATCTCGGCCATACGCCGTTCGGTCACGCGGGTCAGGACGCGCTGCACGACTGCATGCGGGCGCACGGCGGCTTCGAGCACAACCTGCAGTCGCTGCGCGTGGTCGATTCGCTGGAGCAACGCTACGCGGCCTTCGACGGCCTGAACCTGTGCTTCGAGACGCGCGAGGGCATCCTGAAGCACTGTTCGCCCGACAACGCACGCGCGCTCGGCGAGCTCGGCGAGCGCTTCCTGCAGCGCAGGCAGCCGTCGCTGGAGGCGCAGGTGGCCAACCTGGCCGACGAGATCGCCTACAACAACCACGACGTCGACGACGGCCTGCGTGCCGGGCTGATCGCGCTCGGCCAGCTCGACGAGATCGAGCTGTTCGCCGGCCATCGCCGCGTGGTGGAGCGGCTGTATCCCGGCGTCGCCGGCCGGCGGCTCGTGCACGAGACCATTCGCCGGATGATCGACGACCTCGTGGGCGACCTGCTCGGCGAGACGCGCAGGCGGATCGAGGCGGCGGCAGTGCGCTCGATCGACGACGTGCGCCGCGCCGCGCCGCTGGTGGGCTTTTCCGGCCCGATGCGCGAGCGTTCCGTTCAGCTCAAGCGTTTCCTGCACGCCGGGCTGTACCGCCACCCGCGCGTCGACGACGTGATGAACCGTGCGCGCCGCGTGGTGCGGCAGCTGTTCGACGCCTACGCGACCGATCCGTCGCTGCTTCCCGACGAGCACCGCGAGCGCGTCGACATGCTGGGCCTTCGCGCGGTCGCCGACTACATCGCCGGGATGACCGACCGATTTGCGCTGCGCGAACACGCGCGGCTGACGGGCGAGGCGGCACCCGATCTCGTGTGCTTCGATGCCGGCATCCTGCCCGCCGCCGCCGACTCCTGAGTTCCTTCAATTTCGGGCGCTTGGGGGGTATACTGACAGGTTCGTTCGCGGAAATCGCGCTGCAATGCGGTAGAACGCCGTTCCGTGCGGTCCGCCACGCTAGCGAGTACTGACTTAACCTTGGTTTTCGGCGGCTTCGCATCGCCCGCCGGCTTCGTGCCGCGGGGTTCGTCGCCGCCGCGTACGGCGCGCCGCGCGAGCAGCGCGGTGCGGTGCCGTGCGTGCCGGATTCTGGAGTTGGCATCATGGACGTTCCGCACCGCTTTCCGCCGCAAGCGTCGGTCCCGCCTTCGGCGACCGGACTCTACGACCCGGCGCACGAGCACGATGCCTGCGGCGTCGGTTTCATCGCGCACATCAAGGGCAAGAAGAGCCACCGGATGATCGAGCAGGGTCTGCAGATCCTGTGCAACCTCGACCATCGCGGCGCGGTGGGTGCCGATCCGCTGATGGGCGACGGCGCGGGCATCCTGATCCAGATGCCCGACCAGTTCTTCCGCGAGGAGATGGCCCGCCAGGGCGTCGCGCTGCCGCCTGCGGGCGAGTACGGCGTCGGCATGGTGTTCCTGCCCAAGGAGCACGCGTCGCGACTGGCCTGCGAGCAGGAGCTGGAGCGCGCCGTGCGCGCCGAGCGGCAGGTCCTGCTGGGCTGGCGCGACGTGCCGGTCGATCGCGAGATGGCGATGTCGCCGACGGTCAAGGCCAAGGAGCCGGTGATTCGCCAGATCTTCATCGGGCGCGGCCCCGACGTGATGGTCACCGACGCGCTCGAACGCAAGCTGTACGTCATCCGCAAGACCGCCAGCCACGCGATCCAGCAACTCGGGCTCAAGCACGGCAAGGAGTATTTCGTGCCGTCGATGTCGGCGCGCACGATCGTCTACAAGGGGCTTCTGCTGTGCGGGCAGGTCGGCCAGTACTACCGCGACCTGCAGGATCCGCGCGTGATCACGGCGCTTGCGCTGGTGCACCAGCGTTTCTCGACGAACACCTTTCCGGAGTGGCCGCTGGCCCACCCGTACCGGCTGATCGCCCACAACGGCGAGATCAACACCGTCAAGGGCAACTACAACTGGCTGCGTGCGCGCGAAGGCGTGATGCGCTCGCCGGTGCTGGGCGAGGACCTCGCGAAGCTCTACCCGATCGTCTACGCGGGGCAGTCCGACACGGCCACCTTCGACAACTGCCTCGAACTGCTCGTGATGGCCGGGTACCCGCTCGCCCACGCCGTGATGATGATGATCCCGGAGGCCTGGGAACAGCACACGCTGATGGACCCGAACCGGCGCGCCTTCTACGAGTTCCACGCGGCGATGATGGAGCCCTGGGACGGTCCCGCGGCGATCGCGTTCACCGACGGGCGGCAGATCGGCGCGACGCTGGACCGCAACGGGCTGCGCCCGGCGCGCTACTGCGTGACCGACGACGACATGGTGATCATGGCCTCGGAGGCCGGCGTGCTGCCGGTCCCGGAGAGCAGCATCGTCAAGAAGTGGCGGCTGCAGCCCGGCAAGATGTTCCTGATCGACCTCGACCAGGGCCGCATCGTCGACGACACCGAGCTGAAGAACCAGCTCGCCAACAGCAAGCCGTACCGCGAGTGGATCGAGGCGATACGGATCAAGCTCGACGAGATCGAGGTGCCGCGCGACCCAGAAGCCGCGGCGCGCGAGGCACAGGGCCCGTCCGAGCAGGAGGCGCGGCGCACCGAGCGGATCACCGACGAGGTGTCGCAGCGGACGCCGGCGCCGTCGGTGTCGCTGCTCGACCGTCAACAGGCGTTCGGCTACTCGCAGGAAGACATCAAGTTCCTGATGGCGCCGATGGCGGCCGCCGGCGAGGAAGCGGTCGGCTCGATGGGCAACGACTCGCCGCTGGCGGTCCTGTCGAACAAGAACAAGCCGCTCTACAACTACTTCAAGCAGCTGTTCGCGCAGGTGACGAACCCGCCGATCGACCCGATCCGCGAGCAGCTGGTCATGTCGCTGGTGTCGTTCATCGGTCCGCGCCCGAACTTGCTCGACCTGAACAACATCAACCCGCCGATGCGGCTGGAGGTCGCGCAGCCTCTGCTCGACTTCGACGACATGGCCGAGATCCGCAGCATCGAGCAGCTCACCGGCAACAAGTTCAAGTCGTACGAGCTCGACATCTGCTATCCGGTCGCGTGGGGCAAGGACGGCGTCGAGGCGCGGCTGGCCTCGCTCGTGGCCGAGGCCGAAGACGCGGTGCACTCGGGCTACAACATCCTGGTCGTGTCGGACCGGCAGATGTCGCGCGACAGGGTCGCGATCCCGGCGCTGCTGGCGACCAGCGCGGTTCACCTTCACCTGGTCAACCGCGGGCTGCGCACGAGCACCGGGCTGGTGGTCGAGACCGGCTCGGCGCGCGAGGTCCACCACTTCGCGCTGCTCGCCGGGTACGGCGCCGAGGCGATCCACCCGTATCTCGCAATGGAGACGCTGGCCGACCTGCATCGCAGCATGCCGGGCGACGTCGGCCCCGACAAGGCGGTCAGGAACTACATCAAGGCGATCGGCAAGGGGCTGATGAAGGTGATGTCCAAGATGGGCATCTCGACCTACATGAGCTACTGCGGCGCGCAGATCTTCGAGGCGATCGGGCTGTCGCGTCCGCTGGTCGACAAGTACTTCACCGGCACGCCGAGCAACGTGGGCGGCATCGGCATCTTCGAGGTTGCCGAAGAGGCAATCAGGCTGCACCGCGCCGCGTTCGGCAACGACCCGACGCTGGCCGGCATGCTCGACCCGGGCGGCGAGTACGCGTACCGCACGCGCGGCGAAGACCACATGTGGACGCCGGAATCGATCTCGAAGCTGCAGCATTCGACGCGCTCGAACAGCTACGCGACCTACAAGGACTACGCCAGGCTGATCAACGACCAGACCCGGCGCCACATGACGCTGCGCGGATTGTTCGAGTTCCGTTTCGACGCCTGCACGCCGGTGCCGATCGACGAAGTCGAGCCGGCCGCCGAGATCGTCAAGCGCTTCGCCACCGGCGCGATGTCGCTCGGGTCGATCTCGACCGAGGCGCACACCACGCTGGCGGTGGCGATGAACCGCATCGGCGGCAAGTCGAACACGGGAGAGGGCGGCGAGGACGCGATGCGATATCGCGCCGAGATGCGCGCCGGCAAGCCGGTCATCCGCGAAGGCGACACGATCGGCAGCGTGATCGGCGCCGATCGCATCGAGGCGGACACCGTGCTCAGGACGGGCGACTCGCTGCGCTCGCGCATCAAGCAGGTGGCCTCTGGACGCTTCGGCGTCACCGCCGAGTACCTCGCGAGCGCCGACCAGTTGCAGATCAAGATGGCGCAGGGGGCCAAGCCCGGCGAGGGCGGCCAGCTGCCGGGTCACAAGGTGTCCGACTACATCGGCATGCTGCGCTACTCGGTGCCCGGCGTCGGCCTCATCTCGCCGCCGCCGCATCACGACATCTATTCGATCGAGGACCTCGCGCAGCTGATCCACGACCTCAAGAACGCCAACTCGCGCGCGTCCGTGTCGGTCAAGCTGGTCTCCGAGGTCGGCGTGGGCACGGTCGCGGCGGGCGTCGCCAAGGCGAAGGCCGACCACGTGGTCATCGCCGGCCACGACGGCGGCACCGGCGCGTCCCCGCTGTCGTCGATCAAGCACGCCGGCACGCCGTGGGAGCTCGGGCTGGCCGAGACGCAGCAGACGCTGGTCCTCAACGGCCTGCGCGGGCGCATCGTCGTGCAGGCCGACGGCCAGATGAAGACCGGGCGCGACGTGGTGGTCGGCGCGCTGCTCGGCGCCGACGAGTTCGGCTTCGCGACCGCGCCGCTGGTGGTCGAGGGCTGCATCATGATGCGCAAGTGTCACCTGAACACGTGCCCGGTCGGCGTCGCCACGCAGGACCCGGTGCTGCGGCGCAAGTTCCAGGGCAAGCCCGAGCACGTCGTCAACTTCTTCTTCTTCGTCGCCGAGGAGGCGCGCGAGTTGATGGCGAAGCTCGGGATCCGCCGATTCGACGACCTGATCGGGCGCGCCGACCTTCTCGACACCCGCAAGGGCATCGAGCACTGGAAAGCGAAGGGCCTCGATTTCTCGCGCATCTTCCACCTGCCGCCGGTTGCCGCCGACGTGCCGCGGCACCGCGTCGAGGCCCAGGAACATGGCCTCGCGAGCGCGCTCGACAACAAGCTGATCGAACTGGCCCGGCCGGCGCTCGAGCGCCGCGAAAAGGTCTCGTTCATCCTGCCGATCCGCAACGTCAACCGCACGGCCGGCACCATGCTGTCGGGCGAGATCGCCCGCCGTTACGGGCACGAAGGGCTGCCGGACGACACCGTTCACGTGCAGCTGAACGGCACCGCGGGGCAGAGCCTCGGCGCGTTCCTCGCGCGCGGCATCACGCTCGACCTGGTCGGGCAGGCCAACGACTACGTCGGCAAGGGATTGTCCGGCGGGCGCATCATCGTGCGCCCGACCAACGATTTCCGCGGCAGGTCCGACGAGAACATCATCGTCGGCAACACCGTGATGTACGGCGCGATCGACGGCGAGGCGTTCTTCTCGGGGGTGGCCGGCGAGCGCTTCTGCGTGCGCAACTCCGGGGCGACCGCGGTCGTCGAGGGCACCGGCGACCACGGATGCGAGTACATGACCGGCGGGACGGTGATCGTGCTCGGCGCCACCGGCCGCAACTTCGCAGCCGGCATGTCGGGCGGCATTGCCTACGTCTTCGACCCGGAGGGCAGCTTCGAGTCGCGCTGCAACCTGTCGATGGTCGGGCTCGAAAAGGTGCTGTCGACGTCCGAGCAGCTGGTGCAGACCGATCCCGCCACCTGGCACCGCGGTGAATGCGACGAGATCATCCTGAAGGGACTGATCGAGAAGCACTTCCGGCTGACCGGCAGCGAAAAGGCCCGCGCCATCCTCGACCACTGGGATCGCAGCCGCGCGCAGTTCGTCAAGGTGTTCCCGAGCGAGTACAAGCGCGCGCTCGGCGAGATACACGCCAGGCAGCAGGCGCAGCCGAAGCAGCACAGGACGACGGCGTAGCAACCACGCCGCGGGAATTCAGGCACACAACGAACGAAGCATCGACATGGGCAAAGTCACCGGATTCCTCGAGTTCCAGCGCCTGCAGGAGGCTGCCGAAGACGCGAAGGCGCGCGTGCGGCACTACCGCGAGTTCGTCCTGCACCTGTCCGACGACGAGGCGTCGAGGCAGGGGGCGCGTTGCATGGACTGCGGCATACCGTTCTGCCAGAGCGGCTGCCCGGTCAACAACATCATCCCGGACTGGAACGACCTGGTCTATCGCGGCAACTGGAAGCTCGCGCTCGACACGCTGCACTCGACCAACAACTTCCCCGAGTTCACCGGCCGCGTTTGCCCGGCGCCGTGCGAGGCCGCGTGCACGTTGAACATCAACAACGACCCGGTCGGCATCAAGTCGATCGAGCACGCGATCATCGACAAGGGCTGGGAGATGGGCTGGGTGGTGCCGCAGCCGCCCGCGCGCAAGACCGGCAGGAAGGTCGCCGTGGTCGGTTCCGGGCCGGCGGGCCTCGCCTGCGCGCAGCAGCTGGCGCGTGCCGGCCACGACGTGACGGTGTTCGAGAAGAACGACCGGATCGGCGGGTTGCTGCGCTACGGGATCCCCGACTTCAAGATGGAGAAGCACCACATCGACCGCCGCGTCGGGCAGATGCAGGCCGAGGGGGTGAACTTCCGCGCCGGCGTGCTGGTCGGCGACGCGGCAGCGAAGGGCGTCAACGACTGGTCGCGCGAGAAGGTCTCGCCGCAGCAGCTGCTCGGCGAATTCGACGCCGTGGCGCTGACCGGCGGTGCCGAACTGCCGCGCGACCTGCCGGTTCCCGGCCGCGAACTGCGCGGGGTCCACTTCGCAATGGAGTTCCTGCCGCAGCAGAACAAGGTCGTCGCGGGCGACAAGGTCCCGGGGCAGATCCTGGCCACCGGCAAGCACGTCATCGTGATCGGCGGCGGCGATACCGGGTCCGATTGTGTCGGGACCAGCAACCGGCAGGGCGCGAAGTCGGTGACCCAGTTCGAGCTGTTGCCGCAGCCGCCGGCGCAGGAGAACAAGGCGCTGACCTGGCCGAACTGGCCGGTCAAGCTGCGCACGTCGTCGTCTCACGAGGAGGGCTGCGACCGCGACTGGGCGGTCACGACCAGGCGCTTCGTCGACGACGGCAAGGGCAACGTCCGGGCGCTGCTGGCTGCACGCGTCGAGTGGACGAAGGACGAAGCGACCGGCCAGATGAGGATGACCGAAGTCGCGGGCTCGGAGTTCGAGTTGCCGGCCGACCTGGTGCTGTTCGCGATGGGCTTCGTGTCGCCGGCCGGCCAGGTGCTCGACGCGTTCGGCGTGCGGAGGGACGCGCGCGGCAACGCGCAGGCGAGCACCGACGGCGAAGGCTGCTACGCGACCAGCGTGCCGAAGGTGTTCGCGGCCGGGGACATGCGCCGCGGCCAGTCGCTGGTGGTGTGGGCGATCCGCGAAGGCCGCCAGTGCGCCCGCGCGATCGACGAGTTCCTGGTGGGATCCTCCGATCTGCCGCGCTGAGCCGCACAGGCTGACGATGGAGTCGATTGCCGACTGGAGCGCAGCGCGGATGGCGGCAGCGTTTCGCCGCGGCGAGGCGTCGCCGGTCGATGTGCTCGACGCGGTGCTCGCGCGCATCGACGCGTGGGAGCCGAGGATCCACGCGATGTACCTCGTGCATCGCGAGTCGGCGCGCGCCGCGGCACGCGAATCCGCGGCGCGCTGGCGCGCGGGCCGGCCGCTGTCGGTGCTCGACGGCGTCCCGATCACGCTGAAGGAGAACCTTCACACGAAGGGCGACCCCGCGCCGCTGGGCACCGCGGCGAGCGACCTCGCGCCGAAGGCGGCCGATTCGCCGCCGGCCGCGCGTGCGCGTGAGGCCGGATGCGTCATCGTCGGAAAGACCACGATGCCGGACTTCGGAATGCTGTCGTCCGGGCTGTCGTCGATCCACGGAGTGACGCGAAACCCCTGGCGCGTGGATCGCAACACGTCCGGCTCGTCGTCCGGAGCGGCCGCGGCTGCGGCTGCGGGCTACGGCCCGCTGCACGTCGGCACCGACATCGGCGGATCGGTGCGCCTGCCCGCAACGCACTGCGGGCTGTTCGCGCTCAAGCCGAGCCTGGGCCGGATCCCGATCCACCCGCCGTACATGGGCCGCGTCGCCGGCCCGATGACGCGCACCGTGCACGACGCCGCGCTGCTGTTGAGCGCGCTCGCGAAGCCCGACGCTCGCGACTTCATGAGCCTTCCGTACCAGCCGGTCGACTACGCGGCGCAGCTCGAAGGACTCGAGGCCCGGCGGCTGCGCATCGGCCTGCTGACCGACATGGGGGTCGGGTCGTCGCCGCACCCGTCGGTCGTCGCTGCCTGCGAGTCGGCGGCGCGCGCGCTGGAAGCGGCCGGCGCCGTCGTCGAGCCGATGCAGTCGTTCCTGAGCGCTGCGATGCTCGACGGCATGAACGCCTTCTTCGAGGCGCGCTCGTACAACGACATCGCGACGATGACGGCCGACGCGCGCGCAAGGGTGCTGCCGTTCATCGTGGAGTGGTGCAGCTGGCGTGCGAAGTCGTTCAGCGGCGCCGAGGTGATGCGGGCCTACACGCAGGTGATGGCGATGCGCGAGGCTGCGGTGTGCGCCGCTTCGCGCTTCGATTTCGTCCTGTCTCCGACCTCGCCGATCCTGCCGTACGAAGCCGAGTCGGCGTGTCCGGGCGACGATCCGCACGACGCATTGCCGCACATCGCGTTCACCGTCGCATGGAACATGGGCGAGCAGCCGGCGGCGTCGGTGAACTGGGACTTCACCGCTGACGGTCTGCCGATCGGCGTGCAGCTGGTCGGGCAGCGATTCGACGACCTCGGCGTGATGAGGCTGGCGCGCGTCGTCGAGCAGCTGCGGCCGCCGCAGCGGCCGTGGCCGACGCCCGGGTGAACCCGGTCGGGAAAGCGGGACGGGCGCGCGTGCCTGCGAGCCGCCGATGCGCGTCGCCTCAGCGGATCGGGATCATCACGACGTCGCGGTACGGCTGGCGCTGGCCCAGGCGGTCGTACCAGGCGCGCAGCGCCGACAGCTCGGGGCGCTCGATCGGCAGTTCGAACCACCGGTAGACGTTGATGCCGACGCAGATGTCGGCGAGCGTCGGCGAATCGCCGCACAGGAACGCCCGTCCGGCCAGCTGGGCGTCGGCAATGCGCAGAACGATCCCGGTCTTTCGCACGCTTTCGCCGATCACCGCGGCGTCGCGCCGGGATTCCGGCGTGCGCACGAGCTGCCAGAACGCGTCGAACAACGCCGGCCCGAACGTGGTCGCCGACCAGTCCATCCACTTCTCGACCTGCGCGCGGCCGCGCGCGTCGGTGGGATACCAGTCGCGGGCCGCGTGCCGGTTCGCGAGGTAGCGCAGGATCGTGTTGGACTCCCAGAGGACGAAATCGTCGTCCTCGATCGTCGGCACGAGCCCGTTCGGATTCAATGCCAGGTACGCCGGTTCCTGCGTGCGGCCGAAAGGACCGCCGGCGTCGATGCGCTCGCAAGGCAGCGACAGCTCGGAGCACAGCCACATCACCTTCTGGACGTTGGACGACGTCGCGCGTCCCCACAGTTTCAACATATGCGCCTCCCCCCTCAGGCCGCCGCCGGCTCGCGGCACTTCGTCAGGCTCATGCCGCGCAGGCTCATGACCGTTTCGCCGCGCTGGTTGACCATCTCCTGCTGGACCTGGACGATGCCCCGGTCGGGCTTGCTCTGCGAGCGCTTCGTCTCGAGCGTCGTGATCCGCACGTGCAGGCGGTCGCCGGGGCGTACGGGCCTCGGCCAGCGCACTTCGTCGACGCCGGGCGACCCCATGCTCGATGTCGGCGCGATGAAATGGTCGACGAGCAGGCGCATCATGATGCAGCCGGTCATCCACCCGCTGGCGATCAGCCCCTCGTAGATCGATTCGCCGGCTGCCTTCCTGTCGACGTGGAACGGCTGCGGGTCGTAGCGCGTGGCAAACTCGACGATCTCCTCCTCGGTGACGAGGTAGTCGCCGAACTCGATGACTTCGCCGGGCCGAAAATCCTCGAAGTAGCGCTCCTTGCAAGGCACGGTCATGAATGGGTTCTCCCCGGTGGCCGGTCGAATCCCTAGAATATCCGAGAAGCTTCGCTTTTTTCCCCCTGCAGGCAGGCCGCCCTGGACACGCGACACGCTCCCCAGCCCGACGACGACCGCTCGACCGGCCGGACGGTGGCCGAGGTGCGCATCGACAAGTGGCTGTGGGCGGCGCGTTTCTTCAAGACGCGCGGGCTCGCGCAGCAGGCGATCGACAGCGGTCGCGTGCTGGCCGATGGCCAGCGGGTCAAGCTTGCGCGGCCGGTGCGAATCGGCGACGAGTTCATCGTGCGGGTCGGCGACGTCGAGCGCACGGTGCGCGTGCTGGGGGTCTCTGCGCACCGCGGGCCCGCGCCGGTCGCGCAGCAGTTGTACCGCGAGACCGACGACTCGATCGCGAATCGGACCGAACGTCAGCAGGCACGGCGATTCGTCGTCGAGCCGGCCGCCGCCATCGTCGGCGGGCGGCCGACCAAGCGCGATCGCCGCCGACTCGGGCGGATCGACCCGGGGGACCCGCAATGAAAGTGGCCGCTCGCCTGCTGGCAGGGACGTGCGCGCTGCTCGCGCTGCTTGCCGTGGCGCCTGCGCGGGGCGACGCGCCCTCGGTGAACCCGCGGGAAGCGGCCGGGCGCCTCGCCTCCGGTGGTTTCGTGATGATGATGCGTCATGCGCAGACCGAGCCCGGCGTCGGCGACCCGCCGTCGTTTCGCCTGGAGGATTGCGCGACGCAGCGCAATCTCTCCGAGGCCGGTCGCGCGCAGTCGCGCTCGATCGGCGAAGGTTTGCGCGCGCTCGGCGTGCGAATCGACGTCGTGCTCTCGAGCCGATGGTGCCGCTGTCGGGAGACCGCCAGGCTGGCCTTCGGCGCATACCGGTCGTGGCCGACGCTCGACTCGTTCTTCGGGCGACCGGGCGAGGGCGAGGAGCGCACTGCCGAACTCGCCGCGTTCGCGAGGGGGTTTCGCGGGCCAGGCAACGCCATGCTGGTGACACACCAGGTCAACATCAGTGCCGCGATGGGCAGGTCCGCCGCACCTGGCGAGGTCGTCGTCGGCCGCTGGCGCGACGGCCGCCTTCAGCCCGAGTTCCGGTTCACCGTGGAGGCGGTTCCTCCATCCCGTGACTGAGCAGGTAGGTGATGCCGCTCGAGCACGCGAACAGCGCCCAGAACAGGAAGAAGCCGACCGTGTAGGCTGCTTCGCGGCTGTCGGCCAGGTGCAGGCCGACCACGACCAGTTCCTGTGGGTCGACCATCGAGAAGATCACGCCTTCGGCGACGATCGCCATCAGGAACGCGGGCCAGAGCACCTGCATCATGAACCGGCCGAGCCTCCGGCTGCCGACGGGCTGACGATCCTCGTCCATCGTGGCGTTCTTCTGCGGCGTCGGCGTTGCGTTCATGGCGTGGCTGCCCGCAGCTGGATGGGGGCGTCGAACCGTTCGACGAGCGGCTCGACGAGGCGCCAGCTCCGGCCAGGATCCTCGAGTTGCACCAGCCAGCGGCCGGCGGCTGGCAGCACGCCGGCGGTCCGGTAGACGCCGCCCCCGTCGTGCGACAGCAGATAGGCCACGTCGAGTTCGGCGCGGGTTGCGTGCACCACCCGCAGCTTGAGTTGCGCCGGCCAGTCGGAGCCGCGCAGCGCGGTCAGCGTCAGCGTGATCGTCGGGTCCGCGGCGCCGCTCGATCCCGTGAGCGTGGCCTGCAGCCCCAGCGCGCTCGCCTGCCGGTCGCGCGCCAGTTGCTGGTTGATCGCGCGTCCTTCGCGGTAGTAGTCGTCGACGACCATCGAGTCGGTCGTGGTGGCGGCCAACCAGAAGGTGAAGATGCCGCCGACCAGTGCCGCGGTCGGTGCGATGGCCAGCAGCCAGGGCCAGCGGTGTCGGTACCAGGGGGTCGTCGCGCGCATCGTGGTCGTGTTCATGTCGGTCAGCGCGGAAGGAAGAAGGTCGAACGTGCCTCGACCGCGACCGAAGCGTCGTCGACCGCCTCCACGTGGAACGAGAGCTTGTTGCTGCCGGCCAACCCGTGACCCGGCTTGACCCGGACCGTCACCGGCACCATCCGCACGCCTGCCGGCCCGACCTCGAACTCGGACTCGCCGACGACGAACGCGGTTTCGATTCCCGCGACCGTCACGCGGAAGCGGCGTGCCTGCTCCGAGGGATTGATGATCTGCACGCGATAGCTGTTCTCGATCATCCCCTCCTCGACCTCCCGGCCCAGTGCGCTGTCGCGCATCACGTCGGCCTTCAGCGGCGTGCGCACGGCGAGGTGGCCGAAGATCGCCAGCGTGACCGCGAGCAGGATCGTCGAGTAGACCAGCACCCGCGGCCGCAGCACGCGGCGCACGATGGCCGCGCGGTCGAGCTTGAGCGCGAGCGCGTTCGTGGTGGTGTAGCGGATCAGGCCCCGCGGATAGCCCATGCGATCCATCACCTGGTCGCAGCCGTCTATGCACGCGGCGCAGCCGATGCACTCGTATTGCAGGCCCTTGCGGATGTCTATGCCGGTCGGGCACACGTGGACGCAGATCTCGCAATCGACGCAATCACCCAGGCCGAGCGCCTTCGGGTCGGCCTTGCGCGAGCGCGCGCCGCGCGGCTCGCCGCGATCGGGATCGTAGGTGATGATCAGCGTGTCCTTGTCGAACATCGCGCTCTGGAAGCGCGCGTACGGGCACATGTACTTGCAGACCTGCTCGCGCATGAAGCCGGCGTTGCCCCAGGTCGCGAAGCCGTAGAACAACACCCAGAAGGTCTGCCAGGGTCCGGTGGACAGCGTCAGCAGCGCACCCAGCAGTTCGCGGATCGGCGTGAAATAGCCGACGAAGGTGATGCCGGTCCACAGCGCCACCGCGACCCAGAGGAAATGCTTGGCCCCCTTGCGCGCGAGCTTGGACGCGCTCATCGGCGAGCGATCGAGCTTCATGCGCTGCGCGCGGTCGCCTTCGATGCGCCGCTCGATCCACATGAAGATCTCGGTGTAGACCGTCTGCGGACACGCGTAGCCGCACCACAGCCGGCCGGCGACCGCGGTGAACAGGAACAGGCCCAGCGCCGAGATGACCAGCAGGCCCGTCAGGTAGATGAAGTCCTGCGGGTACAGGACGGCGCCGAACAGGTAGAAGCGCCGCGCCTCGAGGTCGAACAGCACCGCCGGGCGGTCGCCCCACTGCAGCCAGGGCAGGCCGTAGAAGATCAGCTGCGTGAACCAGACCAGCGCCCAGCGCCAGCCTGCAAACAAGCCGGTGACCGCCCGCGGATAGATCTTGCGCCGGACTTCGTAGAGCGCGACCTCGACGTCGGCGCCCGCACCCGCGCCGCGTGGGGTGACGGGCGGCGTGCTCAACGGCCCGCGCCCTGCCTTTCGGGGCCGTTGGACAGTCCCCAGACGTAGGCGGCGAGCAGGTGCACCTTGCCCTTGCCGAGCATCTCGCCGAAGGCCGGCATCTGGTTGTTGCGGCCCTTGTTGATGCCCTCGACGATCGTCGCGATCCCGCCGCCGTACAGCCAGGTCTTGTCGGTCAGGTTCGGCGCGCCGAGTGCCGGGTTGCCCTTGCCGTCGGCGCCGTGGCAAGCGGTGCACCCGGCGGCCGCGAACTTCGGCTTGCCGAGCGCGGCGCGTGCGGCGTCGTGGCCGCTGTCCGACAGCGACAGCACGTAGTGCGCGAGGTTCTGGACGTCGTCCGCCGAGCCGACGGCGGCGCCCATCGGCGGCATCACGCCCTGGCGGCCACCGGTGATGGTGGCCTTGATCGTTTCGGGGTCGCCGCCCCACTGCCAGTCCCGGTCGGCGAGGTTCGGGAAGCCGCGACTGCCGCGCGCGTTCGAGCCGTGGCACTGGACGCAGTAGGTCAGGTACATGCGCTCGCCGATCTCGCGCGCTTGCGGGTCGGCTGCGACGGCCGGGATGTCCTGGGCAAGGTACTTCGCGAACAGCGGCTCGACCACTTCGTCGACGCGCGCGACCTCGCGCTCGTACTGGTCCTTCTGGCTCCAGCCGAGCATGCCCTGCCAGGTGCCGAGGCCCGGGTAAAGCGCCAGGTAGACCAGCGAGAACACGCAGGTGATCATGAACAGCCACAGCCACCAGCGTGGCAGCGGGTTGTTGTATTCCTCGAGCGTCTCGTCCCACCGGTGCCCGGTCGTGTCGACCTTTTGCCCCGGCGCCTTGCCCCTGGCGAGCACCAGGGTCAGCCAGATGCAGAACGCGATCGAGACCAGCGTCACGATCGAGATGTAGAGGCTCCAGCCCGTACTGGTGAAGTCGGCCATGTCCGATTGCTCCGTTTTCTAGTCCTTCTCGACGAACGGCAGTTTGGCCGCCTCGTCGAAGCGCGCCTTCTGGTGCTTGCTCCAGGCCCACCAGACGATGCCGAGGAACAGCACCAGGCTCACCACGGCGATCACCCCGCGCAGCACGTTGATGTCCATGGCGGCTTCGACCTCGCTCAGCGGGCGGTACTGCGGATCGACGTGCCGAGCACCTGCAGGTAGGCGATCAGCGCATCCATTTCGGTCCGATCCTTCAGGGCCTCGGGCGCCTTGGCAATCTCGTCGTCGGAGTACGGATGGCCGAGCGTGCGCAGCACCTGCATCTTGCGCTGCACGGTGCCGTCGTCGGCGGCCGCACGTGCGAGCCACGGGTAGCCCGGCATGTTCGACTCGGGGACGAGGTCGCGGGGATTCATCAGGTGCACGCGGTGCCACTCGTCGCTGTAGCGTCCGCCCACGCGCGCCAGGTCGGGCCCGGTGCGCTTGCTGCCCCACATGAACGGGCGGTCGTAGACGAACTCGCCGGCGACCGAATAGTGGCCGTAGCGCTCGGTTTCGGCCCTGAACGGACGGATCATCTGCGAATGGCAGTTCACGCAGCCCTCGCGCATGTAGACGTCGCGTCCGGTCAACTCGAGCGGGCCGTACGGCTTCCAGCCCGACACCGCTTCCGTGGTCGACTTCTGGAAGAACAGCGGGACGATCTCGACGAGGCCGCCGAAGCTGATCGCCACGAGGATCAGCACCATCATCAGCGGCAGGTTCTTCTCGATCAGCGAATGCGAGAATTTCATGTTCGTCGTCTCCGGATGAGGCTCAGGCGTGGGCGACCGCGACCTTCGGAATCTCGGCGTCGACCGCCTTGCCGCCCCGGATCGTCATCAGGGTGTTGTAGAGCATGATCGTCATGCCGGTCAGGTAGAGCAGCCCGCCGAGCACGCGGATGTAGTAGTACGGGTAGGTGGCCTTGAGCGACTCGACGAACGCGTAGGTCAGCGTGCCGTCGGGGTTGGTCGCGCGCCACATCAGGCCCTGCGTCACGCCGGCGATCCACATTGCGGCGATGTACAGCACGACGCCGATCGTCGCGACCCAGAAGTGCACCTCGATCAGTCGCACGCTGTGCATCTGCGTGCGTCCGAAAAGTCGCGGCAGCAGGTAGTAGATCGAACCCATCGTGATGAAGCCGACCCAGCCGAGCGCGCCGGAGTGGACGTGGCCGACGGTCCAGTCGGTGTAGTGCGACAGCGCGTTGACCGTCTTGATCGACATCATCGGGCCCTCGAAGGTCGACATGCCGTAGAACGACAGCGACACCACCAGGAACTTCAGGATCGGGTCCTCGCGCAGTTTGTGCCACGCGCCGGACAGCGTCATGATGCCGTTGATCATGCCTCCCCACGACGGCGCGAGAAGGATCAGCGAAAAGATCATGCCGATGCTCTGTGCCCAGTCGGGCAGCGCGGTGTAGTGCAGGTGGTGCGGGCCTGCCCACATGTAGGTGAAGATCAGCGCCCAGAAGTGCACGATCGACAGCCGGTACGAGTACACCGGGCGCTCGGCCTGCTTCGGGATGAAGTAGTACATCATTCCGAGGAAGCCGGCGGTCAGGAAGAAGCCGACAGCGTTGTGGCCATACCACCACTGCACCATCGCGTCCTGCACGCCGGCGTAGGCCGAGTAGGACTTGGTCCACGTGACCGGCAGCGCCGCGCTGTTGACGATGTGCAGCACCGCGATCGTGATGACGTAGGCGCCGAAGAACCAGTTGGCGACGTAGATGTGCGGTGTCTTGCGCTTGGCGATCGTGCCGAAGAAGACGATCGCGTAGGCGACCCAGACCGCGGTGATCAACAGGTCGATCGGCCACTCGAGCTCGGCGTACTCCTTGGTCGTAGACAGGCCGAGCGGCAGCGTGACCGCAGCCGATACGATCACCAGCTGCCAACCCCAGAACGTGAACGCGGCCAGCTTCGGTGCGAACAGCGGCACCTGGCAGGTGCGCTGCACGACGAAGTACGAGGTCGCGAACAGCGCGCTGCCGCCGAACGCGAAGATCACCGCGTTGGTGTGCAGCGGACGCAGCCGGCTGTAGGTGATCCAGGGGATGTCGAAGTTCAGTTGCGGCCACGCGAGCTGTGCCGCAATCCACACCCCGACCAGCATTCCCACCAGGCCCCAGACCACGGTCATGACCGCGAACTGGCGCACGACCTTGTAGTTGTAGGTCATTCGATCCCCCTGATTCGTCGCCGCAATTATCTTGAGCCCGTCAACGTTAGCACTTGCGCTGGATCAATTACAGATCCGGCGAGCAAGCGTAGCGCGTCCGGGGCTCCCCTTATGGGGGATCCTTCGGCGCCGGCGCCACACCCTTCGGGGTGATTTCCGTCGAGGCCGGCCTGTCGTCGTCGAGCAGGATGCTGTGCGCCGGGCCGTCCATGTCGTCGAACTGACCGCTGTCGGACATGCGCAGGAAGATCCACGCGGCGAGCACCACGATCGCCAGGCTGAGCGGGATCAGCAGGTAGAGCGCTTCCATCACGCGTTCTCTCGTGCGGCCTCGCCCGCGCGTGGCGCGACCGGGATGGCCGCCGTCGCCGCACGCGTCGCGGGCACGACCCGATCGGCGGGTATCAGCCGCAGTGCGTTCAGCACCACCAGCAGCGAACTGGTCGACATGCCGATCGCCGCCAGCCACGGGGGCACCCATCCGAGGGCGGCCGCCGGTATCGCGATCGCGTTGTAGGCAAGCGCCCAGCCGAGGTTGCCGCGCACGATCGCGCGCGCGCGCAGCGCGAGGGCGTGAAGCGCTGGCAGGTCGTTCAGCGACTGCCCGAGCAGCACCACGCCGGCGGCAGTCCGTGCGAGCGAAGTGGCGCGGCCGACGGCAACCGAGACGTCGGCGGCGGCGAGCACCGGCGCGTCGTTGATGCCGTCGCCGACCATGAGCACGCGTCGCCCGGCGTCCTGGAGCCGGCGCACGTATTGCAGCTTGTCCTGCGGGCTCGCGTCGGCCACCGCGCCGGTGATTCCGAGTGCGTCTGCGACTTCGGCGACCGTAGCGTGTCGGTCGCCGGAGACGAGGTGCGCCTGCAGCCCGGCCGCGCGCAGCGCATCCATGACCGGGCGCGCCTCGTCGCGCAGGCGATCGCGAAAGTGGAACCGGGCGATCGGCGCGTCGTCGCGGACCAGCCAGACCATCGTGTCGCCGGACTCCGGCTCGCTGGCGTCGCTCGCGAGCGACGGATGCCACGCGGCGACGAAGGCCGCCGAGCCGAGGCGATGGCGACGCGCGTCGATCACGCCTTCGACGCCCAGCCCGGGCACCGTCTCGCGCTCGCCCGACGCCAGCCGCGCCTGCGCGGCCTCGTCGCCTGCGTGCCGGATCGCGTCCGCGAGCGGGTGCGCCTGGCCCGCTTCGAGCGCAGCGGCGACCGACAGCGCCCGTTCGGCGGAGACCGGCGTGTCGCCGAGCGGCACGAGCCGCACGAGTTCCGGATGCCCGACGGTCAGCGTGCCGGTCTTGTCGAAGACGACGTCGGTGCAGTCGGCGATCCGCTCGAACGCGTCGCCGCGCGCGATCAGCATGCCTCGGCGCATCGCGGCACCGGTGGCGGCGGCCAGCGCGGCAGGCGTGGCCATCGAAAGCGCGCACGGGCACGAGACGACCAGCACGGCAATCGCGACGTGGGCGGCTCGTGACGGATCGACCTGCATCCACGCGAGCCAGACGCCTGCCGCCAGCAGCAGCAGCGCGGCCACGAACCAGCGCGCGACGCGTTCGGTCAGGCCAGCCAGTCGAGGCTTTTCCGCTGCCGCCCGGTCGACCAGCCGCTCGATCGTCGAGATCGCGCTGTCGGCGCTCGTGCGCAGCACGCGCATCAGCACCGGACTGCCCGCGTTGATCGCGCCGCCCGGCACCTCGTCGTTGCGCGTGCGCGGCACCGGCAGCGACTCGCCGGTGAGCAGCGACTGGTCGATCGACGTGCGGCCGTCGACGATCGCCGCATCGACGGCGACGCGTTCGCCGACCGCCACGCGGAACAGTTCGCCCGGCGCAAGCCGCGTCGCGGGAACACGCTCGATCGCACCGCTTGCCGCATCGACGCGATCGACCATGTCGGGCACGGCCGCAGCCACGGCGTCGATCGCCCGGCCCGCGCGTCGTCGCGCGACCCACTCGACGTAGCGCGCGGCCAGAAGCAGGCACACGAACATCGTCACCGAGTCGAAGTAGACCTCGCCGTGACCCACGAGAGTCGCGCGCACGCTTGCGACGAACGCGGCGACCAGGCCGATGACCACCGGCACGTCCATCCCCACCGTGCGCGCGTGCAGGTCGCGCCAGGCTCCGGCGAAGAACGGACTCGCCGAGTAGAGCATCACCGGCAGGGTCAGCAGCAGGCTGGCCCAGCGCATCAGGTTCTCGTGCTGCCATTCGATGTCGCCGGGCTCGGCGACGTAGACCGGCACCGCGTACATCATGACCTGCATCATGCCGAGTCCGGCGATGAACAGCCGCCGGAACAGCGCCTTGCTGGTGCGCTGGATCTGCGCCTCGCGCTCGCGCGCGTCGAAGGGCAGGGCGCGATAGCCGAGACGGCCGATCGCATCGAGCAGCGAAGACAGCCGCGTCTTCGAAGGGTCCCAGCGCAGCGTCGCACGGCCGGTGGCGAGGTTCACCGATGCGTTCGACACGCCCGGGCGCCGGCGCAGTCCCTGCTCGAGAAGCCAGACGCATGCGCCGCAGCGCAGGCCGTCGATCATCAGCGTCGTTTCGCAGTCCGACTCGCGCGCGCGCACGAAGCGCTGCTGCACGTCCGGGTCGTCGTAGACCTCGAGCGCCCTCAAGGCCGGCGGGACCACAGCCGCGCCGGGCGCCGGCGCGCTTCGGGTGCGGTAGTAGTCGTCGAGGCCGGCCGACACGATCGCGTTCGCGACGGCCTGGCAGCCCGCGCAACACATGTCGTGCTCGACGCCGTCGATCCGCGCGGTCCAGCGACCAGGGTGCTCGACCGTCTCGCCGCAGTGAAAGCAGGCCGGCGCGCCGCTCATTGGAACCAGGTCACGCAGGCGTCGACGGCCGCGTGAAGGTGTTCGAGCGGGTCGATGCGCGACAGGCCGGCGAGCCCGAACAGGACGATCGCTACGCCGGCCGCGAGGCGTGCGCCGCGACTGGCCAGCAGTTGCGCGCCCCGCTGCGCCGCGAATCCGAGCGCAAGCAGGTTCGGCAACGTGCCGAGACCGAACACCAGCAGCAGCAACGCGCCGTCCGCGGCGCTGCCGGAGACCAGCGCCGCGACCAGCACGCCGTAGACCATGCCGCACGGCACCCATCCCCAGGCCGCGCCGGCGGCCAGCGCCCCCGGGATGCTGGCCGTGCCGAGCAGGCGGGTCGCATGCGGGCCCACGCGGCGCCACAGCGCGGCGCCGGCGCGCTCGAGCGCGCCGAGCCGGCGCAGTCCGCCGCCCGCCAGCCCGGTGAGCGCGATGCCGAGGGCGATCATGACGAGGTTGACCGCGACGAACGCGACCTGCTGGATCGGCAACAGGTGGCGGGCGAGCCAGGCGGCCGATCCGATCCCGCCAGCCAGCGCGCCGGCGAGCGCATAGCTGCCGATGCGGCCGGCGTTGTAGGCCAGTTGCAGCGGCAGGCTCGACTGCACCGCTGCCAGCGCGCCGGCGCCTGACTGTGCACGGATCGGGATGACGCGGTGACGCGAGCCCAGCAGCGCGACGATGCCGCCGCACATGCTCGCGCAGTGCACGCCGCCGAACAGGCCGAGCAGGAACACCGACATCAGCGAGAAACCGGTCATGGGGGCGGATGCATCGATCGTGGCGGGGACACGCGCTAGACTTGCAGCTCCGGAGCGGTCGCGTGCGGACACGCACCGGAATGGCGCACGGTACAGGTGCGAATGCTACTCCGGCGGCTCCGAGCCGTCTTGAACGATGTCAAGAACCCTCTGGACCGGTGACGACGGCGTGCTGCGCACGATCGACCAGACCGCGCTGCCGTTCGAGCGCCGCGAGCTGGCATTGCGCACGGTGGACGACTGCGACCGTGCGATCCGCGAAATGCAGGTGCGCGGCGCCCCGCTGATCGGCGCGGTGGGCGCGTACGGCCTCGCGCTGGCCCTGCGCGTCGACGCGTCGGACGGGGCGCTGCGGCGGGCCGCCGAGCGGCTCGCGGCGGCGCGCCCGACCGCCGTGAACCTGCGCTGGGCGCTCGACCGCGTGCGCGAGCGGGTGGCCGCCGCGGAGCCCGGGCTGCGCGCCGCGCTGGCCTGGGACGAAGCGGGGCGGATCTGCGACGAAGACGTCGCCTGCAACGCCAGCATCGGCGAGCAGGGTGCGCGGCTGCTGCGCGCGCTCGCCGAACAGCGATCGGTGCTGGCGGGCGTGGCGGGCGCCGACGCGCTCGCGCTGAACCTGCTCACGCACTGCAACGCCGGACGCATCGCCACGGTCGACCACGGGACGGCGCTGGCGCCGATCTACCTGCTGCACGCCGAGGGCGTTCCGGTGCACGTGTGGGTCGACGAAACCCGCCCGCGCAACCAGGGCGCTGCGCTCACCGCGTGGGAGCTCGCCGAACGCGGCGTGCCGCACACGGTGATCGTCGACAACGCCGGCGGCCTGCTGATGATGCAGGGCCGCGTGGACGCGGTGATCGTCGGATGCGATCGCGTGGCCGCGAACGGCGACGTCGCGAACAAGGTCGGCACCTACCTGAAGGCGCTGGCGGCGCACGACAACGGCGTGCCTTTCTACGTCGCCTGCCCGGTGTCGACGATCGATCCGGCCACGCCGGACGGTGCGTCGATCCCCATCGAGGAGCGCTCGGCCCGCGAGGTCACGCACGTCGCGGGCGCGCTCGACGACGGCTCGCGCGCGAACCTGCGGGTCGTGCCGGAGGGCAGCGCGGTCGCCAACCCGGCGTTCGACGTCACGCCGGCGCGCCTGGTCACGGCGCTGATCACCGAGCGCGGCATCTGCGAAGCCTCGTCGGCCGGGCTGCGCGCAGTACTGGCGGCGGGGTCGCGATGAAGGACGCGATGAGGGACGCCATCAAGGGCGCGCACGGCAGCGAAGACCTGGCGCGGGGGGCGATCGTCGAGGCGGCGCTGCGCATGAACGCGCTCGGGATCAACAGCGGCCGTGCCGGCAACGTGTCGATGCGC
>Ga0209476_10000500_pt1 | contig 26750 bp, 21 predicted proteins | sample KloWWTrecipitate_FD_187179 | JGI IMG/M metagenome (GOLD analysis project Ga0209476, IMG submission 187179) | Active sludge microbial communities from Klosterneuburg, Austria, studying microevolution and ecology of nitrifiers - Klosterneuburg... | ecosystem: Engineered > WWTP > Aerobic digester... | reverse complement strand
CCGGTGACGGCCTTCAGCCAGTCGCTGAGGCTGCCGATCATTTCGGCGTAGCCGGCAGCCTGCTCGGGCGGAGCGAAGGGATGCATGTCGCCGAACTCCGGCCAGGTGACGGGGATCATCTCGCTGGCGGCGTTCAGCTTCATGGTGCAGGAACCGAGCGAGATCATCGAGTGGTCGAGCGCAAGGTCCTTGTTCTGCAGCCGCTTCAGGTAGCGCAGCATTTCGTGCTCGGTGTGGTGCGCGCTGAACACCGGATGAGCGAGGATGGCATCTGTCCGTAGCAGGCCGGCGAGCGGATCGGCGGCCGCCGCCTGTATGTCGAGCGCGTCGATGTCGGCTGGCTTGCCCGTGATCGCCTGGAGCAGGGCGGCGATGTCCTCGCGCGTGGTCTTCTCGTCGAGCGAGAGGCCGCGAACCCGGTCCGAGACGATGCGCAGGTTGAAGCCTGGCACCTCCGCGGTCGTCTCGACATGGAGCGTGTCGAACCAATGCTGCGTCAATACTTTTACGCCAGCGGCCTTCAGCCCGGCGGCGAGGATGCCGGTGAGGCGGTGGATGCGCCCGGCGATGGTCTTCAGGCCCTGCGGGCCGTGGTACACGGCGTACATGCCGGCGATGTTGGCGAGCAGCACCTGCGAGGTGCAGATGTTGGAGTTGGCCTTCTCGCGGCGGATGTGCTGCTCGCGCGTCTGCAGTGCCATGCGCAGGGCGCGCTTGCCGCGCGCGTCGATGGAGACGCCGATGATGCGGCCGGCGACGGCGCGCTTGTGCTCGTCCTTCGTGGCGAAGAAGGCGGCGTGCGGGCCGCCGAAGCCCATCGGCACGCCGAAGCGCTGCGAGGAGCCGAGCGCGATGTCGGCGCCCATGGCGCCAGGCGATTTCAGCAGCACCAGGGCCATCAGGTCCGTGGCGACCGCCGTGATGCAGCCACTGACTTTCAGTTGGGCGACGATGTCCGTCAGGTCGACGCACTCGCCGTTGGCGTTCGGGGTTTGCAGCAGGGCGCCGAAGACTTCCTGCTTCGATGCATCGGCGGCCGGGCCGACGATCAGCTCGTAGCCGAACCAGCCGGCGCGCGTCTTCACCACGTCGAGGGTCTGCGGAAAGCAGGCGGCGTCGACGAAGAAGGCATTGGACTTCGACTTCGAGGCGCGCCGCGCCATGGTCATGGCCTCGGCGGCGGCGGTGGCTTCGTCCAGCAGCGAGGCGTTGGCCAGTTCCATGCCGGTGAGGTCGATCACCATCTGCTGGTAGTTGAGCAGCGCTTCCAGCCGGCCCTGGGCGATCTCCGCCTGGTAGGGCGTGTAGGCGGTGTACCAGCCGGGGTTCTCCAGCAGGTTGCGCAGGATCACCTTGGGCGTCAGCGTGTCGTAATAGCCCATGCCGATGAGCGATTTCCTGACGATGTTCTTCGCGGCGATGGCCTTCAGCTTCGCCAGCGCCTCGTGCTCGCGCATCGGGCCTGCGAGCTGCAGGGGCTGCGCGAGGCGGATGGCGGCGGGCACCGTCTGGCCGATCAGCTCGTCGAGACTGGCGGCGCCGACGGCGGCCAGCATGGCGGCGGTCTCGGCCGCATCGGGGCCGATGTGGCGCGCGATGAACTCGTCGCGCTGCTCGAGCGCGGAAAGCGGAAGGTTCGACATGGCTCAGTCTTCGGCGGCGACCTTGGCGTAGGCGGCGGCGTCGAGCAGGCCGTCGAGGTCGGCGGCGTTGTCCGGCTTCAGCTTGAACAGCCAGGCGGCGTAGGCGTCCTGGTTCACCGACTCGGGGGCGTCGACGGCGGCCTGGTTGACGGCGACCACCTCGCCGGCGATCGGCGCGTAGATGTCGGAGGCGGCCTTCACCGATTCCACCACGGCGCATTCCTCGCCGGCCTTCACCTTGCGGCCGACTTCGGGCAGTTCGAGGAAGACGATGTCGCCGAGCGCTTCCTGGGCGTGGTCGGTGATGCCGATGGTGACGAGGCCGTCGTCGGCGAGGCGCGCCCACTCGTGGGACTGGGCGTATTTCAGGTCGGCGGGAACGTTCATGTTTTTCTCCTGGGGATCAATTGTCGTGAACCAAAACCTTGCCGTTGCGCACGAAGGGCGGTTTGACCACCGTCGCCTTCAGGCGCTTGTCGCGGATCTCCACCTCGACCGTGTCGCCGACCGCGCAGCCGGCGGGCAGGCGCGCCAGCGCGATCGAGCGGCTCATGCTCGGCGAGAAGGTGCCGCTGGTGATCTCGCCCTCGCCCTGCGCGGTGAATACTTTCTGGTGGGCGCGCAGCACGCCCTTGTCGGTGAGCAGCAGGCCGAGGGTCTGTCTGTCGGGCCGCCGTCCTGCGAGGACTGACTTTCCGATGAAGTCGCGCGGCGCGGCCAGATCGACCGTCCACGCCAGCCCCGCCTCCAGCGGCGAGGTCTGCTCGTCCATGTCCTGGCCGTAGAGGGGCATGCCGGCTTCGAGGCGCAGGGTGTCGCGCGCGCCTAGGCCGGCGGGTTTCACGCCGGCGCCGAGCAGCGCGTTCCAGGTCGCTTCGGCGCGCCCGGCGGGAATCATCAGTTCGAAGCCGTCCTCGCCGGTGTAGCCGGTGCGGGCGATCAGCGCGTCGCCGAGCCAGGCGGCGTGGAAGGGCTTCAGTTCCGCGCTGGCGGCCTCCGCGCCGGGCAGGGCGGCCCAGGTTCTGGCGCGGGCGTTCGGCCCCTGCACGGCGATCATGGCGAGGTCGCGCCGCGGCTTTACCGCAACGCTCCCGGCATGCTGCATGATCCAGGCGAGGTCCTTGTCGGCGGTGCCGGCGTTGACCACGACGCGGTAGAAGTCCGGCCGGAAGAAGTAGACGATGAGGTCGTCGATGACGCCGCCCTGCGGGTTGAGCATGCAGGAGTAGAGCGCGCGGCCGGGCACGGTCAGCTTGTCGACGTTGTTGGCGATGAGCTTGTGCAGCAGGTCGTGGGCGCCGGTGCCCTCGAGGTCGATGGCGAGCATGTGCGAGACGTCGAACATGCCGGCGTCGCGGCGCACGAGGTGGTGCTCCTCGACCTGGGAGCCGTAATGCAGCGGCATGTCCCAGCCTGCGAAATCGACCATCTTGCCGCCGAGGCGGACGTGGGTTGCGTACAGCGGAGTTTGTTTTGGCATAAGTACTTGGGTTGCGTCGTTCGAGTTCTTTAGCGCAATGAAAAAGGGGCGAAGCGGTTTCGCTTCACCCCTCTGTCCCTTGTACCTGAGAGATTCCCGCGCTGGCGGGGTGCCCCTTCGGTGGGCGGCGCATGCCGCCTCTCTCCAGATTTTGTGCTTCGCTGCGCGGCCCTTTTGCCTGAGCGGTTCCGGGTGTTGCGCCTTCGGCGGTGGCCTTGTTGCCTTGCCACGCTCTCCCGCGCGAGCGGAGCGACTATAGCTTGCGCACATACCGGAATCAAGGATAAATCATCGGTTATGATTCGCGACTTATGAAATCAAGCACTTCCGAATTCCTGACGATCCGCGGCCTCAAAGCCCACGTGCGCCTGTGGGGGCCGGCGGACGCGCCGAAGCTGTTCCTGCTGCACGGCTGGATGGATTGCTCGGCCTCTTTCCAGTTCCTCGTCGATGCCTTCGCGCGCGACTGGCGCGTCATCGCACCAGACTGGCGCGGCTTCGGCCAGTCGGAGTGGCTGAACGCGTCTTACTGGTTTCCCGATTACCTCGCCGACCTCGAGCGCCTGCTCGACCATTACGCGCCCGACGAACCGGTGCGCCTGGTCGGCCACAGCATGGGCGGCAACGTCGTCGGCCTGTATGCCGGCGTGCGCCCGGCGCGGGTGGCGAAACTGGCGATCCTGGAGGGTTTCGGCCTGCACCCGACCGAGCCGGCGCAGGCGCCGGGCCGCTACGCCAAGTGGCTGGACCAGGACAAGGCCGGCGCGACCCTGCGCGACTACGCCGATCTCGGCGAGTTCGCCGCGCGGCTGATGCGCGACAACCCGCGCCTGACGCAGGACAAGGCGGATTTTCTGGCGGCGAACTTCTCGCAGCGGCGGCCGGACGGACGCATCGGCTATGCCGCCGACCCCTGGCATCGCGTCGTGAGTCCGCTGCTCTACCGCTTCGAGGAAGCCAGGGCCTGCTGGCGCGCGGTGACGGCGCCGGTGCTGTGGGTAGTGGCGCGAGACTCGGGCCTCTACAAGGAATTCTCCGGCCGGGCGGAGGACTACGCCGCGCGCCTGGCGAGCTTCCGCGACCTGCGCGAGGCGGTGCTGGAGGACAGCGGCCACATGCTGCACCACGACCAGCCTATGCGGCTGGCGGCGCTGTTGGAAGATTTCCTCGGGTAAGATCCAAACATGAAGGTGGACCTGCATTGCCATTCAAACGTCTCCGACGGCCTGCTGTCGCCGGCGGAGGTGGCGCGCCGCGCCGCCGACAGGGGCGTGGAGTTGCTCGCCCTGACCGACCACGACGACGTCGCCGGCCTGGCCGAGGCGCGTGCCGCCTTTGAAGCGCGCGGCCTGCGTTTCCTCGACGGCAGCGAGATTTCGGTGTCCTGGCGCGACGACGCCAGCTTCCATGTCGTCGGCCTCGGCATCGATCCTGCCAACCGTGAATTGTGCGAGGGGCTGAAGTCGATCCGCGACGGCCGCGACGGCCGCGCCCATCGCATCGCCGACGAACTGGAGAAAATCGGCATCCACGGCGCCTACGAGGGCGCAGCGCGCTATGCCGAAAAGGCCTCGATCATCAGCCGCGCCCATTTCGCCCGCTTCCTCGTCGAGCGGAAGCTCTCCCCCGACGTGAAAAGGGTGTTCGACCATTACCTTGCCAAGGGCAAGCCCGGTTACGTGCCGCATGAGTGGGCTTCGGTGGAGGATGCGCTGCGCTGGATCGGCGGCGCCGGCGGCGTGGCGGTGCTGGCGCATCCCCTGCGCTACCGCGTCGACCGCGACGAGCTGCGCGTCTTCCTCGGCGTGTTCAGGGACCTCGGCGGCCAGGGCATCGAGGTGGCCTGCGGCGCGCATACGCCGGAGGAGGTGCAGGAGTGCGCCCGCCTGGCACGGCACTTCGGCCTGAAAGCATCCGTCGCCTCGGATTTCCACGGCCCCGGCGAAAGCTATGCCGACCTCGGCATGACGCCGCCGTTGCCGGACGATCTTGTGCCGATCTGGCGCGACCTCATTTGAGCCGGCGATGGCCCAGTTTTTTTCCGTCCATCCCGAGCAGCCGCAGCCGCGACTGATCCACCAGGCGGCCGACATTCTCCGCGCCGGCGGCGTCGTGGCCTTCCCGACGGACGCGGCGTATTCGCTCGGCTGCCACCTCGGCGATGCCGAGGCCGTGGCGCGCATCCGCGCCATCCGCGAGGTGGACGAGCGGCATCATTTCACGCTGATGTGCCGCGACCTCTCCGAGATCGCCAACTACGCCCGGGTCGACAATGCCCAGTTCCGCCTGCTCAAGGCGACGACGCCGGGCAGCTATACTTTCATCCTCGAAGGCACCAAGGAGCTGCCGCGGCGCATCCTGCACCCGAAGCGCAAGACCATTGGCCTGCGCGTGCCGGCCCACCCCCTGCCGCTGGCGCTGCTCGAAGCACTGAACGAACCGATGCTGACCTCGACCCTGATGCTGCCGGGCGATGACCTGCCTCTGAACGACCCGGAGGAAATCCGCGAGCGCCTGGAGAAACGCATCGACCTGGTCATCGAAGCCGGCGCCTGCGGGCTGGAAATGACCACGGTGGTCGACCTGACCGGCCTGGCGCCGGCGCTGGTGCGCGCCGGCAGCGGGCCACTGGAGCCTCTGGGGCTGGCTTAGGGCGGGGGTGCCGGTCTGGTAGAATTGCCGGCTTATTTCGCTCCCCCGACATGGACAACCTGATCCAGACCCTGGCGATCTACGCCATTCCGGTCCTCCTCGCCATTACCCTGCACGAAGCCGCCCACGGCTATGTGGCGCGGCATTTCGGCGATCCGACCGCCTACCTGGCCGGGCGCATCAGCCTGAATCCGCTGCGCCACGTCGATCCGGTCGGGACGATCCTGGTGCCGGGGGCGATCCTGGTGGCGAGCAAGCTGATCGGCGGCAGCGCCATGCTCTTCGGCTGGGCCAAGCCGGTGCCGGTGGATTTTGCCCGGTTGCGCCATCCGAAGCAGGACATGCTCTGGGTGGCGGCGGCCGGACCGGGCACCAACCTGCTGATGGCCGTCGGCTGGGCGGCGCTGCTCAAGGCAACCATCGCCATGGAGCCGGGCCTGCTCAGCGCCTTCCTCGCCGGCAATGCCCGTGCCGGCATCGAGATCAATGCCGTGCTGATGCTGCTCAACCTGCTGCCGATTCCGCCGCTCGACGGCGGGCGCATCGCCGTCAGCCTGCTGCCGCATCGGCTGGCCTGGCAGTTCTCCAAGCTGGAGCCCTATGGCCTGGCGATCCTGCTGGTGCTGCTGTTCACCGATATACTCGGCAGGATCCTCGGGCCGCTCCTGGGCGTATTCTTCCGCCTCCTCGATTCGATTTTCACTTTTTGACAAATACATAATGTACGCAGAACGAGTCCTCTCCGGCATGCGCCCCACCGGGCGCCTCCACCTCGGCCACTACCACGGCGTCCTCAAGAACTGGGTCAAGCTCCAGAACGAGTATCCCTGCCTGTTCTTCGTCGCCGACTGGCATGCCCTGACCACGGCCTACGACGAGCCGGGCACCATCGAGAATAACGCCTGGGAGATGGTCATCGACTGGCTGGCCGCAGGCGTCGATCCGGCGCAGGCGACGCTGTTCGTCCAGTCGCGCGTGCCGGAGCACGCCGAGCTGCACCTGCTGCTGTCGATGATGACGCCGCTCGGCTGGCTCGAGCGCGTGCCGACCTACAAGGACCAGCAGGAGAAGCTGGAACACAAGGACCTGTCGACCTACGGCTTCCTCGGCTACCCGCTGCTGCAGTCGGCCGACATCCTGATCTATCGCGCCAACCGCGTGCCGGTGGGCGAGGACCAGGTGCCGCACATCGAGTTCTCCCGGGAAATCGCGCGCCGCTTCAACCACCTCTACGGCCGCGAGCCGGACTTCGAGGAGAAGGCGCGCGCGGCCGTGAAGAAGCTCGGCGCCAAGCGCGCCAAGCTTTATGACGAGTTGCGCACGCGTTTCCAGCAGGAGGGCGACCACCAGGCCCTGGAGCGTGGCCATGCCCTGCTCGAAGAGGCGCAAAACCTGTCGATGGGCGACCGCGAACGGCTGTTCGGCTACCTCGAGGGCGAAGCCAAGATGATCCTGGTCGAGCCGGATGCGCTGCTGACCGAGGCGGCGAGGATGCCCGGTCTGGACGGGCAGAAGATGTCGAAGTCCTACAACAACACGATCGCCCTGCGCGAGAGCGCCGATTCGGTGACGAAGAAGATCCGCACCATGCAGACGGATCCGGCGCGGGTGCGCCGCACCGATCCCGGCGATCCGGAGCGTTGCCCGGTGTGGCAGTTCCATCTGGTGTATTCGGACGAGAGTACCAAGCAATGGGTGCAGCAGGGCTGCCGCAGCGCCGGCATCGGCTGCATCGAGTGCAAGCACCCGGTAATCGACGCCGTGCTCAAGGAGCAGGAGCCGATGCATGAGCGCGCCCAGGCCTATATCGACGACCCGACCCTGGTGCGCAACATCATCGCCGACGGTTGCGAGCGCGCCCGCAAGCTTGCCAACGAGACCATGCGCGACGTGCGCGAGGCCGTTGGCCTGAACTACACGTGAGCGCAGGCATGGCGCACAACCGGGACTTCGAATCGAAGCTGCTGGCCTCGATCCACGAAATCTTCGCCGAGAAGATCCCCTTCAACAAGGTGCTCGGCCTGGACGTGGTGTCGCTCGCCGGCGAATGTCCGGTGCTGCGCTTCGCCATGCGGCCCGAGCTGGTCGGCAACTTCGTGCGCGGCAACCTGCACGGCGGCGTCATTTCCTCGGTGATCGACGTCTGCGGCGGCCTGACGGCCTTCCTCGGCCTGCAGAGAAAGCTGCGCGACGAGCCGATCGAGGAGCGCCTGCAGCGCTTCGCCCGCATCGGCACCATCGACATGCGCGTCGACTACCTGCGCCCCGGCCACGGCGAGTGGTTCGAGGCGAAGGGCACCATCCTGCGCACCGGCAACAAGGTGGCGGTGACGCGCATGGAACTGCACAATGACGGCGGCGATCTGATCGCCATCGGCACCGGCGCCTATACTGTTGCATAAGACCGACATGGACCCGATCAAAGCCGAAACTGCCGCATCCCCGCCGGAGCCGGCCCACGTCGCCAAGCTCTACGGCGAGCCGATGCCGGAGATGCCGAAGGACCTCTACATCCCGCCCGATGCGCTGGAAGTCTACCTCGAGTCCTTCGAGGGGCCGCTCGACCTGCTGCTCTACCTGATCCGCAAGGCCAACATCAACATCCTCGACATCCCGATGGCGCCCCTGACGGCGCAGTACCTGGTCTATGTCGAAGCGATGCGGGCGCGCAACCTGGAACTGGCCGCCGAATACCTGCTGATGGCGGCGATGCTGCTGGAAATCAAGTCGCGCATGCTGCTGCCGCGGCCGAAGAAGGTCGAAGAGGAGGAAGCCCTCGATCCGCGCGCCGAGCTGGTGCGACGCCTGCTGGAATACGAGCAGATGAAGGCCGCCGCCGCCAGGATCGAGACACTGCCGCAGGCGATGCGCGACTACCAGTGGGTGTCGATCTGGATCAGCGACGAGGTGGGCGAGCGCCTGCCCGACGTCAACCTGCACGACCTGCAGGTGGCCTGGCTGTCCCTCATGAAGCACGCCAGGATGACGCAGCACCACAAGGTGCGGCGCGAAGAGCTGTCCGTGCGCGAGCACATGAGCATCGTCCTGCGCAGGCTGCAGGGCGGCGCCTACCTCGAATTCGCCGAGCTGTTCGACCTCACGCTCGGCGTCGCCGGGCTGGTGGTGAATTTCCTCGCCGTGCTGGAGCTCGTGCGCGAGCGCCTGGTCGAAGTCACCCAGCGCGAGGTGTTCGCGCCGATTTATGTAAAATTGGCCCAATCCGAATCAGGACCGAACGATGTCGACGTCCCAACCGTACACGCCTGAAGAATACAAGCGTATCCTCGAAACCGCGCTGCTGGCCGCATCGGAGCCGCTGCCGTTGTCCGACCTGAAGAAGTTGTTCGACGACGAATTCGACGACGACACCTGGCGCGTCCTGCTCAACGACCTGCGCAGCGAATGGTCGGGCCGCGGCATCGAGCTGGTGCAGCTGGCCAGCGGCTGGCGTTTCCAGACCAGGCCGGAATATCAGACCTATCTCGATCGCCTGAAGAACGAGAAGCCGCCGCGTTATTCGCGCGCCGTGCTGGAGACGCTGGCCATCATTGCCTACCGCCAGCCGGTGACGCGCGGCGACATCGAGGACATCCGCGGCGTGGCCGTTACCCCGAACGTGCTGAAGGTACTGGAAGGCCGCGGCTGGATCGATACCGTCGGCCATCGCGACACGCCGGGGCGCCCGGCGCTGTATGCCACGACCAAGCGCTTCCTCGACGACCTGCGCCTGCGAAGCCTCGCTGAACTGCCGCCGCTGACTGAAATCGAACGGGTGATGGATCTTGCCGACGCCGCGCAAGCGTAGCCCGTTGCGCCGGCCCGAGCCGGCCCGGGGCGAGGGTTCGCGATCCGCTTCGCCGCCCGGGAAACGGGCGTCCCCGGAGCGCCAGGAAGTCGACGGCAACCGCATCGCGCCCCAGGGCAAACCGCGTCCCGGCGGACGCCGCGGCCAGCCCATGCGCCACGTCGTCCAGGCCGAGCCGCAAAAGCTGCACAAGATGCTGGCCCAGGCCGGCCTCGGCTCGCGCCGCGAACTCGAGGAATGGATCGTCGCCGGGCGGGTCAGCGTCAATGGCAAGCCGGCCCACGTCGGCCAGCGCATCGGCCCGCAGGACCGCATCAAGGTCAATGGCAAGCCGGTCAACCTGAAATTCGCGCCGCGTACCCCGCGCATTCTCGTCTATCACAAGCAGGAGGGGGAAATCGTCTCGCGCGACGACCCCGAGGGCCGGCCCAGCGTTTTCGACAAGCTGCCGCGCATCGGCGGCGGCCGCTGGGTGAACGTCGGCCGGCTCGACTTCAATACCGAGGGCCTGCTGATCTTCACCAGCAGCGGCGAGTTGGCCAATCGGCTGATGCATCCGCGCTACGAGCTCGAGCGCGAGTACGCCGTGCGCGTCATCGGTGAGCTGCAGCCGGAGCAGGAGCAGTCACTGCTCGACGGCATCGAGCTGGAGGACGGCGAGGCGCACTTCAACACCCTCCTGTCCCGCGGCGGCGAGGGCACCAACCGCTGGTATCACGTCACCCTCAATGAAGGCCGCAACCGCGAAGTGCGGCGAATGTTCGAGGCCATCGGCGTGCAGGTGAGCCGCCTCATCCGCGTGCGCTTCGGCCCGGTTTCCCTGTCGCCGCGCCTGAAGCGGGGCATGGCGCACGAACTCGCCGAGGAGGAAGTCCGGGCCCTCATGAAAGCCCTGCCGAAATGACGGAACTCGGGCAAGTGTTTGATTCTTGCCGGCGTCCTCTGCTATAATTCGCAAGTTTTCTGGTTCCGGGTCCGTTCCATTGCAGTCGGAAGGGCTTGGGGACGGCTGGGATGGGCGTTTCGCCCATTTTTTATTTGTGCGCCGCGTATGGAATTGCAGAGGGTCATCGAGCAGGCGGTAGACGGCCTGGGCTACGAGCTGGTGGATTTCGAGACCAGCCCGCGCTCACGCCTGTTGCGCGTCTTCATCGACAGCCCGAACGGGGTGGCAATCGAGGATTGCACCAAGGTCAGCAATCACCTGACGCGCCTGTTCGCGGTCGAGAACATCGACTACGACCGGCTGGAGGTGTCCTCCCCGGGCCTCGACCGGCCGCTGAAGAAGGAGGCGGACTTTGTCCGCTACGCAGGGCAGGAAGCGCAGATTCGCCTGCGCCTGGCGGTGAATGGCCAGCGCAACTTCACCGGCAGGCTGGCGGGTGTCGAGGCCGGCCGGCTGCGGCTGGAATGCGACGGCGCGACGCATGTATTCGAACTGGACCAGGTGGACAAGGCCCGCCTGGTGCCGAACCTGAAGTTCTGACTTGAGAATGGGTTGGAGAAAGAGATGAGCAAAGAGATGCTGCTGCTGGTGGATGCCCTGGCGCGCGAGAAGAACGTCGCCAAGGATATCGTCTTCGCGGCCCTGGAATCGGCGCTCGCTTCCGCCACGAAGAAAAAGACCAACGAGGAGGCCGACGTGCGCGTCGCCATCGACCAGGAGACTGGCGAGTTCGATTCCTTCCGCCGCTGGCAGGTCGTGCCCGACGAGGCCGTGGAACATCCCGATGCGCAGATTGCCCTCTCCGAGGCGCAGCAGGAGATGCCCGACATTCAGCTCGACGAGTTCATCGAGGAGCAGCTCGAACCGATCGATTTCGGCCGCATCGGCGCCCAGGCTGCCAAGCAGGTCATCCTGCAGAAGATCCGCGACGCCGAGCGCGAGCAGGTGCTGAGCGACTTCCTCGAGCGCAAGGAGCATCTCGTCACCGGCACGGTCAAGCGCATCGAGCGCGGCAACGCCATCATCGAGGCCGGCCGCATCGAGGCGGTCCTGCCGCGCGACCAGATGATCCCGAAGGAAAACCTGCGCGTCGGCGACCGTGTGCGGGCCTACCTGCTGAAGATCGACCGCGCCGCCCGCGGCCCGCAGCTGATCCTCTCGCGCACCGCGCCGGAGTTCATCATCAGGCTGTTCGAGCTCGAAGTGCCGGAAATGGAAGACGGCCTGCTCGAGATCAAGTCCGCGGCGCGCGACCCCGGCGTGCGCGCCAAGATTGCCGTCAAATCCAACGACCCCCGCGTCGACCCGATCGGCACCTGCGTCGGTATGCGCGGCTCGCGCGTCACGGCCGTGACCAACGAACTGGCCGGGGAGCGCGTCGATATCGTCCTCTGGTCGGCCGATCCGGCCCAGTTCGTCATCGGGGCCCTGGCACCCGCCGACGTCAGCAGCATCGTCGTGGACGAGGAGAAGCACAGCATGGACGTGGTGGTAGACGAAGACAACCTCGCCATCGCCATCGGCCGCTCCGGTCAGAACGTGCGGCTGGCTTCCGAACTGACCGGCTGGGCCATCAACCTGATGACCGTCGAAGAGTCGCAGAAGAAGTCCGAGGAAGAGCACGGCTCGATCCGCAAGCTCTTCATGGAAAAGCTGGACGTTGACGAGGAGGTCGCAGACATCCTCATCGAGGAGGGCTTTTCCACGGTCGAGGAGATTGCCTACGTACCCCTCAACGAGATGCTGGAGATCGAGGCATTCGACGAGGATACGGTGAACGAGCTGCGCAACCGCGCCCGCAACGTGCTGCTGACCGAAGCGATCGTCGACGAGGAGCAGCTCGAGAACGTTGCCGACGACCTGCTCAACCTGGAGGGCATGGACAAACCGCTGGCGGCCAAGCTGGCGCGGGGCAACGTCCGTACGCGAGACGACCTGGCCGATCTGGCGGTCGACGAGCTCGTCGAACTGTCCGGCATCGACGACGAGCGGGCCAAAAATCTGATCACCACGGCGCGCGCGCACTGGTTCGAGTAAGGAGCCGACATGGCACAGACGAGCGTAAGCCAATTTGCCAGCGAGCTGAAAATGCCCGCGGCTGCCCTGCTTGAGCAACTCGACAAGGCGGGCGTGGGCAAGAAGGGCGAGACCGACCTGCTCAGCGATGCCGACAAGACGAAACTGCTCGACTACCTGCGCAAGTCGCATGGCGGTTCCGAGAGCAAGTCGAAGATCACCCTGACGCGCAAGCAGACCACCGAGATCAAGAAGGCCGATTCCTCGGGCAAGGCGCGCACCATCCAGGTCGAGGTGCGCAAGAAGCGCGTTTTCGTCAAGCGCGACGAGTCCCAGGAAGCCGAAGCCGCCGCGCCGGCACCGGCCGCCGCGCCCCAGCCCGTGGTCGACGCCGAGCAGGCCAAGCTGCGCGAGCAGGAGTCGCAAAAGCAATCCGAACTGATGGCGCGCCAGGCGGCAGAGCTCAGGGAAAAGCAGGAGCGCGAGGTCAAGGCCAGACAGGAAGCCGAAGAGCGCCAGGTGGCGCAGCAGGCGGCTGTCGAGGCGGAAAAGACCAAGGGGCAGGAAGCCGCCGCACCCGGCACCACGGGCACATTGCACAAGCCAGCCGGCAAGCCGGACAAGAAGGACGAAAAGCAGAAGAAGGCGACGACCGCATGGAAGGAGGAAGCCGCCAAGAAACGCGCCATCAAGACGCGCGGCGATACCGGCGGCGCTTCCGGCTGGCGTGGCTCCAAGGGCGGCGGGCGTCATCGCCACCAGCACCACGAGGAGCATGCTCAGGCGCAGATGCCTTCCGAACCGATCGTGCGCGAGGTGCTGGTACCGGAGACCATTAGCGTCGCCGACCTGGCACACAAGATGGCGGTCAAGGCCGCCGAAGTGATCAAGGTGCTGATGAAACTCGGGTCGATGGTCACCATCAACCAGGTCCTCGACCAGGAGACCGCGATGATCGTGGTCGAGGAAATGGGACACGTCGCCAAGCCCGCCAAGCTCGACGATCCGGATGCCTTGCTTGCCGAAGCGGAAGAAGTGCACAAGGAGGACGCCGTCCTGGAGCCGCGCGCGCCCGTGGTGACTGTCATGGGCCACGTCGACCATGGCAAGACCTCCTTGCTCGACCACATCCGCAAGACGCGCGTCGCCCACGGCGAGGCCGGCGGCATCACCCAGCACATCGGCGCCTACCACGTCGAGACGCCGCGCGGCATGGTCACCTTCCTCGATACGCCGGGCCACGAGGCGTTTACCGCCATGCGCGCCCGCGGTGCCAAAGCCACCGACCTGGTCATCCTGGTGGTGGCGGCCGACGACGGCGTCATGCCGCAGACCAAGGAAGCCATCCATCATGCCAAGGCCGCCAATGTGCCGCTGGTGGTGGCCGTGAACAAGATCGACAAGCCCGAGGCCAACCTGGAACGCGTCAAGCAGGAGCTGGTGGCCGAGAGCGTGGTGCCGGAGGAATACGGCGGCGACTCGCCTTTCGTGCCGGTATCGGCGAAGACCGGCCAGGGCATCGACGAGTTGATCGAGCACGTGCTGCTGCAGGCCGAGGTGCTGGAGCTCAAGGCGCCAAGGAATACGCTGGCGAAGGGCCTCGTCATCGAATCCCGCCTCGACAAGGGCAAGGGTCCGGTGGCGACCGTCCTGGTGCAGTCGGGCACGCTCAAGCGCGGCGACATCGTGCTGGCCGGCGCCGTCTTTGGCCGCGTGCGCGCCATGCTCGACGAGAACGGCGTGCCGATCGATGCGGCCGGTCCCTCCATCCCGGTGGAGATCCAGGGCCTGTCCGATGTGCCGATGGCCGGCGACGAGGCGATGGTGCTTGCCGACGAGCGCAAGGCGCGCGAAATCGCGCTCTTCCGCCAGGGCAAGTTCCGCGACGTCAAACTGGCCAGGCAGCAGGCGGCCAAGCTGGAGAACATGTTCGAGCAGATGGGCGAGGGCGAGGTCAAGAGCCTGCCGCTCATCGTCAAGGCCGACGTGCAGGGCTCGCAGGAAGCGCTGGCCCATGCGCTGCAAAAGCTGTCCACCGACGAAGTCAAGGTCAACATCATCCATGCCGCGGTGGGCGGCATCAGCGAATCGGATGCCAACCTTGCCTCGGCATCGAAGGCCGTCATCATCGGCTTCAATACGCGTGCCGACGCCCAGACGCGCAAGCTGGCCGAGAGCCTCGGCGTGGACATCCGCTACTACAACATCATCTACGACGCCGTGGACGAGGTGAAGGCAGCGATGTCCGGCATGCTCACGCCGGAGAAGAAGGAGAGCGCCATCGGCCTGGTGGAGATCCGCCAGGTGTTCCGCATATCCAGGGTCGGTTCCGTTGCCGGCTGCTACGTTCTTGAGGGCCTCGTGCGCCGCGGCTCGCAGGTGCGACTGCTGCGCGACAACGTGGTGATCTGGACCGGCGAGCTGGATTCGCTGAAGCGCTTCAAGGACGACGTGCGCGAAGTCAAGGCCGGCTTCGAGTGCGGCCTCTCACTGAAGAACTACAACGACATCCAGGAAGGCGACCAGCTCGAGATCTTCGAGATCCAGGAAGTGGCGCGGACGCTCTGATCGGGTCACCGTCCCATGCCCAAGGAGTTCTCCCGCAGCAGCCGCGTCGCCGAGCAGGTCCAGCGCGAGCTGGCCGAGCTGATCCGGCTGGAGCTGAAGGATCCCCGCGTCGGGCTGGTGACCCTCACCGGCGTCGAGCTGACGCCGGATTACGCCCATGCCAAGGTCTTCTACACCACGCTGGCCGACCCGTCCGCACGGCAGGACATCGACACCGGCCTGCGCCGCGCCAGCGGTTTCCTGCGGCGCGAACTCGGGCGCCGCATCCGCATCCATACCCTGCCTGAACTGCATTTCGTCTTCGACGAGTCGGTCGAGCGGGGCGATCGCCTGTCCCGCCTGATCGACGAAGCCGTCGCCTCCGACCGCAAGCACGAGGGCTAGCCCCCTCCGACGCAGCTTGCCATGAACCGTCCGAGCAAACCGCCGCGCCGCCGGATCGACGGCGTCCTGCTGCTCGACAAGCCGGCCGGCATGACATCGAACGCCGCCCTGCAGAAGGCCAAGCGGCTGTTCAACGCGGCCAAGGCCGGCCATACCGGAACGCTGGATCCGATGGCCACCGGCCTGTTGCCGGTCTGCCTCGGGGAGGCCACCAAGTTCGCCGGGGAACTCCTTGCCGCCGACAAGCACTACGCGGCTGCTGTCCGGCTCGGCGTGCGCACCGACACGGCAGATGCCGAAGGCCGCATAATAGAGACCCGGCCGGTGGCGGTGACCCGGGAGCAGGTGGAAGCGGCCCTGGCCCGTTTCCGCGGCGACATCCTGCAGGTGCCGCCGATGCATTCCGCCCTGAAGCGCGACGGGAAGCCGCTGTACGAGTATGCACGCCAGGGCATCGAGCTCGAACGCACGCCGCGTGCCGTTAGCATTCATGCGCTGGATTTGCGCACTTTCGCCGAAGATCGACTGGAGTTCGATGTAAGTTGCAGCAAGGGAACCTACATTCGCACGCTCGCTCAGGATATCGGCGAGGTTTTGGGCTGCGGCGGCCACTTGACCGCGTTGCGACGCACCCGCATCGGCAACCTGGATTTGGAAAGCGCCGTCACGCTCGATGCCTTGGAGGCACTGCCGGCAGCGCCCCGCGATGCCCTCCTGCAGCCAGCCGACGCCCTGCTGGCGGGGTTGCCCATGCTGGGCCTCGACGAGGCCGCTGCCCGGCGCTTCAGCCATGGCCAGACGGTGGTGCCGGCAGGGCAGGGCTCGCCGGCCGGTCAGTGGCGGGTGTATGCGGCCGACGGCCGCTTTCTCGGATTGGGACGCACCGATGCCGATGGGCGGGTGGCGCCCGTCCGCCTGGTGGCAACCACGATCGAACAAGCCGGTTCCTGAGCCGGTATCCTCGGGCCATGAACGTCAGGCCGGCATCTCGGCTGCCATGACCTGGTTGCGACCGGCCGCCTTGGCGGCGTACAGCGCCGCATCGGCGCGGGCGATCAGGCTGTCCAGGTCGGCGCCATCCGCCGGAAACGCCGCCACGCCGTAGCTGGCCGTCAGGACGGAGCCATCGCCGCGGTCGATTTTCAGCGCCTCGATCCGCCTGCGCAGGCGCTCCGCCGTATCGCGGGCATTCGCCTTGTCGGTGTCCGGCAGGATGACGACGAACTCCTCCCCGCCGTAGCGTGCCAGCATGTCGCTCAAGCGCAGTTCCTGCCGGGTCGCTGCGGCGACCGCCATCAGCGCCGCGTCGCCGCGCTGGTGGCCGAATCGGTCGTTGAGATGCTTGAAATGATCCAGGTCGAACATCAGCAGCGAGAGCGGCCGATCGTTGCGCCGTGCCCGCGACAGGTCGCGCACGACGCTCTCCGTCAGGGCGAGGCGATTCATCGCGCCCGTCAGCGGGTCGGTACGGGCCTGGTGTTCGAGTTCCATGCCGAGGTGCACGGTCGTCATCCAGACACTGCCGAAGGTGGCCACCACCAGCAGGAAGAAGATCGACAGGAAATAGACGGCATGCGTCGGACCGGCGCTCATCAGGTCGGCCGGCGGAACCATCAGGGTATAGGCGGCGCGGGCGAGGGAGACGACCGCGAACTGAATGAACGCCGAGGCGGTGAACCAGTACGACGAGCGCAGCCGGGGCGGTACGTCCAGCACCAGCAGCCGGGCGGCCATCACCGCCGGGATGGCCGTCAGCAGCGCCATGATAACGATGCGCGTGGCGATGCTCGGCAGGATGTAGGTGTAGCGGAACAGGAGCAGGGCGAGGATGGTCACCAGCAGGGAACCGAGCCAGGGCATGCGGTTCGGCAGGCGGCGGAATCGGGCGATGCCCTCGTGAAAGCAGAACAGGGCCGCCAGCAGCAGGCAGTTGGCGATGACAATGGAGATGAAATCCGGAATCAGGCCGCGCAGCGAAAGCAGCATGAAGCCGATGCCGCCGACGGCGTTGGCCGCCGCCCACCAGCGCAGCCCGCGCACCCCCGGCTGGCTGCGCTGGACGAAATACATGCCGACCGCGAACACCAGCGCGAACAGCAGCAGGTTGAAGGTGAGGGTGCGGATGTCGAGGGTCAATTTGGGCCTGGGGCGGGCGGCCCCGTCGTTCTTTATGTCATCCTGATGCAATGGTGTCATCCCTTTCGCTTCCTGCCAAGCCCGGTCCCCTCGTCCTGTTCGGCGCCTGCGACCGCCACAACCTCGGCGACCTGCTGTTGCCGCACATCGCGGCGGCGTTGCTGGCGCCGCGCGACGTGGTCGTCGCCGGGCTGGCGGCACGCGACCTGACGCCGTTCGGCGGCCATCGCGTGCGCGCCATCGGCGAGGTGCTGCGGGAATTTCCCGGCGCAACGGTGATCCATGTCGGCGGCGAATTGCTGACTTGCGATGCCTGGGAGGCGGCGGTGATGCTGCTGCCGCCGGAAGAGGCGCCGGGCGTCATCGCACGCTACGACGGCCGGCCCGAGCGCTTCGATTGGGCGCGGCAGTTTCTTGGCATGGAAGACCGCGCGCCGTACTGCCTCGGTAAAAGTCAGTCGCTGCAACACGGCGCGGTGATCTTCAACGGCGTCGGCGGCGTCGATCTCGACCGCCGTGATGCGGCCCTGCGCGCCGAAGTCCTGGCGAAGCTGCGTGGGGCGGACCGGATCGGGGTGCGCGACGAGCTGACGCACGCGCAACTGGCTGCCGCCGGCATCGACGCCCGGCTCATCCCCGATCCGGCCGTGCTGACGGCGGAACTGTTCGGCGGGCGCATCGGCGAACTGGCGGCGACGGGCGAGGTCGCCGCCGTGCGCGCGGCCTTTCCTCAGGGCTATCTGGCCGTGCAGTTTTCCGCTGCCCTTGGCGACGATGCGACGCTGGGAAGCATCGCCGCAGGGCTGGCGCGGAAAGCCGCAAGGGGCATCGTGTTCTTCCGTGCCGGGGCGGCGCCCTGGCACGATGATCTCGAGGTGTATCGGCGAGCGGGGGTGATTTTTCGCGGCGTGGACGCCGCGCCCGCATGGATTTTCGAGTCGCTGGACATCTGGGATATCTGCGCTCTGATCGGGGCCAGCGCCGGCTTCGCCGGCAGCAGCCTGCACGGACACATCCTGGCGGATGTCCAAGGCGTGGCGGTGGCGGAGGGCATCGTTCCCCTTGGCACCAAGGTCAGGACGTACCGCGACACCTGGCGCGGACGCGATGCGGTCGCAGCGTATCGCGCAGCCTGGGCGGACATGTCTAAAGCCCCCTTCGGGAATACATCCCACGGTGATTTCCTGCGGTCATAAAAACCCCGAATGCTGCGGTGTGCCTTGTCAGGCTAAACTTCGTTCGATATGGGCCGCCGGCCCGTTTTTTACGCCTGTCGTCTTAGTTAAAGCATGAAGAAAATCCGCAGCCTCCTCGTCGCCAACCGCAGCGAAATCGCCATTCGCGTCATGCGCGCGGCCTCGGAAATGGGCATCCGCACGGTGGCCATCTACTCCAACGAGGACCGCTTCGCGCTGCACCGCTTCAAGGCGGATGAGTCCTATCTCGTCGGCGCCGGGAAGAAGCCGATCCAGGCCTACCTCGACATCGACGACATCATCCGCGTCGCCAGGGAGGCCCACGTCGACGCCATTCACCCCGGCTACGGTTTCCTCTCCGAGAATCCGGACTTCGCCGAAGCGTGTGCGGCGGCCGGCATCGTCTTCATCGGGCCGAAGCCGGCGGTGATGCGCCTGCTCGGCAACAAGGTCTCGGCGCGCGAACTGGCCGAGAAGGCCGGCGTTCCCGTGGTGCCGGCCACCGGCGCGCTGCCGCACGACCTCGCCGCGGCGAAAAAAATGGCGGCCGCGGTCGGCTACCCGCTGATGCTGAAGGCGAGCTGGGGCGGCGGCGGGCGCGGCATGCGCACGGTCGAGACCGAGGCCGACCTCGGCCCGGCCATGGAAGTGGCGCGGCGCGAGGCCAAGGCCGCCTTCGGCAATGACGAGGTGTATCTGGAGAAGCTGGTGCGCCGCGCCCGCCACGTCGAGGTGCAGGTGATCGGCGACAGCCACGGCAACCTGGTGCACGCCTACGAACGCGACTGCACCGTGCAGCGGCGCAACCAGAAAGTGGTGGAACGCGCGCCGGCGCCCTATCTCGACGACGCCCGCCGCGCCGAGCTGTGCGAATCGGCCCTGAAGCTGGCGCGGGCCGCGCACTACACCCATGCCGGCACGGTGGAGTTCCTGATGGACTCCGACACCGGCGCCTTCTACTTCATCGAGGTCAACCCGCGCATCCAGGTCGAGCATACCGTCACCGAGGAGGTGACCGGCGTCGACATCGTCAAGGCACAGATCCGCATCTCCGAAGGCGCCCGGATCGGCGACGCCGACGCCTTCGTGCCGCGCCAGGAGGACATCCAGCTCTACGGCCACGCCCTGCAATGCCGCGTCACCACGGAAGACCCGGAGAACGGCTTCACGCCCGACTACGGCCGCATCAGCGTCTATCGCAGCGCCGCCGGCTTCGGCCTGCGCCTCGACGGCGGCACCGCCTACGGCGGCGCGGTGATCACGCCCTGGTACGACTCGCTGCTGGTGAAGGTGACGGCCTGGGGCCACACCCCCGACGAGGCCGCCGCCCGCATGGACCGCGCGCTGCGCGAGTTCCGCATCCGCGGCGTCGCCTCCAACCTGCAGTTCCTCGAGAACGTCATCGACCATCCGCTGTTCCGCTCGGGCGAGTGCACCACGCGCTTCATCGACACCACGCCGGAGCTGTTCACCTTCCAGCGCCGGCGCGACCGCGGCAGCAAGCTGCTGAAGTTCCTCGGCGAGGTGGCGGTCAACGGCAACCCGGAGATGAAGGGCCGGGCGCTGCCGCAGCTGCCGCTGGCGAAACCGCTCAAGCCGCGCTGCGACCTGACGCAGGCGCCGCCGCCCGGCACGCGCGACCGCCTGAAGGAGATGGGCGCGGAGAAGTTCGCCGAGTGGATGAAGGGCCAGCAGCGCGTGCTGCTCACCGACACGACGCTGCGCGACGCCCACCAGTCGCTCTTCGCCACGCGCATGCGCACCCACGACATGCTCGAGATCGCGCCGCACTACGCGCGCATGCTGCCCGACCTGTTCAGCCTGGAGTGCTGGGGCGGGGCGACCTTCGACGTGGCGCTGCGCTTCCTCAAGGAAGACCCCTGGGCGCGCCTGGCGCAGCTGCGGCAGGCCATCCCCAACGTGCTGTTGCAGATGCTGCTGCGCGCCTCCAATGCGGTCGGCTACACCAACTATTCCGACAACGTCGTGCGCTATTTCGTGCAGCAGTCGGCGAAGGAGGGCGTCGACGTCTTCCGCGTCTTCGATTCGCTCAACTGGGTGGACAACATGCGCGTGGCGATGGACGCGGTGCGGGAGTCCGGCGCGCTGTGCGAGGCGGCGATCTGCTACACCGGCGACCTGTTCGATGCGGCGCGGCCGAAGTACAACCTGAAATATTACGTCGGGCTGGCGAAGCAGCTGGAGAAGTCCGGCGCCCACATCCTCGGCATCAAGGACATGGCCGGCGTCTGCCGTCCGCGCGCGGCGCGCGAGCTGATCCATGCCCTCAAGCAGGAGGTCGGCCTGCCGATCCACTTCCACACCCACGACACCAGCGGCATCGCCGCGGCCAGCGTGCTGGCGGCGGTCGAGGCCGGCTGCGATGCCGTCGACGGCGCGCTCGACAGCATGAGCGGCCTCACCTCGCAGCCCAACCTCGGCTCGATCGCCGCCGCCCTGCAAGGCGCGCCGCGCGATCCCGGCGTCGACCTCGAGGCGATGCAGGCGCTGTCGCTCTACTGGGAGGGCGTGCGCCGCGCCTATGCGCCCTTCGAGGCCGACATCCGCTCCGGCACTGCCGACGTCTATCGCCACGAGATGCCCGGCGGCCAGTACACCAACCTGCGCGAGCAGGCCCGCGCCATGGGCCTGGCGCACCGCTGGGCCGAGGTGTCGAAGGCCTACGCCGAGGTGAACCAGCTGTTCGGCGACATCGTCAAGGTGACGCCGACCTCGAAGGTGGTCGGCGACATGGCGCTGTTCATGGTCGCCAACGACCTGACGCCGGAGCAGGTGCGCGACCCGCAGCGCGAAGTCGCCTTCCCGGAATCGGTGGTCTCGCTGATGAAGGGCGAGCTGGGCTATCCGCCCGACGGCTTCCCGGCCGAACTGCAGAAGAAGGTCCTGCGCGGCGAGAAGCCGCTGCCGGGACGTGCCGGCGATTTCCTGCCGGCGGCGGACCTCGAAGCGAAGCGCGCCGAGGCGGAAGCCGCGGTCGGCCGCAAGGTGAGCGACACCGACCTCGCCTCCTATCTGATGTACCCGAAGGTGTTCAAGGACTACGCGGCGCACCGCAGCCACTACGGCGACGTCTCGGTGCTGCCGACCCCAGCCTTCTTCTACGGCCTGCGCGAGCGCGAGGAGATCGCCGTCGAGATCGACCGCGGCAAGACCCTCATCGTCAGCCAGCAGGGCATGAGCGGGCCGGACGAGGAGGGCCGCGTCAAGGTGGACTTCGAGCTGAACGGCCAGCCGCGCACGGCGCGCATCACCAAGGCCGGGCTGGCCGCCGCCAAGGCGCATCCGCGCGCCGAGGAGGGCAACGCACGCCATGTCGGGGCGCCGATGCCGGGCACGGTGGTCACCGTCGCCGTGCAGGCGGGGCAGAAGGTGGCGAAGGGCGATCCGCTGCTGTCGCTCGAGGCGATGAAGATGGAGTCGATGCTTGCCGCCGAGCGCGACGGCGTCGTGTCCGCCATCCACGTCAAGCCGGGCGTGGCGGTGAACGCCAAGGACCTGCTGCTGGAATACGCCTGATCAGGGCAGCCTTCGGTAGCGCCCGTCCCCGAACGCGATCGCGCCGCTCCTCAGCAGCCGCTCGAGGTGCTTGCCCATGATGGCGCCCTCGCCCCACTCGAAGAAGGCCTTCGGCTCGCGCGGCTTGCGATAGACCAGGCAGGCAGCGACGATGTCGTCGAAGGTGCGCGGTTCGCCGAGGAAGTCCAGCAGCTTCGCCTCGCGCTCGTCGATGACGGCGAGGTAGGCGTCGCAGGCTGCCGCGATGTCCCCCTCGAAGCAGCCGTCCTCGTGGCTGGTCAGCCACACCTTCGCCGGCACCTGCTGCAGGCGGCGCACCGAGGCAATGGTGCCCTCGATGGAGCCGTCGCGGTCGCCGTACCAGGGGCCGAAGCGCGTCAGGTCGTAGTCGCCGAGGAACAGCACCTCCGGCTCGCGGAAGAAGAAGGCGGTGAAGCCGGGCGTGTGGCCGGGGGCATGGATCACCTCGACGCTGCATGTGCCGAGGTCGATGACTTCGCCCGGCGTGAAATGCTGTGTCGCCTTGCGCGGCCTGAAGTGAAAGTCAGCCGGCAGGGTACGGCGCCAGTAGTCGCGGTATTCCTCCCGACCGATGCCGTACCAGTCGAGGAAGGCCTCGATGCCGGAGAGCGGCTCGGCCTCGACGGCCATCTGCCGCAAAGGCAGGCCTTCGAAGAGGTCGAGGTAGGCGAGGTGGTCCTCGTGCCAGTGCGACAGCCAGACCTCGTTCACGCCGGGGCCGGCGAGCAGTTCGCGGTAGCGCCCGGCGTCGGCGCCGGCGTCGATCAGCACGCCGGCGCCCTCGACGTATACGGAATTGGAGTGCGGATAGCGGCCCCTGTTCGCGCCGGGAATCAGGTGCACCGGGCCGAAGCGTCTTTCTTCAGCCATCAGTTTTCCAGCAGCTCCCTCAGGACGTAGGGCAGGATGCCGCCGTAGCGGTAGTACTCGATCTCGATCGGGGTGTCGATGCGGCACAGCACCGCGATTTCCTCACGGCGGCCGCCGGCATGGTGGATCGCCAGCGTGAGTTCCTGCTGCGGCTGGAGGTCGTCGGCGATGCCAAGCACGTCGAAGGTTTCGTCGCCCTTCAGGTGCAGCGTGTCGATGCTGTCGCGGCCCACGAACTGCAGCGGCAGCACGCCCATGCCGACGAGATTCGCCCGGTGGATGCGCTCGAAGCTGCGCGCCACCACGACCTTCACGCCGAGGAGCTGCGTGCCCTTCGCTGCCCAGTCGCGCGAGGAGCCGGTGCCGTATTCCTCGCCGGCCAGGACGATCGTCGGCACGCCGCGCCGGATATATTCCATGCCGGCCTCGAATACCGTGACCTGCCGGCCGTCGAGCAGGGTGAAGCCGCCCTCGACGCGCGAGCCGTCATCCTTCGGCGGCAGCATCAGGTTCTTGACGCGGACGTTGGCGAATGTGCCGCGGACCATCACCTCATGGTTGCCGCGGCGCGAGCCGTAGGAGTTGAAGTCCTTGGCCGCGACGCCCTGTTCTGCCAGCCACTGACCCGCCGGCGTCGCCGGCCTGAAGGAGCCGGCCGGCGAGATGTGGTCCGTCGTCACCGAATCGCCGAGCAGCAGCAGCGGCCTGGCGCCGAGGATGTCGCCGAACGGCCGTGCGGCGAGGTCGTCCATGTGGTGGACCTGGTCGAAGAAGGACGGCCGCGCGATGTAGGTCGAGTGCGGCCAGGCGTACACGCGGCCGGCCGGCGCCGGGATGGCATTCCACAGGTCCTGGTCGCGCGTGAGGTCGGCATACAGCCTGCGGTAGGTCTTAGCGTCGAGGGCCAGGCGCATGCAGGCCTCGATCTCCGCGCCGCCGGGCCAGAGGTCGCCGATCCAGACGTCCTCGCCCTTTGCGCCGCGGCCGACGGGCTCCGTCATCAGGTCCTTCAGCAGGGTGCCGGCCAGCGCATAGGCCACCACCAGCGGCGGCGAGGCGAGGTAGTTGGCGCGCAGGTTGGGGTGGATGCGCGCCTCGAAGTTGCGATTGCCGGAGAGCACGGCGGCGCAGACGAGGTCGTGCTGCAAGATCGCCTCGTCGATCGACGGTGCCAGCGGCCCGGCGTTGCCGATGCAGGTGGTGCAGCCGTAGGCGGCGAGGCCGAAGCCGAGCTGCTCGAGATAGGGCAGCAGGCCGGCGCGCGTCAGGTATTCGGTGACGACGCGCGAGCCCGGGGCGAGCGAGGTCTTGATGTGCGGCTTCACCTTCAGGCCGCGTTCGACGGCTTTCTTCGCCAGCAGGCCGGCGGCGATCATCACGCTCGGGTTGGAGGTGTTGGTGCAGGAGGTGATGGCGGCGATGAGCACGTCGCCGTGGCCGATGTCGATGCCGTCGCGCGTGCGGAAACGCCGTGCCAGGGCGGCTGACTTTCGGCCGAAGCCGCTCTGCTCGACGGCTTCGCTGAAGAGCCTCGTGAAGGACTGCTTGACGGCGCCGATCTCGATGCGGTCCTGCGGCCGCTTCGGCCCGGCCAGCGACGGGGCGACGCTGGCGAGGTCGAGCGCCAGGGTGCGCGTGAAGTCGATGTCGCCGCGCCGCGGCATGCCGAACAGGCCCTGGGCCTTGAAGTAGGCCTCGAAGGCGCCGATCTCCTCCTCGCTGCGGCCGGTGCCGCGCAGGTAGGCGACGGTGTTGCCGTCCACCGGGAAGAAGCCCATGGTGGCGCCGTATTCCGGCGCCATGTTGGCGATGGTGGCGCGGTCGGTCAGCGTCAGGCTGGCGGCGCCCTCGCCGAAGAACTCGACGAACTTGCCGACGACCTTTTCGCGGCGCAGCAGCTCGGTCAGCGTCAGCACCAGGTCGGTGGCGGTGACGCCCTCGCGCAGGCGGCCCTTGAGCTCGACGCCGACCACGTCCGGCGTGAGAAAGTACACCGGCTGGCCGAGCATGCCGGCCTCGGCCTCGATGCCGCCGACGCCCCAGCCGACCACGCCGGCGCCGTTGATCATGGTGGTGTGCGAATCGGTGCCGACGAGGGTGTCGGGGAAGTACACGCCGTCGCGGCACTGCACGCCGCGGAACAGGTATTCGAGGTTCACCTGGTGCACGATGCCGATGCCGGGCGGCACCACCTTGAAGGTGTCGAAGGCCTGCATGCCCCATTTCATGAACTGGTAGCGCTCGCGGTTGCGCTCGAACTCCAGCGCCATGTTGCGGCGCAGGGCGTCCTTGGAGCCGAAGTGGTCGATCTGCACCGAGTGGTCGACGACCAGGTCCACCGGCACCAGCGGCTCGATGGCACCGGGATCGCGGCCGAGGCGCTCGGCGGCGCTGCGCATCGCCGCCAGATCGGCCAGCAACGGCACGCCGGTGAAGTCCTGCAGCACGACGCGGGCGACGATGAAGGGGATCTCCGCCGTGCGCGGCGCGTTCGGCTGCCAGGCGGCGAGCTGGCGCACGTGCGCCTCGCCGACCTTGACGCCGTCGCAGTTGCGCAGCACGGATTCCAGCACGATGCGGATCGAGACCGGCAGGCGGGAGACCCTGCCCAGGCCGGCCTGCTCCAGCGCGGGCAGGGAATGGAGCCTGCCCGTCTTGCCGTCCGGCAGCCTGAATGAGCGCAGGGTCTTGAAGGGATCGCTCGCCATGGAACCTCCTTGGAAAGCCTATTCGATGATCTTGTTGATGGGAAGTTCGATGATGCCGCGCGCGCCGGCCGCATACAGGCGCGGGATCAGCTCGCGCACCTGTTTCTCCTCGACCACCGTGCTGAGGTCCACCCAGGCAGGATCGGAGAGGGTGGATACCGTCGGCGTCGCCAGCGCCGGCAGGATCTTCAGCACCGCGTCGACCTTGTCCTTCGGCACGTTCATCGCCAGCAGCACGCGCGTGGCGGCGGCGATGGCGCCCTTCAGCAGCATCAGCATGCGCTCGATCTTGGCGCGTTTCCAGGCATCCTTCGCGGCGGCGCGGTTGGCGATGAAGCGCGGCGTGCTCTCCAGCACGACGTGCATCACGCGCAGCTGGTTGGCGCGCAGCGAGGAGCCGGTCTCGGAGACGTCGACGATGGCGTCGGCGAGGATCGGCGGCTTGACCTCGGTGGCGCCCCAGGAAAATTCGACGCTGGCATCGACGCCATGCTCGGCGAGGAAGCGCCTGGTCATGCCGACCGCCTCGGTGGCGATGTGGCGGCCCGCAAGGTCTTTCACGGAATTGAAAGGGGAGCCCTCCTTCGAGGCCATCACCCAGCGCACCGTGCCGTAGTTGGGCCAGGGGGCGCGCAGGTCGGCCAGCTCCGCGACGTCGGCACCGGTCTCCAGCATCCAGTCGAGGCCGGTGATGGCGCAGTCGAGCACCCCCTGCTCGACGTAGCGCGCCATCTCCTGCGGCCGGATCAGGATGCACTGGATCTCGGCATCGTCGATGTCCGGGTAGT
>Ga0209476_10000499_pt1 | contig 26777 bp, 26 predicted proteins | sample KloWWTrecipitate_FD_187179 | JGI IMG/M metagenome (GOLD analysis project Ga0209476, IMG submission 187179) | Active sludge microbial communities from Klosterneuburg, Austria, studying microevolution and ecology of nitrifiers - Klosterneuburg... | ecosystem: Engineered > WWTP > Aerobic digester... | reverse complement strand
CGAAGGAGTCGTCCGGTCAACTCGGCGGGCACCTCGCCGTGTTGGTCGCGGACCCGGTATCGGCCCCGGTCGACGGCAGTGACCCGGGCCGCGGACAGGTCCGGCCGGCACAGCTCCCGGGCCTTGTCCGCGAGCCCCGTATCCAGGCCGAGTTCACTGAGCCCCATCGAAGCAGTCTGGCGATCTTCCACGAGCCGGTCTTCCGGAAGCAACACTTGGCGGGACCTACGCCCGGGAGGATACTTGTCGATCACTCGGATCGTCCTTGCCGGAGGTCGCCATGACGAACATTCAGGACACGTTCCACGCCATTCGGGGTGCAGCCCGGGCTTCGGATCCCCGTTTTCCGCACGCACCGCCGGACTGGGCGCCCGATACGGCCGTGGAGATCGCGCGGCAGGAGCAACTGACGCTGGGCGACGACCACTGGGCGGTCGTGCGCGGCCTACAGGAGTTCTTCGCCCGCCACGATGACGGCGTGACCAACCTGCGCGAGCTGCACGACGCCTTCGACGAGAAATTTCACCACAAAGGCGGCATGAAATACCTCTACACGCTGCTCCCCGGCGGACCGATCGCGCAAGGCTGCCGCCTGGCGGGACTCAAGCCCCCGCCCGGCGCGGTCGACCTGGGCTTCGGGAGCGTCGCGTAGACCTCTAAGCGCCCCGAATGGAAGCGCAGGCGTGGGCGGCGGTCACGGCTTTCCGGACTCCATGGGCTCGAGTCCCACTGCCACCGTACGCGCGCGCACCCGCGAGAACACGCCGGCGGGCACTTCGATCGATATGGACTTCAGTTCGTTCAAGGTCCGCGCATCGTAGATCACGAGCCGGTCGCGGTGATACCCGGCGGGCCGGTCGCCGCCATGCCTGGCGCTGACGTAGAGAAACGCGCCGCGTGCCGTGTACTCCGGGAAGTGCGAATGACTGAGCATCTCCCCGACGGTCACGGTGCGCACGACCTCGAGCGTCTCCTTGTCGATGAACTGGATCTTGTTCGCTTCCGGACCCGTTCCGACGATGTCGACCACGACGTACGGGGCCTTCGGATGGGCGGCAGGCGATTCGGTCGGGCCGATCACGGGGATGCGCTTGACGACCTCGAAGGTGTTCATGTCGAACACCGTGACCTCGTGCGATGCGCACGGGCTGCTACCGATGTTCGTGCCGATGCCCAGCAGCCGGCCGTGCGATCGCACGATGGCGCCCGAGCCGAGATGCGGCTGGCGGCCGGCCGGGATCTTCCTGGCGATGCGCTTTTCGGCCAGGTCGACGACGGTGTTGACGTTGTCGTCGTACGAGGACACCACGACGTACCGGCCATCCGGCGAGAGGAACGCATCGTGCAGGTGCCGGCCCACGTCGGTGATCTTCGTGATCGGCATGTCCGCCTGTCGAAGGTCGACGATCCATACCTGGCCGGCCTGTTCGAGCGCGATCACGAAGTAGTCCGCGAAGGGGGTGCCGGTGATCATTCCCGAGTCGGCCCCCACCGTCTTGCCGTCCGGGTCCGCGCCACGCAGTTCCATCAGCTTCAGCGGTTCCAGCGTCGCCGCATCGAGAATCACCGCCGTATGCGGCACGTACGAGCCTGCGGCCAGGAATCGTCCGTCCCGCGATACCGCGAGCGACGCGCCGTTCAATCCGGCGCGGACCTTGCGCACCACCTTCATCGAGTAGAGATCGATCTTGTGGATGTAGCCGAGGTCGTCCCGGACGTAGGCCCAGCGTTCCTGCGTGGGGTGGAAGTCCATCAGGTGCGGAGCGAAGCGGGTCGGCACCTCGCCGACCTTCCTGTGGGTGCGGCCGTCGAAGAACAGCACCCTGGACTCCTTGCCGGCCGCGAAGCGACCGCGCCCCATGACCGCCATCAGGTCGTCGAGGTGCGAGATACGGTAGGTCGGCTTGCCGGGCAGGGTCGATTCGTCGGCGACGAAGACCCCGAGCGACTTGCGGATGTCTTCCAGTCCCCAGGACATCGATTGCCTGGGACGCTTCGTGATCAGCGACGCGAGCAGGTCCCTGTCATCGGCCGAGAGGCGCACGCGCCACGTCGGGTGTTGCGGCATCAGCGTCGTGCCGCCCCCTGTCAGGATCTTGATGCCGACTTCGTCGCGGGTCAGCCTGGTCTGGTCGCTGTTGAGCGCAGGCCCGATGTACCCGCCGCGGCCCGCACCGTGACAGACCGCGCAATGCTCGGCGTACAGACGCTCGGCCCGAACGAAATCCTGTGCCTGGGAAAACAGCGGCGCGCCCGACAGCGTCGCCAGCCACAGCACGGCGCGCAGCACGCGCTTCGAGAGAACTTCCGGACCGTTCATCGCCCCGTCCTCCTGACATCGGTCGCGCCGCGATTCGCGCGCTCACGGATGCGTGTCAGGTCACCCCTTCCGCATCACCACCAACCCCTTGAGGTACTCCCCCTCCGGAAACTCCAGCGTCATCGGGTGATCCGGTGCCGCGCCCAGCGTCTCCAGGATGTATCCGTCCACCCCGGCGTCGGCGCCGGCCGACGCGACGATCTTGTGGAACAGGTCGGCGCCGATCCCGCCCGAGCACGAGAAGGTGAACAGCACGCCGCCCGGCTCGAGCAACTGCAACGCCAGGCGGTTGATGTCCTTGTAGGCGCGTGCGGCGCGCTCGGCGTGGCTGACGGTCGGCGCGAACTTGGGCGGGTCGAGCACGATCGCGTCGAAGCGCGCGCTCTCGCGCAGCAACTGCCGAAGCGACGCATTCACGTCGGCATCGATGAAACTGGCCCGGTCGGCGTCGAGGCCGTTGAGCGTGACGTGCGCGCGAGCCCGTGCCAGCGCCGGCGCCGACGAATCGATCGACACCACCTCACCGTCGTCGACGCCTGCCGCGCGCATGCCCGCCAACGCCGCCACCGTGAAGCCGCCGGTATAGCAGAAGCAGTTGAGCACCTTGCGCAGGCGCAGGCGCTGCACGCAGTCGGCGAAGCGCTTGCGGTTGTCGCGCTGGTCCAGGTAGAAGCCGGTCTTGTGGCCTTCTGCGATGTCGACGGTGAAGCGCCAGTCGTGCTCGCGGATCTCCAGCTCGGTCGGCGGTGGCGCCTTTCCGGCCGCGGCGCCGCGCAGCCAAACGGTGGCCGGTGCCAGCCCTTCGAGCGCGCGCACGCTGGCATCGGAGCGCTCGTACAGGCGCGCGAGCCCGGTCTCGCGCAGCACCGCGTCGGCGATGACACCCTTCCAGCGCTCCGCGCCGACGCTGGTGAACTGCGCCACCAGTGTGTCGCCGTAGCGGTCCACCACGAGCCCCGGAAGGCCGTCGGATTCGCCGTGCACCAGGCGCACGGCGTCGCTGCGCAGGTCGAACCGGCTTCGCGCGCGGATCGCCCGGGCGCAGGCGGCCTCGAAGAACGCGGCGTCGATGCGCTGCGCCTCGTCGAAGCTCCACGCCCGCGCGCGGATGCGCGAGTTGGGGCTGAACGCGGCCCAGGCCAGGAACTGCCCCTCGTCCGACTCGACGCGTACGGTCTCGCCGCTGTCGCCGCCACCCTTTGCGATGGCGGAATCGAACACCCACGGATGGCGGCGCCGGAGCGAACGCTCCCTGCCGGGTCTGAGCCGGATCGTTTTCATGCCCGGATTGTGCGCCCGTGCCGGCGCGCGGCATCGAGAGGGGATCGGTTGGCGCTAACGCCGTGCGGTCACGCGTGCCGGCCGCAGACGGTCAATCCACCTTCGCTCCGGACGCGCGGATCACCTCGCCCCAGCGCGCCGCCTCGCTGCGGATGTAGGCGGTGAACTGCTCGGGACTGGCGCTGCTGCGCGGCTCCACGCTCAGCTCCTGCAGGCGCGCCAGCACCTCGGGCTGCGACAGGACCTTCGCCAGCTGTCGATGCAGGCCGGCCACGGTGTCCGCCGGGGTGCCCGCCGGCGCGACGAGGCCCTGCCACGCCGCGGCGTCGAACCCGGCAGTGCCCGGCACGCCGGACTCGGCGATCGCCGGCACGTCGGGCACCGCCGGCTGTCGCTTCGCCGTGGCGACCGCGAGCGCGACGAGCCGGCCGCTGCGCACGTGCGGCAGCGCCGGCGCGAAGTCGCTGAACATGACGTTGATCTGGCCTCCGACCAGGTCGGTGATCGCCGGCGCCGAGCCCTTGTAGGGAACATGCCGCATCGGGACCCCGGTGGCCGCCCTGAACATCTCGGCGATCAGGTGCTGCGGACTGCCGTTGCCCGCCGAGCCATAGAGCAGCGCGTTGGGGTCGCGCTTGCCCAGCGCCGCGAGTTCTGCCAGCGTCGTCGCCTTCAGCGACGGATTCGCGACGGCGATGAACGGAACGGCGGCAACCAGGCCCACCGGCGCGAAGTCCTTCGCGGGGTCGTAGGTCAGTTTCGGATAGAGGGCCGGATTGATCGCCAGCGTGGTGCTGGTGGCCAGCAGCAGCGTGCTTCCGTCGGCCGGCGCACGAGCAACGAAGCTCGCGCCGACGCCGGTCCCAGCGCCGGGCCGGTTCTCGACCACGATCGTCCGCCCGAGCGCGGCGCCCAGGTGCTGCGCGATCAGGCGACCCAGCAGGTCGCTGGTGCCGCCCGGCGCGTACGGAACCACCAGGACCATCGGCTTGTCCTGCTGTGCGAGCGCTGGCACCGATGCGATGGCGGCCAGGCCGAGTGCCCCGCCGATGCCCTTGAGCAGCTTGCGTCGTTCCATGTCCCTGCCTCCTCGTTCGCCGGCTCGCCGGGTCAACCCAGATCGAAAATGCGCATCGCGTTCCCGCCGCGAACCTGCTGGCGTATGCCGTCCGGCAGGTCGTCCACGCGCGCGAGGCACCCCGTCATGTCGCCGATGTTGTGCGGATAGTCCGATCCGTACAGCACGTTGTCGGGTCCGCACACCTTCACGCACATCTCGAGCGCGTCCTGCGTGAAGACCACCGTGTCGACGTACACCCTGCGCATGTAGTTGCTCGGACGCTCCTGGGTGCGCGCGCGACAGCGCGGGATGCGCTCGTGGCAGATGTCGAGGCGCCCGACCAGGTACGGCAGCGCGCCGCCGCCATGCGAGGCGATCAGCTTCAGGTTCGCATAGCGGTCGAGGAATCCGTCGTAGATGCAGCGCGCGATCGCCAGCGACGTGTCGAAGGTGAAGCCGATCGGCGGAATCAGGTTGTGGTCCGCCATGTCCATCTCGCCGGCCCCTGGCGGATCGGTCGGGTGGACCAGCACCGGAAGCCGCCGGTCGTCGATGGCCTGCCAGATGTCGGCAAAGGCCGGGTCGGTGAGCGAGCGCCCGCCGATGTTTGCCAGCACCATGACGCCGACCGCTCCAGCGTCGCAGGCGCGTCCGAGTTCCTGCAGTGCGAGCTCGCGGTGTTGCCACGGCAGCGAGGCGAACCAGCGGATGCGCCCCGGGTAGTGGCGCTGCGCCACCGCCATGTCGTCGTTCACGATTCGGGCTGCCTTCAGGCTGATCTCCGGCCCGCCCCAATAGGCGTTCGGACAGGTCAGCGACAGGACTGCCAGGTCGACGCGGGCCCGGTCCATGTTGCGGATCCGAAGCTCGTAGTCGAACATCCCCGGCGTCAGCGTCATGAACGGCGCGCCGTCCTTGTGGACGGCCTCGACGCCCGCGCCGACCGGCGCCACCGTGTATCGAGGGCCGCCGTGCCGCTTGAGCAGGTCGAGCCACTCGGTGTTCAGCATGTGCGTGTGGATGTCGACCGCCGGACTCATCTTCGTCTCCAGTGCTGACGGGCTCTGTGGCCCGCTGCTCGCGTCGGGTGCGCGTTGCCGTCCACGTCGCGCCTTCGGGAATCCGGGAATGCTTGCACGAGCCGCTCGTGCCGTAAAATTGATTATTTATCTGCATTCATAGGCTTTGCTAATGAATATCAACCTCCGGCAACTCCAGGCGTTCGTAGGTGCGTATCGGCTCGGAAGCCTCACGCGCGCCGCCGAACAGATGTTCGTCACGCAGCCGGCAGCCAGCGTGCTGATTCGTCGGCTCGAGGAATCGATCGGCGTCAGGCTGTTCGACCGCACGACGCGCTCGCTGCGTCCCACTGCGGCCGCCCACGAATCGATCGCCAGGGCCGAACGTATCCTGAGGGAGTTCGACCAGCTGGCACGCGGTTTCGGCGACGTTGCCGGGCGAAGGCGCGGCTGGCTCGTCCTCGGCGCCACGCCGGCGGTGGCCGCGTCGCTCGTGCCCCCTGCCCTGGTGGAGTTCCGCAAGCGGTACCCGGCGATCGATGTCACGGTTCACGATCTCGCCCCGGAGGACCTGGTCGGATCGGTCAGCGACGAGACCGTCGAATTCAGCATCGGCACGCCCCACGGCCCGTCTCCCGAGGTGGACCTCGCGCCGTTGATCAATGACAGGATGTGCGTGATCTGCACCCGGAGTTCGCCGCTCGCCCGCCGCAAGCGGATCGCCTGGAGCGAGCTCCTCGACCATCCCGCGGTCACCGTGAAGAAGGGCAGCGGCATCCGCGCGATCATCGACGACACCATGGGGCGTCTCGGGCTACGCTTCGAGCCCGCTTACGAAGTGTCGTACCTCGCGACCGCGTTGTCGTTCACGCAGCACGGCCTCGGCATTTCCGTGCTGCCGTCCTACCTGACGCGGTACTTCCACAATGGTCGCCTGGCGGCCATCAGGCTCGTCGATCCGGTCGTGACGCGCAACCTCTCGATCGTCAGCCGCAGAGGGGCGTCGCTGTCGCCCGCAGCCGAAAGCTTCATCGAGATCCTGCGTTCGCGGATCAGTGCCGATGCGCGCGCGGCCATCGCTGACTCGCAGGCACGCGGTCGGAGACCGCGTTCATGAGCGCGGCGCGCGCTGCGGGGCGCGGCACGCTCACGCCTCAACGGGGCGGTCGCGCAGAACCGCCGAAGAGGCGTCGCCAGGCCCGCGCGACCCAGGCGCCGAATCGCGCGACCCAGCCCCGCGTAGCCCCGGCTGCAGCCCCCGGCACTTCGACCGCCTGCGGCGCTATCCCTTCCGGCGCCATCGCCCCGAAGCGCTGCTCGAGATGCCGCGCGAACTGCGCCGCGCGCTCGTCGGCTCGCCGCTCGAACAGGCCGTCGACGACCGGCTTCAGCGGCCCCTCCCCCTTCACCTCGATCAGGCCGAGCATTTCGGTTCCAGCGCCGCTCGGCTGCAGCGCCACGTCGATCTCCATCCTCAGGTGCTCGGCGGTCGCGATGGCGTGAAGCCGGTGCGGCGGATCTTCCGAGTCGATCCGCGCGCGCAGCGCCACGATCAGCGGCACCACGCCGACCTTCTCCCTCACCGTCAGTTCCGCGGTCGTGTCGTCCACCAGCCTGACCTGTTCGACGCCGGGGATGCACGAGCACAGCGCGTGCACGTCGCGCACGAAGCCCCACACCTCGATCGGCGGCGCCGCGACGGTGAACCGGGTCTGGCGTTGCGGCATCAGTCCCACCACCGGTTCAGCTTGTAGTCCTCCGCGATCACCCCGGCAGCGTTGTGCCCGGCCCCCGCGTGCACGCCGCCGCCCGGATGGCAGTAGCCGCCGCACATGTAGAGCCCTTCGACCGGCGAGCGATAGTCGGACCAGCCGGCGAAGGGCCGGAAGTAGCCCATCTGGTCGGGCGTCATGTCGCCGACGACGTCGACGCCGTTGACGAGGTTGTCGTTGTGCCGCTCGGTGTCGGTCGGATCCTGGATCGTCATCGCGAGGATCCTGTCGCGCGTCATGTTCGGCGCATACGACTGCCAGAGATCCAGCAGGTGTTCGGCGTACTCGGCGCGGACCTTGCTCCATCCCTGCGGGCCCTCGGGCTCGATCCGGTACGGCGCGTACTGCCAGACCACCGCGGTGTGCCTGCCGGCCGGCGCCTGCGAAGGGTCGAACAGCGTGGGCAGCGTCACCTGCAGCATCTCCTTGCGCGGCGGCCGCCCCATCGCGATCTCCTGGTAGGCCAGCACCTGGTCCTGCACGCTACCCCCGAACATCTCCTGGCTGAAGGCGGAGTTGACGGCCGGGTTGCGCGCCGCGGCGCTGTAGTCCGGCGGCTCCGACAGCGCCAGGTGCAGCACGAACAGCGAGCGCCCGTTCGAGTGATAGTTCTTCACCCGCGTGGCGAACGGCGCCGGCAAATGCTCTTCGCCGACCATCTGCAGGAAGCTCTTCTTCGGCTCGACGTTGGTGACGACGGCGCGGGTCGCCTCGATCTTCGTGCCGTCCCCGAGTTCGACGCCGGTGGCGCGATTGCCGCGCACCAGGATCCGCTTGACGGCGGCCTCGGTGCGCACCACGCCGCCGTGCGCCTCGACCGCGCGCCGCAGCCCGAGCGCCAGTTGCCCCGAGCCGCCGACGCAGATCGGCGCCTCGGCCTTGAGGATGCGGAACAGGCATATCCAGCCCTGCCCGAACTGGTCCGGCGGAAAGCCGAGCACGGTCATCCTGGCGAGGAAGTGCACTTTGACCAGCTCGTTCTCGAACAGCTCGTCGAGCAGTTGCACCGGCGTGCTGGCCTGCCACTGCAGCAGCGTCCGACCCTCCGGCGACGGCTCCAGCTGGGCGGTCTGCACCGACGGCGGCAGCGGCGGCGAGTACATCAGCGGCAGGTAGGTCGACTCGATGAACTCGCCGTAGTCGGCGACCAGCTGCCGGAAGGTCTGCGCGTCGCGGGCCGAGAAGCGCGCCAGCTCGGCGGCCATGCGCTCTGCGTCGCGGTGCATCACGATGCTCTCGTGGCCGGGGAAGACGGTGCCGCGCAGGTGCTGCGGGTAGACGTACTTCACGCCGTGGCGCTCGAGCTCGAGGTCGCGATAGACCGGGCTGGTGGGGATGTGCGTGTGCACGACCGAGCAGATGTTGTGCCTGAAGCCGGGCAGCGTCGCCTCTGAGGTGCTGCACGAACCGCCCACCCGTGTGCTGCGCTCGAGCACCAGCACGCTGGCGCCGGCCTTCGCGAGATAGGCCGCGCAGGCCAGCCCGTTGTGGCCTGAACCGATGACGATGAAGTCGTAGGACATGGCGAAACCCTCCATTCACTCGTGCAGTCGGTCCGAAAGCTCGTCGGCCGCCCGGCGCAGGCGCCGGGCCAGCTCGTCGACCCCCCGCGCATCGAGCAGCTTGATCGGGCAGGCCACGCTCAACGCGGCCACGGCACGTCCGGCGCGGCGCACCGGCGCGGCGAGCGCCAGCAGGCCGGCGGCGGCCTCCTCGCGGCTCCAGCCGATGCCGTCGCGGCGCGCCTGCGCGAGCTCGCGCAGCAGCGCGGCCCGCGACGTCACGCTGCCTGGCGCCAGCCGCGGCGTGCCCTGCCGGCGCAGCGTCGCCTCGGCCTCGCCGCGCGGCAGGTCCGCAAGCAGCACCTTGCCGGCCGCGGTCACCGAGAGCGGCAGCCGGTCGCCCGCACGCATCGCGGCCGCGCGCACCGGTAGCGTCGACTCCAGCACCAGCACGAACAGCGCCTGCTCGTCGTCGAGCACCGCCAGCGAGACCATGTGCCCGCAGGCGTCGCGCAACGATTCGAGCGTGCGGCGCCCTTCGCGCAGCAGCGGATCCTGGTCGACGAAGCCGGCGGCGATCCGGTAAAGGCCGTCGCCAAGGCCGTAGCGTCCGGTGGCCGGATCCTGGCGCAGGAAGCCCTCGCCGGCGAGGGTCGTGGCCAGCCGATACGCGGTCGACTTGTGCAGCCCGACCCTGGCGGCGAGCTCGGTGATGCCGAGCGCCGGCGATCCGCGGTCGAACGCCTTGAGCAGCGCCAACGCGCGCCGCACCGACTGGGTGCTGTTCTGCATCGTGAGACAGTGGTCCGTGAACCGAACCACGCGGACCTTAGCCCGTTAGGTCGCCGCGGTCAATGATCCGGCATCGGGTGGGCAGGCATCGGCGTACGGCCGGCTCGACGGCGCCCGCTACGCCACCATCGGCCAGAGCGTCGCCGCGAGCAGGACCCCCATCACGACGTTGAACGCGCGCAGCCGCGCCGGGTGGTCGAGCAGTCCGCGCAGCGCGACGCCGAACGCGGCCCACACCGACACCGTCGGCAGGTTGACCAGCGCGAACACCGCGCACACCAGAGCGATCGACGCGAACGGCGCGTCGGGCCTGGCGTAGACCGCCATCGCCGCCAGCGCGACCACCCATGCCTTCGGGTTCACCCACTGGAACGCGGCCGACTCGACGAAGCTCAACGGGCGCCCTCCGATCGCGCCCCCCTTGCCGACCGCGCGCGACGTGGCGATGCGCCACGCGAGATACAGCAGGTAGGCGCCGCCCGCGAGCTTCAGGCCCACGTGCAACGCCGGAAGCGCGGCGAGCAGCGCCCCGAGCCCGAGCCCGACGGCCAGCAGCAGCGACGTGAACCCGGCGGTGATGCCGAGCACTTGCGGCACCGTAGGCAGGAAGCCGAAATTCGCCCCCGAGGCGAGCAGCATCAGGTTGCTCGGTCCCGGCGTGATCGAGGTCACCAGCGCGAAGGCGCACAGCGCGAACAGGGTTTCGTACGACATGGCAGATCCCTCCCTGCCGGAAGTCTGGCCTTGCGCGGCGCCGTCGACCATTGGCAACATTGTCATTTTCGATATCGTTCGTGCCATGAAGCTGCGAGTGCTCGCCCTCGACGGCGTGTTCGACACCGGGCTGTCGGCGCTGCTCGACGTGTTCGCCACCGCCAACGAGCTGGCGACGAAATTCGCGCCCGACGTGCCGCCGCTCGAGGTCGACGTGGTCGGCATGCGGCGCCGGGTCCGCACCGCGCACGGGCTCGCCGTGCCGGTCGCCCACGCCCTCGACGCGGGCGCCGCCGACTGGGTCGTGATTCCCGCGCTCGGCCACAAGATGCCCGAGACGCTGGTTCCCGCGCTGCAGCGCGCGGACGTGCGTGACGCCGCCGCGGCGCTGCGCGAGCGCGCCGCTTCGGGCGCGCGCATCGCGGCGGCCTGCATCGGCACCTTCGTGCTCGCCGAGTCCGGCCTGCTCGACCGGCAAAAGGCCACCACCACCTGGTGGCTCGCGCCGCTGTTTCGCCAACGCTATCCGTCGGTACGGCTGGACGACGCGACGATGCTGGTCCGCTCGGGGCCCTTCGTCACGGCCGGCGCAGCGCTCGGTCACGTCGACATGGCGCTCTGGCTGGTGCGGCAGGCAAGCCCCGAGCTCGCGGGCCTGGTAGCGCGCTACCTGATCGTCGACCAGCGCCCCTCGCAATCCGCCTACGTCGTCGCCGACCACCTCGCGCATGCCGATCCGCTGGTCGAGCGCTTCGAGCACTGGGCGCGCGGCCGGCTCGAGATCGGCTTCTCGCTCGACGAGGCCGCCAGGGCGGTCGGCACCAGCAAGCGCACGCTGGCGCGGCGCATGAGCCAGGTGCTGGACAAGAGCCCGCTGTCCTGGTTCCAGGACCTGCGCATCGAGCGCGCAGTGCACCTGCTCAAGACCACCGACCGCAGCCTCGACCAGATCGCCGCCGCCGTCGGCTATGCCGACGGCGTCACGCTGCGCACGCTGCTGCGGCGAAGGCTCGGGCGCGGCGTGCGCGAGATCCGCCTGAACGTTTGACCGGCCGCAACGCCGACCGACCGCCGATCGGGGTAAGGTGTCGACACCGGGAGCGATGCGCACCGGCGCGGACCATCGCCATTGCGGTCCGCAAGGAGCACCCCATGAAATGCAAGAAGCTACTGTCGATCGTCGCGATCGGCATTCTGTCCGCCGCAGTCCTTGCCGGCTGCGCGGGCCTCACCGACCAGCCGAAGCGGACGCCGGCTCCGAACGAACTGCCGCAGATCTACCGCAACTATTAGGGCGCCGTGCCGCGCGTCCGCGTGGATCGCAAGGGCTCAGACCCAGCCGAGCCATCCCATGACCGCCCCGGCGCCGAGCAGCCAGAGAAGGTGGATCTTCGTGCGCCACACCAGCAGCGTGCTGGCGAACGCCAACGTCCAGGTCGGCCAGTTGCTCCACTCGTAGCCATTGGCCGTGGTCAGGATCCAGCCGGTGGCGACCAGCAGCGCCACCACGACGGGCGCCATCCCCTGCTTGAACGCGCGTACGGCGCGCAGCTCGCGATTCTCGTGGCCCCAGCGCGCCGCCACGTAAGTCAGCGTGGTCGAAGGGATCATGATGCCCAGCATGGCCAACGCCATGCCGAGCAGCGCGGTGCCGAGTCCGCCGGCGTTCAGGCCCACGTTCCAGCCGACCAGCGCGATGAACAGCACGTTCGGACCGGGCGCCGCTTGTGCGATCGCGATCGACGCGCTGAATTGCGGGTCGCTCAGCCAGCCCTGCTGCTGGACCAGGTAGCGGTGCATCTCGGGCGCAGTGGTGATGGCGCCGCCCACCGCGAGCAGCGACAGCATCAGGTGATGAACGAACAGCGCCAGCCAGTCGCTGGCGCCCAATGCGATCGCACCGCCGCTCATCGCGATGCCGCGGGCGTCGCGCTCGCCGTCGCCGCTGCCGGCCGGTTCAAGCGAGCTTCCGGAAGGCAAGCACGACGCAGGCGCCGCCCACGCCGAGCAGCACCCAGGCCAGCGGCAGCTTCATCAGCGCGACGGCGGCGAAGACCAGGACGCCCGCGATCGTGCAGACGGGCACGCCCAGCACATTGGCCTCGAGGGCGCCCATCAACTTGAGGCCCGTCGCCGTGACGAGGCCCGCGGCGATGGCCCCCATGCCGCGCAACGCACCCGCCACGCGCGGGTCGGACACGAACTCCGCGTAGACCAGCGCCAGCGCCAGCACGATCAGCAGCGGCACGGCCAGCATGCCGGCCAGCGCCGCCATCGCGCCCCGCAGGCCGAAGTAGCGCGCCCCGACCATCAGCGAAAGGTTGACGACGTTGGGGCCCGGCATGATCTGCGCCACCGCCCATTCCTCGACGAACTCCTCCTTCGTCATCCAGCGCTTCTTCTCCACCAGCTCGCGCTGGACGACGGCGAGCACGCCGCCGAAGCCCTGCAGCGCCAGCAGCGTGAAGGACACGAACAGGTCGGTGAGCGACCTCGGCCGGGGCCGGGTTTCGGTCTCACGCATGAACCGCGTTCCACAGCACCGCGAAGCTGCCGAGGCTTCGGTAGATCGGGAAGTTGCTCTCGAACATGCAGCGATCGTAGCCGAAGAGCTCGATCTTGAGTCGAGCCTAGTCGGGCGCAAGATCGCCAGGAGCGACCGGCCCGAGCGCCCCCGACCTACTTCGCCGCCAGCACCTCGAGCATCCGCGCGTAGTCCTTCCGATATTGGTTTCCCAGCGTCCGCTTCTGCGCATCGCTGAGGATCTTGCCGGACGTCTGGAAAAAACTGGTCTCCTCCTCCTTGAGGTGGTGGTGGACCTCCTCCGAGAGCTTGCGCGCCCTGGCCAGCCAGCTGCCCCCATCCTCGGAGGCCTTCGCGAGCTCGTCGACCAACTCGTCGATGTCGTGATGCTCCGACAGCGCGTGGCGCGAAGCGTTCAGCCCCATGTCGTCCATCAGGATCGGCGCATAGAGGTAGCGCTCTTCGGCAGCGGCGTGCGCCGCGAGTTCGATCCGCAGTTCGCGAAACAGTTGCTCGCGGCGCCCGTCGCCGGGCTCCGCACGCAGCAACTTCCTGCACAGCGAGCGCTGGATCTCGTGACTCTCGCGCAGGGCGTCGTAGATCGTGTCGGTCATGCAAATCTCCCGTGGTGAATCGCCCAGTGCAAGCACGCCGCGTGCCCGGCGCAGGAATCGCGCGTCAGCCCGTCGGGCTGCAGGTCCCCGTCCGACGCCGAGCTCGCGCTACCGCACCCGTCCGCCCCTCGATGACCAGGTACGCCGCAATGGCGATCGCCAGCGGGGCAAGGTAGTACAGCGCCCGGTATGCCAGCAGCGCGCCGAGCAGCTCGCTGCGCGGCACGTCGGCTCCAGCCAGGGTCACGAAGACCGCCTCGATGACACCGAGACCGGCCGGTACGTGCGCCACGACGCCGGCAATCGCCGCCACCAGGAAGATGCCAAGCACGGTCTGGAAGGGCAATGCCTGCTGCAACAGCGTGTAGAGCACGGCCGCGATGGCCAGCCAGTTGAGGACCGACCTCAGCAACTGCTCGAGGGCCATGCGCAGCGGCGGCAGCGTGAACGCATGGCCACGGATGCTGAAGTCCCGCCGTTTCGACCACGCGCATGCGGCCAGGTACGCAGCGGCGACCGCGAGCAGCACGAATCCGAGCACGCGCAACGACATCGACCCGATGCGGAAGCTGTCGGGCGGTGCGATGCCGCCGCCGGCGAACACGGCTCCAGCGAGCACGACGTAACCGAGCCAGTTCGTCACGAGGCTCAATCCGACCACGCGCGCGATGGTTGCGTTCTCCAGGCCGAGCCGGGAATAGAGCCGGTATCGAAACGCCACTCCGCCGACCAGCGCGCCGAAGTTCAGGTTGAACGCGTAGCTCACGAACGTGACGGTGACCACCTGAGCGGTGCGCAACCGGTGTCCGGTCCAGCGCCGGCCGAGTAGGTCGAAGCTGCTGTACAAGCCGTGGCTCGCGGCCGCGAGCAGCGCCGCGATGACCAGGTGCCAGACCGGAATGCGTCGCACGGCAGCGAGCACCTGGTCCCATTCGACCTGCCTCGCCTGGTCGTAGACGAGCCACCCCACCACCAGGAAGAACGCCGTCCACAGCGCACGCCGCACGAACGACCATGGCCCCCGTGGCGTCGCAAGGCTCCCGCTGCGGGCCATGGCAGCGAACTAGCGCGGCGGCTCGGCCGCTGTCTGCGTCGACGCCCCGTTTGCTGCGGACGCGGGACCGAGCGAGTCGATCTTCGGGCGATGTTCCGGCAGCACCCCGGCCCACGCCGGAAAGCGGCGCACGAAGTGGAACACGACGAAGCCCACCGTCGAGCGCCACCAGACGCTGCGTCCGGCCTGCGACGCCGGCACTTCCTTGCAGCTCTCGCGAATCAGACGCTCGAGCCGTTCACGCAGCGTTCGGGCGAACTCGCGGTCGCGGACGACGACGTTCGCCTCGAGGTTCAGTGCGAGGCTCAGCGGATCGAGATTGCTCGAACCGACCGTCGCCCATTCGTCGTCGACCAGTGCGACCTTGCCGTGCAACGGGCGGTCGCAGTACTCGTGGATGCGCACGCCCGAGCGCAACAGGTGGTCGTACAGCAGCCGGGCCGCGATCTTGACGATCGGCATGTCGGGTTCACCCTGCACGATCAGGTGCACCGAGACGCCGCGACGCGCCGCGCGACGCATGTCGCGGAGCAGCCGGTAGCCAGGAAAGAAGTAAGCGTTGGCGACGATGATCTCGCGCCGCGCCGCCCGGAACGCAAGACGATACTGCCGCTCGATGTCGTGGCGGCCACCCTGGTTGTCGCGCGTGACGAAGATGGCCTCGGCGCTGCCAGCGGCACGCGACGCTGCCGCCTGCGGCTCGACGGGCATCGGCACGCGCGCCGCTCTCCACCGCCAGTCGAACCACCGGCGTCGGGTGCGCTGCGGATCGATCGACGACAGCGCGAACGCGCGGATCTCGTCGACGATCGGTCCACGCGCCTCGACGGCGTAGTCCTGCTTGGCCTTCGGCCCGAAGTCGAGGAGATGGTCCGCCGAATAGTTGATGCCGCCGACGAACGCGCGCTCGCCATCGACGACGACGATCTTGCGGTGCATCCGCCGGAACATGTTGAGCCGCACACCGAACAGCCGAGTGGCAGGCTCGAAGACGTGGAACCGCACGCCAGCGGCGAGCAGACTGTCGACGAACGCCTGCGACAGGTCGGGCGAGCCCCAGCCGTCGATCGTGACGTCGACCTGGACGCCGCGCTTCGCCGCGTCGAGCAACACGCCGTGCAACGCGACGCCGACCTTGTCCTCGAACAGGATGAAGGTTTCCAGCAGCACCTCGCGACGCGCAGCGGCGATCGCGTCGAACACGGCCGGATAGAACTGCTCGCCGTTCTCCAGCAGGCGGAAATCGTTGCCGCCGATCCATGGCGTCTTCACAGGGTCACCTCCGCGGCGAGAGGGGCGTGGTCGGACAGGTGCGTCCACGGTCGGCGCGGCAGCACGACCGGGCGGTGCACCGCCGCATTGCGCACGTAGATCCGGTCGAGCCTCAACAGCGGCAGGCGCGCGGGGAAGGTCCGGGCCGCCTGGCCGTTCGCATGCGCGAACACTTCGTGCAGCCCGGCACAGCGCCCGAGCACCGAATGCGCACGCGCCCGCCAGTCGTTGAAGTCGCCGGCGACGACCAGCGGCGCCTCGCGTGGAACCTCCTCGGCCAGCAGCCGGCACAGCAATTCGAGTTGACGCCGCCGGTGCGCTTCCTTCAGTCCGAGGTGCACGCAGACGGCATGCAACTCGAGGCCGCGTCCGGGAACCTGCAGGACGCAGTGCAGCAGCCCGCGTCGTTCGGGCGCACCGACGGAAACGTCGCGGTTCTGATGGCGCCGGATCGGGAACTTCGACAGCAGCGCATTGCCATGATGCCCGGTCGGGGTGGCCGCGTTGCGCCCGTAGGCGAACTCCGGCCAGATCGTGTCGGCCAGGTACTCGTAGTGCGGCGCGCGCACCGCGTCGGGGTGGTGGGCGAGATCCGCGTGCGCACCGAGCACTTCCTGCAGGAACACGACTTCGGCCCCGACGGTGCGCACCGCCTGGCGCAGTTCGTGCAGCATGAAGCGACGATTCAACGGGGTGAATCCCTTGTGGATGTTGACCGTCATGACCTTGAACCTGAATCCGGAAGCGGTGACGGACATCGTTTTTCCGTGGCGGTCGGCCGCGGCGCGCGGCGGTGGAGCCGGCGGTTCCGCGCCGACGCGTTGCGCGAAGACGAAGCAAGCGACGTTCCCGAGCCGATGCCGGACGAGCGGGAAAAAAAGTGCCCGCGCGAGGCGGGCCAAGGAGGAGACGCTGGTGCAGCGCTGGCGCCGTCGCGTTCACGCCTTCCAGAACAGGAAGACGCCGTACGCGATACCGATCAGCACGTAGAGATCGCCCGGTTCCATCGCCGTCGTGCCGTCAAACCATCGGCGGATCGGTCTCGCGTGCCGGGTGCCGGTGCTGCCCGAGCGCCGCGATGAACGCTTGCATCGTGGACCGGGTTGCGCTATCCGCCACGATCAGGCCGGGACTGTCGCCCAGCGGGATCCCGGCCTGCTGCAGCAGTGCCGAGCCAGCGCCGATGCACAGTAGCGTCTTGCCGTGCCGGAACTGGTCGCGGACGAACTCCGCGGCACGGCCGTCGGCGCTTAGCGCCACGACTCCGGTCGGTCCATCGGGAACCACGACGCCGTCGAACAGCGGGGACGGGCTGTTCTCGAGCGACGCGTCGGCGTCCAGCGCCTCGCCGTCGGCGCTGGCGCACGGTCCGACGCGCGACCCGACCAGGCGAACCACCCCGCCCTTGGCGATCAGCGCGTCGGCCATCGTCTTGACCGATGCGCCGTCGACGCCGTCGGCGACGAGGATCGCAATCTTGCGGGTCCGGATGCCGCCGTCGCCTGGACGCGCCAGAAGCGACAGCGCCGGCGAATGGGTCACCTCGGGCTTCGGCGCGCGCTCGAGCGCCCTCGGCAACGGATCCGGCAGTTCCAGGCCCAGTCCGTCGGCGACGCGCGTGGCCAGTTCGTCGGACACGTTGCGCAGCATCGCGACGGTGCGCCTGCGAATGCCGGGAACGGTGCACTTGCTGAGTTCGAATCGGAACGCGTCGGCGATGTGCCGCTTCTCGAAGTCCGCCTGGCTTTCGTAGAACAGCTTCGCCTGGTTGTAGTGCTCGGCGAACTTCTCCGGCTTGCCGCGAAGCTCGTCGGTCGCAACCGGCTCCGGAAACGGAACGAAGCCGGCCGCGCCCGCCTGGAACGGACATCCACCGCCGAGCGAATTCGGCTCGTACGCCACCCGGCCGCGGTGAATCGCCTGCCGGTGCATGCCGTCGCGCTGGTTGTTGTGCACCGGCGCCAGCGGCGCGTTGATCGGCAACTCGTGGAAATTCGGCCCGCCCAGGCGCGAGATCTGGGTGTCGACGTAGGAGTGGATGCGACCGGCGAGCAACGGGTCATTGGTGAAGTCGATGCCCGGCACGATGTGCGCCGCGCAGAACGCGACCTGTTCGGTCTCGGCGAAGAAGTTGTCCGGATTGCGATCGAGCACCATGCGCCCGATCGGCGTCACCGGAACCAGCTCTTCGGGAACGAGTTTGGTCGCGTCGAGCACGTCGAAACTGAACTGCTCCGCCTGCTCGTCGGTGAACACCTGAACCCCGAGTTCCCATTCGGGATACGCGCCGGCGTCGATCGCCTCCCAGAGGTCGCGCCGATGGAAGTCCGGGTCGGCGCCGGAAATCTTGACCGCCTCGTCCCAGACGTGCGAGTGCGTACCGAGCCTGGGGTTCCAGTGGAACTTCACGAGCCGGGACTCGCCCGCCGCATTCACGAAGCGGAACGTGTGCACGCCGAATCCCTGCATCATCCGGTAGCTGCGCGGAATGCCGCGGTCGGACATGACCCACAGCAGCACGTGCGTCGACTCCGGCATCAGCGACACGAAGTCCCAGAACGTGTCGTGGGCCGACGCGGCTTGCGGCATGCCGTGGTGCGGCTCCGGCTTCACCGCGTGGACGAGGTCCGGGAACTTCATCGCGTCCTGGATGAAGAACACCGGGATGTTGTTGCCGACCAGGTCCCAGTTGCCTTCGTCGGTGTAGAACTTCACCGCGAACCCGCGGATGTCGCGCGCAGTGTCCTTCGAGCCGCGCTCGCCGGCCACCGTCGAGAACCGCACGAAGACGGGCGTCTTCTTGCCGGCCTTTGCGAACAGCGACGCGCGGGTCAGCTCCGCAAGCGATTCGTAGCATTCGAAGAACCCGTGCGCGGCCGAACCCCGCGCATGAACGATTCGCTCGGGGATGCGCTCGTGATCGAAGTGCGTGATCTTCTCGCGCAGGATGAAGTCCTTGAGCAACGCCGGCCCCCGCAGGCCGGCCTTCAGCGAACTCTGGTTGTCCGCGAGCGGAACTCCCTGGTTCGTCGTCATCGCCTGCCCGCCGCTGTCGGCGCGCACGCGAGGCAGCTCGCCGCCGGCGGCGTTGACGCCGGGCTTGGCCGCTCCGCCTGTCTTGGCCGACGAGTTCTTCTCGGACAGGCTGCTGGCGCTCGCACTCGGCACCGCAGGCTCGACGGTCTCGCCCGCCGGCGGCGTGGCCGCCGACCTGCCGTACTCCGCGCGCTTCGAAGCGTTGTGCGGCATCGCGTCGACGGTCTCGCCGACCGCGCGAGCCCGCACGAGCGCCGGATGCTTTGCGTCGTCGCGAGGCGGCATCGCGGGTGCGCTGTCCGAGTTCAGGTAGGCACTGTCGACGGCGGTCTGGTGTCTGCCCGCGGATTTCTGGGTGGAACTAGAGGGGGAATTGGGGCTGCGATCGGGGGGGCGATTGCGGGTGGCCATCGGTTGCTCCTGGTGCGCGGCGTGGGGTGTTCCGCATCGCGCTACCGCAAGCCACGTGCCCGGCGCGCACCATCCGGGCGGCAGTAAGCGTTGCCGGCGCGCCGGGCCGACCGGCAAGGCGGCCGACGCGCGCACCGCGCCTTGCCGTCGACTCGCCTGCACCGGACCGGGCACCCGCCTTGCACGGTCCAGCACGCGATCCGCCGGGTCGCCCCAAGCGGAGCCCCTGCGCGACACGCCCTTTCCCAAACCCAACCGGAGTCCGTCATGAACTGGAACACCATCGAAGGCAACTGGAAGCAATTCAAAGGCAAGGTCAAGGAGCAGTGGGGCGAACTCACCGACGACCAGCTCGACGTCATCGCGGGAAGGCGCGACCAGCTGCTCGGTCGCATCCAGGAAACCTACGGCATCACCAAGGACGAAGCCGAGCGCCAGGTGCGCGACTTCGAATCCGGCTTCGAGTACGAACGTCGAAGCTGAGCCGGAAACCCCGACCCCGAGGAGTACTCCCATGCTTCACTACGCCATCGTCTTCTTCGTCATCGCGCTGATCGCTGCGCTGTTCGGCTTCGGCGGCATCGCCGCCGGCGCCTCCAGCATCGCGCAGGTGCTCTTCTTCCTCTTCCTGATCTTCGCCGTCGTCAGCCTGGTCGTCGGCCTGGTGAGGGGGCAGCGATGAAGACCAACCTACGCATGAAGCGCCCGCTCGCCGGCGCGGCGATGGCAGCGGCCATCGTCATGGCGGCCGGCTGCGCCACCTGGGACGGCATGTCGACCGCTGACAAGGGAACGGCCGCCGGCGCGGTCGTCGGCGGCGCCGTGGGGCACTCGGTCGGCGGCGGGGTGCTCGGCACCGTCGGCGGAGCGGTCGTGGGCGGCGCAGTCGGCCGCGAGGTCGGAAAGCGCACCGACGACTGACGGCACCTCCCGGTGTCTCCACCGGGGACTCCCGGTGTTTGCACCGGGACCTTGCCGAGAACCGACAGAGGCGAGCGGGTTGCCCCACGGGTGACCCGCTCGCCTCGCTTTGCCTGACTTTCGCCTATGGCCCTCGCGCGCCCTTCCGAACGGTTCGACGCTCGCTCCGGATGCGCAAGGCGACCGGCAAGACTGACCGGACGCACGACCTGATTTTCCGGCCGCAGGCTCGGAGGGCAGCCGTTTCCGGATCCGGGTCGGGCGTTGACTGCCGCCAAGTGACTGATTTCACGAAGATCTCGACTCGGCCCAACGGCTGGCCCGGAACTTGCTTGCGTAGCTCCCAGACATCGAACGAAGGGAGGCGCAATGCCAGTTGCCGGAATCCAGTTGCACGCGAGCCAGGGCGCCGTGTTGTCGGCGCAACTTCAGCAGGGCTTGAAGATCCTGCAGATGTCTGCGCTCGAACTCGAACAGGAGGTGGCGCGGCTGCTCGCCAGCAACCCCTTGCTCGAGCGCCCGGACGATGCCGAAGAACTGCACGGGGAAGTCTCCGTCGATGCAGCGACCGGAAACGATTCCGATGCCCCCGAACTCCCCGCGCCGGATACGCTCGCCGACCCCACCGAGTCCTGGTCCGGTTCGTCCGGCGGACAGGGCGACGACGCCATCGACCCGCTGCTGTCGATGCCGGCCCGCGTGTCGCTGCGCGATCACCTGCTCGAGCAGGTCAACGTGAGCGCACTCGGGGCGCAGGACGCCGCCGTTGCGCGATTCGTGGTCGAAGCGCTCGACGAGGACGGCTATCTGCGCGACAGCCCCCGGGATATCCTCTCCGCGATTGCGCCAGGATTGGACGAAGCGGAAGACGCCGACGCACTCGTCGAGCGATTCCAGGAATCGTTCGACGTGGCGCTGCGCTTCGTCCAGAGCCTCGACCCGGCTGGCGTCGGCGCGCGTTCGGTCGACGAGTGCCTGGCGCTGCAACTGAAACGGCACCCGGAGGAAGCGCCGGGCAGGCGACTGGCGCTCCGGATCGTCGCCGAGTGCATCGACCTGTTCGCAGCGCGCGACATCGCCGCGCTCAAGGGCCGGCTCGGCTGCACCGAAGACGAACTGGGCGCCGCAAACGCGCTGATCCGCACGCTGGCGGTTCGTCCCGCACAGGCGTTCTCGCCGCACGACGAGCGCTACGTCGTGCCGGAGGTGATCGTGCGCCCGAAGGCCGGCAAGTGGATCGTCTCACCCAACCCGCACGCGAGCCCGCAGGTTCGCCTGCACCGCGCCTATGCGAATGTCGTGCGCAGCACACGCGGGTGGTCGAACACCGCGATGGGGGCCCAGCTGAACGAGGCGCGCTGGCTGCTGAAGAGCCTGCGACAGCGGGCCGACACGATCGTGCGCGTCGCCGAGGCCATCGTCGACGCCCAGCAGCGCTGGTTCGAGCACGGCGACATCGCGATCAGGCCCCTGTTCCTGCGCGACATCGCGGCCCGCACCGGGTTGCACGAGTCGACGATCTCGCGCGTGACAGCCGGCAAGTACATGGCCACGCCGCGCGGCGTGATCGAGTTCAAGCACTTCTTCGGCAGCCGGCTGGCGGCCGAGGACGGATTCCGGATGTCCGCGAGATCGATCCACGTGCTGATCCGCGACATCGTCGCCGAAGAGGACCCGGCGGCACCGTTGTCGGACATCCGGCTCACGCGAGCCCTCGATCGGAGGGGCGTCAAGCTGGCGCGGCGCACGGTGACCAAGTACCGCGACGCGCTCGGCATTCCGCCGGTCGAGGCACGTCGCCTCAACGCGATGTCGGCGCCTGTGTGAGCGCCTGTGCTACGACGACGACTCGCGCTCGTAGGTCTTCAGGCGGTTGTAGAGCGTCTTCGCGCTGATCCCCAGCATCTCGGCGGCGCGCTCTCGATGTCCGTCGCAATGCGCGAGAGTCGCGAGAATGAGTCGCCTCTCGGCATCCGCGATCGACATGCCGACGGCGATTTCGAGGGCGGTCGCCGCCACGGCGTCGCCCGCGCCCGGCGCGCCGGCGGGGATGTCGCTCGTCGTTGGTGAAGCCGCGGGCACCGAAGCCCTCGCCTCGGCGGTGGCTGCCGGCACCGCTGCGACAGGCGAAGCGGCCCTCCCCGCCTCCTCGGGTTGCGCCGCAAGCGGCAGGTTGCGCGCTTCGATGGTGTCGCCCTCGGCCAGGATGAAACCGCGATGCACGGCGTTGCGCAACTCGCGCACGTTGCCAGGCCAGCCATACGACTGCAGCAACGTGATCGCAGGCGCCGAAAGCTGCTTTCTGGCGCCTTCGCGCGCGTTCAGCGATTCGAGGAAGTGTCTCGCAAGCAGCGGAATGTCGTCGCGCCGATCACGCAACGGCGGCAGGTGGATCGGGAAGACCGCCAGGCGGTAGTAGAGGTCCTCGCGCAGCCTGCCATCGGCGACGGCCTCGAGCGGCGCGCGGTTCGTCGCGGCGACGATCCGGACGTCGGCCGACACTGGCTCGTCGGCGCCGACCGGCGTGAAACTGCCCGTCTCGAGCACGCGCAGCAGCTTCACCTGCAGTTCGATCGGCATCTCGGTGACTTCGTCGAGGAACAGGGTGCCGCCGTCGGCGCGCTCGAAGAATCCCCGATGTTGCCGCACCGCCCCCGTGAAGCTGCCCTTCTCGTGCCCGAAGAGTTCGCTCTCGATCAGCTGGGGCGAGATCGCCCCGCAGTTGACCGCGAGGAACGGCGCCTTCGCGCGCTTGGACAGGTCGTGGATCGTATGCGCCACGACCTCCTTGCCCGTCCCGCTCTCGCCGGTGATCAGCGCGGTGACGGCGGTCGGCGCCACGCGGGCGATCTGACGGTAGATCTCCTGCATCGGTTCGGAGCGGCCCCACAGGCGCCCGAAGCGGCCCTCGCTCGCGACGAGATCCTGTTGCGCCGACAGCTGGCCGCGCGTCTCGCTGGCACCGACCGCGCGCGCAAGAACGGCGCGCAGTCGATCCACGTTCAGCGGCTTGAGCAGGTAATCGGATGCACCCAGCCGCAGCGCCTGGATCGACGTCTCGATGCTCGCATGGCCGGTGATCAGCACGATCTCGCAATCCTCGCGGTCGATCGAATCGAACAGGTCCATGCCGCTGCCGTCCGGCAGCGTCAGGTCGAGCAGCACGACGTCGGGCGGCCGGAACGACAGCTGCCGCCGCGCATCCCGCAGCGAGCCGGCGGTCGCGGTCGAATAGCCTTCGGCCGTCACCACTTCGGCCAGCATGGCCGCCGAGTTGGCATCGTCTTCGACGATCAGCGCGTGGGGCACGGCTTGCGGTCCGACATGGGTCTCCAGAATATCAAAGCGCGCGCGCCGGCCGGCGCATCACCGATCGAGCAGACGACGCAGGCTGTCGATCAGCACCGGCGGATCGATCGGCTTGTCGAGAAAGACGTCGTAGCCGTGCTCGATCGCACGACGCCGAACCGACGATGCGCCGTGGGCCGACAGTGCGACGGCGGGCAGGCGCTGCAGCCGGCGATCGCGCTCCAGCGTGCGGATCTGGCGGATCAGCGAGAAACCGTCGCGGCCCGGCATCGCGAGATCCGACACCAGCAGTCGCTCGCCGCCGCCAGCGGCCCACTGCGGGTAGCGCGCCAATGCCTCGTCCGCAGAAGTCTCGGTCACCACGACCGCGCCGTCGGCACTGAGCACCTGCGACAGGACGTCGAGCATCTCGGGTTTGTCGTCGACCGCAAGCACGAACACGCCGTTGAGCCCGTCGTCGGTGGCCCCGGCATCGGCCGGCCGGCCGGGGGAGGCGGACTCGCCCGTCGCCTTTCCGGCGGCGACGTCGACGGCGCGCGGCGGAGGCTGTGCGGGCGGCCGACCGAGCTTCTCGTCGATCAGCGCCCGCTGTTGCTCGACCGCGCGGCGCAGGCCGTCCATGGCGCGTGCAACCGATTCGGCGTTGTCGGACTTCGACGACTTCAGGAGATGCAGCCAGCCGACCATCGCGTTCAGCGGCGTACGCAGATCGTGTGCAAGAGCCGCCTTGAAGTCGATCCGTTCGAGCGCCAGGTCTCGATAGTCCTCGACGTCGCCGGCTTCGCGCAGGATCAGTGCGGCGTGGCACCCGTTGCGATCCGTCGGCGGGCCGGCACCGTCGTTCGCCGCGGCGCCCGCATCGAGCATGGTCAGCTCCGCACGCCACGCGCTGCGCCCGATGCTGAGCATGAACGTCATGCCGGAGCGCGCGACCTCGCGCAGGTCCGGAGCGGGGTCTCCCGACCGCGCCATCGCCGGCGGCCCGAGATGCGCGAGGCACTCGGCGAGCGGGCGGCCGATCCAGTCCCTGCCGCCGAGCAGGCGGACGGCGACGTGGTTTAGCTGCGTGATTCGCAGGTCCTGGTCGTAGAGGACGACGGCCGACCGGGCGGTCGATGGCATGGGGGTTGGTCTCGTCGGTTCGTTCCCGAAACCTGGAGCAAACGGCGTGCCCGCTACCTCGGGCCGGGCGTCAACTTCCGCCCCGCCAGGAGGTCGAGGATGCGTTCGGGCGCCACCGGCTTCACCAGGTGGGCGTCGAAACCGGCGGCGCGGGTGGCGTCGAGGTCCCGTTCAGCACCGTGGCCGCTGATCGCGACCAGCAGCACGGCGGCAGCGTCGTCGCTCCGGGCGCGAATCCGCCGCGCGACGACGATGCCGTCGAGGTCAGGCAGCCCGAGATCCAGCAGGACCGCGTCCGGCGGGTCGCTGTCGATTCGCGCGAGTGCGGAATGTCCGTCGTGCGCCGTGGCGACGCGAAAACCCTCCTGCTCCAGGACCAGGGCGAGGCATTCGGCGGCGTCGGGGGAGTCGTCGACGACCAGGATCTGCGGGGCCGACGGATTCGGTTTCATCGGGCGGATTCTGCGGGGTTTCGCCGGGACGGGCAAACCGGGGTACGCCGCGACGCGGCAGGCCGCCTCGCCCGGGCGGTCCGCAGGTAAAATCGACCGGTTACGATCCAGGCGGGCCCGGCTGGTCTCAAGCAAACGGTGACGAATTGACCGACCAGACTGGCGAACGGACAGCCTTCTCGAGCGCTCGCGCGGGGTGGCTGGTCGCGGTACTCGCGCTCGGGGTCGGCCTCGTGCTGACGGCGGCCATCTGGAACACCGAAAGCGAGCGCCGCAGCGCCCGTCGCGACGCGCTGCTCCTCGAACGCGCGAGCACCCTGGCGTCCCAGATCCGCCAGCGGCTGGTCGCCTACGAGGTCGCGCTGCGCGGCGGCGCGTCGCTGTTTGCCGCAACCTCCAATCCGACCCGGGCGCAATGGAGCGCCTACGTGAACTCGCTCGCGCTCGACGCGGACTACCCCGGCGTGCAGGGAATCGCCTTCGCGGCGTGGCTGGCGCCGGACCAGGTGCCGTTTCTCGAAGAATCCGTTCGCGCCGAAGGCTTGCGCGATTTCCGCGTCTGGCCCACGGGCCCGCGGAGCGGCGCCAGTGCGATCGTCTACATCGAACCGCTCGACGCGACCAACATCCGCGCGCTCGGCTACGACATGTACACCGACGAGACCCGGCGCGAGGCAATGCAGACCGCGCGCGACATCGGCAAGGCGGTGCTGACCAAACCGGTCGCGCTCGTGCAGGACGCGGGTCGCGCGGCTCATCCCGCGGTGCTGCTGTACGTGCCGCTCTACCGGCACGGGGCACCGGTCGACACCGAGGAGGCGCGCCGCAGCGCCCTGCTCGGATGGATCTATGCGCCGTTTCGCCCGGGCGACCTGATGAGGCGACTGGACCGCGGCCCGGATCCGATGCTGGCCATCCGGCTGTACGACGGCGGGAGCGGCGAGCCCGCGCTCCTCTACAGCGATGCTGCGGTCCGCTTCGAATACGCGGCGGGCATGAAGCCGTTGCGCGTCTCGATCGACTTCGCGGGCCGCCAGTGGCATCTCGACGTGCTGCCGAGTGCCGAGGCCGCAGCGATCCTCGAGTACCGCCAGCCGTGGGAGCACCTCGCCGGCGGTCTGCTGATCAGCATGCTCCTCTTCGGGCTCGTGTGGGCGATGGCCACGACGCGCAATCGCGCGTACGCGCTGGCGCGCACGATGACCGATGCGCTGCGGCGCGCCAACGAGCGGCTGGACCAGCGCGTGGCAGAGCGCACGTGGGAGCTCGAATCCACGAACGCGCAGCTGCGCGAGCAGGTTGCCGAACGCGCACGTGCCGAGGCGGCGCGCTCCGCGGCACTCGAAAAGGAGGAGCGGCGCAACGCGCAACTGCGATCGCTGGCCGAAGCCGGCGTCGGCATCGGACTGCTGCCGGACACGTCCTCGCGTCTCGATTACCTTGCCGAGCACGCGGGCCGGCTCGTCGGCGCCGCCTATGCGCTGACCGCACTGCCTGGCGAAGGCGGGCGCCGGCTCGCCCTGACGGCGCTCGCGCCGGCCACCGCCGAGTTGCGCCGGGATCTGCTGGTGGCCGCGCGCGAGTGGCCGGCACCCGATGAGC